>Ga0123335_1001101_pt1 | contig 45170 bp, 24 predicted proteins | sample BiotimSIPDNA_2_FD_89707 | JGI IMG/M metagenome (GOLD analysis project Ga0123335, IMG submission 89707) | Anaerobic biogas reactor microbial communites from Washington, USA - Biogas_R2 time_0 SIP DNA | ecosystem: Engineered > Bioreactor > Anaerobic > Unclassified | place: Washington, USA...
ATTTGTTTACTGGTGGGCGGGTGGTTGATACTGCCCGTCCACTAATTACATATGGGGGTTTAAGATGGCCAAACTTTATATTGTGTCGACATATCCAAATCACAACACTATAAATATCCCAAGAGAAGCTGTTATTGAGGTGCTGTTCAATCGTGATCTGAACCAAATGACCATCCCTGGCAACTTTGCCTTATATAAAAAAGTAGGCGCCAATTACACACAGATAGATGGTAGTTTAGATTATGAACAAAAGATGATCAAATTTATTCCTTCTGCACTTGAGCCGAATACGGAGTATCAATTCAGAGTACTGGCTGATATAACCGACTTGTTTGGTAACCCCTTAGAAATTGTAGAAACATTCAATTTTGTAACTAAAGATGAAATTCTATTTGAAGATATAGTGATTACATCACCTAACGAAAATGTGATCTATAATTCTGTACCGGTAATCAGCTGGATGGCAGTAAGTGGTGCTGTCAGCTATGATATTGAAATTAGTGCGACCACAGATTTTAGCAACTTAATTTGGAGCACTACCATAGTTTCTCCAAATCTTCAGACACTTCCATTAATCTCATTTTCACAGAATCCTTACTTTATCAGGATGCGTCATAATACTGGCTCTGTTTTAAGCCCATGGGGAGACCCAATAAGATTCTTCTATCAGGAAGAACTTCCACAGATACTGCCTGATTTACCAGCTGAAGAACAAAATGATGAAGACGCAGCACTCGCAGCTGAAATAGAGATGTATGAGATGCTTTCTTCTTATGATCCGCTTTATTGCTCTTATAAAGAAGTTTTAAGAGAGACTGGTCTTAGAGAAGACCAGGTAAATTTACACACAGTTCTTTCTCATATTCAGGATGCCAGCCTCTATGCAAGGCAGTTAAGAGAATATGCGGAAAGCAACAACACGAGATTGACACCTACTGATTGGAGCAACGTAGAGGGGCTGCCTATTTACATCAAACAATATGTGAAGTTTCAGGCTGCCTATAATACGCTCTATTCATTTTATATAGAAAGATCTAGCGAAGCTGAAACGATCACTTTATCCGATCTTGAAATAGATACTGGATCAGATATAAAAGACACGATAAATACTGTTTTAAAAGTAGCAGAAAGAAAAGTCAGGCCATGGATGGATCTTATCATGAACTTTGGAGTAGCAAGAGGATATGGTATGCCTGCTCATCCTGTTAAAGGACAAATATCCAATCCATATCCAGACTTTATGACTCGCTCAATAGAAACTGAATAGAGGAGACTTCGATGAAGGGTCAAAAGGCATTCAACAAAGTAATTGATGATTATGGACATCTTGTTCTGGTTGCCCGTGTAGATGAGGATAACCGTACTAGATGTTCGTGCTATAACGAAAAAACTATGAGTGCCAATAAATCCTGCAGCAAGTGTTATGGCGTTGGATATCTCATTACCTTAATGTCATATCCATGCTGGACTACTATTACCTCTATTCCTGAAACTCTTGCCAGGGCTTCAAAAGCAAGTGAAGCAAGCAGTCTAAATAATGTAAGTAGAGTATTTTATTTTAAAAGCGATGCTAGGATTAAACCTGGAAATATCATCGTTAATTGTGAATTCGACTATAATGGAAGACCGCTTTTAAATGAATTTTCAGCTTTCGAAGTTGCCACTGTTGATCTTATCAGAGAAAACAAAGGAAAGCCAAGTTTTATTAGGGCTTTTTCAAGTATAAACGCCATAAACGTTGGTATTGTTCTAGTAAACGCCATTAAAACACCAAACGGTATTGCTTATCTTGGGAGTGTTAGGAGGTAGTATATGCAGATCAGTGTTGTATTTGAACCATATAAGCTCATATTCAACTACAATGTAAAAAATTCTGTAATGATCTGCACCAATATTAATAATGGTCCGATCGGCAGACCAATAGCTATTGATTCTATAGAAAGCGCCGTTAAGATTTATGGTAGTCCTGCTGACGGAATAGTAAAAACTGCTTATTATAGCGGCATAACCAGACCAAATATATTTATGACCAGATTAAACGGGATTCCTGCGTCATGTACTATAAACGGAATTATAAACGGAAGATTGACACCATTAATAAGACTATATGATGCAAATAATGGAGCAGCCAACAATGGATCCATGTGTGCTTATATAGATCAAGCTAATAACAAGATCTGTATGCTAGATCCGGCAACCGGTGTGATTACAAAAGAATATGATTTCAGAAGCTATCAGACCATAGGAAACCTTGTAGATAAAATAAATACCGATGCTTCATATTATTCAATTAACTATGTAGCAGATTCACTTTTCGATTTATCAACTTTTATAAATCCGTCTGTTTTTAATATTGCAAATATTCCACAGAGAGAATCGATTAAATATTACTTAAACGGCGGAATCGATGATGACTTCGAGATAAATGAACTGAGCACAAAATATTCTTTATACAATTATCCTGTGTCAACATATGCACTTGATGGGTATTATTATGGTGAAGAGGGTCATATCGAACAGATTAAAAAGTTTACCGAATTATGTTACACGCAAAATGCTCTTGGAAATCCAGTAATAGGTGTAATAGGTTGTAAACCAAAAACAGAAGAACAAACGTTGGACGAATATATAGACATGCTGGATGATTTTCAACAGCGCACCACAGACCTGTTTAAGAACAATTATGATGATGCCGGAGCTTATATGTTTGTAGTATGCGGAGACCTTGCAGGGTTTGGTGATGATGGAATTTACGAATACAGGCCTGCGGTTTCCATAGCATCAATGTTGTCCACACTGGATAGAAACCAGCCTTTAATAAACAAAAAAATAAAAAATGTAACCGACGATTTTATGCATTTCAATCAATACCAAATAAACAGACTGGTTACTATGAAAATCAATCCTATAGTAAAAACATTAAGCGGGCATTATGGTTTACTTTCATCAGTCACAAGATATGGAGATTATGTATCAGAAAAAGAGCTTTTTGATTCATTAATGGTGACCAGAATAGGTCAAGAAATAGTTTATAGATTATCGCAGGAATTTGAAACACAACCAGGAAACAACATGAGCATGATTGCACTCAGAACTATAGACAGTAAGCTTGATAATATATTGCATCAGCTTATCGAAGAAGATTACTTAAAAGACTATAGCTATGAGGTTATCCAGCAGGGAAATGAGGTCTATTTGAAAGTAAGCTACATACCTGTATCAGAAATTGAATTTGTGAATGTGTTGGTGAGAATATGAGATTACAAGCAAATAAATGCTGCAGTATAAATGACTTTACCAGTTTAATACATTCAATTATCAAACACTCATACCCAGACATTACTTTTATCAAGGCATTCCCTAAAGATGCAGAGGCAATCAATTACAAAACCCCGATAATTACACACAAGATTATTAAACGTACACCGACTAAAGCCGTAAAACCAAGACTCTTTGAAATAGAAAATAAAGGCGACTATTCAAATCAGATAACAGTACAGCAATTCGACTATATACTAGAATTCTCTATCTGGACTGAAAATGCAGACGAAGCAGATGAAACATTAGAGACATTTGAAGACGAAGTTATACAGGCATATATCGGTGATTACAAAGAAAATGGCGTACAGGAAATTGTGTTTACAGAGCAGCGAGAAGATAATCTGGCAAATGATTGGAGTTCTAAATATGTCAGCAGGCACATAAGGTACATGGTTAGGATAGAAAAACAGTCAATTGTCAGAACAAAAAACATAGCAGCAATCACGACTAGAGTAAACGACAACCTCGAATTTGTTTTTCAATAACAAATTCATCTTTAACAAATAAAAGGAGGAATCATGATGCCAGAAATTTATGAGCATCTTCCAGGTTTTCAAGTAACCTACAAAGATGGCGGGCTTATTGCTCCGATCGATGGGCCTACCACTGGTAGTGTGCTTATTATTGGAACCGCTACTGACGGACCTGTTGGAGAAGCCACAAGGTACGTAAAGCAGGAATCTGCTGAAAGTATTTTCGGCAAATATTATAATCCTGCAACAAGGCAGAAGATTGAAGGATGCACTATGCTGTTGTCAGCCATGGAAGCGTACAATGCAGGATGTAGAGATATCAGACTTGTACGTTATGGCGGCACCTTTGCTTCTGCTGTTGTTAAAAGAGAACCTGTTGGAGCAGAAAGTGCATCACAGGATGCAATAAAACTTACCTCTGTTTATAACGGTTCTGTTTATAACAGTGTTGGTTATAAGGTTGAAACAACTGTTGTTGAAAACCTCTATACCGAACCTACCATTAATCAGGTGTTTAAAATCGAAAAGCCGGCTATCAAATCAAACAGCTGGGCAGGTGGAAAATATCTGATCTATCCGTTTAAGACAACTTCTGCTGGTCAAATACTCAGCGGTGGAGAACCAAAAGTTCCAGTAATTGATATTGTATCAACTTCTTCAGGTGCACTGGATGCAATGATTTACTATAAAGTTGTCATCGAAGCTGACGACGGAACGCTGTATATTCGGAGAGGCAAAACTGGACAGCCTGTTGAATTCGAACTTACAGATATAAAAACCCTAAACAGCTTGATCTCTGAAATTAACCAGGAAGAAAAATGCGGAACCTATCTTGGTGCTGCATTAAGCGCAGATGTCCTTGGTACCGATGTAGCTCTCGAAGTATTAGGAGAAACAGAGGATTATGTTGCAATTCCAAACGGGATGGATTCCGATATAATTATGCTCGAAGATTTGGTCAAAGCAATCAATGAAGATCAATACAACAACGTTGTTACAGCAGAAGTGATTATACCTTCCGGTGCATCACCGGAATTAGTCGAAACCATCATGTCAACTCCGTGCGATGAATTATTCCCGGATACTGACAGTTATTCATATTTAACTGGAGGCACCAACTTCCTTCCTTATACAAGCGACAACTATCTTGATATCTACCAACAGCTTCACAAAATTTATGAGTTGATTGGAGATTATCAGGTAGATAGCGTAGTTCTCACTGGCGTAAACTGCGACGACAAAGTAACTTTCCCGGGTGGAGCCTTTTTCACTAACTTCGGTGAACAGTTTGCCAACTATTGCGCTGACGTAAACGAACGTAACTATGAGATGTTTGGCGTAATAGGAATGAGGCCTGCAAGCAATTCCACTGCTGCTGGTGTTTCAGCCAGAGTTAAACAGCTTATTAATTCTGAAGGTTCGTTGAATCTAAAAGATTCCAACAACTATTTCAGATATGCCACCAGATACATGGAAGATGGTAGCGAGTTTTCTTTCGAACTCGAAAACATTATTGATCCCGAAACCAGTCTACAAAAAACTGTTGGGCAATTTATCAACGTTGTTGCAATGCCCGAACTGTTCTTTGTAGATCCGATTATAGGAACCTACTCTTCAAATGGAGCTGCAGCTTATGCTGGATTGGTAAGCTCGCTTAATGCAGAATCAGCTCCAACCAATAAGATCATTCCGAATGCGGTTGGTATGAAGTACTCGCTTAGCCCGTCGCAGCTTAATGATCTGACTGGCTTCCGTTATGTAACCTTCCGTCAACGGCATGGCGGTGCAGTAGTTGTAACAGACGGATGTACAGCGGCCTCACCTCTGGTAGACGGAACAAAATCCGACTACAGCCGCTTGAGCACATTAAGAATTACGTTTGCAGCAGTAAATGTGGTTCGCACATGTGCTGAACCCTTTATAGGCGAGCCGAATGAACCGCCTCAACACAATGCATTAAATACTGCTATACGCTCTGGCCTTGACAAGATGAAAGCGGCCGGTGCCATAAGCGATTATCGCTTCAACATCAATGCTACCATCAGACAGAAGATCCTTGGTGAATGCAGTATTGATCTTGAACTTATACCAGCACTCGAACTTCGTCGTATAAGAGTCAGCGTGGCTCTTAAACCAACATTTTAAAGGTGGTGACTAAACAAAATGGCAGAAACAATGACTTCCTCATATACCAAGACTTATTCCTCATTCGGCGGGGCAGACATAGTTGCCACTTTTGATGGCAAGGTTATTGGCGAACTTCAAGCTGTAACCTATTCAGTAACAAGAGAAAAAGCACCGATATACACTATGGGAAGCCCTGATCCCCGTTCGTTCAGCCGTGGTAAGCGAGGTATAGCCGGATCACTTGTATTCCAGGTCTTTGACCGTGATGTATTCCATCAGATCATCCAGACCCATAAGTACTATACTGCATCTGCTAATATTGCAAACGCAGGAACCGGAGAACTCAGCATTACCGCTATCAATGACTGGGATGTCAACCAGACTGGACAGGACTTTGTACAGGCCCAAGCAATTTATTCTGACCAGATTCCTCCGTTTGACATTACGATCACGATGAGGAACGAATACGGCCAGGCAGCTCACATGGCTATCCTGGGGGTTGAAATCCTCAATGAAGGCATGGGTATGTCGATTGACGATATTACTACAGAAAAAGCCTGTACCTTTGTTGCTCGCGGTCTTACTCCACTGACTCCTGGCGGTGCCAATTAGTGTCGGAGTATATAAAAACATACACCAGCTTCTCTGGTGTAGACATAGTGCCAACGATTACGCCGCTTGGAGGCAAACCACTGGTAATTGGAGAGTTGCAGACAGTTAGTTATAGTATACACCGGGAGAAATACCCGGTGTATACACTCAACTCTATCAATCCTCGTGGTTTCTGTTACGGGCCGCGAACAATTGCTGGCACCCTTATTTTCACGGTAATTGATATTCATTTGGTGAGAAAAATTATAAACAACAACATAGAAATGTTTAAGCTGCAAAGTGCACCTCATACAGCACGAAAAATTTTAAAAATGGATGAGATGCCGCCATTTGATATAACAATTACCATACATAACGAATATGGACAAAGAGGATCTATCTGTATTTATGGAGTTGAAATTGTAGACGAAGGACAGACCATGAGCATAGAGGATCTTATGACAGAGCAAACCATGTCTTATCTTGCCAGGGATATAGACCTGTTCCATAACCCCGAAAAAGATTATGATCCTGTTATCCCTGGCGTTCAGACATATACACCAACTACAACCACTACAGGTGAACCGGTTAATATAAACGGACAGTGGTATGCAAGCGGAGGGGGAACCAAATGATAATCGCACCGCAACCAATCAAATATGAACGAAACTCAATAGAGTATTCTGTATTTAAAAATGAGTTTTTCAGTGGATGCGATGTAGGCATTTATTTTGGCGATCTTTACATTGACGAAGTAATTAATCTTGAATTTTCTTTGCAGGAAACCAAAATGCCGATCTATGGATATGCAAGCTATACCTTTGATGCAATAGCACATGGTGCAAGAATCATACAAGGAAACTTCAGTATTGTTTTTAAAGAAAGCGGATATTTAAAAAACATTTATAAATGTATTGCCCGGGAAGGAAATAACATGAAAATCATGGACCAATCGGGTGCACTTATAACTCCTTCAAGCATAGACAATTTTATCAATGCAGCCAGACATGCTACCAGTGAAGAGTTTATTACTCTTGTCCAACAGCATGAACAAATATTCTGGGGAAGTGAAAAAGCCAAAGAAAAAAAGAATCAACCGCATTTTTCATGGCTGGCTGATAATGATGAAGAAAGTGCTAATGAATTATTGGAAAGTGGGTTTAATATTCTTATAAGCTATGGTCCTTTAGAACAAGACACAGCTTTTAAATATTCAACTGTAAGAACAATATGCGGAGTGTTCCTGACTGGTGTAACACAATCTATAGCTCCAAGCGGTCAACCGCTGTATGAGACATATAGCTTTATTGCCCGCGATCTGGATGGAGATTTCACAACATTATAAGGAGAGGATAAAATGGAAGACAAAATTTTGAATGAAGATGATTTTAATGAGTTTGAACAAGAGGCTGTAGAAGGCGAATTAAACGAATTTGAGCAGGAAAATGAAGAAGATTTTTACCAGGTTCCAAGGAATAAAGATGGAGAAGAGCTTCTGTTTCCTGATGGTCCTACTATAGCAAAAGTAGAAGAATGGAAGTCGCTTTACAAAAATATTTATTTTACTGATTTTGATGATAGTGAAGGTTTTGTATGGCGCTGCCTGAGACGTTTTGAGTATAAGGAAATTACCAAAGTACAGGGCGCAGACACATTCTATAAGGAAGAACGCATTTGTGAAAGATGTGTTTTATGGCCTGAAAATTATAATTTTGCATCAATGAAAGACGGTAAAGCCGGAATACCAACATATCTTGCAGAGCAAATTATGGAGAAATCAGGGTTCAGCGCAATTACACCAAGCTTTAAACTATAGGAAAGACCTATGGATAAGTACAGAACTATTATCAATGAAGATGAATTTATATGGAGAGAACTCACCCGCAGAGAGTTCAAGGAAATCATTGAAATAGAAGATCCATTTATTCGAGATGAGCGTATATGTGAAATCTGTGTTATTCAGCCAAAGTCTTATGATTTTCAGAATTGCCATGCGGGAATTCCTGCAACATTAGCAAAAGAAATAATAGATATTTCTGGTTTTTCTGAGAATAGCGGACAGGAAATATTTGAACAATACAGGACTGAGTTCTCTGTATTTGAAAATCAAATACCACTGATCATATGCGCTGCTTTCCATAAATATATACCTGAAGATATAGAAAAATGGTCAATGAGAAAAATTCTATGGTATTTAGCCCAGGCAGAAGTTGTTTTGAATATTAGAGGTACTCCAGTAACATTTACCAAGGAGGAAGCTAAAGAAGTTGATTATGATGCATTTCCTGAGTTAATGGCAGAAAAACGTTTTTTAAGGGGATAGTTAATTGGCTTCCTATGAAAGAGAATATAGGAAATATCTAAGAGACAGACAAGAAATGGAAGCTCAGAGCGGTCAAACAGTTAAAAAAGCTCTGGGCTTTTTAGCATTGGGAGGAGCTGCTGCAGGAGCTGCTTATGGAGCACATAAACTTGGAGCCACCTCATTTTTGGTCGACAGGTTTATTGGCGCTGCTTCGCAGACTCGTTATCTTGCCAGATCTACCAGTGCTCTCGAAGAAACTTTCAGAGAAGCCCTTGAACGAAGTTCTGTTATTGATATGTTTGGTAATAGGTTTGTCAGAGAAATAGTTACTAATTTCAGGAAAAGACTTGATGATCTTGATACTGCGAATCCTACGAATATTGAAAAAATGATGCAGCAGAGAAGTGCTGCTAAACGTGAACTCTATTTTGCGGTTGTTACTCAATTTAAATATAAAGACATAATAAGAGATATAGATAATATGAATGCAGGAGAGCGCGGCGATATCATTAAGCGTGCTCTTGCATCTACTAAGGACTGGGAACTTCGCAAAAATACCGAAGAAACCGTTAGGAATATATTTAGTGATGCTAACATTAAAGATGAAGATTTCTTTAATGAAGTAGTAAAAACGGTAAAAAAACAAAACGCCAGATATGAAAAATTCACTAAAAGAGGCAGGCCTTCCGGCAGCGGATATGATACTCTTGGCGTTGGAATTAGACGTAAAAAGGGAGAAGTCATCCCTGAAGAAGAAAAAACAATAAAAGATATATATAGAGATTTGCTTAAAATTGTCGACCAGGAATTTTATCGCCGTCTTGAATATGCACCAAAAGCTACTGCTCAGAAGAAGTCTTTTTTTGACAATGTTCTTGAAGGAACCAGATATCGCAAAGCAACTCTTTCAGATGCTATTGAACACAATCTTCTTGTAGGAAAAGAAGGTAAAGATATTGCCGCTCACTATACCAACCTGATTAAAAATAGGCCTGAACTTGGCGAACTTATTTTAGATAAAGGTTTATTTATTGACACAAACACAAACAAAATTGTAGATATACGTCATGTTGGAGAAAACCTTAAAAAACGCCTTGGATACTTAAGCTCTGATTTTGAAATTCCATTCGTAAAATTAAATCCCATTCGCCTCATGCACTTACAAAGTATCCAAATGGCACAGGATGCTCCATTCTTCAAAACATTTTTGCGCGGCAGCTATGACCCTATTTTATCTGGCGGTAAACAACCATTAGATAAAGATTATTTTGTTGCTGGAAATAAGGTATTTGATCTTGCTACCAGAGAAGCTGTTATGGAAAATGTGTATCTTGCTTCTGCTAAATATGGTGTTATACCAAAATCTTTATATGCTATGGCTGGCTATGAAAGAGAAGAAGTAGCAGAAATAAGGGAAAAAGCTGGCTGGCTTAAAAAAATATTCGACTTCGGTATGCAGGAATATGAAGATGAGTTTACCAAGTTATATAAAGCAATAACCAAAGGAAGTAATCCAGACTGGGCTATCAATAGATATACCCCGTTCTTAACTGCTGCACAAATAAAAAGGCTTGGCGTAGCATTAGAAGAAATAGCAGTTAATCCAGCTGATATGATTAACTCATATAAAGCCATGTATAATATGCTTTCATCTGATACGAGAACTCTTACAACAGAAGCAATGCAAAGACTGCTGCAGCAAACTGTTGACAGCGGAGGAAGAAAAATAACTCTCGCTGAATTATATGGTATAGATGCTAGTCAGATTACTTCAAATCTGGATCAGAGTGTTTACAGTATTGGAAAAGCAATTGTTGACACAATAAGAAGCAATGAAAAAACAACAGGAATTACAGATCTCTCACCAACCTATAGAATTATCGAAAGATTAGTAAATAGGATGAGACAGAATCCAGCAGCCGGAGATCAGTTCCGTATTGTTTCCAAAGAACGCCTGCCATTTTCTGAAGGTCTGTATGCATTTGAGGGTGAAGCCGGCACTAGGGCAGTGACAAAAAGAGAAGACTTATTAAAGGCCATACAGATGGATATGATCTGGCGCCTGGAAAAACACGGTGCCAAAGAAATTGATTTAAAATTTGTGTCTGATCTTACCGAGAACATGATGACTAAAGATAAGTCATCTATAGAGAACATGTTCCTCTTGAACAGAATACTCGGCGAAGATCAACGCATATTCAATTCACTTATGATAGAGCAAGATATAGAAGGTATAATGCAGGCATCAAGCGAATTAATTACAAAGCTTGGGGATCCAAATGATATTTGGGCGCTTTCTACTATTACTAATAAAATGAAAAAGGCTTATCCTGTTATCGGCCCTGGACCAGGTATTGCTCCTCCTGGATATCTAAGCAGTGATTATATGGTAATGAACAAAATTGTAAATCCTATAGATGTTGTAAATAATGTTATTACCAGCGGTGGAGGATTAGGAGACATAGTAAAAGCAATTGCTGAATCTACTCTTGGTCAGATTGGCATAGACTTTGGCTTAGGATTCAGAGCTGGACGCGATAGAATGGACAAGGTAACTACTGCTACTGTTGCCAGCTTCTTTGGTATGCATAGATTAGAACAGGCCATTGGCCGCATAGGTATCGGTCTTTCCAACAAATCTATGGGATCAACTCAGGACCTATATGTTAATCTTATTGGGCGTAGAATGCTTCTTCCTATGCTTGCTGTTGGATATGCTGGTTATGCAAATTACCTTACTGAAAAACTTACCGGTATCGATGTTAAAAACACAGCTTTGGAGGCTAATGTCAGAACCAGAATAGGAATAGCCAACTTTAAAGAAGTATTAGGAATAAATGATGTATTCCGTCAATTCGGCAGCCTGTTCCCAGGCGGAGACCAGGTAAGAGAATGGGTAGGGTTTAAAGCATTTGACACCCTTACTATGGGTATGTTTACCGACACAAGAAGCGGCGATGAACTTACCAAATATTTCTATGAAGGTTACGATCCAATAAGAAAAGGTCGCTACTGGCCTGCAGGATCAAGCACACCATGGGCTGGCGGAAGAATACAATATTATCGCCCAACTGCTTTTAGATTATCTAAAACCGATTATTTAATGACTAAAGAAATGTACGGCAGCCGCGGAGAATATTATGCAAATCAATGGTATCCTACTTTATCAAATCCTTTAGGTCCGATAAAATCTATTTTCCTTGATCCACATCATTGGTACTATAAACATTACCAAGACCGCCCATATCCAAGCAGTGGTGGCTCTGATTTTATAGAGGCATTACCAATTATTGGTCATCCTTTATCAGGGCTGCTTGACCTTACAAATATTGTAGATAGCAAACAAAGACCAGGTCTGAAAAAAGCTCATCGCGAATATCTACAGGCTATTAATGAAGACATACAAAGAGCTGATGGGTATGCTTATATAAAACCAGCTGGAGGTATGACTCTTGTAGAACCAAGAATTACTGGATATGATGGTGTATCTGGTGGCAATATACCATATGCTTTATATGGAGACAGCGATGAACAAGGATCTGGGACCTATGTGATGTCCAGAAATTCAGCTAACTATGGAAAAGGCAGCGGTAAAGGATATGGTGCTGCTATGGGAGATATTACAGATATCAACCGGCGCACCATGGCAAGCTTAAGATTTAATGCCAGCGATATATATCGAGATCTTGTAGACATAGCTGAATTAAGTTCTATAAGCGGGCCAACAACTATGTCTCATCGTATGGGTGAAACATATTACAGCTTAACTGAAATGGCTGGTATCTATGGCTTTACATTCTTCACCGCTCTTGGTGGAACAAACGATCCACCTCCTGCACTTGCGTCTTCTACTTACATGAATAGTATAGGCAGAAGATTCTGGGATACTGAACTTGGCGGTATGGGTGGAATTGTGTCAGAAATATATCGTCGTTTTGTTCCTAATTCGAAATACCGCAGACAAGATTATAATCCGTTTAGAAATCTTATGCCCGAATGGTTGCCAAGAGAATTCCAATTCGGTGATCCTTTTGCTCGTGTTCCATATGGTGAAGCAAGACTTCCAGGTGAAGCCTATGAAAGACTTAATAAACTTCATCCAGACCAATTTGGAGAATATGGCGCAATAGACAGATTCAAAATTCTGGCTGATATTGCTCCATATTCTGAAGAATACAGCTTCTGGCTTGGTATGGTACGAAGCATGGATCTTTCTCCTGAAGCAAGAGCTGAAGTCAATGCTGCAAGAAAAAGAGCTGCTTCAGTTAAAAAAGCACAGCGTTTTTATCCATATAAATTTAAAAACGCTGGTGATCTTGAACATCAGAAAGTGCATGTTACTAAAGTTCTTGATTCTAATACATTCCTTACCAGTGAATATCCTAATAATCCAATACGTCTTGCAGGAATGAGTGTAAGAGAATCTGATCCTGGATCAGAAGCAGCAAAAGCATTAATCGAAGAATATATTTACCCTGGGGCCACGCTTCATATAGGATACAATAAAGACCCATTAAACAAATATAGAAAAGATTCCATGGAAACAATTCATGCTGTTGTTTATAAGGGGCCAGGTAAGCCCCTACAACGCGAATTAATAACTCAGCATAGCGATGTAGTCTCCGTAAAAGAAAACGACAATACAGCAGCTTCTATTAGCTCTCGTTATGATTCTTCAGAGATTATAGCCGGAAAGTTTTTTGAGTTTCTTACTCACCTAGATACTCCATTCCATACCAAATTTATCCAGGTGAGATCACCGCTTGAAGCATATAGGAGGCGGGAGCTATACGGCCGCAGTTTTCAGCCATGGAACGAGCCTATAAGCGGCATATTAATTCCGACTTTAGAAGCAATATCTGCCAAGACTCCTATTATAGCAATGACATTTACCGGCGCTTTGGGATATCTTGCTGCAGCAGGACCGGTTAAAAAAGTTGCTACCATAGGTGGAGCAGCCGTAGGCGGAATACTTTCCAGCGCAAGAGTAATAGGGGAAACTATAACAGGTAAAACGTATATTCCTGAATATAGACAGAACGAAAGAGATATTGAAGAATATTTTGATAAACTTAAATACCTTAAATTTAAAGGATTATACGAAAAAGCCAAGCGCGCAGCTTTAAAATACGAAGGTATAAACCTTGATGAGTTCTTTGATGAAGTAGCATCTGGCGGAGGAAGAAACAAAAAGGCACAGGCATATTTAAAACATGCCAAACATTTGGCCAAATTATATCCCGAATCAGAAGAAATGATGGCTAGAAATAAGAAATTAAACGAACTTATCGGATATGCAGCCGAAGATCGTAAGATGGAAAAGCTTGGTCCGTTTGCATTGCAGGCTATGTATTATAAGTTGCAGTATGAAAGTACTTTGTACGGCGCCGATCCTAATGGCGAGTTTGTTAAAATCATTCGTGCTCTGCCGAAAAGAGATAGAGAATTCTTCTCTGAATTTATTAAAGCATCACCAGAAGAACGGGAAGAAATCTTAAGACTTGTACCAAAGAATCAGCGCAGATTCTATCAGGCTAAATGGGGTCTTAAACAGGATGAAGAAGTGCCTCTTGACAAATACTTTATGGGTCATTATTTACCCGGGCCCAACTGGGAGGGTTGGAGAGCTGATATAAGTCTTGACGATATTAAGCTAAAAGTGTTGAGAAACGAGGGTATTAATATAGTAGATCATGGTTTTTGGGAAGAAGATATTCCTTATTCAGAACAAGCTCCAGATATAAAGCCGCATAAAAAAACTTTTGGAAATATAGAAGCAAGGTTGTATAAAGTTCTGCGCGGAGCAGGATTAAAAGATATAAATATTAAAGTCAGTCATGGACCAGCTCTTGAAGCTTATACCAATAATGTAGACATTTATATAGAAAACGATGCAAGCAAAGCTTTTATTGATAATTTAAATGAGAATCAATATAAAGTTGGCTCTGCATTATTTAATTAAAGAAGGTGAAGTATGGCATTCAATAGGAAATATATTGAAGATATCGGAGTACATCCAATAGGCGGAATGAATCAGTTTGTTGGAAGATTTGTTGCGCCACAAAATTCATATTCTGAGGTTATAAAACCCAACAGTCCAGAAGATATAATCGGGAAAAATGTGCTAGCCCATATGGATATAAGCAGCCTCAATACAGATGCAATATCTGAATATACCCATATAAGCACATTATCTTCATTTGGAGAATATTCAAATAAGACTTTGGGTTATCTTGAAAATTTAAGACAACTGCAAAACGATACACAGATTGCTCATACTTTTCTTGATATTGAAACATTAGGAGAGAGGAGTTCTCTTCTTTCTCCAGGAGAAAAGAATTTCTTTGCTATAACAGAAATCGGTCTTACAGATAGTTTAACCAAAAAAACGGGTGTAAAATTTGTTTCATCTCAATTGAAAAATAGCAAACAAATAAACTTAGTTGGCTGGGTTGGAGATGAGCAATTACAAAATTATAAGGATTTTATAGATAGACTTAAAATGGTAAAAAACAGTGGAGCATCCGTTGTTTATCTTTCTAAGAATGAAAGATTGCTGGCAGAAAACTTATTAAAATACAGCAATAAAGATAGTTTCCGTATTGATGAAAAAACCGGTCTTAGAGTCTATAACAGGGTATCTGACGTTAATCACATCAGTGGCGCCAATATATTAACCAAACTCGATCAGATGGAAAATGCCGTAATAAACCTAACAGAAAATAGAAATAAACCTGAAGCTATTATAAAAACTGTTTTCTCACATATAGATAACATAACAAATAGAGTTGGACAAGGGAAGTCTATAAATATGCATGCTCTTGGCGGATCAAACTTATTTGGTTTTGACCTGCCGGTTATTTTTGATTTTCTTGATCAGTATAAAGACGTTAGCGGTGCACAAGATCTTAGAAAAGTGCTTCAAGGATATATTAAAGAGAACAGGGTTTTTGATTTATATATGACACATAGAACTATTTATGGGGAAGGATCTTCAGGTGCGGCTGGAGCAATTAAAATAGCAAGAAAGCGCAATATACCTAATAAAGAAATACATATAAGACGGTATGCTAATCTTAATCAGGGATTTTTGAAACAGGAAAATCTTACAATTCTATATGGTTTGGATAAATATCTTCATTCTGCAGCTGAAGACGCAAATACTACAAAACAAATTTTTGGTTTCAGTATAAATGATTATTTTCAAAATTATATTTCTAAAAGAGACAGCGAAGAAGTTCTCGCAAGAAAATATTCTTTCGGATATGTGAAAAATAGAGACGGAATAAAAGGCGGAAATAAATTTATAGCATCTTCTGGTACTTATAAAGATCCTCTGTTCAAAGTATTTAACGAAGTTGATGGGAAGCTTGTGCCGGCAGATAATAGTTTATATCCCCAATCTGGTTTTCTTAAAAACATGCCATATGAATACCTTGGATACAAACATATTTCACATAGAGATCTTGTATTAAGCGGAGTAGACGCCAATATAGAAAAATATAAATACGGTATCGTTACAGCAATATTTAAAAACACAGCAGAAGGAACTATAAGCATGATGGCCGTTCCTGAAAATAGTATGGGAACAGGGCTAGATCTAATACTCGGGCAAATGCAGACAAAACTTGTTCCAGATAGCGGATTAATTACCGAAAGAGGAAATCTTGCAATATCAGGGTTCAGCGATAGAGCAATGAGAATATATGATAAAATATATGACCACAAAGGATATGAGAAAGTTAATAGATGGCTTTCTATAACCGATGATCTCAGTTATGAATTAGAACGCATTTATGAAAGAGCTTTTGATCCTGAAGACATGTCAGATGAAATCAGAAGATTATATAACAAATACAATCAAGAACATCCTGGAGTATTTAAAAATTATACCGAATTTAGAAATGTGCTTTTTGCCTCTCCAAGAATTAGTGAAGAAAAAGAATTATTTAATGAATTTAATAAAGAACTTGAAAGAAGATTTCCTATTAGCAAAAACACATACGGTCAATCCAGTCTTGGTGCTTTGCAAGATATACTTGAAGGTAAATTTGCTGTTCCTGGAGTAGAAGGTCAACAGTTTGGCGGACGCATGTCTGTTGCGCCTACAGAATTTAGTGATATCAAAAATGTTGGTGGTAAATCTGTCAATATAGCTACATTTAAAGACATAATGAAAGCTGTTTCAAGATCAAGCGATGAACAAATAGAATATATGCTTAACTCTTTAGCAGATTTAGGCATTATAAGCAGAGATAGCGCAGATAAAACGATTAGAAAAAAAGGTAAGGCCGACTTTAGATTCAGAGCTTCAGAAGCTATAAGTCGTGGAATATACGAAGCTGATAAAGATACTCTTGAAAAATTAAATGCTGAAATCAGAATAGCTGACAGCGCAAAGAGTGCCTATTCTGTTTCTAATAAAGATGTAAGATCCAAAATTATAAATGCAGCAATTGATGAGGGCATCAGAAGAACTCCAACATTATTTAAACCTGAACCACTACAGGAAAGAATCGAATTTACTCAAAATATAATCAATCAACAATTTAGAAATGCTGTATTAAAACAGGTCGACGGAGGACCAAATATTATTAAACCAGCCAATGTAAACCAAATGATCAGTGATTTTATCAGTAGATTCACATTTGGCAATAAACTTATGTTTGATATCATACCTGACTTAAATACCTCTACTTTGACAGCCTTAATTTATGATCCTAAAAAGAATATGCCGCGCACTGCAAACGAGCTGAGAAACAGTCCTAATGTTGTTAAGATTTCCATGCCATTTTTGCGTGACGATTTTACCTTTAGAATTGGAAGAGAAGCCAGCATCAATACACCATATTTAACTGTTGACAGCAATGGAACTCTTAAGCTTACTTCTGGCATTCAGATGTATTATGAAACAATGTCCAAAGAAGCAAAGAAAATAAGCGATCTTATATTGTCTGGACATGAAGATGGCGTTGTTCAGGCACAAAAGATTGTAAATAGAGTAAGGCAGACAATAACAGAAAAAATGTCTGGAGCTGACAGGTTTGATACCGAAATTGTGTTTGATACCTACGCTGTAAAAACAGCTCCAAGACTGGTAAATCAAATGCGTGCTGGTTTTATAGACGTAGAAGAAGCAATTCCTGCCATACTTAAAAGCATAAAAACTGATCGTCAATCAATATTTGCACAGAAACTTGCCCCAAGTAAAATAGATAATTTGATGAAAGCATATAGTTTCTTTGAAGAGAATCAAAGATTTAGAAGCCAGGATGCCATTGCAATTCAAGAAGCAATGGTTCTTGGCGGATGGGGAGACATCCTTGGTATCAGTGGAGATATAGGCTCTGCTAAAGAATCAATTACAATGCAAAGACTTGGGCTGAGTATGTTTAACATCAGAGAATATGTGCCATTTGGTTTTATGAGTTCTACCAGTAATCCAAGATACTCTGCAGGTATTGGGGTGCATAGTTTAGATTACGGCAAGCTGGAACAATATATGGACAAAGGTCTGGTTTCTCGTTTAATGGATCCATTGGTGTTAACCGAAGGTCAGCTCGCAAATCTTAGAAATAATGAGGCTTACTACTTAAACTTAAAAGTTGCTCAATTAGATGACCAGCAAATAGCGCAGCTCTTTATGGATGAAGGAATAACGGGTAAACGTAGTGGAAGAGCCCTCCCAAGTACAACTGAAGGTATGGTTCTTGTAAGAAAAGATATATTAGATTTAATGCAAATCAGAGATATAAAAGAGTATATAGTCAATGAAGTTGATAGCAACATCGCCAAGGGAATGGTTTTAAATGGCGGAAGAACGCAAGTTACTATCGGAAAAGAATACGTAAGAGCAATTCAGGATGGAGATCCTACCGAGATTGCTATGGTAAAACGTACTTCTTATTGGAATATGCTTGAAGAAGGTGTCGTAAAAGACATAGAAGAAACTGGAGATGGCAGATTTAGAGTTTTGGTCGAGCGAAAAATCAAAGCAAAAGATGGATCAAAATTTAAAGATGAGTCTGGCGGACGTTATACAATTCATGCAATAGATTCTGAAATATTTGAAAAGGCCGGTCTTGAGGATTTTCATATGATTTCTAACGCAAGAACTCCGGTTCTCAAACATAGAGCATTCGGAGCAGAGCTTGCAAGCGCATTAAGAATTGTTACAGATCAGATACATAATTTATATGCAGATGAAACAGTTAGGACCCAGATTGTAGACGATATAAAGAATGATGTAATGAACACCGTCAAAAAATACTTTGACGTTAGCATAAGGTGGAGCGAAGACAGCCGCACTCCTAAAGGCATATTTGTACTTGGTGGAACTACTGGGCTTACGGATTTTAATAAAGTAGATATAGCTGCATTCTATAGAGAACTTTCGCAAATAGGAGGCGGCAAGATCTGGAACAAAGACATTACTCAAGTTACCCTTGCTGATGGAACAGTAGCGCGCACAGGTTTTGAAAGAGTTGGCGTTCAGTTTGAAGAAGATTGGTATCGAAGAGCCGGCCTGTTAAGCAAAGAAGGGCGCGTAAAAATGGGACAGCGCCATCTTGAAATGCTTGAAATGCATGGTTTGCACGTAACCAAAAATTATTTCAAAGAAATGATAGAAGAGCAGGCCTGGAGACAAGATCCATCAATAGGTATTAAAAAACCAGGAGAAGCTGCAAGATATAACGTTAATCTCGCAAAAGGAACAAAAGCACAGGCTCTTGGAAAAATAGGACAATATGTTACAGCCATAAATAAAGTTCAGGGAGTAGTAGAAGATATTACAGACGATGTGTTTATTAGAGTTAATGACATAGCAACTGGAGCAAATCAAGTAGAGTTAAACAAGTTTGCCCGGGTGCAGCAATATCTTCCGGGGAGACCAATGACCAGAAAACAATTCGAAGGAACATTCTTTGATTTAAAGGGATTTGCAAAACAAAGTGAAGAAAATAATTTAATTGCAAAGAAAATCCTTGAACGTGGAGGAGCTTGGCTTGAACTTCCTGTAACAATGGATATAAACGAAAAAGCTGTAGATAAAATCTGGCTTATGCAGTCAAATATTTCTTCAGTTAAAGGAACTACAGAAGTTTATCCAGATGCTATAGGAGCAAAAGTATCTAGAATATTAAGAGTTGTCCAGGAAATGCAGGATTATAACAGCGGAATAATAAGTGTTACTCTTGGTCAGGAAATAACCAATAGAGTAGAGATGACAGCAGATGAGGTTGCAACTGGATATTTTAATAGAAGAATGACTTCTGCGATTACTGAATATCAAGAAGAACTAGGAAAATCTTTTGGAAAAGATGGCGCTGTAGATAAGGTTTTAAATACAAGACTTGCCGGCAGCGGACATTTTAAGGTCCAGACATTTAACATTATGCAGCCTGGAGTAGAAGAGGGAGCAATGTATATTTCTGAATCAAGCTTTAAAGAGATGATTGGTGATTGGTTCAACCCAAAACAAAATCCTATTTTAAAACAAATAGAAGATCCTGACGAATGGAGAGCTGCAGCTTCATCACTTAAAGAAGCATATAATATACAGCTTCAGAAAGTAAAAACAGAGGGGGTGTATATGCTTGGAGGAAGAGAGCCTGTTTTCCACAAAGATGCTCTTGCTCCAGTAAAAGTAATTGTTAATGATGAATTGGTCGGAAGAGAAAGCAACAGAGTAATGTTAACTCTTGGAACTGCCTTAAAGTTTGTAGCGGACTCCGATGGTGACAATATGTTCTTGCATGGCGGATTCTTCCGTGATCTATACACATATGATAAAACCGAAAGAAAATTTGTACTTGGCGGAAAAGGTAAAACTGTTTATGATGAAATTGCTTCTAGCTGGATACAAGCAGCACAAACAAGAGCTGCTCTCGCACAGGAAGTTATGGACGACTTTAATAGTAAATGGAAAATAGGAACAGAAGCAACCTATGAAAGCCTGGTTGAGCTTGGACAGAGACGTGGAGTAGAAATTATGGTTAGGGGCCAGACTCCACAGACAGAGCTTGAAGGTTTATATGCAAGATATGGCCGCAGATTAATAGGAAACATATCCAACCTTCATACCGGTATGCGTCGTATGGCGCTTACTGCAGCAAGTATAAACAATATTGCATTCGATATTGCTGATGTGCAAAACATAGCCAACTTTATGACCCAGCTTGAACAAAAAGGTATATCTTCAAAGCTTACTTCGCTTGATACCTGGGTGAACAAAAAGTTTGGCAATGTTGCTGGAGAGCTTACACAAAGTCAAATTGATGAAGTAGTGTCAGAAGTAATAAATATGGGTAATGCTACTTCTGATATACTTACAGCTATTAAGAAAAATGACGTAAAAACTATTAGAGATTTATCTCTTTCTCTTGGCCTTTATGATACAGACCAGATAGCACAATTAAACAGAGATCTAAGATCGGTGGAAAAACTCAATACAGTTATGCGCGGATACTTAAATTCCCCTGAATTTAAAATAGGTTCGGGCCAACAGACGATAGAAAAAGTATATGACATGCTGTTTGATTACAATACTGTTTCAACCGAAGATCTTAGAAAAATTGAAGAACTTACTGGACCTTTGACTGATAGAGAAAGAGGAAATGCGATATTAAACTTCATCAGTTCAAGGCTGCAGGAAACTGATCGCTATAATGTAGATGGAAGACTTGCCTTAGAAGGAAGTTCAGAAACTGCATACTCCGTAGGAAAAGCGACACTTGATGGAATGCAGGATAGCATTAATCCTCAAAAGCTTCTCAAATATTCTGCAATTGGTGGAGCAATATTCGCTGGCATGAATATTATAGGTGGAGCTCTTAACAGACCGAAAGGCGTAGACATTCCAAGCGAGGAACCATTAGGTACTGAAACTGGATATATAACAACTCCGCAACCTGCTCTTGGATCCCCAACCGCATATGTTACACAAGATGGATATACAAATAGAAGACTCACTGTTTCTGCCAGGAATGACAGCGGACTTATCACCTTTGATATAGCTAATATGGTCACAAACGCAGTCGGAGGCGGTATTAATAATATGAACGTAAATATTTCCGATAATAGTAGCAGACTTGACTGGATGTGGACGCAAGAAGTTATAAAGAATAGTATGAGTAAGGGGTATGCATACTAGATGATAAAAAATGGGTATGGCAAAATTATAGACGTAAACGAAGATATGCATTTTGCACTTGATCTGGATGGTGTACTGGTGACGACAACTATGACCGGTAATCATCCGCTTTCCATATCCAACTTTGGACCCAGACTTAAAAAATATATACAGCATGGAAATTTTGTTATGAAACTAAACGGTATGCGTGTTTATGCCGAGTATGACGATGATAAACTTCTTTATCTTGAATTGTCTGGAAAGGATAAAATTATAACATGAGTGGTTTTGTAAGAGAAGTATTGCCATCAAATAATATGTTAAAAACAACGTCAGGTGACGTATGTGGATATATAGACAGCGCCACTGTATCTGTCATTAATGATGGTGATACAATTATCATATTATCCAATAACGTCTATACAAATGGCAAGACCATAAGATTCATCGGCATAAACTGTCCTGAATATGTTTCAAGCATAAAACAGTATGAAGAATATGCTGCTTCAAACAATGAAGAACATCAATATAAAGTAGAAGGCATCAAAGAATATGCGGCATATAATAACTGCAGCATAGAATATGCTATTGAAGCTGGACAAAAAGCTACTAACTTTACAAGACAATGCATTAAACCTGGAGATAAAATCTATATTGTATTTTCCGTTAAAAAATATAGCGGCGATTATCCTACTGAGTATGAAAGCGATGTATATGGCAGACTTTTAGGAGAAATATTCTTTAAAGATTCTTCCGGCTATTATGTTAATTTAAACAAAACATTGCTTTTAAATGGATACGCAGAAGCAACTTCTTTTGATAATACATATATAGAAACAAGTGGATGGACTAGCTATCTTCCTGTATCGACTGCTGATTTCAGAATTATGGATAACGAAAGCACAAAGAAGAAACAGGAGATAATCTCTCCAGGTTTATATGGACAATATTACGACAATAGTATAGATCTTGAGTATATACAGGTCGACAGACCAATACAAGATATGAATATTCCAGGGTATACTAGAATAGGTGATGTTGAGCTCGTTATACCTCCACTTGCCTTATCTGTGATCCAGCAGACAAAAAGTACATCTGTAAAAACTTTAAGAAGCAATGGCAGCATACAAAAGACTTCCGGCTATATAGATAAGATAATCAAGCTCGAGCTATTTTTCAGCTCGACCAATTCAATCAATGGCTATAAGGTAAAAGATAATTATGGAAACATTTATTATATAAATGGTTTGAGACCACTTATTGCTCAATTCAAAAAAGCACCATTTGTTCCAATAATAAATGAGCACATTAACTTTAATCATTATGTTGATGCAGTTGCTATAAAAAGCATAAACGCGCGGACTGTAGATGGATTCCCCTCCTGTATAGCAGTAACCTTAACTCTTATTGCTTTTGACACTTCCCCTTATATGTGTTTCACAGACTGTCTTGAAGGAGCTATACATTGGCCATTATTTAGATGGTATTATCAGCGTCCCATGCAGGATGTAAACAGTATTCATTATATTTCAGAAGTGCCAAAGAGCGGCATAAGAAATGATATTTATTTTGGTATTCCAAATGAAGAAGTCCTACAAAACCTTAAGACCAGATTAAAATTATTAAATGAGATTACTTATTATACCGATTATTCAGATAGCAATAGTCTCTATGGACAAATGAACTATGATTATGAAACTCTTACGAAATATAAAGAAGAGAAGATAAAACAGAATTTATGGAGAACAGATGACGATACCGCTGCAATGTATCAGAAAGAGCTTAGAATTAAAAGCACATCAACTAGATTTATTGCAAAAGAGTATGAAGGCATAAACGGCAAGACTTATTTAACGCCAAACAATAAATATATACACATTACTCCAAGCAATAAAGACGCAGATATGATTGACGCAATGATACAAAGTTGTGCTGCTACTTTTGACGGTCGAGAAAATATAGAAAAGACAAAAGAAAAAAGGGCCAAAAACCTGGCATTCTCAGAAGAAGATATAGTAATGGATTACTTCACCATACAGAATCTCATTCCAACCAAAATAAATGTTGGCATGGAAAACGTATTCAGCTCTGCCCAGATTCAGAATATGGAATCTTCTGCTCTCCAATATCTTGGATCCCAAGATACATACGTAAGTATATCTTTTGTCGGTGACCATTTGGCAATTACTCAACTCAGCGGATATATCAAAACTTGTGCTCGCTATGCAAGAGAATACAGAATAGGTATTACCACCGGTTTCATGTCTATAGAGAACGATTTTATTAATTTATTCGGCACCAAAGAAGCTATAGTAGAAAGCTGTGTCGTAAATAATATTGAAAACACCAACCTGTTTACAGTCGACATGGTGCTTATAGCATTTAACAAAAGACAGAAACGCAGTGAAAAGATTTCTTCGTTTAATACGATGAGCGGCAATAGCAATATTAAAGACATAAGCGATCTGGTGGCAATGTATCAAATATATGATGCAGTGCCAGAAACAAAAATGCTTACCATGGAGTTATATCCTGATTTAGAGCTGCCGACTTATAATGAATTATTCGAATTCTGCAACTCAACTGGTATCGTATATCCTATGAACAATTATTTCCAGCAGATATATGAACATAAACTTAATGTAATAAAAACAATAAAACCAAAGACACTGGAAGAAGCAAATGAAGCAAGCGGCGGACGTGGGTACGGATCAGAAAAAGAAAGATCATATGAGGAGCAGCTGGAAGGTTTAAAAGAATCGTTAAAATGGACATATAAATGGCAAGTATTAGAAAGATATTTCATAATGAAGGATATTGAAAGACTGGAAGGCTTAATCGCTAAAGGAGTAGAAAATCCAGATGAAATCAAGTTCACCCCTGTTTATACTATTATCGATGAAAATACCACTCAATATCTCCCTGTCTATGTTGATCCAGATTTTTACATATGTACTCCAACTACATTTAGAAACGAGTTTAAAGAAAGTATAGAAAGAATTACCTCAGATAAAACTCATAAAATATATTTCAGCTCTGTTTGTGACCTTAATGCTGCCGTTTCAAGTTTTCCAAATCCTGATGATGATAATAAATCTATTGAAGAATATGACATGCTAGATGAAGTGGGAGCTGGAGAAATATCGTATGCTACAGATATAACAAATAAATATAGGGAATTGCTTGGCCAAGAAGCAATGCAAGAACTACAGGAAAGCAATGCAGAAAGTATTGAAGAGGAAAGCATAGAAGAATTGGCCGAAGAGGTGCTTGTGGACGAAAATGCTGATAGAGCAACTGCATCAAATGCAGATATATGGCAAACAATGAGGTCGACAGAACAAAAGACTGAAAGTGACGCAGATATAAGGCAGGTTATGAGAGATCCTACTCAACAAATATCACCAAAAACTACGTCAAGTACAACAAGCACTGCCAAAACAACTTCAAATAATAGTTTTGCTTCTGGCGCAACATATATACCAAAAGACTTTGGACAAAATAAGGTCACTCCGCAAGAACTTAAATCTCAAAGTTCTGGCAAAACTGTTTTATATGAGAGACCTGGAATTGAAGAGTGGGCAAAATGGAAGAATATGTCTGTAGACAAGGTGAGGGATAGTTACGAACAAGAATGTGGAATAAATCCTCAATACCAGTCTATTTTAAATGCCATTATATATAATGAGAAAGCAACTAATTTTGCTGCAAATGTAACAGAATCTGAACTTAAAATAGATAAATGGCTATTTATAACATATATTAAAGCTCTTGTTTATCAGGAAAGCGCATGGTCACAATTTATTAAAGTTGGCAACGAGATGAAACCTCTTCTTGGTGGTAGTCTTGATACTGGTCTTGGGCAGCTTGTGCCGTCATCAAATGGCTTTGATGAAAATTTAGCAAGGAGAGCCGCTTGGGACTGGAGGTTTAACTTATATGCTACATGTTATCATTATGGACAAAATGTTGAAACAGCACGTAAGGAATATATTAAAGCAAATCCCAATTGGGCAACTTTCGGAAATAGAGACGATCACAAAAAGAATATAATGATGTGGGCCTGTGCCATATATAATATGGGTGAATATAATTCGAGCAAAGGAATAAACGCATCGTTCAAAGGTAATGAATGGAGCAGCTTTAATCCAAGTTATACATCTGGAATAATGTCGCAGCTGTCAAAATCATTCTGCACTAATCTCAATCAAGTTCCTGATGGCAAAATTGTAAATATCGATGGCGCTATTGGATTTGATATTGACGGAATTCCAGGCAGTATTGGCGCTCCTAAATATGATTCAAGATGGAGCGATGGTTATCCGCCAAACAATCCAGAATTTAAACCATATGAAAACCTTACCGGCACTATGCACGATATTATATCTTTTGACCAGAGAGGAAGACTCGTAAGAGCTTTTCCAACGTTCTGTATGCTTTTGATAGACGAAGGAATATGGATAACCTGGATAAAGCTGTGGGACAACTTCTATGGCTTAAGCGGAGTAAACTCAATAGACGTAATAAAATCAAGGAAGAATCCAGCAGACACATGTGTAATAAACCTGTCAAACGTATATGGAATGCTTACTAACTTCCAGAAATATGAAAATACCGATAGCGGATACACAAGAAAGTTTGATATAAGCCAGCTTCTATTCAATGAACTGGATACAGAAGCTATTGTTCAATCCAGAAAGAAAGATCTAGATTCTCTTATGCTTAAAACAGGAGCGCGGCTCCACCTTCGCCTTGGTTATGGATCGTGTGCCAACAATCTTCCAATTGTATTTAATGGTACGATAACTGAAATAGGAAATTCCGAAGACGTGATCGAAATAGTTGCCCAGGGAGACGGCATTGAACTTACCAATCCTATACCATGCGAACCAGGAGATATAAACGATGGTTCAAGTATGGAAAAAGAGCCAAGGAACACATTGCTGCACTTTATGTCTGGTGATGAGGGTTGGTGGCAAAGACTTCTTGATAACATTATCTATCCGGAAGAGGAAGAAGAACCTGGATTCTGGGCGAAACGAATACCAAAACCAGAAAGTCCTTATGGTATTGTTCATTTTGGCAGACCATTTGATAGATTTGGTCAATATGTTGGTGGTATAGGAGATGATGAACTTGGTGAAATAGTTCTTGGCGAGTTAGGTATAAACATATACAGCACAAACGGAAAGGGTACGCACTCTCAGGTTATTTATGATGATTATTGCAACGACAGATTAAGCGGTAATATAGATGAAGTAATTATGAAACGCAATAATTTCTGGGAACTTGACGAGCCTAATCTTGTTGTTAGTTTATTTGGAAATTCTGTTTGGGATCTTGCCCAATTATTTTCTCTCACTGCTGCTGATTATGTGACTGCAGTTGTGCCGTTTGGATTTAGAAGCACATTATTCTTTGGCAAACCATATTGGAATCTGTTTTATGATGAAGATATATATTATGAATATAATGCGAATAAACACACATATAGCAAAATAACATCGCGCTATTTATTTAAGCCGTTCTCACAGCATCATGTTTTCTTCAGCGAAACAGATATTATAAGCAATGGTATAAAGGCCTCTGAAGAGGGAATATACACAAACGTAAAAATAGACTTTTCAGATAAAGATGGTAAAAGCAAAACCACACATGTTATTCATGTGGATACTGATATATACCCGGAAAAGCAAAAGACCGCTATTCAGCGGCTAGATATTATTGATAAGTCATGGCTGCTTGGGAAAAAAAGAGAAACATCTGCAATGAATATGGCATATACGGCCGGAGCCCAAATACTAAGAGACTATATGAAAGATATGTATAAAGGCAGTCTGATTATTTTGGGAGATCCTACCGTTAAACCGTTGGACACTTTTACTATTTCAGATACCGCTTATTCCATGTCTGGCATGGCCGGTGTCAAACAAGTGGTTCATCATTTCAGTCACGAAACAGGATTTGTAACTAACGTATCACCAGATGCGATGGTTTTTGTTGATGATAAATTTTATCTAGACAACTGTATGAAAATTAGAAACGCTGTAAGTATAGGCATCTATGGATTATTGGGAAGAATGCTTTCTGTTAAGGTTTTTAGAGATAAGCTATATCCACTGTTTATGATCACATCAGATAAAACTGGGACAGCATGGCTTAAGGTAGCAGAAGCATATAACAGTTTAACCGGTGAAAATAAAACTTTTGATGAGCTTATTGAACTCTCTAAAGACAGTATCAAAAAACTGGAAGTTGATCTAAAAGATAAAAAAGCTGTAAAAGTTTCAGAAAAAGTCATAAACGATCTTATAAAAGGACTTGAAACCACAAAAGATGATAAGTTTTTGAAAAGAGCGGCGAAATGGGCAGGAAGAACAACTTATAAAGTGCCGAAAGGCATAGCTACAGCTGCTGGCGCTCTGGCTACCGGTTTAGCAGGAAGCGCAGTTGTAGCGCTTCTTCCAGAAATAATTATTACTGCCACATTGTCTCTGCTTACAGATTCAATGTTTGATGCTTACTCGAGATATAAAAAGAATAGACAGGCGGTTATCATAATGCCATTAAAATCTTATGGGCATGATTTAGTCGCTGGCATTAAGGGTCACCAAGGTTGTGTAGTTGGTGACAGCCCAAGCAAAATAGATAAATTCTATGAGGGCAAAAATGGAGGATTCTCTGGTGTAGTAATTAAAGCATTGAACTTCTTAAGTGGTAACGATCAGTCTTATTCTTATGAGGTTGATAATTAATGAACATAAACCTGGATGAAATTAAAGAACAGGCAAGAAAAACCATACTTGAAAATGTTTTTGGTTCTAATGAAGAAAGAGAACAGATGAGAAAATACGCCCTAAACAATGGGTATCGTATTATCGAGCAATTAGCTGACGATATTGCCAAGTTTTATGAATATCAAACCAATTCAGATGTATCCTATCCAGACAGTGCTGTAACAACGACTCTTGATACATCAAGTTTTAAACTAAAGAATGACAATTTAGATAATGCCAATGGGGTATGGGTTCCTCAATATAAGATAACCACCATACCAGATGAATATAAATCTGGTGGAAAGACCAGAATATCGCCACAACTTTTAGATAAAAACAGGTATGGCACTGGTAATATAATAAGACTTGGCGGAATCAGAAAACAGAGTGACTATATGATAGCAAAGTATATAAGAGAATATGATTATCGGTGTTTAGTTCTATATAACCAGGACTTATTTACGTTAGATCCTGGAATTACTAAAGCACCAAATAATCCTGTTTATAATAAACTTTCAATTGACTTTAAAGAAGTGCTGGATAAGTTTGCCGAAGATGCACTATACCCAATTCTGGGCGGTAAAAATAAATGCGGCTGCAAGATACAAATAAACTCACTGGCAAGAACCTTAGAATGGTGCTTCGCCTTAAGCGGAAATAAAAAAAATGCCAGCGGATGGAGCAATCATTGTGGAGGCATAGCAGCAGATATACACACATTTTATAATAACAAAAGTTATTTGAACGACTTTCATAATGCTGCAATTGAATATGGATTTGGTGGCGTAGGAAAATATCCAGACGAAAACTTTATACATGTTGATATAGGACCTTACCAAAGGTGGAAGGGAAACTAATGCTCAAACACAATATGTCTGAAGTAGGAAAAATTATATACAAAAACGTTATGGATTATCAGCCTGTCAACACCCGTTGTTTGGGTAGCATTATTAACTATGACTATATAAAGAAGACCGCTTCCATAAAAGCATATCATCCTGTAACTGGCGATCTTTGTTATTACCATGATGTAAAGATACAAGATATAAATAGGGGATTGGAAACCGTATCACTCAAATATGGAGATATCGTCAGCGTAGAATTTGTTTCTCCGCTTGTTCCTATCGTAACCAGTGTGTTTGCGGCAAAAAACAAAAAGGAAGATAAATATGTGAAAAGCGGTCCGCAGATAGCGAGATCAGTGGGGAGGAATACCTAATGTACACACCTTCGTATATAAATTTTGAAATACTTAAGGACCGTATGTTTCATTTCCAGGAAGATGAAGTTGGACTTCATCACTGGGGAAACGGATCTACCATGCGTATATGTGATGACGGATGTATAGATGTCTTTGCAGATCAGGCAACTGGTATAAGAGTAGACCCTTTTGCTGAATCACCATCTATCAGCATGTTCGCCCAAAAAATAAATTTGTTAAGTAATAAAACTTCAATCTATACGGACCCCAATAAACTTATGTGGAATAAATGGCTGTTTAATTCAGGGATATATGAATGGTGTAGAAGAGCACCAATGACATCAGATTCCAGCCCGAGAAGGTTTAGAGGAAGATTTGATTATGAAGTATGGACAGATGAAGGATGGGAACATGTAGATGTACTTATACCACCATATATTAAAGACAGTGAGCAAAATAGATTCAGTGATTTTGTACTTGATGCAGTAAAAAATCTTGGTATAAATATTGATTGATGGAGGTGTAAAAAACGAAAGATATAGACTTTTTAACCAACACTGGAACTCCAGGATCATTTGGAACTTATATCAGTCAGTTAGATGACAACAATAATCCGGTATTATTAAATATAGACGGGCAATTAAAACCAGTAAAAGATATATCTTTAGTAAGTGATATAAACGCAGATAAACAAAATATCTACTGCAGATTATCTACGCAAAACCCAGAATGGTTTCACCATTTGCGTATAGGGGCCAATCTGTCTGAATTAATTGGCAGAATAAATAACCGCGACTCTGCAATGCTTGGGATAAATAATATAAGCAAAAGTCTTATGTATGACTCTCTTCTCGATGTGTCAGAATTCGAAATTAAAGCAACGCCAATGGATAAACATACAGTACTTTTTATTATAAATATATACAAAAATGTAAACTATAAATTTTTTGCTGTTCTAGACTATGAAAACGGCATCATAAGCGTGACCAATTAAGGAGGAAAGCCTCGTGATAAATTACCCAGATTCTGATACAAGATATAAGCGTATGAAAGAAAAAATACAAGCCAATACAGATATCACAGACTTTAGAGCTGGAAGCACAGCAAGGGCGATTGTAGATATCATCAATGAAGAAATAGAAGATATATATAGCCGTATGACTCGCTATTTTGAGAATTCTTTCTTAAGTACAGCAAAAGGAAAATACATTGATCTTATAGCAGACAAAAGATGTATACGTATGGCTGGAGAAACAGACGATAACTATAGATATAGAGTAAGCGTTACCCCTCTAGTCGAAGCTAAAAACAACGAAACAGCACTCAGGCTTAAATGTATGGAAATAGACGGAGTAAAAGATGTAATTATGGTTCCTTATACTTATGGAACTGGAAGCTTTTCTGCGTTTGTTATAACAGATAATAAGAATACTCCGTCAAGTATTTTGTCTGCCGTACAGGAAGTTTTAAACAACAATAAAGCTTTTGGAATTAAGGGAATAGCAACAGCTCCAAATATTATAAACGTTGATGTGCAGTTTAGTGTATATATGAAAACTGGATGCACAGAAGCAGAAGCTCTTGCTGCATCTACAAATATAATCGATGTGACTAAAAATTATATAGATAACATTGAAATGGGAGGTATGTTTTCTGCTGCAGCACTTTTAAATAAGGTTTCAGATGCAAGCGAAAGCATAGCCCATGCTGAAATAACCGACATGATTATAGACAATAAAAGAACTTTTTCTAAATTTTATCAGTGTAAATGGAATGAAAAAATCTTTGCCGGCTCTATTGGTATTCTATAAAGGAGAATATAATGGATAATCTTAATCAGGAAACACAAAAAATTCTCGAATACTTGCCATCATGGATGGAAATTGTTAAAAACCCGAACAGTAATGCTGCCAGGTTTATTGATGCATTTGGCATAGAATTTTCCGAGCTGCAAACTATCTTATTAAACACATTGAATAATATGTATCTATCAACCGCAGATACAGAACTTGTTGATTATATGTATTCTGCTAGAATTGATGAAGCTTATATAGAGCATGCAGCATCGTTTGAAATTGAAGTCATATATCCAGATAATAGCAGCAGACTTATACCAATAGTAGAATCTTTTTATGAGCTCGCAAAATCAAGTATATTATGCGCACTGATAGATGCAGACACAAAAACATGTTATATAAGACGCGATATGCATACCGAGTATAATAGCATAAATGTGACTATATATGATGAGACCAATACCAGAATAGGACAATTAAGTTTTAGAAATCTGGTTTTACACCACGTATGGAATGTGTTCGATGAAATCGGACTTATCCTGGGATTAAGAAGACTTAAAAAAGAATCAAATGCCAACTTTAAAAGAAGGCTGGAAATGATATTTACAGATCCTCCCAGTGATGTTGAGGAAGGGATTATAAACAGCCTGGCAATTGAATTTGATCTTCCAAAGGAAGATATAGAAGTATACCAGTTGTTCGATTATGCATTCTCAAATACCTTGCTTAATGAAGACGGCAGCGCATCAAAAAAACTTGAACATTATGCGTCTATAATAAACGAAAAAATGAAAGACACCTGGGATACAATGAACTGGGATACGGTTTACTGGAAAAGTCTTGAAAGCGCAGAGTTTGAATATGATTATCTTCCTCATATATGGGGGCATAGTTTAGATAACTGGGAAATGCATGAAATACAAAGCGGCGTTGGATCAGACATGGATCTATTCTTAAAAGCTCCTGTACAAAACACAGGCAAACAGGATTTTTCTTATTCTATTGGTGTAAGCGGTCTTGTAGATAATGGTTATCTATATTATCCAGAACATACTTTTGATTTCAGTGTATATGCCACAGGAAACGAAAATAATCTTGCTGAACGAAAATTAAACTATAGATATACTATTGTTGCTTCAGAATTACATTCTATAGATGGCCTTATAAAAGTATCAACAGAAAGAGAATACGATGACTTACGATTAATACCTCAAGCTGGTGCAATTTTAGATAATGTTGAGATTGTGCCGGGGAATATGATCCAAAGTCCAGACGAGCCGTTTTTAAAAATAACTTCTACATTAAAAGCAAATAAAGATGGGTTTTCTCCGCAATTGACAGGAATAAATTTTACGTATATTGACAAGAACGATATTGAACACATAGTCGAACTTGACGTAGATGATATGCAAGCAACCAGTGATCTTTCGTCTGGAAATTATCCAAGAATAAACAATATATTTCTAGATACAATTGTATCTGACGATAAAATCATATTAACACCAACAGATCTTAATATCGGAATTGAAATCACCAGCGAATGGTCAAGTGGAACAATGGAAAGATGTTATGTATCAAATGGTAGATTGTTTGCAAAATAGAAAGGATTGGTCACATGTCTTACAGTGATGTAGGTAGTTTAACAAGTTACCCACAAAAGATAGATGCAAGAAATTCTCTAAATGAAGATATAAAGAAAAACAACGTAACAGTTTATAATCTATTGACAGATATAGTTAAAAATGAACATCTTGAAATAAATACTGATTTTCAAGATTATGTTGCTGCAGGAGACGTAAATGTACTGCAGGATATGACACTTGCGATAGAAAGAACTCTTGGAATCAATCCGCAGGGGAACTATAAGCATGTAAGAGAACGGCTTGAAACCATAGAAACAAGTATTGCTTCTGCAGTAGGATCAATAAATGGTCATACCCATTCTGGTATATCGGGCTCTCCAAGCAAAATAAACCTTAATTCCGAAGTATTTAATCTGCTTCCCAAAACCAATATCAACTTAAATTCTAGTGTAACTGGAGGACTTACTGCTGCTGATATAAAAACACAACCTGGTTCAAATATAAGCACATATGATTATATAAATTCATTTGTCCCTAGAACTGCAGGGTCAGCTTATCCTATTACAGGTCCTTTATATATAAAGGCAAACAACTATAGCCGCGTAACAGGTGAATGGGATATTTCAACGCTGTTCCCTGGATATCCAAACCTGGTTGACGATTCAAATGCATTTACTGGAAAAGCATATCGGATAAGCTATGGAAACAACATCAGAATAAATAGCGGCAGCCATGAATTAAGACACGGCATGTATTCGGTTGCAGTAAGAGTAAAAAAGGCATCAGATGCCAATGTAAACTTCATAGTCAAAATTGGAATATCAAGCGTATTAGTGCAAAAAAGTTTTACAAATGAAGATTTTGTAAACGGACAGGGAGCATTCAATGTGTTTTATGTTCCTTATAATCACAATCCTGTCTATAATAATAACACTTATTTTATAGAAATTCATAATTCAGGAAATCCATCAAAACAAGGAGATATACTGGTTGATAGTGTTGTAATAGTACCGCTGCATAATGCAGTTATAGATATGGGAACAGTCATTTAAGAGGAGATAAAATATGGCAAAATATAACGAATTTGAATATGGTTCTTCATTATACGGAACTTCATCTTTGCAGAATATACATATTAGTGTATTTACATCAAAAGAATATGAACTTGAAGATATAACAGGTAGCGATATTACAGTAAAGATAATGGCATCTCTTCCTATTGTTAAATATTATCCATTTGAGAATGATCAACGCTTCTGCGTATATAGTGGAGATTGGGCTATTAGCGCGCAGGATACCATTGACACAACTGATATTAACGCTACGTGTGTCTTTAAAAATACCGGAAGATCGTTAAAGTTATATTTTGTCCCATCTTCGTCCAGCACTTATTTAACTGTTACAGAATTAAAGCGCGATAGAAACGGTGTTGTTACCGAATCAACCTACGACCTTAATATGTTTGTGCCGGCAACAAGTGGATCATATGCAGTAGCATCGATAGACTCAGATGAATTTGCTTATCGCGAACTAACCATTTCTAAAAAGACAGATGATGGGGTAAGCGTAGGAATATATTGTCTCGAAAGTATAGCCGGAGAAGTTACTGTCAGCATACTTTTAGATCAAATGGAATATACTCCGCTTAATGCGGTATATGAAAATAAAGATAGTCACAAAGAAATTATTAATATAATTGGAGAATCACAGTTTGATTATGTTTCAGAAGAAATAGTATATAGTAATTTTAATATAGGAACTTTTGAAAAACTGAGATTTAGAGCATATCTTATATCTGGCTTATACACGCCATTCATTTCAAATAATATGGTTTTTCCAACAATTTTAGATTCAATAGGTATATCTGGGCAGTATGAACTTAAAACAGTTGATAATGGTCAGCTTATTACTACCATAGCTCTTGATCCAGATACCTTTAAAAGTTATGGAAATATATCCTGGATAACAGCAGAACCAGAAGGGTCACAAATTTATTTTCAAACACAGTCGTCTTCTGATAACGATATATATAGCGAGCTTACAGCTCCATATACTACTGATGACATAGTGTGTCTTACCGATGGAAGCACCGAAGGAACTTACACAAGCGATGTTATAAGCGCTACAGAATATCAGATTAAACTTTATAAACTTAAAATAAACGGCTGGGATTGTACAGATAGTAACAAAGGATATAATTATGCTCTCGGAGACAGAATGAATAATGCATACGTTATATACTCAATCCTTGTGTTAACAAATGATGAGTGGTTAAGTTGGCCACAGGGATTTAGATTCGGAGAGAATTTAATCAGTTCTTTAAATACAATTAACACAGATATAAAAATAAAGATGGATTTTTATAGAGAGAATTCGTCACTTCCTACTCCGTATTGCAATATTGGAACCTCAGCTTTGGTTTATAACATGCAGTATCAAGAAGAGATACAAATTGAAGATACGGTATCTGCTGTTATGAATAACAACACAGGAATTAAACCAGTTGGATCTATATCAAGCCTTGGTTTTACAATTCCTGTAGAGTTGCAGTATATGATTGATAATGAAATCGAATCACCACTGGTGTACACAGTATCAAATACAACAGGAGTCGATTATATAGATGCATATTTTGATATGGGAGACAAATTCTATTCTACAAATAATGACGATGCAGAACTTGTTTTGCAGTGTATAGAAAATGAGAGTAATACTAAGCATTACCAATTCGAACATGGAAGAATTATTAATCCAAATATCATAACTAACAGTATTCATAGCTCATTTTATCCTCCAATTAACGGTTTAAAAAACTATGAATATTATCTTTGTTCTGGTTGGATAAATACTGATACAGGAAAGGTTGATCCTTATTCTGATCCAAATATAGCAAAAGATGAAAACGGAAATATAATTTATACAGATGGAGAAATAACATATAGAAGGACTATAGATATATACTGGTATGGATCTGATGGAAATGTACCAGACGATCCTCCGTCTACATGGGATATGAATACACAAAATGCTGAAAACAGGGTTGTTGTTTATATATACGATACAGATCAAGATAATATTGGTTCATCATGGCGCTCACAAGAAATTGTTTATAACAATAATCGAATAAATAATAATCAGAAACAGCAGATTAACCTGACAATGACTGTAGAACTCCCCGCATTAATACCAAATCTTATAGGAAATTTTGATGATATATATAAAGTTGATATCAAGCCTGGCAGCGTAAAATGCAACCATTATGCTTCACCTGACACCAGAATAAAAATCAAAAACTTCGAAATAGTCTTTGATCCTCTTATAGATATTTATCCAGAAAACAAACATGCAATTATAAGAGGAGAAAAGCTTCCATTAAAAGATTCGCTTCCAATATACGGAGTTGTATCTATTGATGGAGTGTATGATAATATTGGCGGATTGGTGCCAGATTATACAGAGGGAATAGACTATGAGCTTGATACTGAAAATAATTGCATCATATGGGGACTTGATAATCAAGATGCAAAACAGCCAGAAATCGGAGAAACATATTATGTTACACTTAGATATAGAAGACCGCGTTACGGAATAGTAGTATTTGAATGTGATTATACTGAAAAAATAGAATCAAATGTCGAATTTTTTAGTAGATATTATATAACAAGAGATGGTTCTGTTGAACCCGGGAAGGTGTTTACAGACCATGATTTGCCGTATATAAGATATCACTATACGCCTGCCATTTCTTCTGTGACATGCGGGAACAATCATGCATTTATTATTGATATAAATAACAGAGCATGGGGATTTGGAAACAATGAAAGCGGCCAACTTGGAATTAATAAAACAGCAGGATATGAGCCATATTTCAATAAGATAGATAATGTTACATGGAAGATGATCGCATGCGGATTCAATCACACCATTGGAATAACTACCAGCGGAGATCTTTACGCATGGGGCGACAATACTTTTGGGCAAATAGGCGATGGCACGACAACAGACAAACATTATCCTGTAAAAATATCTGATAAGAAATTTAAATTTGCTGCTGCTGGAAAAAATACGTCTTTTGCAATAGACAACAATAATGAATTATGGGGCTGGGGAGATAATAGTTTTAATCAACTCTTAAGCAATCTTGAATATTCTGTAGTACCAATTAATATTGATGCAGCGAATGTTGTAAAGATAAGCGTATATAACAATTCTGTAGCTATTATTGATACAAATAATAACCTTTATACTTGGGGAGAAAATACTTATGGGCAACTTGGCAGTGGAGACACAATTAACCAACCAAACAAGTTGCAGATAGTTGGAAGATTTAAAGATGTTGCTATGGGTGGGACACATTGTGTCGCCTGCGATATAAATAACAATATATATGCTACTGGTAATAATGAATTCTTCCAGCTTGGAAGTTCTGAAGGTTATACACTATTTACATTAATAAATAACTTTGGTGAGGTCAAAGACACAGACACAGTAAGTCTTGCATGTGGTTATGACCATACTGCTGTGATTAGAAACAATACACTTTATTTATGCGGCAAAAATAGTTATGCAAAAATAAGCAATAAAATATTAAATACAGGACATCAGCCGTTTATCGCATCAAATAAGGCCTTAAAAGTTGCGGCCGGCGACAAAATAACGATAGTCACAGACACATTAAAGCATATGATTGTATACTCAGATACAGTAGATGCTAAGTGCATGAAGAATATGGCTTATGAATATCCAAAGTGGGAAATAGACAATGATTTTTATAATATTTTCCCAGATATGTTTGATACCAACATGTCTCTTAAAATACTTCCAGACTCCCTAAGATATACGATATATGATAATAATAAATATATTAATTCAAAAATAGATTACGACTTAGACAAAAACCCTTACGTCATAGCTACTACAAATACTGCAAAAGCAAATCTTAATTGGAACCCACTGATCAATAGCGGATATTATTTTGAAGGAAAAGAACGTTATTACTTATACTCTGAACCAGGAAAACTTATACTTAATCAATATAATTATCCAACCAGCAACAAAATTACGTTTGATAATGGCGCAATAATGAGCGATATCGATTCCTACATTTCATATCCTTTTAATGTATCATCTATTCCTTCAACACTGTACTTTAACTTTACTCCATACGGCAATGGAACTATATTTGAAATTACAGATAATAACAATTCGATAAGCTTAAAATACAACAACAGTACAATGATTTTCTCTGTCGGAGATGAGCAATTCACTAGTATCATAGATCTTTTAACAGGATCTCATCATATCTTCCTTACCATTTCAGAAGCAAGTAATATTATAATTGACAACATAATTTATTCAGTATGTGACGTAAAGCTTTATATAGATGAATATATATGTACAATTATCGAAGCAAAGGAAAATATAAATAATCTACTTTCAAATGGCTACATAGTTCTTGGTAATAATGCTGGTCATAATGAAGGTATGAACTGTAAAGTAACTAATCTTGCATTTTTAAACAAATGTTTAATTGAAGATGAAGTTAGTTTCTATGTTTCTCAGGACTTTCCACAGTACAATCAAAACAATATTATATTTAGAAATACTCTGGTATACAACATAATTGATTATGAGAACTTCTTTGCCAGCATACCAATACCAAAACAAAATGCTCCGGTTACTATTGAAGATGAATCAAATACTTATATGCAGGTATCGTTCATTAAAGATGGAGAGCTTAAAAACTACTCTGTATTTAACACTATCTATAAACCAAACAACAATAAAAAATTATATCTGCCGTGCCAAGAACTAGACCCAGAATTTGATACAGTTGTAATGGCGGAAGGGGTTCCAATCCCAATAGAACTTGTTCTTGGCAATACGATCACTCTTGGTATAGAAAACGATGAAGAACTAATTGACAAAACTATAAATATAATCTATCAGCCGCGAAACAATTTCTTTATAGATTATACAGATTATAATTCTGCTATGATTTCTATGAGTTCACGCCCTGAAAACGAAACAAGTATCATTTATGAATCAAGCGATGATCCTTATTATCTAATTCAAATGTTAGATTTAAATCCCATGCTAAACCCAAACAACAATGGTTTTGTTTATATTTCTAATACACCTAGAATTACTGACGCTATTTCTGTCAATATAAGTCCGCAGCAAATAAACATAGATCCGCATGAACACGCTGTTGTAATTATTGATGCATTAGATAAAACAGGCAATCCTACATCATTATATGATTTATATGTAGACGCAAAGCATGGCAAGATTATGCCATTTATAAACAGCGTAAACCTTAAAGATCCATATGAATATGAGCTATATAAAACTTTTGGCAGTATGGCCGGCAGAAGCTGTTTTATTTATACGCCTCCAACCTATGATGAGCTTGAAAAAAATATGTTTAAGAAAAAAATACCCAGCAAAGTATTAAATTTCAATAGCGCTAATATAATTGGAAAATGGAACCTGGATGGAAATACAGAAGATAGCAGCGGCAATGAAAGACACGCAATCAACCATGGAGCAACACTGAACAATGATTTAAACTATGTATTTGATTATAAAGATAAAATTATATCTACAAATATATCTACAGGAAATAATTGTACAGTAATGGCATCTGCTTATACAGAATATGGAGGAGTTTTGTTTAGCCTTAATTCTTATAATGGCCCTGATTTGTGGTGGTCTGGAAACAATATTTACTGGAGTTCCAATGATTCCTCTGCAAACATTTTCACGCTAAATGGAATACCTGTTGATATGAGTTCGTATAAGAACGGATGGCATCATTTTACAGTTGTAAACAATAGATCTACAAATACAGCTACTCTTTTTATAGACGGAGAATTTGTTGGTATAGCCAATCATAGAAACACTGTACAAGAAAACAGACTATTTGGAATCGGATGCAGCATAAGCAGTGGACTCGACTCATGGAAAGGTATGATTAAAGATGTTGTTTTATTTAACAGCGCCTTATCTTCAGAAGAAATAGGTATTATTTATAACGAAGTAAGAAATGAAAATTATTACTCATCTGAAGAAATACTTGAATATAAAGTTATTGATTATATTACGATAATAGATAGGGTCAGCAATAAAGGTATAGTTAAGCCAATTGATTTAATTGGCGTTAAAGGTGGGATTTAATGAATACAAGAACTCATAAGGATACCATAACAATTAACAGAGAAGAACTTAATTACCTCAGATATTACAATGATGCTGATCAAGATATGAAAGAAAAAATAGCTAATACATTACAACCTTCTGTTCCGACTATAAATATAGGCAAGAATGTTCCTGACGGCGCTGTTAATATAGCTTACGTAGGAGCTCCAGCAATTACTCCTGCTAATACTGTATCTATAAATGACTTAACAAATGATATCAATTTTAATGTAATTGAAGACGAAGATTCTTATTCTATGTGTGTTGTTGATCCTGATTCATATTTATATTCAATCGATAACGAGTCTTCTGTATTTCCTAAAGTTCCTGTATCGATTACCAATTATTATTGTGAAAGAAAAACAAGTAATGATCCGCTTATACCATTATTTTATAAATACAGGCTTAAAAATACTATTAACATTAATAATCTTGAACAAATTAAAGTAGAAGGAGCGCAATCTAATTTTACTTATGAGATCAGGCCTACAAAAGTTGGCCAGAGCACAAATGAATATTATGTTGACATATTCAGCAATATTAAATCGACAATGAGACCGGTAAAAATATATTATATAGCATATGGATCAAATAAAATAACATTTGAGATGCTTGATCTTGAACCGTGTTTTAAAGAAACTGATATGAATGACATTCTGACAGTTTCAGATAAAGACATGTTTTCTATAGAAAACAGCTCTTTATATAGCAAAATTAAAGTAAAAGAATCGGCGACAAGAATGGAGGTCCCGTTTGAAAACTTTAAATATCAGATAGAGTCAGATATTCAGGTGCTATATAGCAAGTTAAACCCGGGTTCTATAAACATTGGTGTAATAGTAGTAGGAAATATTAGCTTGCGGCAACAAGATATATCATCATTTCTAAGATCAATTCAAAATATAATTCCATCATATCTTACAATTAAAAATCCCATTAAAGACAATAATTTGGATAGCTATGATTATTGGGAAATACCAGCTTCAACTCCGCTTGAAGTTCTATATATGTTTGATATAGTTGTAGTTTCTGGTTATGGAGAATTTGATATTGGAGCAACCAATATCATTGACTATATAGAAGATGGCGGAAAAGTAATTCTAGATAACTGTGGCACAAATGAAAACACACTTGATATAGCCTGGCCAGAAGGAGCTGCCACCGAAATTAATTTTAATAATTCAAGCGAGTTGTCTTTATCATATTTATATAAATATGATAAAAATGATTTTGTAAACAGAGTATATAATTTAGAAAGCGCTTTAGGTTCGTTTGTTAGTGATCAATATATTGTATGTGACATTGATATATTAGGAGAAGAAGATGATTGGACAAAAATATTTTATTGTGAAGATAGCGCCAAAACCGTTATAGCTCAAAGACGATATGGCAAAGGAATTCTGCTTGTTTCATCTATCGGGCTATTTGCAAACATGGCTTTTAATGTTATGCGTCTAACTGCAAATATATTACATACAATTGCAGAGCATAAATATATCAAATCTCCAGTATTGGTAGACAATATTATCAGGAGTAGTTTTATTGACTTTGATGATATTGATTATTTCTTTGATATTGAAGATAATGTGCTAAAAAAGAAAATAAAACCAAACTTTAGTTGGCTAAACCATATTAATCAAAAATATATAACCGAAGCGCAGCACTCTATATTTATATATAATATGAATAATTCACCAAGCGATGTAATATCCGCAGAAATAAAAGATATATCAACGATATATGTGTATTATCAAAACCAAGTTGGAATAAATAAATCCACAAGAATCAACAGAAAATATAAATTTAAAGAATCAACAAATATATCAATTAATGTTTTAACTTACACATATAAATACAACTCTATAACAGGTTCGCATGAATATCAGATAATAGATGAGAAAACAAGTAACCACACTATTAATTCAGGGGATATTACAAGGCTTACAGATTTGCCATCTCTAGTTCCGAATATACCAGGTGAATTATATAATACTAACATATTTGTAAAAGTATCGTTTAAAAAATCGTTCGATCGCAGCATTCCAGCCAACCTGGTTATAGCTGATAAAAGTTTATCCAATCTTTTTTATAACTTAAATGGAGAAAATGTGTTTCCAATCAATCAGATAAATGATCTTTTTGTCTATGCAGAATACCGCGGATGGCGTTATTATCTTACTAACTATTATGCCATAAGATATAAAGACACAAAGAGTCTTAAGGTAAAACTTGTTGATACAGATGACGAACGTGACTGCTGGTTTCCTGAAATATCTGACTGTTATATGGAAGTGGGTATTGCAGATAATGTAATTCCTGCTAAAGCAATCTATATGATTCCGCAGCATTATATGCAAAATATGAGTAAAAAGCTCACAAGGAGCGATTTTGTCTATTCTATTTATAATCCAAATATGTTTTCCATACCGTATGATAACAATGACATAATAATTATAAAAAATGTGTCAAACAATATAAACTTTATTACTCCATTCATGCCAATAGAAGGAGTCATCGCTGAATCAACACTATCTGCTATAAAACTAAAAAGCATTCCGCAAATGATCAATCCAGAATTTTCATGTAGTCTCAACTGTCTTATTCCGAATATTGGTTATAGCGTTACTATAACCTATTATGATAACGAAGGAAATGAAATAGATATATTAAAACAATATGAACCAAATTCTCCTTATAACATCACTATAAAAGAATATGGAGGCGCAAGAAGCTTCTCTATATTAATAGATATAAACCAGCAGGATATAGATGCAATGGGAGAAGGGGATTTAATACAGATGTCTTTAACTCTATACTACCTCCTGGAAAACAAAAATGTAAAAGAAGACAAAACAATATATATAGACGATCATACTATAAAGGTAAACCAGAAAGATTTAATACAAGAATCTCTTACAGCCTATATTAAAAAACAAATAACTAAACAGGTTATAAATGAAATTCTAACACCAAATGCAAACAAAACTATATGGACCAGCAATCACAAAAATTGGTTATATCAACCAGCTCCTAAAATTTATAATCGCAATATACAGTTTGATAATATTAAAATTGATTACGATAATGGCATGGTTTATGTTGATTCACCAAATCCATTGATCGAACTTTCTGCCACATATACTTATAGCGGAGAAGAAATCCCGCTTACTGTAACCGGTATAGATAGAAATAATGGATATGTAAATATTGCAGAATCTATAAATCTTTCGGATAACATTTATGCAAATTATACCTATAAGAATAGGTATTATACTTATAAGGGCTATAAACATGGAAATACTTTTATTCATCTTGATCTTAATCCATCTTACGGCCATTTCTTTACAGATGAAGGCATAGTAAACGGTATGGTCGATTATATAAATGTTCCATCTATAAATTTAGTCGGAAGACAAATAGTCCTTTACCTAATCCCAATGTATATAATAGGCAGCGATAATGACGTGCTTCAATATAATGAATGGCCGCTTAGACATAGCTTTTGTACAGTAGAAGAGTTAAAACAACGTAATAGATATGCAATACCTATAGCATTAATAAACGTAGATAGCAGCGCAAATATAAAGGATATAACTGTAATAGATTCCAGATCATATGGCGGCGGACTTAAAGAAAATATAACAATGGATGTTATTAACACAAGAGATGTTGGATCTAAATATTTCTGGGACATCTCGCCCTGGAATGGTGTAGCGTATCGTTCCAATGGCGTAATAGTTGTTAGGTTACCGAAACGGATTACTGAAATGTTTGAAGAAACATATATTGAGGAAGTTGTGCACAAGAGATTGCCGGAAGGCATCATGCCAATTATTGAGTATGTTTAGGAGGAAAGATACTTATGCCAAATCCATGGGAAAGTGCAGATATACTAGTAGATAGACTAGGCAAACCAATACCACAAATCTGGGATGAAGATGAAAACAAATTTATACCATATACTGATAACTATAAAGGTATTCTTGATGGCAGCACTCCTGCAGCAGTAAGAGATCTGCAAATTGAAAACCAAATTATGAACGTATTATCTGATTTTGCTATTGTCAAATCTACACTGACTTTAATTCAGGGATATGTGGACGGACTTGAAACAAGGCTAAGTGAAAGACTGGATGTTTCTCTTTCTTTTAATAACACTGAAATCGTTTCTAAAACAGTTCTTTCATGGGATGGTCTATTACTGGCTAAAACATTGGAAGTACCGGTAAGTAATACAGATATATTGATCTATGCAAATAACACCTGTGATCAGGATCTTACTGTTACTCTTGAACATGAAGTTGAAGAGGGCGTATGGGTTCCTTATGTCAATGGCAATGGAATTCCGATAGCTTTTACAATTGCAGCATTGACCGGAAAAGGAGTGTATGGAGTATTCCAGAAGTTTCCCAAATATTTGGGAGGACGGATCGTTTTTACTGCAGCTAGTGCTCCAACGGCAAATGGAACAACTACTGTACAAGTGCAGGAGGTGTAGCGCATGTTTCCTGCTAAATTTCCTGTTCTTCTGTATAAGGAGAAAAACTATGAATTTAGAAAATAAAATTAAACTTCATAATAAATTCGAGGTCAAAGTACTTGACCTTAACGGCAACGTAAAGTCCGAGCAAGTTGCTTACAACGTAGTTCTTGACGCCATTTATG
>Ga0123335_1001116_pt1 | contig 44804 bp, 49 predicted proteins | sample BiotimSIPDNA_2_FD_89707 | JGI IMG/M metagenome (GOLD analysis project Ga0123335, IMG submission 89707) | Anaerobic biogas reactor microbial communites from Washington, USA - Biogas_R2 time_0 SIP DNA | ecosystem: Engineered > Bioreactor > Anaerobic > Unclassified | place: Washington, USA...
GAAACACTGAAAAAATCCAATCTCGGCGCTTTAAAGGCCGGAGACAGGGTTAATCTGGAAAGGGCCCTGCGCCTGTCGGACAGGCTGGGGGGACATATGGTCAGCGGCCATATTGACGGAGTGGGTACGATCACCAGACTGGAGAAACGTGACATCGCCACCCTGGTGACGATCAGGGCACCGGCGGAGGTCATGCGTTACATCATTCGCAAAGGTTCTGTGGCCATTGACGGGATCAGTCTTACGGTTGTTGATTTCAATCCGGAATCCTTTCAGGTTTCCCTCATTCCCCATACCGCCCGCCTTACCACACTGGGTTTTAAAAGAGAGGGCGACACGGTCAACCTGGAAGGGGATCTGATTGGTAAATATGTGGAAAAACTGCTATACCTGCGGGGGGAAAGCGGACAGGAATCAAAAATAAATATGAGCTTTTTGGCCGAGCACGGTTTTTTGTAGGCGGTTTTATTTAATTTCTATTGCTGTGCCATTGCCGGCTGAACTGCTTGAGGCTCCGGAAACAAGATCATAATTTGCTGTTCGTAAAGGATAAGGAGGCAGGGTACAATGAAATTTAACACAATAGAAGAGGCTATCGAGGATATCCGGCAGGGTAAAATAATCGTTGCGGTAGATGATGTCGACCGTGAAAACGAGGGGGACCTGATCATGGCCGCTGAGAAGGTTACACCTGAGGCGGTAAACTTCATGGCCACGAACGGCCGGGGGTTAATTTGCCTGCCCATTATTGGGAAGCGGCTGGATGAACTGGACCTGCCGGCGATGGTAGCGCATAACACTGACCCCCATGCTACCGCCTTTACAGTTTCCATAGACGCCAAAGTATGTACAACTGGAATTTCCGCCCATGAGCGGGCTACCACCGTCAGGGCCGTTTTAGACCCCAAAACCAAGCCTTCCGATTTGCGCCGCCCGGGTCATATTTTCCCGCTGCGGGCCAAAGAAGGGGGAGTCCTAAGGCGGACCGGCCACACGGAGGCAGCGGTAGATCTGGCCAAGCTGGCAGGTCTCTACCCGGCCGGTGTTATCTGTGAGATCATGAAGGAAGACGGAACCATGGCCAGGGTTCCCGAGCTTATGGAATTTGTTCAGACTCACAATCTTAAAATAATCACAATTGCCGACTTGATCCAGTACCGGCGCCGTACGGAACGCCTGATACGCCGGGTGGATTCGGCCAAACTGCCAACCCGGTACGGTGAATTCACGGCGGTTGCCTATGAGAGCCTGCTGGACGGCAAGGGCCATATTGCCCTGGTTATGGGCGATCTGGCCAGTGTGGAAGCTCCCCTGGTCAGGGTGCACTCGGAGTGTCTTACCGGGGATGTCTTCAGTTCGGTGCGCTGCGATTGTGGAGATCAGCTGGCCCGGGCTATGCAGATGATTGCCGCTGAAGGGGTGGGTGTCCTCCTCTACATGCGTCAGGAAGGACGCGGCATTGGACTGCTCAATAAAATCCGTGCTTACCATCTCCAGGATCAGGGCAAGGATACCGTGGAGGCCAACCTGGCCCTGGGTTTCCCGGCCGACTTGAGGGATTACGGTCTGGGAGCGCAAATCCTTTCCGACATGGGGCTGAAAAAGCTCCGGTTGATGACCAATAATCCCCGCAAGATTGCCGGACTGGAAGGGTACGGCCTGCATGTGACCGAACGTGTGCCCATTGAGATTAGTCCCGGCCAATCCAATCACTTTTATTTGTCCACCAAACAGAAAAAACTGGGACATATGCTCCAACTATGTAAGGAACATTAAAAACAGTGTTTTACTGTGTAACTTAAAACTGTTTGCTTAAAACATTTTAACTTGAAAAGGAGACAAAAGATGCCGAAGCTGTATGAAGGAACCCTCCTGGGGCAGGGTCTTAAATTTGGAATTGTTATTGGCCGGTTTAATGAGTTTATTACCAACAGGCTTCTGGGAGGCGCCCTGGATGCTCTGAACCGGCATGGGGTTGCAGACGGGGATATCGATGTGGCCTGGGTTCCCGGAGCCTTTGAAATACCGCTGGTAGCCCGTAAAATGGCTGATACGACGAATTATGATGCAGTTATTTGCCTGGGAGCGGTCATTCGCGGCGGGACGCCCCACTTTGACTATGTTGCCGGTGAGGTAACCAAAGGTGTGGCCAAGGTCGGGCTGGACAGCGGGATTCCTGTCATTTTCGGCGTAATCACGGCCGATACCATTGAACAAGCCATCGAACGGGCCGGCACCAAGGCTGGAAACAAGGGCTGGGACGCTGCTGTAAGCGCTCTGGAGATGGCCAATCTAATGAAGAACCTAAACGAACAGAATTATAATAAGGTCTAATTTGCTGCAGGCCGTTCATGTACAGGTATTCAGATGACAACCCGAACCGTATTACCCCTGCAGGTATAGCTTAACAGGCCCGGAATTATCCCGGGCCTGAAATATTTACGGAGATTGAAGCAGTAGCAACAAAAACGGTGCTGAAGTAGCGAGAGCGCATCTTTCCGGCTAAATATATACTTCGCAGCCTCTGTTGAGGAAAATAAAAAACGGCTCTTTAGAGGGCCGCTTTTTTCATATTTCTATTTTATCCACCTGCTTTATGCCTGGATAGCACGCTGGACCTTGCCGCTTCGAAGACACCGGGTGCACACCAAAACCTTTTTGGGGCTTCCGTTGATAATGGCCCTGACGCGCTGCAGGTTGGGTAGCCAGGTCCTTTTGGTGCGGATGTGAGAGTGACTCATCTTCATCCCCACTGAAATACCTTTGCCGCAGATGACGCACTTTCTGGCCACAATATCCACCTCCTTTTTACCACCACTCTATTTTAACAGAAAAGGATTTTGGCTGCAAGGATGCCCTTAAGACCAGATTCCAGTTTTTTTACGGAAATCAGGACCGTGGGGGGCAGACAGATCTAAACAGGTCTGTAAAACATTCAAAATGACCTTGAAATTAATTCACTTAATTTACTTGGCTAGAAGATTTCCTTTTGAAAAAAATATTATTATTAATCAAATCATTATTAATAACCTGTAAAAATGGAGGGCAAAAGTGTCAAAATCAAAAAGAAACAGGCACAGAACCAGTTTTCCCTTTAAAGGCCGGGACAGGGGCATTTTCCCTGAAGTGGCCGGAACTCCTGGTCTAGATATAAAATAACAGGTTTTAAGGGAAATACTTCTTTCCGGCGGTTAAAATCTGATTAAACAGACCATGGCAAGGTAACCAGAGTATATCCTTGTTTTCCATAGTTTTTGATAGTTAATGAGGGAATATGTTCTAGCATAAACACTACCGCCGAGGTTCATAATAGAATTAGAAAAAAAAGAGGAGGTGAAATTAATTGGCACAAGGACAAAAAAGGAATCAAATCCTGATCCGGAACGCTTCCCGGGCCATGGAAGATTTCAAATGGGAAACCGCCCGTGAGCTTGGCATTCAGGTTCCTGAAAGTGGCTACATGGGGGACCTGCCATCCAGAATGAACGGCGCCATCGGCGGTAACATGGTTAAAAAGATGATTGCTGCTTATGAAAACAGCCTGGCAGCGGGCACTGTACCTCCGACTCCCCAGGTAACCAATGCCAACCTTAACCAGTAAAGGGGGTGGGTGTACGGGAGTCCTGTTACAGTAAAAGTTTGCCTTATTCAAGCCCGGGTGGTTGCCCGCAGCATACTACCCGGGTCTTTAATACTTGTCAATTAATACTTGTTAATCCACTTTCCAAAATAACCTTTGTAGCAGGTGGAATTATTCCCCTTGCTGCGTTTTTTTAAGGTTAATTCAAATACATATTATATTCTTCAAGACCTATAGCAGGATGCAGAGCCATGGAAATGCCCCCTGCTACAATTTTAGATGTATTTAAGATTAATGCGTCGATTTCTTTGGGGGTTACCGTTAAATTACCTGCGAAGGGCTGCAGAACGTCGTTAATAACCTGATGTGTAAAGTCCGGCCGGAGATTTTTGTAAATCTGGTTCAGGACAGGGGTGTTCTGAAGTTTTTCCAGGAAATGTTCCACGGTAACCTGGGCAATTACGGCGGCATTTACTACTGTAGGGATACCTACGGCTATAACCGGTACGCCCATTGTTTCCAGATTAATGCCGGAACGTCTGTTGCCGATGCCGGAACCGGGGCTGATCCCGGTATCTGCGATCTGGATGGTGGTGGCAATCCGCTCAACGCTGCCGGCAGCCAGGGAGTCCACCACAATGATCAGCTCAGGTTTGATTTTTTCCACAACACCCTTAATGATCTCGGCTGTTTCAATTCCAGTGATACCCAGCACACCGGGTGCTAAGGCGCTGACGGAGCGCAATCCCCCCTGCAGTTCTTCCGGCGCATATTTGTACAGATGGCGCGTGACCATACTCTGGTTGATGACTTTCGGACCCAGGGCGTCCGGTGTGGCGTTCCAGTTTCCCAATCCCACCAGGAGAATGTTGGCATTTTCAGGCAGGTTGAAAAGAGATTTTAGTTTTTCAGCCAGAACCTCGGCTACTTCCTGCTGAGCCTCCCGGTTGTTGTCCCTGAGCGCAGGCGCTTCTATGGTTATATAATTGCCCCTGGGTTTGCCCATCAATTGTTCAGCGTCTTCTTCTACAATTTTAACGATTGTAACGGTAGTGTTTTCGTATTTCTCCCGGTCTACAATTACACCCGGGATTTCCCGTCCCGTTTCACCTCTGACTATTTCGTGGGCTTCTACGGCAAGGTCTACATGGATGTTGAAAGCTTTATAAAAATCTAAATTCAACCGGTCCGCCTCCTTAAACATTATGTTATCCTTTTCAGGTAAGAATATACACAGGGTGAACCATAATGTAAATTGCGAAATAAATCGATTTTAAACAATAGATATGCTATAATAATAATCTAAAGGAAGGGGTTGTTTGTATTACGTATCATTACCGGTACGGCAAAGAACCGTAAGTTGAAGGTCCCCAAAGGTTTTGAGGTAAGACCAACTAGCGACCGGGTTAAGGAAGCACTCTTTAATATTCTGGGAGACCTGGTGCCCGGTTGCTTATTTTTAGATTTATTTGCAGGCACTGGTAACGTTGGTATTGAGGCCTTGAGCCGCGGGGCCGCCGGTGCGGTCTTTGTTGAGAAAATCCGGAAAAATGTCCTGGTGATTGAAGAAAACCTGGTTCTTACCGGCCTCCACTCCAGGGCACGGGTGATTAACCTGGATGTGTTTAAAGCCCTGCCTATACTGGGAAGGGAGGGACTGCTTTTTGATTTGGTTTTTCTTGACCCACCCTATTTAAAAAAAATAGAAGCAGAAGTATTGTCAGATATCGTCGGCAACAATCTCTTGAAGCCCCGGGGAAGGGTTATTGTTGAAAGCAGTAGAAAAAATTTGTTGCCACCGGCTGTTGACCTAATAAAATTAAATCGCCAAGAAAAATACGGCGATACGGTGCTTTCAATTTACAGCTACCAGTAGAGATGTGGGGGGATACATATTGCGTACAGCTATTTGTCCGGGAAGTTTCGATCCCGTGACCTATGGTCACCTGGATATTTTCGGACGGGTTTCCTTGTTGTTTGATCATGTTATTGTGGCAGTTTCCCGGAACCCGATTAAGAATCCCCTGTTTTCAATCGAAGAGCGGGTTGAGCTGTTAAAAAGTGTGCTAACTCATTATCCCAATATTGAAGTCAGTTCCTTTGACGGTCTGACTGTTAATTATGCTATTAAACGAAAGGCCATAGCCATTGTCCGGGGCCTCAGGGTCATTTCGGATTTTGAAAACGAATTCCGCATGGCTCTGACCAATAAGAAGCTTGCCTGTCACGTGGAAACCGTATTCTTAATGACAAGAGCCGAGTATTCTTTTATCAACTCAAGTACGGTAAAAGAAATAGCTTCTTTTGGGGGCTCCCTGCGAAGCCTTGTTCCACCCATAGTGGAAGAAAAACTGCGAGAAAAGATGAAAATGAAGCATCTGCCTTAAAGTTAAGGAGGGGTAAAAACAAAGTGGACCTGCTGAGCGCCCTTAACGAATTGGAAGAATTAATCGAGAACAGCGGAAAGGTTCCTCTGACCAGGAAGGTAATGGTTAACGAGGACAGTATTCTGGACCTTTTGGACAGAATCCGGACAACAATTCCCGAAGAAATTCGTCAGGCCAAGTGGATCATTCAGGAACGGGAGAAAGTAATGAGTGATTCTCAAAAAGAGGCTATGCGAATTATGGAGAATGCCCAAAAACAGGTTGAAAAGCAGGCTGAAGACAGTGAAGTGGCCCGCAAGGCCAAAGTCGTTGCTGAAGAAATAATAGCCAAGGCCGAACAGACGGCGCAGGAAATGCGTGAGGGTGCCCGGATTTACGCTGACGAAATTCTGGGTGCCTTGCAAGACAGACTGAACAAGATAAACCAGCAAATTGAACAGGGACGGTCCGAGTTGAGGGCCATGAAATAAAGGCGGTGAGCCGCCTCATTGTAGTGATTTAAGCACGTTGCGCCAGTCGACGTGTTTTTCTATGTTTTCCACCGCCGCCTTGACGGCTCGTTCATCCGTGGATCTGATTTTTCTGCCCACCTGGGATATTTTCTCTATAGTGGTATAGGTGTCGTAGTGAACCAGGATCAGGGGAACGCCTTTCTCCTCGGCCCGGGCTACAACCTTGACATCCGGGTACAACCCCCCCGTCAGAATCAGGGCGGAGGTGCTTGTTTCCAGCGCGGCCAGAGCCACTTCCGAGCGGTCACCGCCGGTAATTACAGCCTTATTGGCGGCCCGGCGCAGGTAGCCAAGGGCGCTCTCAATAGTCATGGCCCCGATGACCACATCTTCAACCAGGCGGTCCAACTTGTCGGAGCCTGAAAGAATTTCCCCTCCCAGAACCTCGTAATACTCTTTAACGGTGGGCGAAGTAATCACAGGGTCCCTGGGAATTATTCCCATTGTCCGGAAGCCCCGCTCTTCCAGCAGCGGGCGGTATACTCCCTCGGTTTTTGCCAGCAGGGGGCGCGGCACATTGTGAAAAATATTTCCCAGGACCGGAATCCCCTTGTTTTCCATAAAAATGTTCATAAAAATGGCCAGATCCAGGCTATAGTCATTATCGATCCGGATCATCAAGAGCGGCGCTGCTTTTAACTCCAGGGCGAGACTTACCGAATCCAGTCCGATACAGCCCATGATGTGGGGGAAGTTGGCGCCCCCGATAACCACCAGTTCCTGATTGGCGGATATCGCTTCGAATGATTCGCGGATAGTTTTCAAGGATTCGCAGGAATTCCTGTGCCCTGACAAATAGGAAGGTCCCACTATGCAGGGAACGATGGTTTCCAGGGGCTGTTCCATATTGAGGATTTGTTTCATCAAAAGGGCGTCCTCGTCCTCCCGGGAGGCCGGACCGCTGGCGTGCCCGACGGGCTTAAAATAAGCCACCCGGTACCCCTCCTGGCGGAACTTCAGGGCCAGACCCAGGGCGATACTGGTTTTGCCGCTGCCGGCAGGCCCCATGATAAAGAGATTTTTCACCTCTACACACCTCACGATACAGTTATTTTCACATCCAGGGCGGCAGCCCCTGCCTGATAGGCAAAAACCGGGTTGATATCCATTTCGGTGATTTCCGGAAAGTCATGGACCAGACGGGCTACCCGGTCGATCATTTCTACAATTGTTTTGATATCCGCAGGCTTTTCCCCCCGGTAACCCCGCAGCAGGGTGTAGGCCTTTGTTTCTGCCAGCATGTTTTCTATTTCCCGGGTTGTCAGGCCTTTTGTGAGCCGGAAGGACACGTCCTTTAAAAGGTTGACATAGATTCCGCCCAGACCGAAGGCAATCAGCGGTCCGAACTGAATATCCCGGGTTACACCGATAATCAGCTCGATGCCTTTCGGCATCATTTTTTGTACTTCCACACCGTAGGCCGCAACCCGGGGCAGGTAGCGATAAACGTTGTCCATTATTTCCAGAAAACCGGCTTGGACCTTCTCAGGTGTATCCAGGCCGATTTTAACGCCGCCCACATCAGTTTTGTGCATGATTTCGGGGGAGGCGATCTTCAGGACTACAGGGTAACCCAGTTGGTCTGCCTGCAGGGAAGCTTCTTCGGGGCTGTGTGCCAGCAAGGTGGGGGCGGCGGGTATCCCGTAGGCGCTCACTACTTCCGCAGCCTCACTTCCCAAAAGGACCAGACGTTTGTCCCTTTTGACATCGTAAAAGACCGCTTTGACGGTTTTTGCATCCAGCTCCGGATAATGGCTTATTTCCTCTTCCTCAGGTAGATTCCTGGCCCTGGAGTAGCTTACCAGCCCGCTGACAGCTGAGATTGCCGGCTCCGGAAAAGTAAAACAGGGAATACCGTTTTCACCCAGCAGTTCAACACCTTCCTCCAGTTTTTCACCTCCCATGAAGGCTGCAAAAAGGGGTTTTTCAGGATGGAGCTTACGCATCTCAATCAGGGCTCTGGCTGTTTCGGCCGGTTCGGTCACGCCTGCCGGGCAGACCAGTACTACTGCGCTGTCTACGCCTGGGTCGGCCAGGACCTTTTCCAGAGAAAAGCGGAAGCGGTCAGCCTTGGCGTCGCCCAGTACATCTACGGGATTATAGATATTTGATTCTGCCGGAAGGTAGCCGCGCAGCTCTTCCACCGTTTCCCTGGTAAAACGGGCCATTTTCAGCCCTTTTAATTCAATGGCGTCCGTGGCTATGATCCCGGGACCTCCGGAATTGGTTATAACAGCAACCCGGTCACCACCTGGTATAGGCTGGTTGGCGAAGGAAACGGCCAGGTCGAAAAGCTCCGGCATGCTCCTGGCCCGGATTACCCCGCACTGGCGAAAGGCTGTTTCGTAAGCCAGGTCGCTTCCGGCCAGGGCCCCGGTGTGGGAGGAGGCTGCCTGGGCGCCGGCCTGGCTGGTGCCCGACTTGAGGATAATAACCGGTTTTTTGCGGTTTGCCCTGCGGGCTACCTCCAGGAAATGAGAGCCGTTTTCCACATCTTCAATATAACACAAAATCACCTTGGTATAGGGATCTTCGGCAGCTTCCTCGATAAAATGGGCTTCCGTCAGGTCGGCTTTGTTTCCCAGACTGACAAATTTGCTGAAGCCCAGGCCGGCCTGGTAGCTCCAGTCCAAAATTGACAGGACCATGGCTCCGCTCTGAGAAATAAACGCAATCTCACCCTTAAGGGGGGAACCGGCTGCAAAGGAAGCATTGATGGGAATGTGTGTATCCATAATCCCCACGCAATTGGGACCCAGCATCCTCATTCCGTACCGGCGGCAGACCTCCACCAGCTTTCTTTCCAGATCCATGCCCTCTTTGCCCGTTTCCTTAAATCCTGCTGTGATCACTACAAGATTCTTGACACCGCTTTTTCCGCATATTTCAGCTGTTTCCAGGGACCTTACTGCTGGAATGGAAAGAACTGCAAGTTCTGCAGGTTCGGGCGTCCGGTCTACCGAGGGGTAACAGGTCAAACCCTCAATGTTCGATTCCTTAGGATTTATTGGAAATATTTTTCCCGGGAAACCGGATTGAATCATGTTTTTAACAATAACATTCCCTATTTTCCCAGGTGATTTGGATGCGCCAATAATGGCCACGGACCTGGGGTTAAAAAAATCGTCCAGGCAGCCCAAATTTCTCACCTTCTTCACCGATCTGCGCTGTTAATTGGTATTATCTTGTCCCTTAAGGGTGCGGTGAATGCATTGAAAAAAAAAGTCAGCCGGGGAGATAGACCAGGCGGCCGGGCTGGCCCGGATCCTAAGCTTTGTCGAAACAGTACAAATAATGTAAGATTATAAAAGGGTTTCAACCTTCCGGCAGGGAATATTAAGAGATTGACAATTTGGACGGATTAGACAACAGGAGGTAAGCTTCATGCTCATGGAAAAGGCTGGTTCACTTCCCGCCGCAGGGCAAAAAAAATTTCACTATGGGTTTGTCATTTTGCTTCTTGGGATTCTCACAACAACCGGCGCTGTCGGCTTTGCGCGCTATGGTTATACGACCATTCTTCCTTCAATGATGGAAGGGCTTGGCCTCGACAATACGGGTATGGGACTGATGGCAAGCGGCAACCTGGCGGGGTATATGATTTTTTCCCTGGTGGCCGGTTTTCTTGCTTCAAAATACAGCCCCCGGATTGTAATCCTGTTTTCCATGCTTATGTCGGGGGGAACCATGCTGCTGACCGGTCTGGCCGGGAATCTCTGGACAGCGCTCACAATGCGGGCGTTGACCGGCCTCGGCAGCGCCGGGAGCTACATTCCGATGATGGGGATGATTTCCGCCTGGTTTGCGCCGCACCGGCGGGGCATGGCTTCAGGCGTTCTGGTAGCGGGGTCCGGAGTGGCTCTTCTTGTGACGGGGTTTTTAGTACCGCGGATAGTGTCTGCGTCGCCTCTTTACGGCTGGCGGATTAGCTGGTTTATCCTGGGACTGGCTGTTGTTCTGCTCGGCCTGGTCATCTACCTGTTTCTGCGCAACAAACCGGCTGATCTAGGACTAAAGCCTGTGGGCGCTGAAAGCGAAACAGCTCATGAGTCCGGAGCGGGGGCGGAAAAAGACGGTTCTGCTGGAACAGAGGTGGAGAACGACAGCGGCGGGGGCGCAGGTTGGAAAAATGTTTATGGTTCCCGGACATTGTGGCTCCTGGGATTGGTTTATTTCGCCTTTGGTTTTTCATACATTATTTACGCCACTTTCTTTTCCACCTCGCTGGTGGCTGATAAGGGCATCAGCCAGGAGCAGGCCGGGTCTATGTGGGCGCTGATCGGTTTGATCAGCATCTTCAGCGGCGTCCTGTGGGGAGTAATTTCTGATTATATAGGTAGAAAATTCACCCTGTGTATAATTTTTGCCCTAATGGCGGTTTCTTACCTGCTTTTCGCTTTGGGCGGCTCAACCCTTCCACTTTACGTTTCTGCTGTTATCTTTGCTATTACATCCTGGAGCATTCCGGGTGTAGTCGCGGCGGCCTGTGGTGACTATGTTGGGGCAAGGCTGGCCCCTGCCGCACTGGGCATGGTAACGCTTTTCTTTGGCGTGGGACAGGCTATTGCTCCTGGTGTAGCAGGCTATACGGCGGATCTTACAGGTTCGTTTGATCTGGTTTTTATTCTGGCGGCTATTGTAGCTGGGCTGGGCTCAGTGGGTTCTCTGACCCTGCGGTCTTCCTAAGCTTAATTTGAAAAGCAGGCTTTTAAGCAGTATTAGATCATTATAACTATTAGAGCCGGATTTTGAAAAATGAGCCTAAGATGCTGCGGGCAAGGTTTAGGAGCAGCGCAAAGAGGATAACTGCAGCCAGGGATATAAAAAAGATCAACAACATTTTTAAGTTGCCGGCATAACCTGGGTACTGCCATCCTGAGGCGGCCAGGGCCGGCGCCGTCAGTTCTTCCAGGGGGAGCTTCCAGCGGCAAAGCAGGTAGGTGAAAATTCCGGCCAGGCAGGTGTGGGCCAGCCTGGACACCACAAAGGGGAGCATCCGGATATCGGTTTCAGCGATCATGCTGGCTGCCTGGGCATGTACGGAAAGGCCGCTCCAGGCCAGGATCATACCGATGGCTACGACCTGCTGGAGCAGGGGGGCTGCCGCCTCGCTGGCCAGCTTGGAACCGATGGTCATCTCAAAAAAACCGCTGCCCAGGGCGGGCAGGATTTCAGGGGAAAACCCCAGAGGCAACAGAAAAATGCCTAAAATTCCAGCCAGGGTATTAATGAAACCCACGTGGAACAGCAGCTGGATAATAACCGCAAAAAGAATAATAAATCCCCCGATGTTCAGCAGATTTGTGACGGCATTGCGGACCGCGTCACCCATGATCTTGCCGACGGGGCGGTTTTCCTCCCTCTGAACCTGCAGCATCCTGCTTAGGGCGGATCTCAACAACCCCCTGCGCATGCCCCTGTTGGGAAACCTCTCCCCTTCGGTCCTGGCGTAATAACGGAGGATAAATCCCAGGACGAGGTTGGACAGGTAGTGGGCGCCGGCAATGAGCACGCCGATGCCGGGATTGTTGAACATGCCCACTGCAACTGCAACGAGCATAAAGAGGGGGCTGGAATTGTTGGTAAAGGACATCAGCCGCTCGGCCTCCACCCGGGAGCACAAACCCTCCGACCGCAGCCTGGCTGTGACCATTGAGCCTATGGGGTAGCCGCTGGTATAACCGATGGCCATGACGAAGGAACCGGCGCCCGGGACATTAAAGAGGGGCCGCATCACCGGCTCCAGCAGTACCCCCATGAAGTGGACCACGCCAAAGTTCATCAGCAGTTCCGAGGCGATAAAGAAGGGCAAAAGTGCAGGGAAAACAATATTCCACCAGGTTTTTAGACCAGTCAGAGCCCCCTGGAAGACAACCTGCGGGCAGCTGATCATACTGATTACAAAAACAAGGACACAGGCCGTCCAGAAGAGGCGAACCAGGTCCCTGCGCCTGGAATAGGTTTGAGAACGGGTTAACTTATCCAGTGGCACCAATTATTCACCAGGCTCTCACTCGCGAATTCCATTATAATTATATTGCCGGTTGAAATGGTTTTAGACCGGCGCTGACGCCGGGAATTGACAAGCCTATAAATACGGGAGGTGTTAAATGTTGAGTAAGGCCCAAAAAGTATTGCTTGCGCTTGTGCTGATTGTTGCGATTACCGGAGTACTCCTTGCACAACAGAATAATCAGCCGGCAGTTACGAACGGCAGTGTCGATCATGGGAACGGCAGCCAGGAACCGGCTGAAACCACAGTAGAGCTGACCCTCTACTTTTCTGATGACCAGGCTATGTACCTGCTGCCGGAACAGCGGAATGTTACAATTGGTGAAGGAGAATCCATTGAAGAGACCGTGGTCAGGGAACTGATCAAGGGTCCGTCCGGCGCCGGCCTGAAGCGGACCATTCCCCCTGAAACCAGCCTGCTGTCCCTTTCTATAGAAAACGGGGTGGCTGGAGTTAATTTTTCCAAGGACATCCAGGACAGCCGCTACGGCGGCTCTGCCGGTGAAAGTATGCTTGTTTATTCCATTGTAAACTCATTGACTGAATTATCCGGGATCAATCAAGTGCAAATTCTGGTGGAAGGCAAGAAGATCGAATCTTTATACGGCCATATCGGTGCTGCTGAGCCCCTGGAGCCAAACCCCGGCCTGGTTCAAGGGAATGATCAGAATTTATAGCGGGCTAAGAACCCTCTATAACCCGCGGTCCAGGAAATTTCTTGACAAAGCTTGGGTTTTTTGAATATAATTTTGGGTGTTGAATGCGAAGGTGGGTAATCTATGTTACAGATGGATGTTGCCGGCTTAAAAAGGGCTGTCGGGGAAACTTCTTGCTACGAATTGCAGGCCGCTTTAACACCTCTGGAAGTACGGGGAGCAACGGTGAGTTTTTGCGGACCGGTAAAGGTCAGCCTGGTTGTCAGCAATACCGGCGAAGGCCTTCTGGCCCGGGGTCAGGTTGCCGGGAACCTTAAACTGACCTGCGACCGCTGCCTGGAGTTGTTCCAGTATGCTTTCAATTTGCCCTTCGAGGAAACCTACAGGCCTGTTCCCGGTGGTGAGGCAGCATCCTCCGGAAGCGGCAAAAACGATGCTGAAAGCGTGACCTTTTCCGGTGATATTCTGGATATTACCCCCGAAGTCTTAAACAATATCATTCTGGCCTTGCCCATGAAAGCACTGTGCCGGGAGGACTGCCCGGGTCTCTGTCCCCACTGCGGCCGTAATCTCAAGGCCGGGCAGTGCGACTGTGAGAGCGAAAAAATTGACCCCCGCTTAAGTGTGTTGAAGGACTTTTTCAGCAGGGAAAAGAAATGAGCTGCTCACCGGCCGGCGCTTGAATAAATGGAGTTATTTTACGAAGATTAACCTCCAGTCATCTTACTTCAAGTCCGAAGGAGGTGTAATTATGGGAGTACCCAAAAGGAAAGCATCCAAACAACGTGGAAGGCAGCGGAGGGCGGTCAATATGAAGCTCGACGCGCCGGACCTGGTTCATTGCCCGCAGTGCCGCGCCCTGGTCAGGCCTCATCACCTGTGTCCGGAGTGCGGGTATTATAAAGCCAGGGAAGTAAGAGCCGCAAAATAAGTCAAATATTTGTGAATTATTAAATAAGCTTCCAGATGCTATTCCGGGGGCTTATTTTTTTCTATTTACTTGCAAATTGATTACAGGTACATTATACTATTCTTGGCACCTGGTACTAATTAATTACCAGATTATGTGTTTTGAGGGTGAGAGCTTGTCCAGGGAAAGCTTAAGTAAAATTGAAAGGCAGCGTCAGTTGGCCCGGTATCTGGAAAGAGACCCTTTTTTGACGGATGTTGATCTTTCTAAGATTCTTAGGGTGAGCATTCAGACCATCCGGCTCGACAGGCTGGATCTGAAAATCCCTGAACTGAGGGAAAGGCTTAAAAACGTGGCCAGGAGTAAAGCGCCGCAGTTGAAGTCAATGACAGGGGGAGAGCTGGTGGGAGAGCTTGTAGATCTGAAAGTGGGTGCTTCGGGAATTTCGCTCCTACCGGTGACACAGGAAATGACACTTCGCAAGACAAAAATTGTCAGGGGGCACCATCTCTTTGCCCAGGCTAACTCATTGGCCGTTGCCATCATTGATGCCGAGGCTGTCGTTACCGGGCTGGCCAGGGTGAGCTTCAAGCGGCCGGTCTATTGCGGCGAAAAAATTTGGGCGAAGGCGGTTATAAAAATAAAAAAAGGTAATAAATACATGGTAAAAGTTACCTCCCAAGTAAAAGACGAAATTGTCTTTTTAGGCAGGTTTCTGGTCTTTACATTACCGGAGGAGGTCGTACCGCAGTGAAAATCGCTGTGGATGCCATGGGGGGCGATTTCGCTCCCGGGGAAATTGTCAAGGGCGCCCTTCTGGCCGCAAAGGAATACAATCAGCCCTTAATCCTGGTTGGAGACGAAGTAAAAATCCGCGCGGAGATGGGCTTGAATTCTTTAGACAATTTGATCAGCATAGTTCATGCCCCCGAAGTGATTCAGATGAACGAACAGCCTGCTGTCAGTGTCAGGCGAAAAAAAAACTCCTCGATTGTGATGGCCACCCGGCTGGTCAAAGAGGGTGAGGCCAGTGCCCTGGTTTCGGCGGGGAGTACCGGCGCAGCCATGGCTGCCGCGCTGCTGGGGTTGGGGAGGATTAAAGGAATTGACCGGCCGGCCATTGCTGGAGTGCTGCCTAATGTTAAGGGGTTTACGGTACTCCTGGATATTGGAGCAAATACTGACTGCAAGCCTCACAATCTCCTGCAGTTTGGCATAATGGGTTATCTTTACGCTAAGAATATCCTGGGTGTTGAAGAGCCCAGGGTGGGTTTATTGAGCAACGGAGAAGAAAAAACAAAGGGTAACGAGACAACTCTGTCTGCTTTCCCGCTTTTGACGGATGCAGATATTAATTTTATCGGCAACGTGGAGGGCAGGGACATCTTTTGCGGGGGCGTTGATGTGGTGGTTTGTGATGGATTTGTGGGAAATATTGTTCTGAAAGCTGGAGAAGGGTTGGCGATGGCGCTTTATAAAATGATGAGAGAAGAAATCACTAAAAGTTGGCTGGCTAAAATCGGTACGCTAATGGCTGAACCGGCACTGAGAATGTTTAAGAGCCGTGTTGATTATGCGGAATACGGCGGCGCGCCTTTACTGGGGGTTGATGGTATATCTATCATATGTCACGGCAGTTCAACGTCAAGGGCCTTGAAAAACGGCATCGGAGTTGCAAGACAGTCCGTGGAAAAGGGATTGGTAAAATCCATCAGGGAAAGTATTGCAGGAAGTGTTCAGAGAAAAGGAGCTGGTGTTAACCTTGCCCGGAGAATTGATTAAAGCTGGTATTGCCGGTATAGGGGTCTATGTTCCGGAGCGGGTTCTCACTAACGCTCAACTGGAAGAGATGGTTGATACAAATCATGAGTGGATCCTAAACCGGTGTGGGATCCACGAGAGGCATATCGCCACACCAGAGCAGGCTACTTCGGATCTTGCCGTCCTGGCTGCTGACCGGGCTCTGGACAATGCCGGCCTGGCGCCTGAGGAACTGGACTTGATCATTGTTGCTACCAACACACCGGATATGTTTTTCCCCTCCACTGCTTGCCTGGTGCAGGACCGGATTGGAGCCGGGAAAGCCGGGGCTTTTGATCTGGCTGCCGGCTGCGCCGGGTTTATTTGCGCTTTGGCGGTGGGGTGCCAGTTTATTACCGCAGGTTCAAGCCGTTATGTTCTGGTGGTGGGCGCTGATAACCTGTCCAAATTTGTGAACTGGGAGGATCGTAGTACCTGTGTTCTCTTCGGGGATGCAGCCGGAGCGGTTGTTCTGGGCCCTGCCCGGGAAGGGAGCGGGTTTACAAACTTTAAGCTCCGGGCTGACGGATCCGGAGGTCCGTTGCTGAAGCTGCCTGCAGGGGGGTCCAGGCTTCCGGCCAGCCGGGAGACCGTTGAAAACAAACTTCACTACATTCAAATGAACGGCCGGGAAGTTTTTAAATTTGCGGTCAGGGTTATGTCGGAAGTCACTGAGGAAGTACTTTCCGCCGGGGGACTCGGTAAAAACGACCTGGACTTTTTTATCCCCCACCAGGCCAATATCCGGATCATAAACGCAGCCGCCAGAAGGCTTGAACTGCCTCCGGAAAAAATTCTGGTCAACGTCGACCGCTACGGCAACACCTCTACTGCCTCCATTCCCCTGGCCCTGGAAGAAGCGCTGCGCGGCGGCAGAATCAAGGAAGGAGACAATATTGTGCTGGCGGGATTCGGAGCCGGGTTGACCTGGGCAGCGGCATTGTTGAGATGGTGATACCCCATTCATGTTTGATAAACATCTTAAAGGGGTGAAAGGGTATTGATTCATACCGTGTTGTGTGATTTATTGGGCATAGAATATCCTATTATTCAAGGGGGCATGGCCTGGGTTTCCTCCGCTGAGTTGGCTGCAGCTGTTTCCGAAGCGGGCGGTCTCGGCGTTATCGGATCCGGCACCGCTCATCCCGATTGGTTGAGGGAGCAGCTTTCCAGGGCCAGGCAGTTGACCGGGAAGCCCTTTGGGGTCAACGTGATGCTGCGTTCCCCCTATGTGGAAGAAATCATGGCCATACTCCAGGAGGAACCTGTGGCTGTGGTTACAACCGGAGCCGGAAATCCCGGTAAATATGTGCCTGCGCTGCGCGAGGTGGGTACGAAGGTTATTCCGGTTGTTTCTTCCGTGGCGCTGGCCAGAAGGTTGGCCCGGGGTGGCGTGGACGCCCTGATTGCCGAAGGGATGGAATCCGGCGGACATATCGGGGAGTTGACCACCATGGCTCTGGTGCCCCAGGTGGTGGACGCAGTTGATATTCCGGTGATTGCGGCCGGCGGCATCTTTGACGGCCGGGGCCTGGTGGCTGCCCTTGCCCTGGGAGCAGTTGGCGTTCAGATGGGCACACGTTTTATGTGTGCCGCTGAGTGTACCATTCATCGCAGGGTCAAAGAGACAGTCATTAAAGCCAAAGACCGGGATACGTCCATTACGGGCGCTTCTGCAGGTCATCCGGTCCGTGCTTTGCGCAACAAACTTACCAGGAAATACGAGGAAATGGAGAAAAACGGGGCGCCTTTTGAAGAAATCGAAAAATTAGGGGTTGGAAGCCTCAGGTTGGCCATGGTTGAAGGTGATGTGGAAAACGGCACTATTATGGCCGGCCAGATTTGCGCCATGGTTAAACAGGTTCAGCCTGTCCGGGATATCATTAATGATATTGCCGGCAGCGCAGGTGAGGTAATCCGCCTTTTGGAGGGTCAATTCAGTTAATTATGAGCATAGCATATGTTTTTCCAGGACAGGGTTCCCAGTATACAGGAATGGGCCTGGATTTTTTCCTGACTTTCGCTGAAGCCGCGCAAATTTTTAAAAGAGCGGATGATGCCCTTGGTTTCAGTCTTACAGACCTTTGTTTTGAAGGTCCGGAAGAAGAATTAAATAAAACAGCCAACACCCAGCCGGCGGTTTTAACTACCAGTATTGCCTGCCTGGAGGTGTTCAGGCGGGCCGGGGCGCCGGTTCCCTCCGCCCTGGCGGGTCACAGCCTTGGTGAATACACCGCCCTGGTGGCAGCCGGCTCCCTCTCCTTTGAGGATGCCGTCCGCCTGGTCCGGAAGAGGGGACAGTATATGCAGGAGGCGGTGCCCCTGGGAACAGGCGGTATGGCAGCAGTGATGGGCCTTTCCGGAGCTGAGGCGGTGGAAGTATGCCGGCGGGCTTCGGCTGAAGGAGTAGTGGAAGCCGTTAATTTAAACTGTCCCGGTCAGGTGGTTGTGGCCGGGGATCTGGCAGGCCTTAAGGCCGCTCAGGTTCTGGCCAAAGAAGCAGGGGCGAAGCGGTTTGTCCCGCTGTCTGTGAGCGCCCCCTTTCATTCCCGCCTGATGGTGCCGGCCGGGGAAAAGCTGGCCGGGGACCTGGCGGGGATCGTGATTAATGATCCGCAAGTTAAAGTGGTGGCCAATGTTTCGGCAGATTATGTCCGGACCGGCTCTGAAGTCAGGGAATCTTTAATCAAGCAGGTATATAGTCCCGTTCGCTGGGAAGAAAGCATCCGCCGCTTGATTTCGGATGGTGTTAACACGTTTATTGAGATCGGTCCGGGCAAGGTCTTAAGCGGTTTAATTAAAAAAATCAGCCGGGAAGTTAAAATATGCAATATTGAAGACCAGGCGTCCCTGGAAAAAGTCCTTGCACTTCAGGGGGAGGTTAGCTAAAATGGTTCTTAGCGACAGAGTTGCCATAATTACTGGAGGCTCCCGGGGGATTGGGCGGGCTATCGCCCTGACCCTGGCTCAAAAAGGCGCAGCCGTGGTTGTTAATTATGCCGCCAGCGCCGGTGCGGCTGCAGATGTGGTGGACAGCATCCGGAGCCGGGGTGGCCGGGCTATCGCCTGCAAGGCCGATGTTTCCGATTCCGGTGAAGCCGCCGGGCTGGTTAAGGAAGCCCAGACCCAATTCGGGCGTGTGGATATCCTGGTCAACAACGCCGGGGTCATCCGTGATAATCTAATTTTGAGATTAAAGGATGAGGACTGGGAAACCGTGCTGGGGATTAATCTGAAAGGCGCTTTTAATTGTGCCAGGGCAGCGGCGCGGGGTATGCTCAAAAACCAGTACGGCAGAATTATAAACATCAGTTCTGTTTCAGGCATAATCGGAAATAACGGCCAGGTTAATTACTGCGCCTCCAAGGCCGGTTTGCTGGGCCTGACCAAAGCCCTGGCAAAGGAACTGGGTTCCAGAAACATCACCGTGAACGCAGTGGCGCCCGGCTTTATTACCACAGAGATGACAGCAGGGTTGCCGGAAGACATCAAAGAAAAAATGCTGGCACAGATACCGTTAAGGAGATTTGGCGGCCCCGAGGAAATTGCGGAACTGGTGGCGTTTTTAGCTTCGGATGCCGCAGCTTATATTACGGGACAAACCATAACAGTAGATGGCGGAATGACTTGTATATGAAAAGGATTTGCAGTAGACCGGAAGGGGGTGATTTTAAGTTATGGCAATTATTGATAAGGTAAAATCGATTATTATTGAGCAATTGGGGGTAGAGGAAGAAGATATCAAGATGGAGGCGTCCTTTGTGGATGATCTTGGGGCCGATTCTTTAGATATTGTTGAACTTGTAATGGCTTTAGAAGAAGAGTTCGACCTGGAGATTCCTGACGAAGATGCGGAAAAAATCCGCACGGTGGGTGAAGCCGTCAAGTATATCCAGGAGCATCAATAGCATTTCGTCAGATAGGGTTCAAGTCCCGGGGGAAACCACGGGACTTTTTTGAAGAGGGAGGAATACGATTGCAGAAACGGGTTGTCATTACCGGCCTTGGTGTAATATCTCCGGTAGGGACGGGATTGGAAAGGTTCTGGTCTTCGTTGACCGGCGGAATTTCGGGGATACGATCTGTAACAAGGTTTGACACTACTGATTTTAAGACGAAGATTGCAGGGGAAGTTATTGATTTTGAGCCGTCCGGGTATATTGACAGGAAAGAGGCCCGCCGCATGGATCGCTTCACTCAATTTGCGGTGGCTGCTGCCGGTATGGCCATAGAGGACGCGGCGCTGGATCTGGAATCCGCAGACAGGGACAGAATTGGTGTTATTCTCGGTTCGGGCATCGGCGGTATCGAGACCCTTGAAGAACAGGCCGGGGTCCTGGCCGGGCGGGGTCCGGGGCGGGTCAGCCCTTTTTTCGTACCCATGATGATAGCAAATATGGGCGCGGGGCAGATAGCCATCAATTTTCGCCTGCGGGGGCCGAATATTACCAGTGTAACGGCCTGTGCCTCCAGCAGCAACGCCATTGGTGACGCTTTTAAGATGCTCCAGTGGGGACATGCCGATGTTATGATTACCGGCGGAACAGAAGCGCCAATCACACCCCTGGCCATGGCCGGGTTCTGTTCCATGAAGGCCATGTCCACCCGCAACGAAGAACCCAAAAGGGCCAGCAGGCCTTTTGACAGCAGCCGGGACGGTTTTGTAGTGGCTGAAGGTTCTGCGATCCTGGTGCTGGAGACTCTTGAACATGCTCTGGCCAGGGGGGCCAGAATTTACGCCGAGTTAGCAGGCTACGGCAGTTCCTGTGACGCCTATCATATCACTGCCCCCGACCCGGAGGGCGGCGGCGCGGCAAATTCCATGAGGGCGGCTATTGCGGACGCAGGTATCGAAGCTGAAGCTGTGGACTATATCAATGCCCACGCCACATCCACACCGCCGGGAGACATCGCGGAGGTCAAAGCTATTAAATCTGTTTTTGGAAAACATGCCTACAAACTTGCGGTTAGTTCAACCAAATCCATGACCGGCCACCTGCTGGGCGCGGCCGGGGGGTTGGAGGCAATGGCCTGTGTTCTGGCCATCTACAACGGAATTATTCCTCCCACAATAAATCTGGAGCAACCCGATCCGGAATGTGATTTGGACTTTGTACCGAATACTGCCCGAAAGGCCGAAATAAAGGTAGCCCTGACCAATTCATTTGGCTTTGGCGGGCATAATGCCACCCTTGCCATTAAAAATTTCTAAAAGGCAAAGGTTAAAATGGCCTATGGGTGGCACGGTTTGTTCACATAAGGGCAGTTTAGGGGTAATCTTATAATCAGGTGATTTCTATTGGCAAAGAGAAAGGAATGTCTGGCCCTCTTTAAGAAAAGGCTGAAATTGGACTGGGTTGACGAGGAGCTTCTGGAACAGGCCTTGACTCATAGTTCATTCACCTATGAAAGCCGCCAGAACGGTTTAGAAAACAATCAACGTCTTGAATTCCTGGGAGATGCAGTTTTGGAACTGGTGATCAGTGATTACCTGTACCGCAACCATCCCGGTCTTGATGAAGGAAGTTTGACCAAACTTAGAGCCTCTGTGGTATGTGAGGCCTCTCTGGCAAGGGCAGCCAGGGAACTGGGGCTTGGTTTATGCCTGCTGATGGGTAAAGGTGAGGAACGTTCCGGGGGGAGGGAACGGCCCTCCATTCTCGCCGATGCCTTTGAAGCCCTGCTGGGAGCGGTCTATCTGGATCAGGGTTTGGGCAAGGCCGGTGAGCTGGCAGTTCAATTCCTTACCCCCGTGCTCAGGGATGTCCTGGAAGGGCGCCTGGAGCGCGACTATAAGACTGAGTTGCAGGAATTTGTCCAACAACATGATGGTGAGCAGGTCCAGTATGTTATCCTGAAGGAAGAAGGACCCGATCACCACAAGACTTTTACAGCAGGTGTACTCTACAGAGGCAAGCTGGCGGGCAGCGGTACAGGCCGTTCCAAGAAGGACGCTGAACAGCAGGCCGCCAAATCTGCCCTGTTAAAGCAGAACATGCAGAAGAAAAATCCTTAGAACTTTCTCCGGCATCATTATCAAACTTATTGTGGAGGTTGCATTAACCCATGGGTTTTTTTAATCGTTTAAAGGACAGCCTGGCTAAAACCCGTCAGGGTTTTGTTGAAAAAATTGATACCCTGGTTCACCGGCGCAAAGAAATTGACGAGGATGTTTACGAGGAACTCGAGGAAATTTTGGTACAGGCCGATGTAGGAGTTGCCACGGCCATGGAACTGGTTGAAAACGTCCGGCGCATTGTGAAGGAGAGACGGATCGAGGATGCCGCTGGAATCAAACCCGTTCTTAAAGAACAGATCAGGGAGTTGCTGGGCACGGGCAACATGACCATTAATGTATACTGGCAGTCCCCAACGGTTGTTTTGGTGGTAGGCGTGAATGGAGTTGGTAAAACGACCACCATCGGAAAGATGGCTCATCTTTACAAGATGGATGGTAAAAGAGTACTTTTAGGTGCTGCGGATACATTCCGGGCGGCAGCGATAGATCAGTTGGAAGTCTGGGCGGAACGGGTGAATGTGGACCTGATCAAGCACCGGGAAGGTTCCGACCCTGCCGCAGTTGCTTATGATTCCCTGCAGGCGGCAAAGGCGCGGGGGGCGGACCTCTTGATTATCGATACCGCAGGCAGGCTGCATACAAAAAGCAACCTTATGGAAGAGCTGAAAAAAATCGGCCGGGTTTTGGACCGGGCCATGCCCGGAGCGCCTCACGAGGTTCTTCTGGTTCTGGACGCAACAACCGGCCAGAATGCGGTCAATCAGGCCAAACTGTTTGGCGAAGCTGTGGGTGTAACCGGTATAGTTCTGACAAAACTGGATGGCAGCGCCAAGGGAGGGGTGGTGCTGGGGGTTAAACATGCCCTGAATATACCGGTCAAGTTAATCGGTATCGGAGAGGGTATAGATGATCTGAGGCCCTTTGACGTTGAGGAATTTGTAGAAGCTCTGTTTTCGTAATAAATTAAAATTTATTGATAGTAAAACTCATACGGCCGCAGGGCCTTTTTTATTTACATAAAAATCAGGCAGTTGTAAATAATAGTAATCTTGTAGGTACTAATACTGCGGGAGAAATCTTTAATGACTAAAAAAACGGCTATGTTCCCCCTGTTTCAGCTGGAACCGGCCTACATTACCATATTTCAGGGGGCCATTCTGTATTTCACTTTCATTATTTCCACAGTAGATATTTTTGTTCCCTCCATTACTGCGGCTGTGGCCGGACGGGACAGCTGGATTTCAGCTATTGTTACTGTCATCCTGGCCAGCCCGGTGGCTTTAACTATTATTACCCTTGCCCTGCGATTTCCCAGGCGAAGCTTCATTGAGTACTCTCAAATGGTGCTCGGTGTCTGGGCCGGCCGGCTGGTAGGCTTGCTCTACCTCTTCTTAATCCTGGTTATCGGAGCCACAACTGCCCGCGAACTTGAGGAAATCATGAGTATTGCCTTTTTTACGCACACGCCGCAAGTTATTTTTGGAATCATCGGTGTCGGCCTGTCCGCTTATCTTGTCTGGAACGGTCTGGAAGTAATCGGCCGGGTGAACGGGATCCTGCTTCCGGTAGGGCTCCTTTTATTATTATTTGTCGCTGCGGCTGTTCTCCCCGGGGCAAAACTGGACCAGTATTTACCGATTTTGGAATACGGTTACGGGCCCCCCGCCAGAGGCGCCATAATCCTTATGGCTTATTTGCTGGAAGGGTTTATTCTGATCTATATCCTACCCCTGATCCGGCAGCCGCACCAGGTCTTCAAGGCCTTTACAATCACTCTGCCTCTTCTGGGGCTGGCGTTGCTGACGGGTACTGTTTCCATTGCGGTGTTCGGTCTGGAGGCCACTTCCAGGCTTTTGATGCCGGCTATCGAACTGGCCAGGGAGATCCAAATACCCGGTTTGCCCAGATCCGACATCTTAATTATGCTGGGATGGTATGCCGGGATTCTGGTCAGGATTGCCGTTGCCCACTACCTGCTGGCCCTGCTCACCGCCCAGTGGGCCGGTTTAAGGAACTATAAACCTCTGGTTCTACCCTTTGGCGTAATTATCGTTGCTTTATCGCACCTCATGTTTAACAACACCGGCGAGGTAATCCAATTTATCGGCAACTCCCTCGTCTATACTTTATTATTCTTTGAATTTGTCATACCCTTTTTTATCCTGGTTATTTCCTGGGTGAGGAATATTGAAGAGAAGGGTGGAGTTTCCTAAAACGTTTCTCTAAAAAAGGGTAGAGCATTCCGATGATATTAAAATTGGTGTTGTAGATGACCTTTTTAATACCGGGCAGGGTAATAGCGTTCACCAGGCGGTCGATATCACTGTTGTCCAGTGTATTGAATGCCCTTCTAAAAACCGCCATACGCCCGGCCTGGATGCTTAAAGGCGCGGTTAATCTTTCGTAATCCAGTCCCTCTGCTATGGCCCGTCCTGCCAGGGCGCCGCCGGCCAGCGCGGCAAAAAGCCCCAGTCCGAGAAAACTGTCGGTGAAACCCCCGCTGGTACCGGTCAGCAGGATATTATCCAACTGCCGGCGAGAGGTCAGCCCGGTTGACTGATAGATTTCAAAGTTTTCAGCGATCTCAAAGTTAATATTTTCCATATGCATAAATCTATTCCATAATTCATTCACCCGGCTGCGGGCAACTTTTGGTACAATCAGCAGCAGTGCTGCCCTGTTCCGGTTGAAGGGCGACAGACAGGCAAAACCGTGTCCGGCATAGTCAGTGTTGAAATAAATTGACGAGCTGTCAGGGGCGAACCGGCCAAGCACGATGGCTCCTTTGACCCAGGCATCAAAGCTTGTTTCCAGGACATGCAGGTCTCTGGCGGCCTGATGATTTCCTTCTGCAACGACAACAAAATCGTACTCCCCGGCCAGGGCCCGGTAATCGGCTTCCAGGTCAAACTTGATCCTGGTACGCAATTTCCGGGACAGCTGGACCTCAATAGCTTCCTCGCTTTGACCCCTTTCCACCAGGAAGCCGAGGTTTCCCCTGACCGTGGCGTTGTGGCGGGTAGTATGCATGACCACCCTGCGGAGAGGCGACAGCGGCTGAAATTCAAGGGCATAGTTTTTCAAAAGGTAGTGAAGCTGATTCTTTAAAGGACGTTCAAAGAGCTGCAGCAGCACCTCCACCCTGGAGATAGGATGGCCCACCCGGTTGCTTCGCTCAAAGATATCCGGATAAATCCCCCTCCGTTCCAATTCCAGGGCACAGGCCAGGCCTCCAGGCCCCGCGCCCACAATGGCCACCCGCAAAGGTAATCTCCTCCCTTTACTTATTTATTATTCTTATATTTTTCACCGGCAGGGGAAACATTAATTCGTAATAGATAGAACATTTCCGATACCTGTGCGAGGCCCGGCTTTTCTTAAAGGATTGGGAGGGTAAATATTCTGTGTATAAATACTCCTGGTTGATCAGTATGATCGTTGGCTGGATTATCTTTTTTATGCTGGCGGACAGGTTCAGGTTCAAATACACAGTCTGGGGCGGTTTTATTGTTTGTGCTATTCAATTGCTGGTTGATGCCGGCGCCATGCATTTAAACCTGTACCGTGTTCACAGTTATTTTCACATTTTTGGTTCATCAGTTTTCTTTACCTTCGGCATAGTTTTTACCATGGGAATCCTGATAGCCCAGTTTTTACCAAATACCCCTTTGCTGCAGGGCATCAATATCCTGGTTATTACGGCTCTGTTCTCTGTGGAGGAGCTTCTGTTCCTGAAAACTGGAGCCCTGGAATACATCAACTGGAATCACCAGTCCAGTGTTTTTATAGACATTTTGGTTTTGACCAGCTACACCTGGCTGGTGAAATCCCTGGGTCTTAACCGTAAGTGAGCTGGATCATTGAAACGGAGGTTACAATGCCTTGAGTTTGTTTACCTTTACAGTGTTCACAATACTGACAGGGGTGCTCGTTTACATCTGGTTCAAAATTCTGTCCAGATTTGACTAGGTTTTTCCCGGTATTTGGATTTACTGCCGGAAAACTACGGCAGGAGCGGCCTGCCTGACTATTCAAGGCAGTTCTCTGGAGATTCCCGTCTGCTTCTTAATTGTTGGGGCTTGTTTTGAGGATTTTACATAGGGTTTGAAAGGAGTTAAGACTTTGCGAGTCGCCATCATCGGAGCGGGAGTTTCCGGCCTGGCCTGCGCTCATGAACTGGAGCGGCATGGTATTATGCCGGATATTTTTGAACAGCGACGCCGGGTGGGGGATCTCTTTGCTCATATGGCTGTTGCCCTGCAGATACTGCACAGGCCTGTCAAGGATCAACTCAAGGATCTTAAAGAAAACTACCATATTTCATTAAAGCCTGCCAATGTTTTAAAAAAAATAACCATGCACACGCCCAAAGTTACAGGCAGCATTTATGGAAATCTGGGCTACCTTATGCTTAAAGGCCAGTCTGAGAATGCGGTATCAAACCAGTTGCTTAAACAGGTAAAATCACCCGTATACTATAATACCCGGGCTGAGTATACGAAGCTGGCCCGGGAGTATGATTATGTGGTTGTTGCCACCGGCGGCCGTGAGATCACATCAATCCTGGGCTGCTGGGAAGATGTCAGCTTAAACTGGGTCATGGGTTCGACGGTGCTGGGTTCTTTTGATCCCAATGCGATGATGATGTGGCTTAACACGGAATATGCCGGGAGCAGCTATGCTTATCTGACACCTTTCAACCGGAAAAGCGCCTCCCTGGTACTGATCGTGTCCAACGCCAAAAGAGAGGAAATGGGGTACTACTGGAAAAAATTCTGGCAAATCGAAGGTTTTGATTACAGGGTCGCTTCCCTCTGGGATCTGGAACATGTTTCCGGTTATGTTTACCCGCATCAGGTAGGGAATATTCTTTTTGTGGGTAATTCAGGCGGATTTTTAGAAGCCTTTTTGGGATTCGCGCTTTACAGCGGACTCGTCAGCGGTGTTTTGGCCGCCCGCTCCATAGCAGGGGGGCGGGACTATGAGAGCTGTCTTAGGCAACTGGTTGCCAACAGCAAGTTTTCTGTAACTTTAAGAAGGGAGCTGAATCGTTTGACCAATAAAGGTTTTGATCACCTGGTGGCTTTGTTAACTACCCCCGGGATTAAGCAGCTTGTTTACAACACCAATCTGGACTTCATTAAGACTTCGGCAGTTCTTCTGGATATCGTTGAACGGGCCAGATCCCTGATGGACAGAAAAATTGAAACAGGACGGGAGGGCTGGGAAAAGAAACCCTGAAAAAGGAACCGGCAGATCATACTTTAAATTTGGGGGAAATGATGTTGACTGGAAACGGTTTGGCTTCTATAGCGATGATTTCTTTTTGAAGGGCCGAAATATGGGCCATTTCCTCATCTCTCAGGCGGGTAAAGAATTCCCTGACCACCGGGTTGGTTATTCTAACCGAAAAGTGGTTATAAAAACTCTGGTTGGCAATTTTGTCCTCGAGCGCAAGGTAAAGATAATTCAGGGCGTCCATAAGCTGACCTCCTCCTTTGTTTCCCTGGTTTCCCTTGTTTCCTTTGATTCATTTGATGTTGAGTTGTTTCATCAGGTTATTCAGCTGTTTCAAACGCTCAGCCGAGATGCCGGCAAATTCTCCGAAAAGGTGCTTAAGCCGCCTGTCCCGGAAGTTTTTGGAAATGTGGAGGTACCGCGCCCGGCGCTGAGCCTCCCGCAGCAGAGCCTCCTTTAGGGCATTGCTGAGCAGATCTCCCTGGGACAGCTTGAGTTTATAAGACATAAAACCACTCTCCTAATTGTTTGTTATTATTTTTCCCAACCTCTCAAAGTAAAATTTATAAATACAGAAAAACAACCGCCTTTTAAGGGCAGGTTCTTCTTAAACTGGTCGCCGGGATAATAATTAAATGAACAGGTTGATCCTGGCCTGCCGGCCCCGCTCAGGCAAGGGGCCGGGCCGGCGTAGGCAAAGCCGTCTGAAAATCCCTGGTTTGCCGGCCAGGAGTTCTTTTCTTCCCTGCTTACCCTGCAAGATGGGAGGGAAGTCCGCAGCCTACGCAGGATACGTGGTGGTCGCGGGAAATGATGAGGATGCCAGGGTCCGGTTTTTATCGCTTAGCCAAAAAATAAAGTTATGACGATATAGCCGGCAAAGGGTTAACGTTCCTTCAACGGGAAAAACTATAAAATATTTTTTAGGGTTAAATTTAGACAGGCAACAATATGCGACGGGAGGTGCGGGCTTTGCCTGTTTGTCCGGTTTGCAACGGGCTGGCCTCAGTTCAAAAAATTTGTCCCCAATGCGGCAGGACGATGTTTGACGCGGGTTTGCTCCAGGATTATTACGATAATTACAGCGCCTACCTGGAGCAGGATCTCTATGAAGACGGGTACCGGTGTTATGACCAGGATACTTGCGTTCATCTTTTTGCCTGTCCCTGCTGTCATTATGACATGAATGTCGCCTTCAAGAGGCTTGCTGGCGGGCTTATGTCAGAATAATAGCTAAGTCTAACGTTTTTATAAGAGGAATGAATGTTGGAAAAGGCGAATAACTAGGAAAGATCCAAAATAAGCAAAAAAATAATTCAATCAAGGGGATGTCGTAATGGCTGTAGACGTAAGAATTGCCGTTATCGCTGGAACCGGGGTCTATGACCCTAATATTATGACAAATGTCCGTGATGAAACAGTGAACACACCCTATGGTGATGTTCAACTCAGTGTCGGCAACTACCGGGGTAAACCCCTGGCCTTTATGAACCGTCACAGGGAGGATCATTCCGTCCCGCCGCACCTGGTCAACTACCGCGCCAATATTGCGGCATTAAAGAAACTTGGGGTTAAGAGTGTAATTGCCACAGCAGCCGTGGGTTCTTTAAACCCGTCCATGCAGCCCGGTCACTTTATTTTTGTTGATCAATTTCTGGATTTCACAAAAGCCCGCCAGCAAACCTTCTTTGAAGGCGGTGCCAGCGGTGTGGTCCACCTGGACATGACCGAGCCCTACTGCCCGGAGCTGCGAGAGATTCTCCTGCAGGCCTCAAAAAGCCTTGGTTTTTCTGCGCATCCCGCTGGAACATATGTCTGCACTGAAGGGCCGCGTTTTGAAACGCCTGCTGAGATTAAAATGTACCGCCTGCTGGGCGGCGACCTGGTAGGCATGACCAGCGTTCCGGAGGCTACGCTGGCCCGGGAAGCCGGGATGTGCTACGCTACCATTGCCATGGTCACCAACTATGCTGCAGGTATTTCGCCCACCAGGCTTACCCACCAGGAAGTGGTGGATATGATGCTGCAAAATGGTGAAAACATCCGCAAGCTGATTATGCAGGCAGTGACCTGGATCGATGTGGATCGCGCCTGCCGGTGTCAACGGGCTCCGGGCCTTACGGGTTCAGAATAGAGGTCCAAGGAATTTATTCAAAAACTGTTCCGGGGAGGTGTTTTTTTGGATACCATGCGCTGGACGGATGACGGCGTGCTGGAACTGCTGGACCAGACCAGGCTCCCCTCCGAAGTTGTTTACATAAAGTGCGCCACCCATGGGGAAGTTGCTGCCGCGATCAAGCGCCTGGCTGTGCGGGGCGCCCCTGCCATCGGGGCAGCGGCGGCCTTTGGCCTGGTTCTGGCGGGCCGGCGCCTGAAGTGCCTGCCTGAAGAAGAATTTATAGCCGGTTTGCGGGCGGCGGCCGCTGAACTTGCCGCTACCCGGCCCACTGCGGTGAATTTGCGCTGGGCTTTGGAACGCATGACCCGGCGGCTGGAGACTTCCGGGTCCCGGGACCCGGATGCGCTCTGCGCTGTCCTGCTGGCCGAAGCCCGGAGCCTTTACGGTGAAGACGTGGCCGGCAACCGGAAGATGGGGGTGTACGGGCAGGAATTGATTCCAGCGGCGGCACGGATATTAACCCACTGCAATGCCGGAGCCCTGGCCACGGCCGGCTACGGGACTGCCCTGGGCGTAATCCGGGCAGCCCGGGAGGCAGGCAAGGGGATCAGCGTTTATGCCGGCGAGACCCGGCCTCTTTTACAGGGAGCCAGGCTTACGGCCTGGGAAATGCTCCAGGAAAACATCCCTGTCACCCTGATTACAGATAACATGGCGGGTTACTTGATGGCCAGGGGCGGGGTGGACCTGGTTCTTGTAGGCGCCGACCGCATCGCCGCCAACGGCGACGTGGCCAACAAAATCGGGACATACGTACTGGCTGTACTGGCCCGGGAGCACAACCTTCCTTTCTACGTAGCAGCGCCGGTTTCCACAATTGACTTGAGCCTGGCCTCGGGGCAGGAGATTCCCATCGAGGAGCGCGAGCCTGAGGAGGTAACCCACCTGGCCGGCCTGCCGTTAGCCCCCGGCGGGGTCAGTGTCTGGAACCCTGCCTTTGACATTACACCCCACCGCCTGGTTACCGCCATCATTACGGATTGGGGAATTGTACGCCCGCCCTACGTGGAAACGCTTCAGGAATTATTCGAAACAAAGAAAACATAAATGAGCGGGAGGCCTGAATTTCTTGAAAGATTACATTGTAAGAGACCTCAGCCTGGCCCCCGCGGGCAGGCTGAAAATAGACTGGGTCAAAGAACATATGCCGGTGCTCAATGCCATCCGGGAGGATTTTGAACGGGACCGGCCCTTTGCCGGCGTACGGGTGGCGCTGTCCATCCACCTGGAGGCCAAAACGGCCTATCTGGCCGAAGTTATCCAGGCGGGCGGGGCCCAGGTTGCCGTCACCGGCTCCAACCCCCTCTCCACCCAGGACGATGTGGCGGCAGCCCTGGCCGCCTCCGGCATCAACGTCTACGCCTGGTACAACGCCACGGACCGGGAGTACCGGGACCATCTTCTCCATGTCCTGGATACCGGGCCCCGGGTGGTTATCGACGACGGCGGGGACCTGGTGGGACTTCTGCATACAGCAAGGAGGGAGCAGGCGGCAAACGTGGCCGGCGGCTGTGAAGAGACCACCACGGGGGTGCGGCGGCTGGAGGCCCTGGACCGGGAGAAAAAGCTGCTTTTCCCGATGCTGGCGGTGAACGATGCCCTTTGCAAATTCCTCTTTGACAACCGTTACGGCACCGGGGAATCGGTCTGGTCCGGGATCATGCGCACCACCAACCTGGTAGTGGCCGGAAAAACCGTGGTTGTTCTGGGTTACGGCTGGTGCGGCAAGGGCGTGGCCATGCGCGCCAGAGGCCTGGGGGCCAGGGTCATCGTCTGCGAAGTCGATCCCGTCAAGGCCATCGAGGCCTGTATGGACGGCTACCAGGTGCTGAGCAGCGAACAGGCTGCTGCTCTCGGCGACATTTTTATTACCGTCACAGGCTGCCGGGACGTCTTGTGCCGGAGCCATTTTGAAAAAATGAAGAACGGCGCTGTCCTGGCCAATGCCGGTCACTTTGACGTGGAGATCAACCTGCATGATCTCGGGGATCTGGCCCAGGAGCGCCGGACGGCGCGCCATAATATCGAACAGTTTACCCTGACCGGCGGCCGGAAAATTTACCTGTTGGGCGGGGGACGCCTGGTCAACCTGGCTGCCGGGGACGGCCACCCCACAGAAATTATGGATATGTCCTTCGCCATCCAGGCCCTTTCGGCCAGGTATATCCAGGAGAACGCGAGGAACCTGGACAGGCGGCTGTACCGGGTTCCGGAAGAAATCGACCGCCGGGTTGCCCTTCTGAAGCTTAATTCCCTCGGTATAACCATTGACAGCCTGACCGGGGAGCAGGAGGCTTACTTGAACAAGTGGCAGGAGTAAAATCTTTGGAAGGAGATCAGATAGATGGCTAATTTATTGATCCGGGGGGCCACCGTGCTCACCATGGAGGACCACGACGGGATCTATCCGGAGGGTGAAATTGCTGTTGCCGGGGATACCATCGTTGCGGTAGGCGAGCGGGGTTGTGTGCCGGAAAACTTTCAAGCGGACCGCGTCATAGATGGTTCGGAAATGGTGGCCCTGCCCGGTTTCGTCAACTGCCACACCCACGCGGCCATGACCCTTTTGCGCGGCTATGCCGACGATATGCCTCTGATGAAATGGCTTACCGAAAAAATCTGGCCCCTGGAGGAAAAACTGCAAAGGGAAGATTTTTACTGGGGCACCAGCCTGTGCTGCCTGGAAATGATCAAATCAGGCACAACCACTTTTGCCGATATGTATTTTGAAATGGACCAGGTTGCCCTGGCTGTGGAGCAAAGCGGCCTGCGGGCCTGTCTCTCCCGGGGCATGATCGGCGTTGCGCCCGGCGCCCGGAAAGCCGTTGAAGAGAGTGTCAGCTTTGTCCGGGAATGGAACGGGCGGGCCGGGGGCAGGATTATAACAATGTTCGGTCCCCACGCTCCTTACACCTGCCCTCCGGAATACCTGGAAGAGATCATCAGCCTGGCCGGACAGTACGGGGCCGGGCTCCATATCCATGTAGCCGAAACCAGAGATGAGATCCGGCAGATCAAAGAAAGCTACGGAACTACCCCTGTCCGTCACCTCGACAAGATCGGTCTTTTTGAGCTGCCGGTGCTGGCCGCGCACTGCGTGCACCTGGACCAGGAGGAAATTGAAATCCTGGCGGCCAGGAAGGTTGGGGTTGCGCACTGTCCGGAAAGCAACATGAAGCTGGCCAGCGGGATTGCTCCGGTGACCCGCATGCTTGCTGCCGGGGTTAATGTGGGTCTGGGTACCGACGGAGCGGCCAGCAACAACAATCTCGATATGCTGGAGGAGATGCGCAGCGCTTCCCTGCTCCAAAAGGTGGCAAACGAAGACCCGGTGGTGCTGCCTTCCTTTGAGGCGCTTAGAATGGCCACCCGGGCTGGGGCAGAGGTTTTGGGCCTGCCCGATGTGGGGCTTTTAAAGCCCGGGATGAAGGCCGACCTGATCCTTGTTGACTTTAACCGCCCCCATCTCTGTCCCCGGCACGACTTTTTTGCGCACATGGTTTATGCTGCTCATTCTGCTGATGTGGACACGGTAATCATTAACGGGGAAGTGGTTATGGAAGGCAGAAGGGTACTGACCATGGACGAGGAAGAAGTGATGCGGAAAGCCCAGGAAAAGGCCTTCCGGCTGGTAGGTAGAATTTAACGGCAGAACAGGGTTACATAATGAGCGCAGTCCGGCCGGACCCAATGCCGCTCCGGGGAGTATGCCCGGAAAGAAGGCTTAAGGCCGGCCTGGGGTGGAGTTGAAAGGAACAGGCGGCACTGGCGGCACAGAGTCGCAGGGCAGGCCGTCCCCGGTTTTGCCGATTAGCGCCCTTCCCAGCATATGCCGGCAGGCGGTCCGGGACACGGAGCGACCTGCCGGCCAGTATTTGCCCGGGGCATGATGCCCGGGTGCCTGACACCAACTTATCAACTTATGGTATGGTAGCCTGGTAGCCTAGCCCAGGGTCTCTGAGGCGGCACCAGCAGAAGGATGACTTGCAGCAAGATGAGAATTAATTAAGGTAGCAAATCTTTTTCTTACGACTGGAGAGGGAGGTCGCGTTACGCTGGTGCTGCGAGCCCGCAGGATAGACAGACCACCAACGACCAGGTGTACTACAGATTGTAGCTCCCGACAGGGAAGTACGCAGGTTAGACGGGAGGGCTCCCTTTCCAGCCTGGAGCAATCCGGGGGTAAAACTGGTGGTGCGGGTGCTCCCCGGGGATTGGCTATACCCGGAAGATTATTGTTTTTTAAGCAGTGACTTGAACATTGTTTTTGCCCCGGAAGCAGCCATGCCCATGAAGCCTTTATGGCTGGCAAGGATGCTGTCAAGGGCTTCCAGGAGGATGTCCAGCTCTTCCCGGCCAACATTCAGAGGGGGTTCCAGCCGGATTACATTGGGGTTGTTCAGGGTGTAGGCGGTAATAATCCGGTGCTTGTTCAACAGTTCGCCGGCTACCAGGCTGCCCAGGTATTCCTCGGAGAGCCTGGAGGCAAGGCCGAAGGTCGCTTTAGCGGCCAGGCCGCCGGGTTGGTTAAACTCGATGCCTACCATCAGGCCCCGCCCCCGCACGTCTTTGAGCAGGGGGTATTTTTCTTTCAGCTTATTGAGCCCCGCCTGCAGGTAGTCACCGTTTACCCGCGCCTGCTCCGGCAGGTTCTCTTCGTAAATTACATCCAGCGCCGCGATGGCTGCTGCGGCCGCCCAGGTATTGCCGCCGAATGTGGTGGTGTGCAGGAGTGCTTTTTCCATGCTACCGTAAGCCCTTTTCCAGACCCCGTCCGTGGTGATGTAGGCTCCGATGGGCATGATCCCGCCGCCCAGGGACTTGGCCAGGCACAGGATATCGGGTGTAATACCGTCATGCTGGCAGGCAAACATCTTCCCGGTCCGTCCAAAACCGGTTTGAATTTCATCGAAAATAAGCAGCGTGCCGTGCCGGGAGCAGATCTGCCTGGCGCCGGAAAGATATCCTTCGGGCGGCAGGATGATCCCGCCCTCGCCCTGAATGGGCTCCACGATGAAGGCGGCGCAGGTTTTTTCCCGGAGTACTGCGTCCAGGGCCTCCAGGTTGCCGAAGGGAACCGGACGGCAGTCCGGGATTAAGGGTGCAAAGGTTTTCTGGTATTTTTCCCTCCCGGTAACGGAAAGGGCGCCCATAGTTTTACCGTGGAAGGAGTTCCGGCAGTAAACCAGACCTGAGCGCCCGGTGGCGGCCCGGGCCAGTTTCAGTGCTCCCTCTACCGCTTCGGCTCCGCTGTTGCCGAAAAAGGAACGGCGCAGTTCACCGGGGGTAATGAGGGCTAGGTTTTTAGCCAGCGCTCCGGCAATTGTGCCCAGGGAGGCCTGGAGCAAGTTCGGCTGTTCCCTGACCCGGTCCAGGGCTGCCAGGACTTTCGGATGGTTGTGCCCCAGGTTCAAAGCCCCGTAGGCGCCTAAGAAATCGAGATAACGGTTGCCCTGGCTGTCCCAGACATGAATGCCCTCTGCTTTAACAAACTGCTTGTCAAAATTCAGGAGACCCAGCATCATGGCCAGGCTCGCATTCAGGTAGGATTTGTGGTTTTCCACAACCTTATCCCGGTCCTGCTCCAGGGCATCTTCCAGGGACATCCAGCCGGCCGGCTTGCGGGCTTGCTGGAGGGGGTTTTTAATCGCACTCAATTATGTTCATCTCCTGTGTGCTCAAATATGTGTACACCTTTATTTTATATATTTTCTCCAGATGGCTGAAATAACCTCCGTAAAACCCGAAAAAAAATAGGGCTTTTCTTGACACGGCGGGACCATTCAAGTAAAATCTATCTGTAAAGGCGAAGACCTTTATAGGCAGGCGGTGAGGATAGTGTTGGAAAAGATAGCCTGGATCACAATGCTATATGACTTCTACGGCCAGCTTTTAACCGAACGGCAGAGGGATTTTGTTGAACTCTATTATGGTCAAAACTTATCCCTGGGCGAAATTGCCGGTGAGTTTAATGTAACCCGCCAGTCTGTGCATGACACCTTGAAAAGGGCGGAGCAGCTTCTTGTCTATTATGAAGATAAGCTGGGTCTGGTGACCAGGTACCGGACAGAAAGAGAAAAACTGGCCGTTGCCGCCGGTCTGCTGGACCAGTGCATTTCTGCCGGTGAAGATGACAGACTCAAGCGGGTAAAGGAGATCCTCTACGAGTTTATGGATTCGGGAGAACAGTAAGAGGTTGAGATATAAAAAGGGGGGACCCGGGCATGTTTGCCAATCTGGCTGAAAGGCTGCAGGATACATTTAAAAAGATGAGGGGTAAAGGGCGCCTTACTGAGGCAGACGTCAACGAGGCCCTGAGGGAAGTGCGGCTGGCCCTGCTGGAAGCGGACGTCAACTTTAAAGTTGTGAAGAACTTTGTGGCCCGGATCAAAGAAAGGGCGGTGGGACAGGAACTGCTCAGCAGTCTGAACCCTGCCCAGCACGTCATAAAAATTGTTCACGATGAACTGACCACGCTCATGGGAGGCTCCAACAGCAAAATTAATTTGGCCCCTAAACCTCCCACCGTTATCATGATGGTTGGGCTCAACGGCGCCGGTAAAACCACCACCAGCGCCAAGCTGGCCAATCTCCTGCGCAAGCAGGGCCGGCGGCCGCTGCTGGTAGCTGCGGATGTTTACAGGCCTGCTGCCATAAAACAGCTGCAGGTGCTGGGGGAGCAGTTGAAAATACAGGTATTTGCCCGGGAGGAACAGCAGGATCCCGTGGCCATCGGCCGGGCCGCCGTGGAAAAAGCTGCGGTGGGCGGATTTGACATAGTTATCATTGACACCGCAGGACGCCAGGAAGTGAACGAGGAGCTGATGGCAGAACTGGAAGCCATGAACAGCTACCTGCAGCCCCATGAAATTCTCCTGGTGGTGGATGCCATGACCGGCCAGACTGCGGTGAATGTTGCCGAAACCTTTAACAGGCGCCTTGAACTGGACGGGGTGGTCCTGACCAAGCTGGACGGCGATACCAGGGGTGGAGCCGCCCTGTCTGTCCGCTCGGTCACCGGTAAGCCCATCAAGTTTGCAGGCGTCGGCGAAAAACTGGACGCTTTGGAACCCTTCCACCCCGACCGGATGGCCGAGCGGATTCTGGGCATGGGCGATATGCTTACACTTATTGAAAAAGCCCAGGAGAACTTCGATGCCGGGCAAATGGCCAGGATGCAGAAAAAAATCAGATCCATGGAGTTTACCCTGGATGACTTTCTGGAGCAGATATCCCATGTTAAAAAGATGGGTCCCCTGGAACAAGTTCTGGGGATGATTCCCGGCCTGGGTGGGTTGAAAAAGTTGAAGGACATCCAGGTGGATGAAAAGGAACTTGTTTATGTGGAAGCAATTATCCGCTCCATGACACCGGATGAGCGACAGGAACCCGAGCGGGTCTTAAACGGCAGCCGCAAGCGGCGGATTGCCAGGGGCAGCGGTACTTCCGTGCAGGAGGTGAACCGCCTGCTGAAACAGTTTGAGCAGACTAAAAAAATGATGAGGCAATTGATGGATATGGAAAAAAGTATGAAGAAGGGCGGAAAGATTCCCAAGATGCCTTTCTTCAATTAAGCTGATATGGACCAATAAGCTGATATGAAACAAAGGAGGTGAGGACAATGGCTGTGAGAATCCGTCTGAAAAGGATGGGCGCCAAAAAAGCTCCTTTTTACCGCATTGTGGTAGCTGATTCCCGCTCCCCCAGAGACGGCAGATTTATCGAGGAAATCGGGTACTACGATCCCTTGAAGAACCCTGTTGTTATTAAAATTGACCAGGAAAAGGCACTGGATTGGTTGAAAAAAGGAGCTCAACTTTCAGAAACTGCCAAAGCCCTGTTCAACAAAGCAGGGGTTTTTAAGAATGATGAAACAGTAACTGCTGCGGAAGAGGGTCAGTAATAGGGAGGCTGTTATAATGAAAGAACTTGTGGAAATTTTGGCCAAAGCCCTCGTTGACCAGCCGGAAAAAGTTATGGTAGATCTGGTTGAAAAGGACAAATCAACTGTTATTGAGCTCAGAGTAGCTCCCGAAGATATGGGGAAAGTTATCGGCAAGCAGGGGCGGATCGCCAAGGCCATCCGGATGGTGGTTAAAGCGGCTGCAACCAGGCAGAATAAAAAGGTTATGGTTGAAATAGTCTAAGTACCATCAAACGATAATATGAAAGGACTAAATTAAGTCCACAGGAGGAAGCGCCCATGGATAGCCTGAACTTGATCCGGCCTGTGCTGGTCAAGGCAATCGTTACCGAATCCTTTAAAACAAGTGCAGCTGCTGAGCACCAGGAGCTCATCCGCCGCCTGGAAAAGGAAATAGAACATATTGACGACCAGGAAAGCAAGCTGATAGCCGCACTGGAGAAGAAAAATCCCGAAGGGCTTGCCAATGCCAGGCAGACCCTGAAACAGGAAAGGCTCCGGAGGGCGGAGGAGCGGCAAAAACTGCTCATGCGTCTGAAGGAAATCGGCATGTGGTCCCTGGATTCCGAAGTGACCCTGGGAAAAATGGAAAGTCCCGTGACCCTTCAGGTTGGAGACCAATGGAACCGGATGATGAGTGTGGAAATTATTCTTAAAGACGGTTTTGTTACTGAAATCAGAGAGGGCGGGACCGGAGTGGACCGCGGGGATGCTTGAGGAATACATCCGGATTGGCAAGATCCTGGGAACTCAGGGCAACCGCGGGGCAGTCCGCGTTCTTCCTTTAACCGACTACCCGGAGCGCTTTCTGAAGATGAGCCGGGTTAAGGTCAAGCTCAAAGAGGACAGGCATGATTTTCAAATCGAGGCGGTAAACGAGCACAAAAAATTTTTAATCATCAAGTTCCGTGGAATTGATGACATGAATGCAGCAGAACAGCTCAGGGGAGGGTACCTGGAAATAACCCGGGACCAACTGATCCCCCTCCCGGAGGGTAGCTTCTATATCTTTGAGATCATCGGCTTAAAGGTTTACAATCTTGCCGGCGCTTATCTGGGACATGTTACTGACGTGCTCCAGACAGGGGCAAACGATGTCTATGTGGTTGAAACCGGTGGCAGGCCCCTGCTGGTTCCAGCGCTCAAGCAGGTTGTCAGGGAAATCGACCTGCCGGGCCGCCGGATGCGGGTGGAACTGCCGGAAGGGCTGATGGAATTATGAGAGTGGATATCCTGACTCTTTTTCCGGAGATGTTAAGCGGGCCCTTTTCCTCCAGTATCCTGAAGCGGGCGCAGGAGCGCGGCCTGCTGGAGATCAATCTGGTGAATATCCGGGACTTTTCTACAAACAAGCACCATACCGTGGATGATGCTCCCTACGGGGGCGGCGCCGGGATGGTTATGGGCCCGGAACCGCTTTTCGGCGCCGTGGAATATGTTTCCCGGGAACTGGGCTTCATGCCCGGGGTTGTGCTGATGAGTCCCCAGGGCAGGCCTTTCAGCCAGGCCCTGGCTGCAAATCTGTCCCGCGAAAAAAACCTGATTATCATCTGCGGTCATTACGAGGGGATTGACGAGCGGGTCAGGGATACCCTGGTGACCGACGAAGTATCTATCGGCGATTATGTACTCACCGGCGGTGAGCTGCCGGCTGCTGTGCTGGTGGACGCGGTGGCCCGACTTATTCCCGGGGTTCTGGGAGAGGCCGCTTCGGCGGAGGAAGAATCCTTCACCACAGGTCTGTTGGAGTATCCCCATTACACCAGGCCCAGGGAATACCGCGGCCTGGAAGTTCCTGAAGTACTGTTGAGCGGCCACCATGAGGAAATCAGAAAGTGGCGGAGGCGCCAGTCCCTGTTGCGCACCCTTGAGCGCAGGCCGGAACTGCTCCACCAGGCTGAATTATCGAGGGAGGACAAAAAAATCCTGGGCGAGATAAGGGATCTGTTGACAGGTCTCAACCTGTCATGAAAATTTTAAGCTGGTTTCACCCCATTCCTTATTGTTGATGAGCAGGGGTGTTTATGCTATAATTACCTTTGTCGAGTGTAAAAAAAGGAATATTTTTAAGTGCTTGAAAGATTTTGAAACACCTAGAGGGAAGGAGGGACTTTTTTAATGAACCTCATTCATTCGCTTGAGCAAGAGCAGGTCAAAAAAGATATTGTGAGATTTAACCCCGGCGATACCGTCCGCATCCATGTTAAGGTTGTGGAAGGGGGACGGGAGAGAATCCAGATTTTTGAAGGTGTTGTGATCAGGCGCAGGGGCGGCGGTATTGGTGAAACCTTTACCGTCCGGAGGGTCTCTTATGGAGTCGGTGTGGAAAGAACATTTCCCCTGCATTCTCCAAAAATCGATAAAATCGAAGTTGTAAGAAGAGGCCGGGTTCGCAGGGCAAGATTGTATTACCTGCGCGGACTGCGCGGCAAGGCTGCCCGGATTCAAGACAAGAGATAAGTTGGAAGGGACTGGGCACGACAGTCCCTTTTTGCATTTTTACCGGGCTGGATGATAGTTTCTTTTGGCCCTATTTGCCGGTGGGAAACAGTCCTTTTTACGTTAATGCCGGCCTGGACGAGGGGAGGCAGCAATATGGAGCAAGGCAACGAAAAGAAAGCGCTCCCAAAAACCGGGAAGCGCTCGTTTTTTGGTGAGATTATTGAGTCGGTGGCAATTGCGGTGATACTGGCAGTGGTGATCCGGCTGTTTATCCTGGAGCCGTTTTATATCCCGTCCGGTTCCATGGAGCCCAACCTTAAGGAAAATGACCGGATTATTGTAAGTAAACTGAATTATCATTTCCAGGAGCCGGAACGCGGGGACATCGTCGTTTTTAAATACCCCCGGGATCCAAAACGTAATTTTGTGAAAAGGTTAATCGCCTCAGGCGGGGAGACAGTGGCCTTGAAGGACAGCCGCCTATACATCAACGGCGAAGTGGTGCCCGAGAACTACCTGCCCGGGGGATTGAGATTTGCTGATTTCGGTCCCGTAAAGGTGCCGGAAGGTCACTACCTGATGCTGGGGGACAACCGCAATAACAGCGATGACAGCAGAGTGTGGGGGTTTTTATCCGAGGATCTGATTATTGGTGAAGCTGTTGTAATCTACTGGCCGCCTGACAGGATTGGCACAATGGCTAAATAAAGCATGAAAGGATTCCAAGCTGGTTTTTTTAAGTGCGTCTATATGGGAATTATGTAATAGATGTAAAAAAGTATTACTGTAAGAATAACGTGTCGGCTAATTATTTTAACCTTTCCTCTTTTGTTAATTCTCAAAAAACAGGTAATATTGGAGAGCTCCCTTTTCTTGCACAACCCACTGGAAGGATGACTTATGGACATACAATGGTACCCCGGGCATATGGCCAAGACCAGGCGGCTGGTTTTAGAGAACATGAAACTGGTGGACGTGGTGATTGAGGTTTTGGATGCCAGAATTCCCTCCAGCAGCCGCAACCCCGAGATCAACAAAATAGGAGGACAAAAACCCCGCCTGGTGGTCTTAAACAAGTCAGGTCTGGCGGATCCGGAAAAAACCCGGCTCTGGCTCGATCTTTTCCGGGCGTCAGGCTTTTGCGCAGCCGCCGTGGACGCCCTGCAGGGCAGGGGGATGCGGGAGATCCCGGCTCTGGTCCGGGAACTGGCGGCGCCTAAAATGGCTGAGCTGGCATCTTCCGGAAGGAGAAGCAGGGCCCCTCGCTGCATGGTCCTGGGTATTCCCAATGTGGGCAAGTCTCTTTTAATCAATAAACTGGTGGGCCGCGGCGCAGCCAGGACCGGCGACAAACCGGGTGTGACCCGCGGCCGGCAATGGATCCGGGTGGCGGGCAGCATCGACCTGATGGATACACCGGGTATTCTCTGGCCCAAGCTGGAAGACAGGGAGGCAGCTTTTCGTCTGGCTGCCACCGGCGCGATCAAGGAAGAAGTCTATGATTTTTACGCCGTAGCTGGAAAACTGGCCCGTTGGCTTGCCGAAAATCGCCCGGAAGCCCTAAGGGAGCGTTACAAACTGGACTTGCTGCCGTCCGGGCAGGAGGAACTGCTGGAAGCAATTGGAGCCGCAAGAGGGTACTACCTTTCTGGAGGAGTGGTTGATACCACCAAGTCCGCCCGCACCGTCCTGAAGGAATTCAGGGAGGGCAGACTGGGGCGGTATACCCTTGATGAGCCAGGTTCCCCTGGGATAGCCAGCAGCTGAAACATTGTCATTGGAAGATAAAAATGAATGAAGCTTATCTGGCTGTTTATTATCGTTTTTAAACATTTGAACAATATTTTTCCTGGTAGGGCAGGGGTTTGCGCTTTCTGCTTAGAATATACATAATATTAATCTCCTGGAGTGTTTTTCCTGAATTTATCAAAACTTTCAGTAGCGGAAATTAAAAAGTTGTTTAAAGGCCCCAGGGAGGACTGGCAGGAGCACCTTCCGGCCCTGGCGGATGACCCCAGGGCCGGAGTCCGTGAGATTTACAGGCGGCTGAAACGGGCAGAGGCTGTGTTGGACTCCGAAAGAAAGCGCCTTGCTAAAATGTATCTTTACGAAGAAGACCTCAGGGCTGCAGGATATGAACTTGTCGCCGGGGTGGACGAGGCGGGGCGGGGTCCCCTGGCCGGACCGGTGGTTGCGGCCGCCGTCATTTTACCTCCGCAGGCCGGGCTTCCCTATTTAAACGATTCCAAGAAGCTCACCGCTAAAAAACGCGAAGAGCTGGCTGTTCTGATTAAAAAAACTGCCCTGGGGTGGGCTACCGGCATGTCCACGGTAGAAGAGATCCTGCAACAAAATATCCATCAGGCCGGCCTGGTGGCCATGCGCAGGGCGGTCCAGGATCTTCCGGGGAAACCTACGTACCTCCTGGTGGATGGTTTTAAAATCACAGGGCTGGATTTGCCCCAAACACCCCTAATCGGCGGGGACGGGCTCAGCGCCTCCATTGCTGCGGCCTCGATCCTGGCCAAGGTGACCAGGGATCAGCTGATGGATTCCTACGACAGGCTGTATCCGGAGTACGGCTTCAGGCGACACAAAGGCTACGCAACGCCGGAGCATCTCCAGGCCTTGAAGCGTTTCGGGCCTTGCCCCATTCACAGGGCGGGTTTCCAGCCTGTGCGGGACATGCTTGAAATAATTTAAAGGGCTTGCCGGGCGGTACGGGTGTCTAAACAGGAGCAGGAGCATGACCATTCAGAGAAAGAAACTGGGCCGGCAGGGGGAAGATGCTGCGGCATGCTACCTTGAAAAAAACGGCTACACCCTGTTGCGCAGGAATTATACCTGCCGCCTGGGGGAAATAGATATCGTGGCCATGGACCGGGATGTGCTGGTTTTTGTGGAAGTGCGCTCCCGTAGCAGTGAAAATTACGGCCTGGCCCAGGAAAGCGTCACGGTGCGCAAGAAGCTGAAACTCCGCCAGCTGGCCTGGCAATATCTCAAGGCGGAAGGAAAGACAAACAGAAACTGCCGTTTTGACGTGGTTGCCGTTTTATTCAACAGGGAGGGCCGGGTCAAGAGGTTGGAGCATATTGAAGATGCCTTTTGAATTTTACCGTTAATGGAACATCTGGCGACTGCGCCGGTTGTTATGCGTACCCGGGCAGTAACTGCCTCTGACAGTTACGCAGGCTTTATTAATTAACCCATACCCCGCTGACACCAGCAGCAAGGCAACAAAACAAAAAATCCGCAGACTAGTTAAGGATCAATTATTAAAATCCGGAAATCAAACTCAGAAGATCTTCGTTAACTGCTATCTTGTTTCAAACCACACCAAAAAATTTGCAGTTTAGTCCATATACAGCTGCAGTTCACCAACAAACCTCAGCAACAAAGAATTCCCAATTCCACTTAATTCCTGTTAAAAACAGATTCAGCAGGCTGTGTTCACGGCCATGCCGGTTTTTCAGCAAAGGGGCGGGCAGCCGGGAGAAGTAAAAACATCGGGCATGAATCAAAGGGATGTTTGCGAATACTAAAAAATCTTAAGGGAGGGACCGGTATGTCTGCAGGTGAAGGCCCGGGTAAGCAATTGTTGCAAACTGTACAGGCCATTGACCGGATCTTCAAGGCCAGGTCGGTTGCTGTCGTCGGTGTTTCCAGCGATCCTGCCAAGCTTGGCTACATGACCCTGGAATCGATCCTGAAAGGTGGTTACGACGGCCGGGTTTACCCGGTCAACCCCAGGGGCGGGGAGCTGCTGGGCCTCAAAGTGTACAAAAGCCTCAGCCAGTTGCCCGGCCGCCCTGATCTGGTTGTGATTCTGGTTCCGGCGAGATTTGTGCCCGGGGTCCTGCGGGAGGCTGCAGGACAGGGAATTCCCGGAGCCGTTATTTTAAGCGCCGGCTTCCGGGAAGCCGGCCGGGCTGATTTGGAAGAGGAGATCGCCGCCATCGCCCGGGAAACTGGACTGCGCTTTGCCGGGCCCAATATTCAGGGGATCAACTACCTGCCCAACAAGCTGTGCGCCATGTTCTTCCCGGTGATCACTACCCGGGGGCCGCTGGCCGTGGTTGCCCAGAGCGGTTCGGTTACGGCGGCCCTATCTGAGTGGGCGGCCGGCGAAGGCCTGGGGATCTCGGCGGCCATCAACCTGGGAAACCAGACTGACCTTTGCGAGGCAGACTACCTTGAATATTTTTCAACTGACGAAAACACCGGAGCTGTCGCCCTTTACCTGGAAGGTATAAAAAATGGCCGGCGCTTTTTGGAAGCGGCCGCCAGGGCCACGCTCCGCAAGCCCGTGGCTGTTCTCAAGGCCGGCCGCAGCGAAACCGGACGGCTGGCTGCTAGCTCCCATACAGGTTCTTTGGCCGGGCGGCATGAGGTCTTTAGCGGCGCCTGCCGGCAATTCGGCTTGATTAACGCCGGCAGCCTGGATACACTTTATGATTATGCCAGGGGTCTCGCTGCTCTGAAGGAGCCCCGGGGCAACCGGGTCCTGTCCATTTCCACCTCCGGGGGGATGGGTACCCTGGCTGCTGACGAGGCCGGCGCTGAAGGTCTGGTCCTGCCGCCGCTGCCCGACGGGCTTGTCCGGGAAATCCAGAGCCTTGGCATCTCACCTCTGGCTCATTTAGCCAACCCCATAGACCTTGGGTATGTCCCGTCAGAGGACTTCAAGCCTGTTATTTTGCTGGCTGATAAATATGAGGCAGCGGACATTATTCTGTTGAACCTGGGTGACCCCATGCCCGGTATGCCTGAAATTGCAGTTGAGCTGGCCGGCAGGATCAAGGCTGCTTTAGCGGTTAGTTATGCGGGGGGCGGGGAGGAAGAGAAGAAAGGGCGTCCGGCTATGATGGCCGCAGGTATTCCTGTCTTTTCCAGCCCGGAGCGCGCTATAAGAGGGATTGGGGCGGCTGTCCGGGCGACCCGCTTCCGCCGTGAGCGGCAGGCGGGGGAGGGAGCTTATTCTTTGTCCCTGACGGATCTGCCGCTGCGGGACAAGGCGGCGGAGAGCCGATTGATAACCGAACCGGAGGCTGTCCAGTACCTCAAACGCTACAACATTCCCTATCCGGAGCACGGGCTGGCCCGCAGCGCTGAAGAGGCTGTGAAAATCGCAGCCGGCACAGGGTA
>Ga0123335_1001118_pt1 | contig 44765 bp, 24 predicted proteins | sample BiotimSIPDNA_2_FD_89707 | JGI IMG/M metagenome (GOLD analysis project Ga0123335, IMG submission 89707) | Anaerobic biogas reactor microbial communites from Washington, USA - Biogas_R2 time_0 SIP DNA | ecosystem: Engineered > Bioreactor > Anaerobic > Unclassified | place: Washington, USA...
AACTACGATTCGCTTGCATTTTTTACTCCTTGGTTTAAAAATAAATCTTATTTCAATCTCAAGAATACGACTTCCAACGGCTCCAACGCAATCTTCAACTTGTTCCCCTCAATCACGGGCTTCGCTTCGCCAAGATCCGTGCCGACGCAACGAAGCGACGCGACAGGCGCCTCGAAAGCGGCATCGCAGGCTTTCTTTTCCGAGCTGTTGACCAGAAGCAACCACGTTTCGCCGTCCTTGCCGAAGCTCCTCCAGGCGATATCGGCATTGCCGGAGACCTCCTTGAGTTCGAGAGGCTTTTCAATGGACAAAAGAACCTGGTCCAGCCTGCCGATGTCGGCGGCCATCCTCTTGACCTCAGCCCAGCGGACGTCGAAGGGATCGACGCGCAATGCCACGCCGCCCTGCCCCTTCAACTTGTTCATCTTGTGCAAGTCAAACCACGAATAGAAGATCAACCCGTTGGCGCCGCCGGCAATGCACATCCATGCCATCGACTTCATCTCCTGGAAGGTAGGGGCGCGGCAGGCAAGGACCTCCGCATCCGACCTGCCGTATCCTCCCCAGTAGGACGCCCAGTTGAAAACCTGGGGCACCATCCAGTTCGCGTGGCACTCGAAGCCGCCTTGCGTGGTCCGAACCGCCCAATCATAGGCCATCGACGGCGACTTCGTCGGAATCGGATAGGGATCCGTGCCGATGATGTCAAAGGTTGGAAGGTAGTCCGTGACTTCGTTGATTTGGTACAGGACAACCCAGGCGGGACGGCCGGGATCGATTTCCTCGACCAGGTCGCGCTTCGCGGTCAGCTCCTCCAACCTGGTTATGGGCAATTCGTCGTTGATGTACCATGCGATGATGCCTGGGTGGTCCATCACAGCTTCCATCTTTTCCCGCGTCTGCTTGGCAGCCTCTTCCCAATTGGGAATCTTCGACCACTGCATGTTAGGATAGATGTCCTTGACGCTGTAGATCACCTTGATTCCGTTCTTGTAGGCGTTATCGAGCTTCTCACGGCTGATCATCGTATACGGCATCAGGCAGTTGAAGGCGCTGTCCTTGTAAATGTCGATTTCATTAGGCTTCACATCGCCGAAATACATTCCCAGCGGGAAGAAGGGCTTGCCGTCCAGAATCAGCCGGCGATGGGAGTCGATGTAGGATTTCCGCTGGGGAATCGCATCGACCCTCTTGAACTTCAGGGTACGGACTTCCGTTTCGCCATTATGCGGATTCTTCAGGGACAAGCTTAGGAGGTAATTGCCGGTCTTCAGATCCTTGGTCGGAACATCGAAGGCGAGCTTGGTCGCCTCTATTGCCGATGCGGTGAACGTACCGATTTCCTTTCCCGCTTCATCGGTCAGCTTCAGGCTTACCCCTGACTGCTTGATTTTGTCGTGGTTTTCCTTGCTGATCGAGAGTCCCGCGAAGACTTTCAAGGGGGTTCCGGCGGTGATGTTCCTGTAGTGGTCGGAGGTCATTTGGCGGAGCATCGGCGGGGTGAATTTCCTGAGCACGACATCGTCGAACCAGGCGACTCCTGCACTTCCCTGCCTGCAATAGACGGTAATGCTGAAGCTGACCGCCTTCTCCGGGCGATTCCTCACGAAACCGCGAACCAGCTTCCATTCTCCGTTCGTTTCCTGCGCTCCTCCCGGATAGACTCCGCCCACATAGTTTCCGTCCTTGTCCGAGTATTCCACGCAGACCGTAGGGCCGTTACCTTTCATCCCCATTGTCTTTACCCATACGCTGAACTCGTAGAAGCTGTCCTTCTCCAAGTCGATCTTCTGGCTCAAGAGCACGTAGTTGTCCTTGTCATGGTTCTCGAACTTCAAGCTGTACTTGCCGGTTTTGGCGTATTCCGAGGACTGGGTATAGACCGGTCTCTTGTCACTCCATCCCACCAGACGCCCCTGGTCGTCAACCTCTTCGAATCCTGGATTGACCAGCAAATTGTCCTGTGCCATCAAGGCTGACACCATGCATAAAGTCGCAATAACGAACGTTCTCATTTTGCACCTTCCTTTTGGTTTTCATTTAACAAAAAACAATGCAAACTAATCATCAATGATATCCATCACCAGGCGCCCTGCCTTGGGCAGCGCCTCCCGAATGGTCACGTTCAGGATTTCCCCGACTCGAACGCTGTCGCGCGTGTAAACAACGCCACGCTCGTAGAGTCCAAGGACCTCGGCCAGCACCAGGCTGCCTTCCTGCCGAACAACCATCGCCTCGAACTCCTGCCCAATGCAATTCCGCGCAATGTATTCCAACAACCAGTACTTGTTCGCCTCACGCTCCAAGCTCCTGTTCTGACCACTGGTGCGGTCAACTTTGTCAAGGACCGAAAACAATTCCTCCTGCTTGTAAGGCAATGGACGACCCGCAAAATGCGCGGACAATTGACGCTGGATAACCAAGTCGGCATAGCGACGCAATGGCGAACTAACCTGGGTATAAAGGTCAAGCCCCAAGCCAAAGTGAGGCGCAGGATAAGTGGACAAGTGAGTACGACGCATCCGACGAACCATCTGGTCGAACAAGCAGGGATTGTAACGCTTCAGCGTACGAACGGGTTCCGATGGATCCTCCTGTGCGCGGTAGATCACGGGAATGTCGTTCATCAATGCGTACTTGGCAGCCAAATGATTCGCCAAAATCATGTATTCGCCAACCAATTGGTGGCTCGGCGTCTCCTGGTCAACGTGCTCAACGGTAATCTTGTCGCCGGATACGCGAACACGCATCTCGGGACGGTTCAAAGAAACACCGCCACAATCCTCACGATACTCGCGCAATTTCTTCGCTATAAGCAAAAGGTCACGCAACGACTCCGACACTTCGCAAGTCCCCGAAGACAACATCCGGTTAGCATCGTCGTAGGTCAAACGATGGGCAACCTTGGCCTTAGCAGACGCAAAACTCCAATCCAACATGTCGCCATCCCTGTTGAACACGACTCGGAAACTCAGGGATGGACGGACGCGACCTGCAACCAGACTCGCCAAATCATGGCTCAGGCGAGCTGGAAACATCGGTACGGTCGTCGTCGGCAAGTACATGGACAATGGACGCTCCTCAGCGGCCACGTCAAGGGAATCGTCCTTCTGCACGAAGAACGCAGGATCAGCAATATGGATCCCGACGATCAGGTTGTCGCCTTCCCTCTGGCAGGACAGGGCATCGTCGATCTCCATCGTTTCCTCGTCGTCAATGCTGAAAAGCAGCAGACTTGTGAGATCGAGCCTAGCCTCGTCCTCCGGGAATTCCTCCAGTTCGGCTGCGGCATCGAGGACTGACCTGGAGAATCCCGCGTGGATTCCGTTGACGAGCAGGAATTCGTCAGATCCGGCGGGGAGTCGTCCGGTATTCTTAAGGACTCTCACTCCGATTTCCCGTGCGGATTGCTTATCGTGGGCACTTCCCAGAATGTTGACGGCCTCGCTATTGGCCCCACTCAGCAAATAATCAATGGTTTGCGCGACAAAGGTTTCCTGCTCTTGCGGGACGTCCACGTGCGGGTCGCCGATTTTGTACTCCAGGACTTTCGCCACCCACAAGCCAGTACGTTCACGGAGCGCCGCCTTTTCAGCACGAGCCTGCCTAATCGCCAGGATTTCCGCGGCCTCCTCACGGCTATTGACTGCAAAACCGTTCTGAACACGCTTGAAATGAACCGAATCCGAGAGCATTTTCCGACCGAGAGCCGATATGTGGACCGGATCAGAATCCCCGAAATACGCCTGGCTGATATCCGCCATCGAAGGCTCGCCACCCTGTTCAAGCAAATCATCCCAAAGAAGCTCAAGGTCTATCTCAAGCATCGCCTCCTGAATCGAAGACTGAACCGAGGCCAGGGAAGACAACACATCCCCCTGGGACAACCCATGAGTAACCAAGACCTGGCGAGGAGTCACCCTCTCTGTCTTCGTAACACCCTGAACTTGAAAACGCTCAGAACCCGCCTTCGTCACGACGCCAAGGCATAACTCGTTGTTGCCTGAGAAAAAATCAACTATTGTCTGAAGTAGATAATCCATTCGAACCCAAATTAACTGTATGACACGATAACCATGCGCCATATCTTAAGGAAATAAGGCGACCGACTTCACGCCAATCGCCTCATCTCGATTTCACGCGACCAATAATCTGAATGCTTAATATATAGTAGTTTTACTGCATTGTCCTCATTGCATCCAGCTTTTTCTCGAATCTGCCGAAGACTCCGCTAGAACAGGAACCAGAGAAATGCGCCCACAACGACCAATACCAAGAAGAAGACAGCGCATCCCTTTTTCCTCGTCTTCTCAATGGCCTGATCGACCATCATTTTCCCCTTGCAACGCGAGGTTCTAGCAAGCATCTTCTTCGTCTTCCCCTCGGCAACCGCCTTGTCGACAGGCTTGGGCGTGGACGCCATCAACTTGGACAACTCCTGACGGCTGGCATCAGCATTGACCGTGCCGAGGATTTTAGTCAAGGCGGCCAGCAATTCTCCAGGTGTCTGGAAACGCTTGTCCACTTCCTTCGCCATCATCCTCATCGTCAAGGCGGCAACCCTCGCGGACACCTTTGGATTAACTTCCCTAGGATCGGGCACAGGTGTTTCCATGATGCACTTGAGGGTCATCGGCGCAGTCGTTGCATCATAGGGACGCTCTCCAGTCAGCATTTCGTACAGCGTGATGCCCAGGCTGTAGATGTCGCTTCGGCTATCGACGTTTTTGCTGGAAGCGATCTGTTCCGGCGAAAGGTATGCCGGCGTTCCCATCACGTGATTTTGCATCGTCAATCCCATGTCACTCGCCTGGTTTTTGGCGATTCCCAAGTCTGCCAGCTTCACATCCCCCTTGAGCGTGAACATGATGTTGTCCGGCTTGATGTCCCGATGGACGATTTGCTGTTTTGCGATGACATCAAGCGCTTGAGCCACATGATAGACAATGAGGCAGGCCACCTTTTCGGGAACCTGGACATGCGAGTCCAAGTGATCCCGCAGGCTCTTGCCGTCAATGAAGTCCATCACAAAGTAGCTGCGTCCTTTTTCGGCTTCGATCTCGACCTCGTGAACACGCACGATATGCGGCTCGGACAAGGTCATGGCCAACTGAGCTTCCTGGAGAAAACGCTTTTGCACAACCTCGTCCGCATTCTCCAGCGACATCACCTTGATGGCGACCAACTCGCCGTTTTCCCCGTTTTTGGCCAAGTAGATGCTGCTCATCCCCCCTTTGCCGATCTCCCTTTCGATGACGTATTTACCCAGATGGTCCCCCTTGAGCAACTTCGAGTCGAACATGCTTGCCCTTGGCTTTACTTCAGACGACTCCTCCATCACCATTGTGGCGCCGCTTTCAACTTCCGGAGTGATTCTGGGAATAACGAGCTTCGGCTTGTCGCCGCCCGTCTTCCTGCCTGGATAGGCTTCGAGAAGCTCCCTGCCAGTAATCACCTTCTTGACAACCAAACGCAGTTGCCAATCGCCGCATACCAGCTTGCTGTCACCCTTGAAGTTGCCTCGTTCAACCAACGCTTCGCCATCAAGCTCAACTCCCTCAAGGGCGACGGGTTCCAAAACAACGCCTTGCTCGTCAAGCCTGACCAATACCCCAGGCGAAGGACCGTCAATTCCAAAACCTTGGTCGGGCGTGTATGAGATCAATACATCCTCGCCTTCTTCAAGATTCTTGACAACTTCATTGTCACCATTGAACTTAAACTTCATTGTCCCTCTTCACTTATCATGTTGCCTTCCTGGAGATTGTCCTTGACCTGATGTACAATATCCTGAAGGGATAAATTCTTGCTGTTGATCATCTGGAGACCATTGGATTGGCAAAAGTCGATGATTGCATTGTTGTTCTGGGCCGTCTTCGAAAAATCTGACTCCGCCCTGTCAAGCAGGAAGACAAAGCGGACACCAGAGCTCTGAAGCATGCTCGCCTCCTCCATGATGCGATTCAAAAACGCATTCTTTGACATCCGCTGGTCGGCGGATGCCTGCGAATGTTTCAAGATAACAAGAGCCGGCTTGCTGGCGATAATCTTCTTTAGCCGCTCCTTGAAGTCTGACCCGTCGCCCGCAGGCTGGTACGATGTCGTCTTGGAAGTATGCTTGGCTATCGCGTCCCTCAACGTCATCACCCCCTCGTCAGAACCCGTAAGCAAGACGATCGCACCTACTTTCAAAGGATCCGACTTGATCTCGGGCTGGGATCCTTCTTTTTTCTGGGCGGCGACCACCGCAGGCTCGACGAGCTTCTGAGTAGCAGCAACCGCAGGTTCGATGACTTGCGCCACGGGCTTCGCAACCTCTTGCGGAACAATGGGCTTTGGCTCAGGAACTGGAGGCAGCTGCGTGGATTTTTCCACAGGTTGAGCCGCTGGCTTCGAAACAGGCGCCACCGCCGGCTTGGACTCGGGCTTTGCAGCTGGCTGGCCTTGAGTTGATGTGTCTGCCGCAAGCTGGACATTAGGTTGCGTAATGACACGACTTTCAGGCCCGGGCTGAGCCTGAGTACCTTGGGTTGATTCAACAACCTCCTCCTGCACAGTGGCTTCCCCAGCTGGAGCGGGCGCCTTGGAAGGCTTGAGAACCAGCATGGCGGCAAAAGCCATAATTGCAAGCAAGGCAACTCCGCCAGCAACGAGCTTCATCGTCTCTGACTTCGAGCCGCCGCCTGACGCCACAGGCTTCTTGTAAATCTCCTGGAGTGCGCGAACACGCTGGAGCAATTCCTCCGGAGTGGCAATTCGTTGCTCGACATTTTTCTTCGTCATATCGCGAACCAGGTTGGCCACATCAACTGGAATGCCAGGATTGTCCAGCCTGATATTCTTGATTTCATCTGGGCTGGTAACCTGCGTAAGGACTTCCATCAAGGTGCCTCCCCTGTATGGCTTTCGTCCAGCCAGCATTTCATAGAAGACTATCCCGAGGCTGTAGATGTCCGCCCGGCAATCGACCTTGCTTGAATCGAGCGCCTGTTCCGGCGCCATGTAGGCTGGAGTGCCAAACACGGATGCCTCCACAGTCAACATCGTATCCTGTTCTGCGTTCGACTTGGCGATTCCCAAATCCGCGATTTTCACGTTGCCGCATGAATCAAACATGATATTGTCAGGCTTGATATCACGATGAACCATCTTGTGGACGTTCGCTGTGATCAATGCGTCCGCGCATTGCCCCAGAATTTCCAGGGCCCGAGGAATCGCGATGGTGCCTTCCGTGGAAATCAACTTGGACAAGGTGCCGCCGGAGACATACTCCATGATCAGGTAGTAGACGCCAGCCTCGGAATTGTAGCCGGCATCATAGACCGAAACCAAATTGTGGTGGTTGATCTTCGAAGCCAATTTCGCCTCGCGAACAAACCGGTCAACAAACTGCTGGTTTTTCTGCGCTACGCTGGGGAACAGAATCTTAAGCGCAAACGGGGTCTCAAGAACATTATGCTGAGCCAAGTAGACAGCCCCAAATCCACCTTGACCAAGCTTCTTCTTGATCGTGTACTTCTCAAACGTATCGCCAGGCTCAAAACTTATCTCTTGATTTTCCATGTTGGAATCCAATTCCAAAAGCCATCGCGGAAGAACTGAATGCCTACTCTTTATTCAGCCGGAGATTACAACAACATACTAGCTTACACCGCACTTAATATTTATTCAAGAAAACAGAGAAAAAACTTCACTGGACCTTGGCAAATTGTTTACAACAACCCTCTCGTCCGGCCCGTCCTGAATGATGAATGAATTGTCAGACCCTGTCCGACCTGTCCGACCTGTCCGACCTGTCCGACTGGAGTCATTCACTGCTCGTCAAGAAAAAATACAATGATGGACGATTACTTTTTCTCGAGGAAAACATACGCGAGATTGAGTGAGATTCCCTTGGCGTTAACCATCTTGAACGTGTTCTTTCCGGCATTGAGTGGCAGTGTTGCTGTCCTGGCGACTGACCATTGCTCTTCCTCTACCCCAAAACCGCCAGTCGAGGCGAATTTGATTTCACCAATGTTCTTGCCATTGACTTCGAGAGTCCTGGCGGAGTTGTCCTTGGCCGCATAGACCCAGGCGACGGCGTAGTTTCCGGCAGCCGGCACGACAATTTCCCAGGTCAGCGAATGCCCTTCCTTATCCCAGCCCGCAACGCATCCGTCCGCCGCAATCGGACGACCATCGGCAATAAAGACCTCGCCGCCAGATTGAGATACAAAGGACTTCGCAGGAAGAAGACGATCCGCAGGAAGAATCGGCAACACCTTAAGCGGAGTAACATAGAACCTGCCAGACAACGAAGAACCACCGTCACGAGACAAGGTCGCAGGGATGTGAACCGCCTGCGAAACCGAGCCGCGAAGCGAGACATCGACAACCTTTACCTCGCCAGGCTTCAGGTCAACCGAAAACTTGGCAGGCTCGAAGGACAAGTCAGGAGCCGCAGGCGACTTACCAATCGTCACGGTTCCCTTCAATGGCGCGTGACGGGATGCCGACACCGCGACCTGGCAATGGCGGGCAGACTTCATCGTCAGGCTGAAGTTGTCTGACTCGATTGAGGGCAGATACGGCAAATCAGGGACATGGTAGTAGCCCTGGGAGCCATTGAGTGCGCTGGTCCTGTACGAATGCTCCTGCATCAAAGCCACGCGCCTATCCATAGCAGGATGCGGGGTCGAATACACGCGGACTTCGCCAGGAAGCCATGTGACGATTTCCTCCCGCCAATCACCGTACAGGTCGCAGACGGCGATGACACCTCCCTCGATCCTTCCGTCCAATGCGCGCCCGAAATAGTCCTTGACATTCCTGCCGGAGACTGCTTCCTTTTCAAGGTCGGCATCCCAATAGACGCTCCTTGAGTTGCTGATGTTTTTCGTGCCGATCACCTCCCCCTTGCAGGAGAAAATCTTCCGCCAGAATTCCTTTCGACCATGCAATTCAACTGCGAGGAGTTCGGTGCCTGGACGAGTCGGGTCGAAATCGGCGCATGTTCCGGCTCCGACGTGGGTGGTCGGCTCCCCCCAACCCCAAAGCACCTTGCCTGTCCTCGCATCGACGAGGCAGATGCCGTTCTTCGGTTGCGGGGTTTCTATGCAGTAGGCGATTTCCATCCCGGGGTTGTCCGGGTCGTGGTCGGAAAGGTGCATCACGTCGGGATGCCCGAGTCCCGTTGTCCACAGGACGGTTCCATTATCGTCAAGCGCCATGGATCCCAGCAAGATTTCGTCCTTTCCGTCTCCATCCAGGTCGGCGACAATCGTCGAGTGCGCCCCTTGTCCCTGATATTCTCTCGGGAGTCCGACATTGTCGAACATCCATACGTTTTCGAGCTTCCCGTTATTGAGTTGCCAGGCTTCCGCCTTCATCAGGCTATAGGTTCCCCTGAGCGCGATCAGGCATGGGGTCTTGCCATCGAGGTATGCCATTGAGAGTTGGTTTCGCGACATCAGGTTGTAGTTGGCAAACCCTTCTCTTGAAGGCCAAGGCGCACGGGCGATTTCCTTAGCCGTCATTCCGTCCAGGACCACCAGGAATTCATCGCCGGAAATCACGTGCCCTTCAGGCGTCCTGGGATCGCCGTCGGCATACTTCATCGCGATTTCTGCCTTCCCGTCGCCATCAAAATCATAGACGACGAACGGGGAGTACCAGACTCCCGTTTCGTTTCCCCAGCCCATCGACTTGGTCCAGAGATGGGTGCCATCCGACTTGAATGCCTTCAGGTGGTAGGGGGTCTTGCTGGGATACCAGTACGCATCCCAGGGATCGATGTTCGTGCCGGGAGTCTTGAAAACGAAGTCGTACTCCCCATCGCCATCCAAGTCGCCGATACCGACGTGGTTGAAGGTTGAAATCTCCGAATCATTGAACTTGAAGGACTTGTAGCCTGCTTCCCAGACCTTGCCCGTGCCCGACTTGCCGGATTGCCCTGCCGACGGCCTGACCGTGTATGTGTCGCCCGGCTTGCCATTGGGGTCGAACCAGTCGCAGGTGGTTGCTATCGGCGTCGAATTGAGTTTCTCCTCTCCCTTGAAGACATCAAACGAGGCATTTGGGGGATCTTCCCGCAGGAGCCTCCAGGTGACCAGGACGCCATCGCCCGAGGGTATCGGCGTGACGGATCTGCCCAGCGGCTCGATCACGCGTGTTTTCGCGGCGCCGTCAAACGGGGTCGAACGACCACGTGCCTTTGGTGGAGCAAGAAGCACGTATTCCACATAGGCGGGACCATCATTCCCCCTGTACGGGCGAAGCCATACGTCAACCGATTTGCCCTTGATATCATTGGCGACGGTTGCCAGGTAGCGAGCCTTGGCAAACTTTTCCCCGTCCATGGAGAACTCCACGTTCCTGCGGCATTGCAGCGCAACCTGGTACGCGGCGTCATCAGGAACCTCGATCGTCAGCTTGCCGGTTCCCTTTCCGTCCTTGATGCTCTCGTAGCCTCGAACCTGGTCGATCGGAATCCTGGTTCCCACTTCCTTGAAGGGGAAATTGACCTTTGGGTTCGGGATTGTGCCCATCTTCTTTTCATCGGTGGAAGGCGAGACGGTAAAGCAGTCGATGTAGGAATTTCCGCATTCCGAGGGGTCTTCGTCATGGGCAAAGCAATTGGAGACGATGACATCGATGAACCCGTCTTTTGCCTTGACATCCTTGTAGTTTGCCGACCAGGTGACCCTGTCGAAGGTCTTACCACCGTCCAGCGAGACTCCGATTGTCCTCGCCGCCTTGATGTGGAGCGTGTTTACCGGGTCTTTTGCGGGAATCCTGAACTCGATCGGGAAAGCATCCGGACTCATCGGATCGAGATCCCTGGTGACGACCGCTCCGCGGACGACGTTTCCGCCGCCGGACCAGGAACGGTTCACGTCCGTCTCCCAGAAATCCCAGCCTCGGTAATTGGCAGGACGCGGACCGCGAAGAAGTTTCTTCTGATCAACCACGACGGTTTCAGCCTCATACACAACTTGCGCCAGGCAAGCAACGCAGCCCAGCAATGCCAAAACCAACAGGATTCTCTTCATCTTGCACATCTCCTTGATTGGATTATTAAAACAGGCTTTCGCAAAATTCCCTTTCGGTGCAATTATCGATTCTTGCCTCGGCGAGAAATTCGTCTCCGGCCTGGTTCCCCCAGGAATAGGTCAGATAGAGACCATCGTTCCACTCGCAGAAGTCCATGTCCGAGTTGTTGATGTTCTTAGCACCGAGGATGTATGTTCGTTCGTCCTCCGTGAAGTCGCCCTTGATGATCCTGTCGTCACCGTCAGCTTCCAGAATCGGAAATTTCGGGGTAAGTGTCCAATTGACCAGGTCTTTGGATCGTGCAGCCGACTGGCGGAAGCCTTCGGAATACGTGCCATGCAAATAGAAGAAATAGGTCCAGTCCCCAAAGCGTCGAATCGCGGGACCGCCCGTGTAAAATTCCTTTCCGAACACAGCTCCCGGCACCGGCTTCCATTCGCCCATATCCTTTGAACGGGCGAAAAACATGGTAAAGGGAACGCCAACCAGGTCTTTTGGCGCACCGAGTTCGTAGGTCAGCAGGAAGCCGTCCCCTTCCCTGCATATCGATGTGTTGTAGCCCTGCCAGCCTTCGCCCTCCAAAATCACGCGGGGAGACGTCCAGTTGACAAGGTCAGTCGATTCCAACTGGTAAAACCTGGGCATTCCCCAGTGTTCGACAGCCGTGACAACCATTCGTCCTTCCCATGAAAACGCATTGCCCATATGCAGGCCAAAGCCGAAAGGTGCGCTCAACTCACCGCTTTCAACGTCAACAAAGCGAAAATACGAATCCCCCGTATGATTGAAACGATAGTGGCGACCATCGCGCATGTGGCGGATGTACTCGAAACGAAGAAGACGACCATTGAACACGACCGGATTCGCTTCGACGATGAACAAGTCTATCGTACCTTGCTTGCGTATGCAATACTTCATTGGAAAACTCCATTTCAGGGTCAGTTACGCCAGGAAAATAAAACAATATCCCACTCAAAGGCAATTGTCAACTTGCACATTGCCAACAATTAAAGAACAGATGACTTGAAAACCCCAAATGGACAAGCCACATTTACTCGAATGCCAATTTTTAGAACCGCCTTCCAAACAAGCAACCAAGAGGAATCAACACCATGAGCAGACACATTCTGATCAAAAATGGAATCTTGCACGACGCCGTCTCTCCCGGACCAAAAGACCTAGATATCCTTGTCACAGACGGTAAGATCGCAAAAATCGGAGGATATATCAGGCCACCGAAAGGCACGGAGACCATCGACGCCACCGGCCTCCAGATCTGGCCCGGTCTTGTCGAGGCACATAGCCACATCGGAATGGAGAACAGCGGAACGCTGGAAAGCGGCGACTACAACGAGCGCAACGACGCCATCGTGCCGCAACTCGAGGCGATCGATGGAGTCGATCCATTCTGCGAAGAGCTTGTCGTGGCGAGAAACGCGGGAGTCACCTGCGTCGCCACAGGACCTGGTTCGGCAAATGTGCTCGGGGGAACATTCATAGCGATCAAAACCTTTGGCCGCAGGATCGAAGACATGGTCGTCAAGCGCAAGGTCGCCATGAAGTGCGCCTTTGGCGAAAATCCCAAGCGTTGCTACGCGAGCAAGTCCGTCTCCAGCAGAATGACCACAGCTGCCAAGCTCCGTGAAATGCTCTTCAAGGCAAAGGAATATCTCGCCAAGAAGGAAGCCGCAGGCGATGACAAGGAAAAGCTGCCCGCCTTCGACTTCAAGCTCGAGGCGCTGATCCCAGTCATCACAAGGGAAATCCCGCTCAAGGCACATGCACACCGGGCAGATGATATCTTCACGGCAATCAGAATCGCACGTGAATTCGAAATCAAGCTCACCATTGAACACTGCACGGACGGCTCGCTGATTTCGGATATCCTGGCAAAAGAAGGCTTCCCCGTCGCCATCGGCCCGACGTTCAGCTCCATCTCGAAACCCGAACTCAGGAACAAGTCCTTCACCACGCCTGCCGAACTGGTCGCCGCAGGATGCAAGGTATCGATCATCACGGACAGCGGCGTCATCCCCCAGCAGCACCTGGCGATGATGGCGGGAATGGCAATCAGGTCGGGACTGGATCCCTTCGAAGCGCTCAAGGCCGTCACCATCAATCCGGCCAGGCATATCGGATGCGAGGAACGGGTCGGCTCAATCGAGCCGGGCAAGGACGCGGACATCGTCATCACAGAAGGCAACCTGTTCTCGCTTGAATCAAAAATCATCAAGGTCCTCATTGAAGGCAATACCGTCTTCGAAGCATCTTGGGAGCAAAATCACTAAAACGAAATCGTGCTCAAAGGACAAGCGATATGCCCTTTGAGCACGGCATTCCAATCTAATTAGCGAATCTCATAGGTAAATTCGCGCTTTGTGCCATCGTATCCCAGATGCAGATCCTTGCCTTCGGCGAGTTCGCCCGAAACAACGAGCCGCGACACCGGGTTTTCAAGCCTTCTGGTGATGGTTCGCTTCAGCGGACGGGCGCCATAGACCGGATCGTAGCCTTCTTCAACCAGGGCATTCTTTGCCTCGTCGCTTGCCTTGAAACCAATCCTCTGGTCGGCAAGACGCGATGCAAACTCTTCCAGCTGGATATCGACGATGGCCAGCATGTGGGTCTTGTCCAACCGATGGAACACGACGATGTCGTCAACGCGGTTCAGGAACTCGGGCCTGAACAAGCCTCGCAACTGACCCATGACCTTGTCGTAGATTTCAGTTTCATCGAGATCTTCGTTCTCGGCAATCAACTTTCCACCGACGTTTGAGGTCATGATCACAACGGTGTTCTTGAAATCGACGACTCTGCCCTGGGAATCGGTCAGTCGTCCATCGTCCAGCACCTGCAGCAAAATATTGAACACATCGGGATGCGCCTTCTCGATTTCATCCAGCAGGAGCACGCAATAGGGGCGTCTGCGCACCGCCTCGGTCAGCTGCCCGCCTTCGTCGTACCCAACGTACCCGGGAGGCGCACCGACCAAGCGGGACACGGAGTACTTCTCCATGTATTCGGACATGTCAATGCGGACCATCGCACGCTCGTCGTCAAACAACTCCCGCGCCAAAGTCTTCGCCAATTCGGTCTTGCCGACGCCGGTCGGTCCGAGGAAGATGAACGATCCGCTAGGTCGCCTGGGATCCTTCAATCCCGCTCTGGCACGAACGATCGCTTCTGAGACTGCGTCAACCGCCAAGTCCTGCCCGATGACTCGCTTGTGAAGCAGTTCACCCAGTCCAAGCAGCTTCTCCCGCTCGCCCTGCATCAATCTGCTAATCGGGATGTTCGTCCAACGGCTGATCACTTCGGCAACATCCTCTTCAAGGACTTCCTCCTTCAGAAGACGCTCCTCCTCGGATGCCTGAAGGGTCTTTTCAGCCTCTTGAAGCTGTACCTCCAATCCTGGGATGATGCCATTGGTCAACTCAGCCGCCTTGCCCATGTCGTAGTTCCGGCGCGCCTTTTCCAGGTTTGCCTTGGCGAGTTCCAGGGCTTCCCTGATTTCGCTGACCTTCTTGATCGCTTCCTTTTCCTGCTGCCAACGGGCTTCCAGCTCCTTGACACGTTCCTTGACCTTCGCCAATTCGACTTCCAGTTTCTCGGAACGCTCGCGTGACGCAGCGTCGTTTTCCTTCCGCAAGCCGACCAGTTCAATTTCAATTTGCATCTGACGACGAATCGCCTCGTCAAGCTCCACGGGACGGCTGTCGATTTCAGTACGCAAGGCAGCTGCTGCCTCGTCAATCAGGTCAATTGCCTTGTCCGGCAGGAATCGATCGCTGATGTACCTGTCCGAAAGCACTGCCGCCGCAACAAGCGCCGCATCGCGAATGCTCACCCCATGGTGGATCTCGTATCGCTCGCGCAAACCACGCAATATCGAAATCGTATCCTCCACGCTTGGCGGCTCGACCAGGACCTTCTGGAATCGACGCTCCAGCGCGGCATCCTTCTCGATGTACTTCCTGTATTCGTCAAGAGTGGTCGCACCGATGCAATGCAGTTCGCCTCGAGCCAGCATCGGCTTCAATAGGTTTCCAGCATCCATCGACCCTTCGCTTGCCCCTGCGCCAACGACGGTATGCAACTCGTCGATGAACAGGATGATCTCACCATCCGCGCTGGTCACTTCCTTCAAGACCGCCTTCAGGCGCTCCTCGAATTCGCCGCGGTACTTCGCGCCGGCAATCAAGGCGCCCATATCCAACGCGATCAACCGGCGGTTCTTCAAGCCCTCGGGAACGTCGCCCTGGGTGATACGCAAGGCAAGGCCTTCGGCAATCGCCGTCTTTCCGACGCCCGGCTCGCCAATCAGAACCGGATTGTTCTTCGTCCTTCGAGACAGGATCTGGATGACCCGCCTGATCTCGTCGTCACGCCCGATCACGGGATCGAGCTTGTCCTGCTGGGCCAGCGCCGTCAAGTCCTTCCCGTACTTGGACAATGCCTCGAACGTCGCCTCAGGATTGGTGCTGGTCACCCGCTGGTTTCCGCGGACTTCCTTCAAAATCGGCAATAGGCTCGAAGCAGTAACCCCATGACGGGACAACAACTTCGACACGCCGCGACCACGCTCGCACAAACCGTGCAGCAAGTGCTCAACGCTGATGTACTCGTCCTTCAATTGACCTGCAAAGGATTCCGCCTCCTCCAAAATCCCAATGCCCTCCTGGCCAAGATAGACCTGACCAGAGCCACTCCCGGTAACCGATGGAATCGACCGCAATTCACGATCAATGTCACTTGAAAGTGCACGGACGTCAACTCCAAGACGAGTCATGATCGAGTTGATCAAGCCATTGCCGTCGGCAAGCAATCCCTTCAAAAGATGCAAGCCAGTCAATTCCTGGTGATTCTTTTCTCCCGCCGTGCGCTGTGCATATTGCATAGCCTCACGGCTCTTTTCCGTAAACTTGTCATAGTTCATTCGTGTACCCTCCTGTTTTGTTCAAAATTGTTTCGACCAATCTAATGATGAATGATTGATCACTACTTTTTCATAGTATAATAAACAAGCAAAAACCATGCCAAAGTCAACAGCCACGACACGTCGCTTCCCCTGGGACAACTTGTCACACCTTGCCACCTTATGTCACCCTCCCCCCCATCACACCTTCCCCTTTCATCGCTTTATTCCTGCAGCGTATTTACAAGGCATGTCACATGGCTTGTAGCCACGAAAACGATGGCTTTTTCCAGGTTTTGACCAAGTGTTTTTCCATGGGGCGAAAGCAGTCTTTTTCTTGGGATAAAAAAACACAGTTTTGTGTTTACAAATTGGTTAACTGTATTATATTAGGTTTTTTGGTTTTGATGCGGTTCTCGTTTCTTGATTGGCTACAATCGACTAGTCATCGCTTGAACCCGAATCACTTCGCACGTTCAATAAGGAGTATTTCCACATGACGAAAATCACTTTCATGGGCGCAGGCAGCACGGTCTTCGCCAAGAACATCCTTGGCGACTCGATGTTGACGGACTGCCTTAAAGACAGCACGATCGCGCTCTACGACATCAATGCGGAGCGCCTTCACGAATCGCACATGATGCTCGAGAACCTGAACAACAACATCAATGGCGGTCGCGCAAAGATTACGACTCACCTGAACGTGAAGCAGCGCCGCGCCGCATTGAAGGACGCTGACTTTGTGATCAACGCTATTCAAGTTGGCGGTTACGAGCCATCGACGGTTGCCGACTTCGAGATTCCGAAAAAGTACGGGCTGCGCCAGACGATCGGCGACACCTTGGGCATCGGTGGGATTTTCCGTGCCCTACGCACGATTCCTGTGATGGAAGGCTTTGCCAACGACATGAAGGCAGTTTGCCCGAACGCGTGGTTCTTGAACTACACGAATCCGATGTCAATCCTGACGGGATTTTTGATTCGCAAGTGCGACATCAAGGCTGTTGGCCTTTGCCATTCGGTCCAGGTATGCGCCGAGCATCTTCTCCGTTCCTTGAATCTTTGGGACAAGTACAATCCCGTGACATGGAAGGTCGCCGGCATCAACCACATGGCTTGGCTGCTGGACATCTCCAAGGACGGAAAGTCAATCTATCCTGAAGTCCGCAAGGCGGCGGAACGAATCAACAGGGGCGCAAGGAAAAAGGATGGCGAGAAGCACGGCGACATGGTCCGCTTCGAAATGATGAAGCACTTCGGCTACTACAACACAGAGTCCTCCGAACACACCGCCGAATACCACCCCTACTTCATCAAGAAGCAATACCCCGAGCTGATCGAGGAATTCAACATCCCGTTGGATGAATACCCCAGACGCTGCCAAAACCAAATCGCCGGATGGCTCCGCCAAAGGGAAGAAATCGTCAACAACAAAAAGCTTACCCATAATCGGACCCATGAGTACGGATCATACATCATGGAATCGATCTTGACGGACAAGGCGATTGAAATCGGCGGCAATGTAATCAACAACGGGCTTATCTCCAACCTGCCAGCGGACGCCTGCGTGGAAGTCCCATGCTTGGTCAACAGGAACGGCGTACAGGGATGCGCAGTCGGAGAACTCCCCCCGCAATGCGCAGCATTGAACATGACCCACATCAACGTCCATACCCTGACCATCGAAGCCGCAATGGCAAGGTCACGCTCGCTGGTCTACCAGGCGGCAATGCTCGACCCGCACACCAGATCCGAACTCACGCTGGATGAAATCAGAGCGATGTGCGACGAACTCTTCGAAGCACACGTGAAAGACGGAATGATGCCCGAATACAAGTAACGCACGTCGGCGCAACAAACATTCCATTTACCTTCAAGCCGTTGATGCAATGCAATATTGTCTCAACGGCTTTTCAGTTCAATCAACAATCCTCCACACTATGAGCACACCTTCGACGAATATCAGGTTCCTGGTCGGCATTGACCTGGGCACCACCAATTGCTCCGCATGCTACATCGACCTGACCCAGCAAGACCGTGCCCTGCAAGACCTGCCGATACTGCAACTGGTGGCATCAGGCGAAACGGCATCCGAAAACCTCCTCCCCTCGTTTTGCTATCTGCCCGGCGACCATGAGCTGCCAGCAGGAGCCATTTCGCTCCCATGGGAACCTGCACCCAAACTCGCAGTGGGACGCTTCGCCAGAGAACAGGGAAGCAGGCTCCCGGACCGCCTGGTCGCGTCAGCAAAATCCTGGCTCGCACACGCAGGAGTCAACAGGACAAGCCCAATCTTGCCCTGGGGAAGCGAACTCGGAGACCAAATGCTGTCCCCAGTAACAGCAGCAGCCAACTACCTCAGCCACATAAAAAATGCATGGAATGCGAAATTCGGAAAGCAAAAGGACGCCGATGGAACACCATGCCTGCTGGAAAATCAAAGCCTGATCCTTACCGTGCCCGCTTCCTTTGATGAAACAGCACGGGAACTGACAGTAGAGGCGGCACGAGACGCCGGTTTGACACGCCTGACACTGATCGAAGAACCGCTCGCCGCATTCTACGCATGGCTGGCGCAAAACGAATCCAATTGGAAAAGCCAGGTTTCAACCGGCGACGTGGTCCTGGTCGTCGATGTCGGCGGCGGCACAACCGACCTGACGATCGTGGAAATCGAATCGGACGACACATTGCGGCGAAAAGCCGTCGGCGAACATCTGCTGCTGGGCGGCGACAATATGGACATGACGCTGGCAAGGCATGCCGAAGCAGCCTGGAACACAAAACTTCCACAACGCCAATGGACCCGGCTCTGCCAAGAATGCAGAAGAGCCAAGGAAACCCTCCTTGCCAACGACGCGCCAAACTCGACGACCGTCACGATCACAGGCGAAGGAAGCTCCCTATTCGCACAGCTCAAAACCCATGAATTCACCAAGGAACAGGTTCACGACATTATCCTGGAGGGATTCTTCCCCAAGCTCCAGCTGTCAACAGGTCCCGTCGAACGCAAAAGAGCACTCCAAGAAATGGGCCTCCCCTACTCGGCCGATCCAGCCATCACCAGGCATATCGGCCAATTCCTTGCTTTCGCGGGACAGACACTCGCCAAACCAGAACCTGTGGCACACCCGACAAAGGTCCTCTTTAACGGCGGCGCCCTGCTCCCCGAAACACTGCGCAAGCGAATCCTAGACGTGATCGCATCCTGGTTCCCTGACTCCCCGCCTCCAACCGAACTCCAGTCGGAGGACTTTTCCCTTGCTGTTTCCCGCGGAGCCGCCTTTTACGGCTTGGCTCGCGCCGGCGAGGCAGTCAGGGTCAAGGGCGGCATCGCCAACGCTTACTTTCTCCAGATCGACAGGGCAGGACACGACAAGCTCCTGTGCGTCATGCCACGCGACACGGAGGAAGGCACGGCCTGCAAGCTTGACGAGACCTTTACGCTCCAAGCCAACATCCCCGTCGCCTTCCCCTTGCACGCATCGGCGACGCGCCTCGACGACAAGCTGGGAGACCTCCTGGATCTTCCCCAGGATACTATCACGCCGCTCCAGCCGCTCCATACATCGCTTAAATTCGGACGCAAGACCGACAGGACCGAACTCAAGGTCAATCTGGCGTCCAGGCTCAACGAAATCGGAACCCTGGAAGTCTGGTGCGAAACCATCGACACGGGCCATCGCTTCCCATTGACATTTGACCTCAGGGGATCAAACATCAGCCAAACAACCGCGATTCAGCAGGACCAGGTCATCGTTGACGAAGCCAAGGCGAGCGCCGCTTTGGCCCTGGTCAATCAGGCATTCACCGACCAGCCAGCCCTGCTCGCCTCAATCCTTCCCAAACTGGAGGAAATCCTCGACCTGCCTAGGGTTCAATGGTCGGCGCCATTGCTCAGGCGTCTCGCTGACCTTCTTCTCCAGCATCCTGAATTCAGGCAAATCTCGTCCGAACACGAGGCACGCTGGCTCAACCTGACGGGCTTTGCGTTGCGCCCCGGAACGGGTTGCGTCGGCGACGACCTTCGCATCCGCAATGCCTGGAAGCTCTGGAAGCCAGGTCCCCTAGCCGCCAAAAACGCCAGCGTCCAGCAAAACTGGTTTATCTTCTGGCGACGCCTCGCCGGCGGACTGTCAGCAGGCCAACAGGACCAAATCGCATCGCCTCTAGCGAAAAACCTGATTCCCAAGGACGGCAAGATTCGTCTGAAGCGCGGCGACCAATTGGCATACGAACAATGGAGATGCCTGGCGTCCATGGAACGAATCTCGCACAAGACGAAACTTAAAATTGTGGATTCAATCCTGAGCACCGACTCCAAGCTGGATCCCGAGCTGTTTTGGGCATTGGCGCGACTCACCAGCAGAACCCCGATCCACGGCACAATCGACACCATCATTCCACAGGACAAGCTCCAGCCAATCTTCGGGAAACTGCTGAACGCCGCCAACCAAGTTGCCTCGCAGCAATCCAAGCTCCCATTCCTGGCAATCCTCGCTGCGGCAACTTGCACCGGCATCCGAACGATCGACCTACCGGAACCGACACGCCAACAAGCCGCGGATTTCCTTGCGCAAAACAACCTTCCTGAAGACTGGACAAGCCCAATCCTTGCAGCCGAAACAGCCGAAGACGACGCATCCTGGAAAGACCAACTCCGGGGAGATACCCTCCCAATGGGCCTCAAGCTCAATTGACAACGTAAAAATCCGAAAAAAGCGGAAAAAAGCGTTTTCACATGTTGGACAATTGCGAATTATCCGTTATAGTAGTTGAATCGTAAAATCACGTGCGGGTGTAGCATAGTGGTAATGCTCCAGCCTTCCAAGCTGGCTATGTGGGTTCGATTCCCATCACCCGCTCCAAAGTATCCCAATCCCGTGAAGGACAATTTCCTCCACGGGATTTTTTTGTTCCAATTTTCATTTCCATGTTTGCCTTTCGGCCTCTCAACCTACATATTAGCAGGATGGTTTCCAAGATAGATTGATCAATCTCAAATCACGCAAGACCAACAGGAGAATGCATGAACAGGAAATTTCTGGCAAGCTTGGCATTGCTTCTTTGCCTGACGACAACCTTTGCCCAATCTACGGACAAGACGCCTAGTTTCATCCGCAAGAAGGTCATCGAGTACGGCTGGGATGTCCCGTATGCGGACTATGTCTCCCAGAACATCGCCCAAATGGAAAAACTCCCCTTTGACGGACTGATCTTCAAGCTCCGGTCAATCGGGGTCATCCTCTCCACTAAGCCAGCAGACCCCGAAAAGCTCAAGGGAGACTTCGAAGCCTGCAAAGCCATCAAGACATCCAAGTTCACGGACAATTTCATCATCGGATGGGCGGCGTCAGAACAAGATTGGTTTGACGACGCGCACTGGGAAGTAATCCTGCAAAACACAAAAAACTTGGCGAAGGCAGCCAAGCTGGCCAACTGCGTAGGAATCTGCTTCGACCACGAACCCTACGGCTTCAACCCCTGGTCCTACGCAAAGGCAAAGCACAGGGAAACCAAGACATTCCTCGAATACGAGGCGATCGCACGAAAGCGCGGCGCTCAGTTCGCAAGGGCGCTGGAAAGCGAATTCCCAGGCCTCAAGGTCCTGACATTCTTCCAATTGAGCTACTTCGCATCCCTCTGCAAGCCGATGGAACCCGCAAAACGAGCCGAGTTGCTCGCCAACAACGGATACGCATTCCTCCCAGCCTTCCTAAATGGAATGCTCGATGCGGCAACGCCAAACTTGATGATTATAGATGGAAACGAAAACGCATACTACTACACAAACCAAAACCAGTACTACGAAGTCTACCATAGAGTCAAGCAATCAGCGGAATACCTGATCGACCCAGCCAATTGGTACAAGTACAAAAACCAAGTCCAGGCAGGACAGGCGCTCTACATCGACTACTACTTCGACATGGGTTCGAAAAGCAGGAGGCTCAATAAGTTCCTCACGCCCGAAGAACAGGCCCTGTGGTTCGAACATAATATCTATTGGGCAATGAAAACAACGGACGAATACGTCTGGTGCTACAGCGAAAGAATGAACTGGTGGCTGAACAGAACCGTCCCGCCAGGATGCGAAGACGCAATCGTCAAGGCAAGGGAAGCACATGACGAAGGAAAACCTTTCACTAAAGACCTGAAGAGCGCACTCGACAAAGGAAGGGAACGACAAGCCGAAGAACTGGGAGCCAAACTCGTCAAGCCAAAAGCAACAATCCCAAAAATTCCGGCAAATATCCAAAAACCTCAAATCGATGGCAAATTCGACGGCCAAGCATGGGAAAACGCGATCGAGCTCAACAACCTGGTCGGAGTGATAAACCAAACGCCGGAAGTCAAGGCGAAAACGTCAGTCAAAGCCTGCTACGACGACAAGGCGCTCTACCTGGCAGTCACATGCAATGAACCTGAGATGAACAAACTCATCGCGCCTGAACTGAAACGCGACGACGCCAACATCTGGAAGGGCGATTCGCTGGAACTGTTCTTCGCAGCCCCAGAAAAGAAAACCCCTGTCAGCCACCTGATTGTCAATCCTTCCAGATCGTACTGGGACGCCCTTCACCTTGAGTCTTCAAACGACCTTGGCTTCAATCCGACCTGGCAGTTCGCCGTCACGAAGCAGGCCAATGCCTGGCTCGTCGAATTTGAGATCCCATGGGCGGCAATGACGGTGACGCCCCCAAAACCAGGCAGCACCATCAGCGTCAATATCTGCCGCCAACGTTCCGCAGGCAACGAGTGGTCGTCCTGGTCGCCGCTTGTCAGCGGCTTCCTTGAGTTCAACCAGATGGGCACCTTCACGTTCCAAAAGTGAGAGGATGACGATTACGGATTGAGCAATGCGTTGAACTCTTCCTTGCTCACCTGACGCCCGTACGGAGTCTGTTCGAATGCCTCGACATACTTGCAATTCAAGCCGACAAGCTTGGCGATATTGGCATCGCGTGGCTCAATCCACATCGAATTGAGCCAATCGACCTTGTCAATCTTCGTTATGTCGAAATTCTTGTCGCCCTTGTCCCAGGGAAGCCATTCGTAGAATTGCGACTTGTGGCAATCCAGCATTTTGAGCTTGGTTTCCATCACGTCGTCAATCGGAATCGCGGCGTCGATTCGAATGGGCCTTGGATCGACGAAGGCATCGTAGCACACTGCGAAGACGGGATTGACTTCCGGGATCGGTGTATCCGGGCAGCACAAGGGCACCTTGACCAGATATGCGGCGTCCTGAACCAACTGACCGGCCGCTCGATGGTCCGCATGGTAGTCGCAGGTACGATGGGAAATCACGATGTCAGGCTTGAATTCGCGGATGATCCGAATCACGCGATGCCGGTTCTCAAGCGTCGCCTCGAGTTCGCAATCCGGCGTATCGAGCACTTGGTACTCGTAAATCCCCGCAATTTCCTTTGCCGCCTGGGCTTCCAGGTAGCGACGTGCCGCCAAGTCGCGGCTGCTCATCGAATGATGCCCCTTGTCGCCATTGCAGCAAGACACGAATTTGACCAGGTGTCCCGCCTTCGCCAAACGGATCGAGGTTCCCCCGATCTTCAGATCGCAATCATCTGGATGCGCACCGAAAAACAAGATTCTGCGTGGTTTGCCCATGGTCTATTTGCCTCCTATTTGTCCTTTATGTCATCCCAAGCCACGTATCCCGACGCCGCCAGAAGGACTTTTTGCGTCAGGTAATCGTGGGCATACGAGTACGGATTTTCGATTTCGCCTCGGATCATCTGTGCGAATTCCACCATTTGTTCAAGATATCTGTCGGTACGTCCTGGGAATTCGATGGTTTGCTGTCCTTTCTTGAAGCCTGGTTTTTCATTGACAAGCCAGAGCTTGACATGGAGCGGCTGGTTGTCAAACCGTTCGATTGGCGTCAATTCGATGCTGCCGTTTGTTCCGTTGATCTTGAGCCTTCGTCCGTATCCTCCATCTTTCGAGCATGCCCTGAGCACGACGGTCGCATTCTTGTATTGTAGGATCGAGAGGCAATTGTTTTTGATTTCCGGCGCCACGTCCGGCGTGTTTTGCAGGAACGGGGTGATTTGTTCCGGCGCTCCCATGAACGCAACGATGTAGTCGATCAGGTGGCAGCAGAGATTGAACATGATTCCGCCCTTGAAGGTTCCCAGGTAATCCTGGTAGCTATCGCCGCCATAGTGGTGGTTCATGTCCATTTCGATCTCAAAGATATTTCCGAGCACGCCGTCCTCGACCAGTTTCCTGCAGTGCTGCATGGCGGGATTCCCCCGGAACATGTACCCCATTTGGAACGGAAGTTGCTTCGCCTCGCAGCCATCCAGCAGCTTCTTGAACAAGGCCAGGTCTTCGCCGCCGGGCTTGTCCATGTGCATCGGCAAGCCAACCTCCATGCACTTCAAGGCACGGGGAACCAAATCCGTGTTCGGAGTCTCGACCAATACGCCCTGCAGACCCGGATAGTTCAGCAACTCCTCCTCGCTGATGAAGGTGCATCCTTCGAAGGGCCCCATCCCATTGAAATGAGTCGGTGCCGGATTCGGACGATCATCATAGACTCCAACAACTTCGAATACGTCGGTCATCCGCCGAACCGTCGCAATCTTCCCATTGGCATGCTCGTGGGTCACGCCCAATTGCGCAATCTTGATCCGTTCCATTGGCCTGAATTCCTTTTCTGCTTGAATGTAAATATGTGAAAAGTAATAATCCCTAAAAATACTATGTCTTCCCAACTCAAGCAAGCAACCGCAAACTCTTTTTCAACAGAAAAACAAAACGATATTGCTTCGATTCGAAAATCAACGGGAAATTCGTTGTGAAAAACCCAACCGAAAAGATTCCATTTTTCACACTTTCGTACTCAAATACCATGTGACATGCATTTTGAATGATGAATGATGAATGATGAATGACCCGTCCGACCCGTCCCAGACTCATTTTTTCGCACTTTCGTACTCAAAAACAATGTGACATACCCCCTGAATACCAAACCAAACAAAAGCATTTCCCATCATTCATCATTCACAATTCAGCATTCATAATTTTGCTTGTTGGACTTATTTTGCCTTTGCGTATATATTTTTGTTTTCCTTCATGTTCCGATCCATCCATTAATTCCCGCGCTTTATGAAGAACGTATTATTGCTGTTGTTGACCGCGATCATCTGGGGTTTTGCCTTTTGTGCCCAAAGCAAAGGGATGGAACATGTTGGTCCATTCGCGTTCAACTGCCTCCGTTCGTTGATTGGCGCGTTGTTTCTGATTCCCTGTTATCATTTCCTGGACAGGCTCAAGCCGAGCTACCAATTGGAAGCCGAGCGCAAGTTATCTCGCAAAGTGTTATTGGTTGGCGGAATCTGCTGTGGCATTGTCTTTAGCGTTGCGTCCTGCGCCCAGCAGATCGGAATCAAGTACACGACGGTTGGCAAGGCGGGATTCATAACCGCAACCTACATCCTTATCGTCCCCCTTCTAGGCTTGTTCATGGGCAAGAAATGCAACATGTACATCTGGCTTGGCGTTGGTCTTGCCGTCATCGGACTCTACTTGCTCTGCATCACCGAAAAACTGACCATCCAAAAAGGCGACCTGTACGTCCTGGCTTGCGCCTTCCTATTCAGCCTCCATATTCTGGTCATCGACTATTTTTCGCCAAAATGTGAAAGTGTCCGCCTCTCCTGCATCCAGTTCTTAGTCGCGGGAATCCTGTGCTCCATACCGATGCTTGCCGTCGAAGGGCTACCCTCCTTGTCCAGTGTCCTCGCCGCCAAATACTCCATCCTCTACGCGGGAATCCTGTCTTCCGGCGTCGCATATACGCTGCAAATCATCGCCCAAAAAGACTTCAATCCCACCATTGCTTCCTTGATCATGAGCCTGGAATCAACCTTTGCAGTCATTGGAGGCTGGCTCATACTCAACCAAAAACTCACGTTGCGGGAATTTTTTGGTTGCGCCCTGATGTTCATCGCCATAGTCATCGCACAAATACCATCGCGTCCACAAACCAAGCCACAACCCCAGGAGTAACACACAATGTCAGACTTCTCAAAGGCAGCCTACTCAATCAATCTCTGGCCAGAAGGATTCATGCCGGGACACGGAGCGCAAGCACCAGAACAGGATACAGATGACCATCGAGGGAATGTCGATCGCCTCACCAATGTCAGCAAGCCGGCACTCTATGTGTATCCCGCCAAAAATCCAACCGTGAATCCCGCGCCGGCGATGATCGTCTGCCCCGGTGGCGGCTACTCAATCCTGGCCTGGAACCTGGAAGGAACGGAAATCGCCGAATTCCTAGCGCAAAACGGAATGACCGCGATTATCCTCAAGTACAGATGCCCCAACAACCGAGAAGGCGCTTTCCAGGACGCGCAACGAGCAATCAGACTAGCAAGACTCAATGCCGACAAATGGGGCATCGATCCCGCAAAAATCGGAATCATGGGATTCTCGGCAGGCGGACACTTGACCGTCAGAGCCACATGCAAATACGACGAGCAGTCCTACAAGCCCATCGATGAAGCCGATTCACGCTCGCCAAAACCAGATTTCGCAGTCCCAGTCTACCCCGCCTACCTCAACAAAGACGAACAGGTCGCGCCGGAACTCCTGCCTTTGGTCAACCTCCCGCCAATCCTGGCAATCCATAATGCCGACGATGCGGCTTTCGTCAAGGGAACAAGGATCTTCGTCAACGCATTGGCAGACGGTGGATTCGACTTCTGCTTCAGGCACTATCAGGACGGAGGACACGGATACGGCTTGCGTTCAGCCAAATCAGTCAAGGACTGGGGACGCGCCATGATCCTCTGGTTCAAGGAGAAAAGAATCCTATGATCAACTATACTCGGCAAATTGCCGTCAAGCACAACGTGGACATCTGCGTCGTCGGCTGCGGACCGGCCGGCTTTGCCGCCGCTGTTTCCGCCGCCAGGAACGGGGCTTCCGTCCTGGTCATCGACGCCCTTTCCATGCCTGGCGGCATGAGCACCGCAGCCCTGGTACCCGTCCTGATGCCGGTATCTGACGGGATCAACTTTCTGGCAGGCGGCATCGGGCACGAAACGTACTTGCGCGCCCAGGAATCGGGCGCCATGCGCGGGGGCGCCATCCACGCGGAAAAACTCAAGTATCTTTACGAGGACATGATGGCTGAGGCAGGCATCGCCATCTCGTACAATACCACGCTGATGGACGTCGACCTGGACGGGCAAGGAATCAATGCCGCAATCTGCCACGCAAAGTCCGGACTCTTCGCCATACAAGCGAAAATCTTCATAGACTGCTCCGGGGATGGAGACTTGGCGGCATTGGCGGGAGCGCCATTCGAAGTCGGGGACGACAACGGAAACACGATGCCCGCAACCCTCTGCTCGCTCTGGGCAGGAGTCGATTGGAACCAATATCGCGAAGGCAAGGCATTTTCGCACAATGACGACAACATGCTCGCCATCCTCAAGCAGGCATACGAACAAGGCGTCATCAGCATGGACGATTACCACCACACGGGAATGACAAGGACCAACGACCAGCTTGTCACCGGAAACTTCTCGCACGTCTTCGGAATCAACCCGCTGGACGAGCTGTCGGTCACAAAAGGACTGATCGACAACAGAAAGCTCCTCCGCGAATACGAGACGATGTACCGCCAGTTCATCAGGGGATTCCAAAGTGCATCCCTGGCAACCTCAGGCTCAATCCTCGGAATCCGGGAAAGCAGGAGAATCATCGCTGAATACGTCCTCTCCGCACAGGACTACGACAACCGAGCCACCTTCGAAGACGAAATCGGACGATACAACTTCAGCATCGATGTCCATCCATCGACGCCGGGACGACAAGCCCTCGAAGAACACAAGAAGCACTTCAGGGGAAAAGCATACGGAAAAGGCGAATCCTACGGAATCCCCTACAGAATACTTTGCCCAAAGAACACCGACAACCTCCTCGTCGCGGGACGATGCGTAAGCACTGACCGCAACATGATGGCATCACTCAGAGTCATACCCGGTTGCTGGATCACTGGAATGGCCGCAGGGACAGCAGCCGCAATCTCAGTCAAAAACAAGCAAAAGCCAAACCAGATCGACGTCAAGGCTCTCCAGAAAAACCTCCATGCCAACGGCGCATTCCTTCCCAACTTCAAACCCTGAACATCAACGAGGAATCCACAATGAAACACCTGCTACCGCTCTTGATGCTTCCCATCCTCGCCTCCGCCCAACCAGCCTCGCTCCAAGTGGCAAACCTAACCTTCAAACTAGAGTCGGAGGCAACGGCAACCCTGAAACTGGGCAATAACGCAATTCGCATCACGCAACTCTGGCAGGTCAACTTCATCGACCATCCACCAGTCAACTCAACGACGTTCACCAAGGAACCATGGAATGGAAAGATCACCGTCAAGCAAGAACCTAATGCGATCGTCATCCAAGGGCGTTCAAACGATCTGGACCTGGACATCATCGCAACCAAGGCAGGTGACGCGCTGGACTTCAAGGTCAATATAGTCAAAACAAAGATCCACGTCAGTCACGTTTACCTCCCCCATGCAACCGAATTCCCCATCGAAGGCATGGACAAGGTCGTCTTCCCGCATCGGGGAAGCGAAAGCATGGGACTCGCATTCCTGCCTGAATTCTTCAGAAAACATGCTGACGGAAATACAAAGTGGAATCAGGTGATGAGTGGTGACAAGGGATACATCAGCCTCTTCGGAGCACCATTGCAATCTCTCGAGGACCATACCCCGATCCTACCGCTAAGAGTGACAGAAGAAGGCAAGAAATGGTACACGGAAGGCTTGATCAATGACGTCGAACGGATTTCCTATCGCGTCAACAGGCCACCTGCAGAAGGCCAAGCAGAACTCTCGCTCGTGGAAAACGACAGCGGCTCGATGCTTGCAGGCACACGCTTCGGAGGCAAGGGCTGGCTCTTCAGATTCACCGGAAACGGAAACGATACCTACAACGACAACGGTCGCCATGTCATGAGATACCTCTTCAATGCGACGATGAACGCCATCCTGCAGCGCGAACCCGAACTCGTCACCAAGAAACGCATCGCGCTTGCATCCCTCAAGAACGGTCCCCTGCATGGCGGTTGGACCCCTACGCCAGTCGCAGACTGGGAAAACTACTTTCCCGGCGCTTCGTTCATTCGCGAGGCAGAAGCGGAATTCGTGAGACTCGAATCCCCCGAAGCAATTAGAAGCGCACTGCAAGACCCAAATGTGGGACTTATCCTCAACCCATACGGGGAAATCTATCCAGGCGGCGATGCGAGCAAGCTCCTTGACGACCTGAAGCTGCTCAAGGCTTTCGTCCAACGCGGCGGCATCTGGTGGGAAACCGGAGGTTTCCCGTTCTTCTACGTCCTAATACCTCAACCCTACGAGAGCTTCTCTGCGTCATATCCCAGCGCAGTGGCGGATTTCGTCCACTTCGCCTACGGTCCGTCGGGTCTTGCCATATTCGGCGTCCAGCCCCTGATGCGCAAGCCCTGGGACATGGAACGCATCGTCAATCCTACTTCCCTCGACATCGCAGGCCTGGGGCATGCCGCCAACTTCACCCACGGCTGGATGACAGCAATCAATCCGGGAAGCGCCTGGAAATCGCCGCCACTCAGATGGCAAGGCAACCTGAGCACGCCCAAGATCGCCCTGGAAGAAGTCGCACGCGTCCAGGAAATCAAGGGATCCCTGGAAGACAAGGTGACCAAGCCAGGCATCCTGGACAAGCTCAAGGGCGCAGTCCTGGTCAGAACCGGCATCGCAACCGCAGAAAAGCAAATCGAAGCGCTGAAGCACCTGCCCAAGGGTTCCATCGTCCACTACACCGAATACCTGAAAGGCGGTTTTGACAAGCAGTACCCGGATCACCTCCCCGTCAATCCCCGCTTCGGTTCAGACGATGACCTCGCCACATTCATCAAGGCTTGCCAGGATTCCGGACATCTGGCGATGCCATACACCAATACGTCCTGGTGGTGCACAGATCCCAAGGGACCAACCTTCGAACAAGCCGGCGAAGCCCCGCTCGCAAAGAATCGCAACGGAAGCCCCAGGAAAGAACGGTACGGGAACAACGAAGGTTACTCCATTTGCTTCTATCATCCGGCCGTCCAGGATGCACACCGAAACGTCAGTAAAGACATGTCTGAAAAGTACCCCAATGACATCGTCCTCCAGGATCAGGTCGGCTCAAGAAGCTGGCTCTGGAACTTCAATCCATTGGAACCCAACTTTGCCTGCGGCAACGACGGCATGCTCTCCCTCTCAATGGAAGACGCGCAGAACGTGCCGATCGCAACAGAAAACGGTTATGACAGGGTGCTCAACTTCGAAACGATGATCTGCGGGGCTGCGTGGGGCATGATCCCGGCAAAGGCACAACACGAAACCCGACACGCCAAGTACAGATTCCCACAAGGAGAATGGGAATTCTTCCCGATCCTCTCCTACCTGGGACACGACCAGTGCATCTTCACCACCCACGACCTGGGGCATTTCATCAGCACCCCTGACCAAGTCGCAGCGGCACTGGCCTTCGGATACGCCATGTCCTATTACTGGCACCAGAACTCCCACCAAAACCCGCCGCAAGTCCATTGGCTCAATTGGCTTGACGCACTCCAGAAAACCATCTGCGCACAGTACGCGGGAAAGAAACTCCTGGATTTCACCTATCCGCAAACTGGTTCCGATCACCAGAAACCCCATGAACTCATCTATACGCAATTCCAAGGCAACGTGACCATCGTCGCAAATACAGGCGAAACAAACGTACCGCTCAAAAACCTGCTCGCAAATACGGCTTTCACCAAGGAAGAACGAGACTGGCTCGATACAATCACGCTGCCGCCTTTCGGATTCTATGCCTCGGTCCCAAATGCAAGAGCGGCACGGATCTTCGACAAAGAAGGAACGCCGGTCTCAATCGCAGTCCAATTGAAAAACAAAAACATCGATGGAGTCGTACTCGCACCCAGCGCGACAACACTGCAAATCCTAGTCCCCGACAGCTGGAAATCAGCAAAAGTCAACCTCTTGGATTCCAAATATGCAGTCAAATCCGCTTTCAAAGGAAACATCTTGGAAATCACACTCCCAAAATACCAGGACGACTACGAGGAAATGCCTGTCGATTACGCGACCAAGGCGCCAAAGACCATCAAGGCAACCAAGCCAGTCGTAGCAATCGTCTCGCCAAAGGACTTGAAGCATCCCCATCTCCCCGCCGATATCGACCTTTGGGAAAAGCACTTGAAGCATTTCTTGAGCGAAGAAGGCATCGATGTGATCAGGATTTCCGACCTTGGCGAGTTGGTACGCCTCCTCAAGCTCCCGCCATCGCCAGAACGCCCCTTTGCGATCGTCAGCCCAGCAGGCGAAACCGTCTTCGGACTCCCTGAAATCAAACCTCTGGACTTCATCCAGATGATCAAAAACTACGTCAACACAGGAGGCATCTGGTGGGGCACAGGTGGATATCCATTCTTCTATTACCTCGCCGTCAGGTCCGATGGCTCAACCATTTTCACGCACCTGGGTGGGTCAGGCTCCTCAATCTTCGGCATCACATGCCCAGGTGGACCTGTCGACCAACCGAAAAGACCATTGACGCTGACAGAAGAAGGCAAGCGATGGTTCTCAAAACAACGGGCTGAAAGACTCAAGTACGCAACCGCAAATGCTCAACGGCCTTTCTTGACCCCACCCGAAACCCTCGTGCTCGTCAAGGGCGGCAAGGACAACTACGTGGCGCCAATCCGGGCAGATGGCTGGGGATTCCTCTTCAATCTCGGAGGATTCAGCGTTGACAAGGAAGTCGCCTCGGACATCATCGCGGGAACCATCATCTTCCTCTGGAACAACCCCTGGCCACAACCTCCAACACCACCACGGCAAGTCGCCTGGAAACTCCAGTAATCCTTGAAGTTTTCAGTTTTTACATTAGTTTATAATTGATGATTTTTTTGCAAGATCACCTTGTTTTTCTGGAAAAACCCGAATCACATCCCTATTAGTTAGGTGAAGGACGCGAGAAGAGGCAATCGATAATACAACCAAACAAATCAGTTAAACATTTATGGAGGTTACAATGAAGAACACAAGCAAAAAGATTCTAGGTCTCGTTATCGTCGGTGTGTTGTTCACAGGCTTGGTTGCCCAGGCTCACCCACCCCGCCACTACAGGCAACGCGGGCACAGCGGATTGTACACGGTTCTCGATGTCTTGAACACCGTCGCCAATGTCGCTGACGCACTGACTCCTGACACGACGACAGTTGTCGTTCAGCAGCCTGCCACCACAACTGTGGTGACTCCCGCCCCCACAGTGACCCAGCCTGCTCCAGTGATTGTGCAGCAGCCTGCACCCGTTGTGACTCAGCCTGCACCGATTGTCGTTCAGCAGCCCGCTCCCGTGGTTGTCCAGCAGCCCGCGCCGGTAGTTGTGACTCAGCCTGCACCGGTCGTCGTCCCAGTTCGTCCAGTCACCTGGTGGTACGGAACTGGATACCATCACTGGAGAGCACCACATCCCCATCATCGTCATGGTCCTCCGCCTAGGCACGGCAGACGATAAAATCATAACAACAACCTAGACGATCGGGCGGCAGTTCCACCATACAGGAATTGCCGCCCGACTTGTTTTCGTCAGATTTGCGTTTGTTCGATTATCTGGAGCTTACATTCCCGAGGGCCAGTATCCCGGGCAATCAGGTTCCTGGTCTGTGGTGTAGATGACTCCTCCATCTGAGACGAGTTGCCTGATGATATCGTCCTCTTCTTGTTTTCTGTCTGGCTTGATGGTTACAGGCTTTGTCGGGTTTGGGCTGAAGCGAGCAAGATATCCTCTATTGGTAAGTTGGACATAGGTATTTCGCGACATTTTTGGCAGGTGCTGCGCTTCGCGGACGCCGCAATGGACGAGCATGGCTCGGCTTCTGTCGAAGATATTTCCTTCCATGACGAAGCCATCGCTGATATTGCGATGGTCCCAACCTTTGATGTGGGCTGCGCGTCCTGGGAAGCTCCCCCAACCGTAGCCGCTGAAGCGCAGGATGTTGTTGACGTACTTGACATTGCGCATGACCTGCTTTTCGCTGTTGGTCTGATCCAGGAAGTACTCGATGCTGTAGATGCAGTACTCGATAAGGTTATCGGAGAAAAGCACGTTTTCATGGACACAAGGCGAATCGGCGCTCCCCTTGAACTGATGTGTTGCTCCTGCATCGTAGATTTGGTAGATGTAGTTGCTTGTTACCGTAAAATCCTTGCATCCCACATAGATTTCGATTCCATTGCCAAAACGCACAGGATCGCCGTTGGGCTTGTAGTACTGAAGGCAACCACCGCCCCAGCTGATCTCGCAGTTGCGTACGGTCAAACCTGTCAAATGCCCACTTCCGATCGAATGGGTGCCGCAATGTGTGAAATGGATGTTGTCAACCGTCATCCGAGGTGCCCTGGGACTGAACGTGTTGCCACGCGAGAAGAATTCCAGATACTCGAAGACCGCCCCGGGATTCCCCTTGTCGCAACGCAAGTAGAGCGGGCCGACTGCTTCGTTGGTGTGGATGACAGGCTTGCCGTCTTTAAGCAACTTATCGACCTTGCAGAAGAACATCAGATCCTGCGTCAGGTCGGTCTTGACATCGAAGGGCCGTTCCGGCTGTTCTTTGGCTCTGAGCTTGAATCCATCGCTATAGGCAGGAACGACCTTGATGCCTGCCGTGGCACCGTAATCAAAGAGGATTCCGCCGCAATCGACAAGCTCACGATGGAAAACATAGATGTTGGTCGTACCTGGAACCAGCTTCCACTTGCTGCGACCTGCTCCGCTTTCAGGCGACCCCGAAATGATTGGCTTAGGTCCTATTCCCCAAGCCGAATAAGTGACATCAGCTGTCGTGGCGGCAATGGCTCCGCGCCAAAGGTCGCCGCGCTTGAACAGCACCGCGTCTCCGGGCTTCAACGGCAGCTTGTTGACTGCCGCCAGAGATTGGATTGGCTTTTCTGGCGAGCGTCCGTCATTGTCGTCAGAACCTTCATTGGCGACATGGTAGATGGTGCCTGTTGTTGGATACAGGGACTTTGCGTTTCGGATGGCCTCCCGCCGCTGGTCTGCCATTTTATCCAGCGATTCCAGAAACTGCGGAGTGGCTGGCTTGAAGGTGACGGCATCCTGGGCATTGGAACCAGCAGCCAGAAGAAGCCCGGCGAGAGACAGAAGGAAAGGCTTGGGATTCATAGGCTTGAGTCCTTGTTGAGGTGATAGTGCAATGGCGACCCATTTCAGGGCTGACCGAGACAGTCAAAAGATAGGCTGTCCATGCTGAAATGCAAACCGATACCTGGAGTCCATCATGAAAAATCCCTCGACTTATCGCTAGTGCGGGCAGGTCATCATTCATCATTCAACTTGTCCGACTTTTTCACACTTTCGTACTCAAAAACCATGTGACATGCATTATGAATGATTCAGCATTCAGCATGAGGTGCTTGTTGATCGAGTGGCTTTCCAGCTTGCCCGCCATGGCATCGAGGATGACCTGGATCGATGCCTCAAAGAAGTTCCGCTGGAAATCTGCGGACATCGCGGCGGAATGGGGGGTTAGGACCAGGTTCGGCACATCGAAGATCGGACCTCCCTTGATTGGCGGTACCGGATCAGTCACGTCCAGCGCGGCTCCGCCAATCGTGCCGTTGCGCAAGGCTTCAAGAAGAGCAGGCTCGTCAATGACAGGACCACGCGAGGTATTGACGAGAATCGCATTCGGCTTCATCAGGGCAAGCTCCCGTTTCCCGATCAGGTGTCGGGTCCGGTCTGTCAGGGGGCAATGCAAGGAAACGAAGTCGGCTTGGCTTAGCAAGGAATCCAGTTCTGTTGTGGTGACTCCCATCGCCTTCATATCCTCTGGAGATGCAAATGGATCGTAGCAAAGGACCTTGAGCTTGAAGCCCGCAAGGAGTTCGACCACGCGTCGGGCAATCCTGCCGAACCCGACCAACCCGAGTGTACGTCCCGTGACATGCCAATTGAAACGCGGTCGGTTTGTGGTTTCGCCTCTCATGAACCGATCTGAGGCGGTCACTTGCCTGGCGGTGTCGAGGAGCAAGGCGACCGCGTGTTCAGCGACGGATTCCGAGATGGATTCCGGGCAGTTGCACATGTGCATCCCCAGTTGGGCCGCTTCCTCGATCGGATAGCCGTCCATCCCGCTTCCGCTGCGGAAAATCGCCTTGCACTTGCTGAGTTTCGGCAGGACTTCAGGCGTCAGCACGAGATTCTGAGCCCTCGTCCAGATGAAGTCGGCATCTTTAGCGATTGCCAGCAGTTGATCTTCCGTCGTGCACCGCTTGTATCTGACCTCGAGTCCCGGGACGGCATCAAGCCGTTCAGTGACCCACTTGGGGAGTGAGTCACGTTCGTCCGCAATCATTGCCACCACGAATTGTGCCGTCATGCCGTACGTCTCCTGTTCAGATTTGTCCGAAAGTTTCCCGGGATTTCCTGAGTGCAGCCCGCCCTCCTCCAGCGATGCCTCCAAAATCGCCGAACATCGCAATCCATTGCATGCCTCGATCCCGTGCCTTTTGGTTCGGTGCCGCCGCCGTGCCCAAGGTAATCCCCTTGGCCCGAGTCTTGGCGCAAATCTCGTCAATCACTGCAGAGACTTCCGGATCGTCAACCTGGTTGAGCTTCCCCATCGAACCCGACAAGTCGGTGGGACCGACGCAAATACTGTCGATTCCCGGCACTTCCAGGATTTCATCCAGGTTTCGAACGGCTTCGATATGTTCGATTTGTATGATGACCATCGGGTCGTGGAATGAGTTTTCCAGGTATTCCGCGAATGGGATTGCCCCGTATCTGTTACCTCTTCTGATGCCGCATCCACGGTTTCCCACGGGTGGATACTTGCATGCCGCGACCGCATATCGTGCTTGTTCGGCAGTGCAGACCATTGGGATGATCACGCCTGCCGGCGCCAGATCCAGGATTGGCTTGATGATTCCGTGCTCGTTCCAGGGCACTCGCACCAAGGGTGCGCAATCGGTTCCCCTGCAGGCCATGATGTGGTCCTTTATGGTCTCAATCCCCAAGGGACCGTGTTCGGAGTCAATCCAGACAAAGTCAAAACCAACATCGCCTGCGATCTCGCAAACAACTGAATCGGAGAGGGAAACGACCATCCCGAAACAGGTTTCACCCCTAGCCATCTTCTCCCGGAACTTTTCTAGATTGTTGATGCTATCCATTGCGCCTCACTTTTCGTTCGATGTCACTTGACCATGGTACTGCTCATCAGGCAATGCCAACAAAAAAATTACTTGCCAATAGCCGGATTTCAAGTTCACGAGTGAAATGAATTTGTGCTTGAATCTCGAAGTGCGTCTCGCAATAATAAAGGTTTGTCACCAATCAAGCGGCCAAAAACCGCGCAGCCCATAAAACTGGAACACTTCATCATTAAAAAAATTCGTGCATATTCGCGTTCATTCGTGGTTCCTAACGAATCTTCACGATCAGCGGCATCTGCATCGACCTTCTTCACAATGGAGCCGTCAGCCCACTCCCTCCAGCTTTCTCTCGCGCACCGTACCTTTGGGATGGGGATCCCCCCACGGTTGGGTGGGCTAAAGCCTTATTTGCACTCGAAAAATTTCGCGTTTTTTTGGAGAATTTCAAGCAAGAATCATGCACAATCATTGACAAACATCATCAATCATCCAGATTGTCAGCTCATTAGGTAATCCGGATGATTCTTGATGACTTCAATCGATTAGGAAGCCATTTCCCTATACCTATTTGAGTACGAAATAAAAGTAATCAAATCTCGACTTGGGACATCCTAGCCTCCACCTGGTCCAACAAGGGAATGCCTCGCGTCAAAAGTCCCGCTTCCTCCAGGTAAATTAACGGACTGGCTTAAGTACAAGCACCTAGGGAACTCTTGCTCAACCGATGTCACCAATCCAGCGGCTAGAAACGACGTACCCCACAACCTGGAACACTTCATCATTAAAAACATTCGTGTATATTTCGTGTTCATTCGCGGTTCCTAACGAATCTTCCTGGTCAACGGCATCTGCATCGACCTGCTTCCCAATGGAACCGTCAGCCCACTCCCTCCAGCTTTCTCTCGCGCACCGTACCTTTGGGATGGGGGGGCCCCACGGTTGGGTGGGCTAAAGCCCTATTTGCACTCGAAAAATTTCGCGTTTTTTCGGGAAAAATCAACAAAATCGGGTACATTTTCATTAAGAATCATCAACTATCATTAATCAGGCTTGATTTTTTGGTAAAGAAGATGACTTTTTCATTTAGTCACATAGAATATCCTACCTAATTAAGCACAAAACCAAAATATAATCAAAATATCATTTTCCATATTGATTCTCTATGCAATGACAGGTTGCAATCCCGCATTCACCTCAATCCTGATACAAACTATGAAAAACCAACTCTTTACAATCCTCGTTCTTATTTCCATAACCTTGTTTGCACAATGGAGGCTAGACCAACTGCGCCCGGAAGTCCTGGAGTATTACAACGATCGGGGCAATTGGGGAGGAGTCAACGGACTCGACATGCTACCGATCGGGAACGAATCAGTTGTCGCCAAGAAGATCATCCCCCTGGACAGCATTCCGCAGGAACTCTTAAAATCAGCCAGCTCCGCATCGCTGATGGTCCATATCGGCATCTTGGACTACAGCATCGAAAATCGGGCAAACCCACAGCCCAACGGACTCAACGAACAATTCGAAATCGCAGTCAACGACTATGTCCTTACCTTCTCGACGGCAGACACAAGGTTTCCGGCGCGAGCCAAGGGAATCCACAAAATCAATACCTGGGTCGAAATCCCAATCCCAACAGACTTGGTCAAAGCCGATTCCCTCACCGTTCAAATCACCAAACTCAAGACCGACAACCCTGACGACTATATCTACCCAAGCGTCGACAGGACCGTCGCCAACACCCACAGCCATGTTTCCCGGGACGGCGGAAACAGCTGGACGCAGGATTGGAATCGCCGCTACGGCAACGAGCACTGCGGCGAATTCCTCATTCGTCTCAGACTTGCCACTTTCAAGGAACAAGGACTGGCACGCTGGACTCCCGCCAGCAACACCTTGCACGATCCCGAACGGATCCTGGCTTACTGCGGTCGCGAACAAGACGAAAACCGCATCGAGCTGCGCAATGGACGCTGGAACGACGCGTTCCCCCTCACCCTAGTCCTCGAAACACAAAACCCACAAAAACTTGAAGTCCAAGTGCTCGACTCCTCCGGCAAACCCATTGACGTCAAACCCGATACTTCCCGCAACAACGCCCTCGCCTTCCAATTCCAACCAGGGCAAGCGCCCTCGGTCATCATCGCCAAGGGCGCAATCCTGGACAATGTCAACGCCGAATTCGTCCAGGTCTCCGAACCAGTCCCGAAGGACGTCACCTTCAACCCCGTCGTCATTGCCCAACCCAAAGGAAAACGGCGCCAAGACAGCACCCCAATCGTCGCCTTCACACCTGACAAGGCAACCCTGCAAAACCAGGCGATCAAAGCCGTATTCCAACTCAAGCCTGTACTCAAACTGACGCAACTTCATTGCGCCGAAATCGATCGGGACATCATAGAAGACAAAGACGCATCGAAACTCTTCAGGCTCAAATTCGACGACGGCGATATCTTCGAGCCGCAAAATGGAGTCCTGCGCTCGGCAACACCGATCGCCAACGGTTTCGAGGCGGTCGTCAGGCATCCAAAACGACAAGTCCAATGCGTCTTCAGGGCAACCCTGGACGACGACGAACTGCGCCTCGCACTGGATGTCATCAACCTCGGCGCCAAAACCGAAACCTTCGCACTCGCCTTCCCGCACCTGGCAGGACTACAACTCTCCGCAGATCCGGCAGATGACGGATACGTCTTCCCATACGGAGGCGGCATTGCCGCCGCCGTCAACTGCCACTTGAGGGCTGCTTACGGCGATAACGACGCCTGGTGGCAAATGATCGATCTCTTCTCATGCACCCAAGGTGGCGGCCTGTACCTACGCTCTGACGACCCCAAGGCGATCTACAAGACCTTCAACCTCAGAAAGGGAATCCGCCAAAACCCTCAATTCGTCAAAACCAGGCACTATCTGCACCCAGGACGCGCTGAACCCGCAACACAATGGCGTGACTCGCTGGATCCCAATGACGGCATCGCTGTCGCAATCGACTATGTCCAACGAACACGTACCCCGGGCGGCTCGTTCTCGCCACCGGACGCGATCCTAGGCACCCATGGTGGCTCATGGCACAATGCGATGAAGCGATACTTCAACTGGGCTAAAAATGCTTGGGGAACACGACCGTTCCCCTCTAAGCTCACAGAAGGCTGGAACTTCCGAGCTGGAGTCGGAGTCGAGAAAAACCAACTCTTCCTCCAAAAGGAAAAACGCTACAGAACAGAAATCTTCGGAAAAGAAAACCATACCCGACCAGGCGACATTTGGGAAATCTACGGCTGGTGGAACCACGGAGAAACAGCACCTTGGAATGTCCCCTTTGAAAACGACAATCCAAACCGTAAAAAATGGGTAGACGAATGGTTTGATGAAACCGCCAACAAGCAAATCAGAACGTTCTGCCTAGGAGACTTCGATGGATACAATCCAAAATGGGGAGGACTCAAGGCGTTCAGAGACTTCATCGAATTCGGAAAAAGCAAGGGACACGCAGTCATCCTCTATACGGACTTCGTCATCATCGATCCTTCGACAAAAGCCTCCAAAAAACTCGTGCCCGACTACGCCGTCATTAACCACAGGTACAAGCTCCCGCCCAAACATGCAAATAGCGGAAACCCAATCCCTACAACACCACCGGGAATCATCACAAACTACAGCACGCACTATCAACTCTGCATAGACAACGAAACCATGGTCGAACATATCGTCGAAAATGTCCAGAGAATCATTCGCGAAACAGATGCCGACGGCGTGCGCCTTGACGAATTCGGCGCCCGCGGATTCTTCTGCCATAACCCAAGGCATAACCACCTGTTCACCGAACAGGGACACACGGAATGGATGCAGGCAACGGCACACATAGCAAGGAAAGTCCATGAACGAATCGACACAATTGCACCAGGGAAACTCCTGCTGGCGGAATTCCCCGGATTCGACAAGCTCGCAGCAACACTTGAAGCGGCGCTCTGCTATGACCTCAAGAATCGACAGGGACCGCTCCGCCCCGCCCACGTCAACCTGCTCAGATTCTATATGCCATCATGCAAAATCTTTGAAATCGACGATAGGGCATCAGAACAAAACAGGATCAACTGGAAACTCTGCTTCTGGAACGCAGTCGGAATCTATAATTCAGGAGTCTATCCCGATGAAATCCGCAACATCCTCCTGGAGCACAACGATGCCTTTGCACTCGGGTTCGCCGAACCACTCGTCCCAACAGGAATACCGGGAATCTACGCCAATAAGTTCACTGCCAAGGGCAAGACGATCTGGACCCTGCTCAACGCCAGTGGACATACGATCAATGGAGAAATCCTCAAGGGCTTGGACGCCAATGCCAAACACATCGAACTGATCGGCAACAAGCCATTTGCTCCGGTCAACGGGGCCTATATCGACCTGCTCCGCAACGGCGACGTCAGAGCGATTCTCCAAACCAAGTAGCACTTCGCAGACTCCAAACAGAAAACAGGATCGGCAGTTCGCGCATGTGCGATTCCGCCGATCCTGTCTTGCGTCATCTGCCCAATCGAGCAGGATCAATCCGTCCCTTATTTGGTCAGGACCTTGACTTCGTAGCGTGAGAACTCGTAGGTATCCTTGCCGAATCCGGGAACATCCAGTTCGACCTTTATCGGTTCCTCTGCCGTACTGATGGCAATCAGCGTCGTCTTCCCGCCAACTTTCTTGACCCACCATTCAACCTGATCCTTGCCGACCACGACGGTTCCCGTCTTCACGGGCGCGTCGGCATTGATGATCGGACGCAAGGAACCGATTTCCTTGACGACTTTGACGACGTTCGCCCATGCTTCCGGAACCTGTGCCGCCGTGTAGAATTGGTTGGTGCCACGGGCAAACCACCACCACCAGAGGCCGTTGGTTTCCTCGGTGATCGACATGAACGCCGTCGAACGCAGGATTGCATAGTCCCGCTCGAACTTCGTGGGATCGGGCTTGACGCCTGTTCTGAGCAAGCGCCCCTGCTTGCCATCGTTGCAATTCACCAGCAAGGTGATCGGGGACTCGTAGTTCAAGTACCGCTTGTGCTGCTCGATCTGATCCCAAACACCCTTAGGCGACGCGCTGTATGCCTGTGTCCAATGGGTGTCCCATGTGCGACGGTAGTTGATCATCGACTTGTTCCAGGTCGTCATGACGACGGGATGGTACGGGTCAAGCTCGCGAATCAAGTCCGCAAACTCGGTCAGCAACTTGGGAGAAACGTATTGACCGGGAATCTCAGGCTCGTCAAACAGATACCAGCAGAACAATCCCGGATGGTCGCACAAGGTGCCGACACGCTTCGCAACATGCTCGAAATTCCCCTGGACAATCCCCATGCCGCTGCCTGGACCGCGATCAAACCCGATGAATGCGCGCAGCCCTTCGGCAGCCCAGCAGTCGTCCAAGTACTGGCGGCAGGCGACATCGTCCTGGCTGCCTTCCCAGCGATACGTATGAACCGCGTCAAAGCCTGCACGCCTGACTTCAAGCATATCCTCCTTGAGCACTTCGTAGATTCCAATCGGGAAGATTCGCTTGCCGGCTTCCACATACCATCCGTCCTTGTCAATGACAACCCAATTTTCCGGGCGCGGCACATTGACCAGCCAGAAGTCCTTTTCGCTTTCGTTGCCGCTCACGTCGCGAGCGCGGATTCTCATCGTTGTTAATCCCTTCGGCCAGCCCTTCTCCGCCTTGAAGGTGAACTGGTAGTTCTCGCCGTCCTTGGCGGTGCAGACGCCTTCGTACAGGTGTTTCGTTGCCGGGTTGACCAGCGTAACCATCGGCTCGCGCCGCGAACCCAGTTCGCGAACATCGACGGTGAACGTCTGGTTGCTGTCGGTCACTCGTCTTCCCTTGGTGGTCACTGTCGGCGGCAAACAGTCCACATCCGCCTTTTTTGTCTGCTTGAAGCTCCATGGTGCCGGGTCGCTTGAACCTGGCGCCGTCACCTTCCAATACCAGGTCCCACGCTGCAGGGATTCCTCCAGCTGGAAGTAGGTTTCCGAACCCGTCTCATACTTATAGGTCTTGTCCCTTGGGAACTTTTCATCCTGGGACAAGTGAACGGTATAGCTCGATGCGCCACGGATCCGCAGCCACGTGAAGTATGGGCAATTGTTGTCAAGCGTGACATTGTTGGCGGGGGAAATCTTGTCCACCGACTGTTCGATCAGCGTCAGCTTGAAGTCGTCAAACCAGACTTTCCCCGTTCCTCTGAGCGCCATGTAAATGCAGGCATACCCCGCGTCATCGGGAGCGCGCAACGATTTGCAGATCGCCTTCGTCCAGTCTTTCGTGCCGAACAAATCGCAGGCGTATTCGCCAGGAGCCATCCACTTCCGATTCTTGTCCGCCCATTCTATAATCAACCCCGCTCCGACGGATGACATTCTACCCGGCGTCGCCTCCACGTTTTCGGTCTTCACAAAGCATTCGGCCTGGTAGAGGGCGCCTCCTGAAATCGGAACCATCCGCGTAACGTAAACGTTCTCCGTCATCGGATCCTTAACTTCAAGGCGAACGGAATTCTTGCCCGACTTTGCGACGTTCGAGTCGAGGAACTGGTTGGTCTTGGGATCCCAATGCTCAAGCCCGCTTTCGAAACCTGCATTCGGCACATTGGCCACCGTATGGCGAATCAACGGCGTCTTATAGATGATGCCGCGTTGGCGAAGTGTCTCTTCGTCAAAGTCGTCCTCGAGGGTCCAGCGATGCTTGTAGCTCAGCTTGCGCTGCTCGGTAATGTTGGTATGCGTGATATAGCGGATTTCGTCACCTCGCGGCTCGCCCATTCGCCTATCCTGCATCGTGAAATTAGGCATGCTCAAATTCTCAAGCCTGTGCCGAATCTCTGGCAGTTCGATCGTAAAGCTCCTGCCTCCATAGGGATTGAACTGCAGATCCTTCTCAATGTTGAAAAAAGCCCTGTCCAAACGTGTGAAAAGAACTCCATCGGCGTTGCGGAAAGCCTCGATGGGAATGTAAAAACCGTACTCGAAAGGACCGGAAGGCTTGATGTCAACATCCAAGGAAATGGTGACGGACTTCTTTTCCACCAAGAAAGACATCACGGCATTGGCAACATCGCTTTGCTTCGTCAACGTCACCGTGTTGCCATCCTGTTTCGCCGTCATGTCGCCATCCGAAAAACGCATCGACTTGTAACCCGGCGTCCAGCTCCCGTAGGTAATTTTGGATAGCACCGTCTTGCCCTTGTAGGCAACGGTTAACGAACCACCAGTCGTAATCGTCCAATCCCCGATCTTGTAAACCTGGCCGATCACGGCCAACGACAATGACATCAACAAAAATAATAGTTTCTTCATTCGATACCTTCTCGTTTGTTTAAGTTGATACTAAAAGCAAAAGCCAAAAAACAAACATAGCCCAATCAACCATGAAAATCAATCCGTTCTACAGGAAAATCAAAAACGCCCATGGTTTTACATGGTTGTTAGCAAAAATCGCCGAAGGCAAGGAGCAGCGGATAGTCTCGAAGCGGAAGATGGATCAGCTTTTTGTAGCCATTGCCCGCATCTTCGACTTGAGAATCCGGGATGCCGTAGATCGTTCCGTCCAGGAGGCTGACGAGGGTGATCTTATCTGGGAGAGCAGACAGTTCCAGCGATATCGTCGATTCATAGGTCGTGGTCAGCAACTCAGACGCTTTCCAATAGGCGAATGCAGCCGAGCCATTTGGCTTTCTGAAGCCGACGGATTGGATGTCGCCATGGAAAGGATCGTCGCCACGGAGAAGTCTTGGCGAATTCGTGGAGAAGGAATCGATGGGAAGCTTGGCCAAGGTAAATTCCTCCCGGAAGATCGAGGCGATGGCTTGGAGGGTGTAGTAGGACGGCTTGGGCGTGTAATTGCCTGTCGCGATGCCGTCCTCGTTGAAATCGGCGCCGAGGACGCCAAAGTAGCCGAAGTCCATGTAGGTCGACTTGTCTCCGACGATGCCGCCCAGCGCCTCGATCATATCCATGCATGAGAAATACGACGCGAACATGACATCGCTCTTGAAGTCCGCCATAAAATGCCTTGCGAGGTATTTCGCCTGCTTGAGCGGCGTCCAGGCGGCGCCTTTGAGCGCTCCTGCGCCATCGCTTCTGGATTGCGTACCCGTTTCACCTTGGATAATGAGGATGTTTGGGTTGTAGGATTGCACGAGTGCCCTAAGTGCATCGATCCGATCGTAGCCTCGCTCTTCGTGCGGGCTATAGGCATGGTACGTCAATGCGTCAACATATTGCGCACACCCGGTTTCCAGGACTTCAGTGAGCCACTTGAGGCTGCGCAGGCAGAGGGAACCGAAGATGATCTTTGCGTTGGGATCCCCAGCTTTTGCGGCAATGGCGGTTTTTGTCACGAAGTTGCCGTACTCGGCTCCGTTGACGCCGTGCTTCCAACACCAAGTGCCATCCGGTTCATTCCAGACCTCGTACCATTGAATCCTGCCCTTGAAGTGCTTGGTAAGCGCGGAAACGTACTTGTCCCAAGCCGCAATCTGTTCCGGAATCTTGATTGGCGGGC
>Ga0123335_1001121_pt1 | contig 44687 bp, 41 predicted proteins | sample BiotimSIPDNA_2_FD_89707 | JGI IMG/M metagenome (GOLD analysis project Ga0123335, IMG submission 89707) | Anaerobic biogas reactor microbial communites from Washington, USA - Biogas_R2 time_0 SIP DNA | ecosystem: Engineered > Bioreactor > Anaerobic > Unclassified | place: Washington, USA...
AGACCTACGCCCACACCCAGACCTACGCCCACACCCAGACCTACACCCACGCCCAGACCTACACCCACGCCCTGCCCGCCTGGAAACGTCCTGACCAACCCGGGATTCGAAAGATGGCCCAACCCCTCAGTGCCTCCTACCGGCTGGACGGGCAGCAACCTGGCCCGCAGTTTACTGTCCGTAACAGGTGCCTATGCTGCGGAGATGGGCGCCAGACCCGGTTCCAGGGCTGTGTTGTCCCAGAGAGTTGATATTGAAGCGGGCAGGATTTACGAGTTGAACTGGAGTGCAAGGGAGCGGGTCCGTCCTGGAGTTGCCAGGTTCACGCTCTTTGTGGAGATCTTTTATTATGACAGGAACAATAATTTTGTGGGCAGAACCGAGCCTCGCTACTCCCAGGATAGTGTGCCCAACGACCGCTATCAGCGGTACAGCCTGTCCACGGGGCGTGTTCCTGCGGGCGCAAGAATTGCCGATGTCCGTTTTACCTTTGAACCGGCTGCTGCCAACACCAGTTCTGTGTTAATAGATAATGTTGAGCTGCGCTGTCGTTTTTAATATTTCAGCGGGTTTGCCGGACCGGTTTGTTGTCCCTGACGGGACGGGAATGTTGGACTGAATGCAGTTTTAATGGTTTTACGCAAGAAGGGAGGCAGTAAATTTGCCTCCCTTCATAAGTTAAATATTAGAGAAGCTTCGGCAAAATAGCCTTAACCGGTGCTGTTGAGGCGCAGTAGAGGGAGCATAACTGAAGCATATTTTCACGCAGATGCTCTTACCCTGACTCGTCGACACAGGGATACAAGAAGGTGAGAACTGTCGTAAGTCATTCCCCTGGCGGGAAAAAAGCCAGGGGTGGCTCTGTTCTAATGACCGCAACTCCCGCAATTATTGGAACTGCAGGACCCGCAACCGGAGCCGGCGCCCTTCCCACTACCTGTGCCGCAGGCCTTGAAGGCTGACATAACCCGCGCAGGAGCTTGTTTGCCGCATTCAGGACACTTCAAATCTGCTCCGGTTTCGCCAACGGGGCAGAGTTTCTCAAAACGTTTGCCACACCCGTCACACCGGAATTCGTAAATGGGCACTGGAAGATGCACTCCTTCCTTTTAGTTCTGTCATTTATTCTAATGAGCGGTAATTGACACTCTTTAGATTAATCGTGACAAACATCAATGTCAAGGCCGGTGAGGCTTTTTGTTGTAAAAAAAAAGGATTTCCGGACGCCGGTGAGTAATTACATCTGTTTAAACAACAAAAAGGAGGAGATTAGGCAGATTCAGTTTTTAGTTAAACAATAAACAAGGAGGAAATTATGCGGATTCAGTTTTTAGGGGCTGCCGGCACAGTGACAGGTTCATGTTTTCTCCTGGATACCTCTCAATCAAGGATCTTGATTGATTGCGGAATGTTTCAGGGCTCCAAAGAAGTCCGGGAACGGAATTACAGCAGCTTTTACGTACCGCCTCGCAGCATTCAATATGTTTTGCTTACCCATGCCCACATTGACCACAGCGGTCTGATACCGAAACTTGTTAAACACGGTTTTAAAGGAAAAATTTATGCCACTCCTGCAACCATAGAACTATGCGAGGTACTCCTTCCCGACAGCGGCTACATTCAGGAAATGGAGGTTGAACGTAAAAACCGCAAGAACCGCCGGGCTGGACGGCCGATGATTGAACCGGTTTACAACGTTGATGAGGCCTACAAGAGCCTTCCTTTTTTTCAACCTGCCGGGTATAATCAGATAATCCGGATTTCCCCCGATGTCCGGGTACGTTTTGTGGATGCGGGACATATACTTGGTTCGGCCATGATCGAGGTCTGGGTACAGGAGGGTTCTTCGGAAATAAAACTCGTCTTTTCCGGGGATATTGGAAATCATAATCGTCCTATTGTTAATGACCCTTCAACAATTGCGGAAGCAGACTACGTCATTATGGAATCTACTTACGGCAACCGTCTGCACCAGCAGCATTGCGATAAAGAAATCGAATTATTGCACGAGATAATCTGGGATACTTATAAAAAAGGAGGCAACCTGATTATTCCCGCCTTTGCGGTGGAGCGGACCCAGGACCTGCTTTACCACCTGATTTTATTAATGGAAGAACAAAGGATGCCCCCCATGCAGGTTTATATCGACAGTCCCCTGGCCACGGCTGCAACCAACGTTTTTCAAAGGCACCGCGATTGCTATGACCAGGAAGCCAGAGAGCTTGTTCAAAGGGGGGGGTGTCCCGTCATCCATCCGTCCCTGAAGTTTACGCTTTCGGCGGAGGAGTCAAAATCCTTGAACCAGATCAGCGGGGCCATTATTATCTCCGCCAGCGGCATGTGCGAGGCCGGACGGATCAGGCATCATCTTAAATACAATCTCTGGCGGCCGGAAAGCACAGTGCTGTTTATCGGCTACCAGGCTGAAGGCACCCTGGGGCGGCTAATCCTGGACGGGCAAAAGAGCGTGCGCATATTTGGTGACGAAATAACTGTCAAGGCTGATATTCGAAATATTGAATGCTACTCTTCCCATGCCGACCAGGCGGGGCTTTTGAGTTGGATAAAAAAATTTTCCAGCCCTCCCCGGGAGGTTTTCCTGGTTCACGGTGAGCCTGACGCCTCAGAATCCCTGGCAGACCTGATCCGGGTGGAAACTGGCCAAAAAGTTACAATTCCGGCCTGGCAGCAGATTGTGGAACTGGACCCGCTCGCTACTGAACCCGATGCTGCCGTCAAACAGGCCTACCGTTCGCTGAGCGGTAAAATCGGCAATCTCCTTTCCGCCGGGGTCAATCCTTTGCACCGGGAGGAAATACTCAACCGCCTGGCTGAACTGGAAGCTTTCATTGAGGAAAGGACGGTTAAAACCTCCGGAGTTTGAAGAAAGGGTTTCAAAATGCAATCACTTACTTTTAAGGGCGGCCTGCAATTTTATATATTTCCCCACTTTGAGAATTCCGGCAAGGTTATTCACGGTTTTACAACCCGTAACGGCGGTGTTAGCCGAGCGCCCTATAGCTCTTTAAATACTGCCTTTCACGTTGGGGATGACGAGGCTGACGTCCGGACCAACCGTCAGATGGCCTGTGCAGCCCTCGGACTCAACCCCGCGGATTTAGTTGCCGGCAGGCAGGTTCATGGGGACCGGATTGAAGTGGTCGGCCTGGAAGACAGGGGTAGAGGCGCAATCTCCGACAACAGTTCCCTTCCCGGCACGGACGCACTGGTAACTGGAATTACTGGGGTCCCCCTGTCCAGCTACTATGCTGATTGTGTGCCGGTTTTCCTGCTCGATCCCGTTAAAGGAGTCATTGCCATCGCCCATGCCGGATGGAAGGGCACAGCCTTAAGAATCGCAGAAAAAACCCTGAAAAAGATGAGGGATTCTTTCGGCGTTGCTCCGCGGGATTGCCTGGCCGGGATCGGTCCCTCTGTGGGACCCTGCTGTTACGAGGTGGATGAAAGGGTTATAAGCCCTTTTCAAAAGAGTTTTCCGGGAATCCGGGATTTGGCTGTTCCAACTCCGTCCGGCCGGTGGCGGCTGAATTTGTGGGAAGCAAACCGCCGTACCCTTCTGGATGCCGGTCTCAAGGCTGAAAACATTGTCTCTTCCCGGATCTGCACCTCCTGCCACCAGCAACATTTTTATTCCTACAGGGCTCAAGGGGGAAATACAGGCCGGATGACGGCTTTGATTATGTTAAAATAAGTTTAACAGGCAGGCTTAAAAGGATCTGTTTATTTTAGGCAATCACTTTTAGGGTAACAAAAGAGATAGAGTCCGAGGAAATTCGAAAGGTGATGGGGATGCCAAAAATACTGGTGGTGGACGATGAGAAAAATATTCTGGAACTGGTCCGCTTTAATCTGGAACGGGAAGGATATGAGGTATTAACTTCCCTGGACGGCGCCCGGGGTCTCGAATTGGCCCGCAGCGAAAATCCGGATTTAATTGTGCTTGATGTGATGCTCCCTGAGATTAGCGGCCTGGAGGTTTGCCGGGAACTGCACCTGGATCCCGCAACAAAGAAGATACCCATTATTATGCTCAGCGCCAGAGCCGATGAACTGGACCGGGTCCTGGGATTGGAAATGGGTGCCGATGATTACGTGACCAAGCCTTTCAGTCCCCGGGAGTTGGTGGCCAGGATTAAAGCAAGGCTGAGGCGGTCACGCAGGGGAGCAACAGGAGCTGAAGAAGCTTCGGAATCGCGTCTTGATTACGGGCGGATGGTCATAGACGAGGACCGGTTCGCTGTTTATGTAGATGGCGAAAAGCAGGAATTTACACCCAAAGAATTTGAACTGATCCGCTTCCTGGCCAGGCACCCCGGCAAGGTATTTTCCAGGGATCAGCTATTAGAGCAGGTTTGGGGTTATGATTATGCCGGGGATTCCCGTACTGTAGACGTTCATATCCGGCATATCCGGCATAAACTGGAAAATCTACCGGAAGGAGAACAGGTCATAGAAACTGTGCGAGGGGTAGGTTATCGCTTTAAGGAGGGCTGGCGTTGCTAATCAAACTGGGTACTTTCTGGAGATTTGGCTGGAGGCCGATTGCCAGCTACTTTTTTCTCTTTCTGGTGTTTTTTGCCTTGACGCAGCTTACTTCCGATGAAAGGGTAAGTCTCTGGGGGGCGGCGGCTACTGCCTTTATCTGTTCCGCTATCCTTGCTTTGATTATGTATAAGCGTTTAATCAATCCCCTGGGTGAAATGGCTGAAATCGCCCAGGAGATGGCCAGGGGAAATCTGGATCAGGAGATCCGGAATTTCGCCCAGGACGAAATAGGCGACCTGGCCCGTTCCATAAACTATATGGCGAGGCAGCTGAAGAGCAATATTGAAAGTGTTATTTCGGAAAAAAACCGGATTCAGGCCATTTTGTCCAGTATAGCCGACGGTGTGATCGCCGTGGACAACTGGGGGAGGGTTATTCTGATTAACCCTGTGGTGGAAGAATTGTTTGGTATAGACATGGCCTATAGTAAAGGAAAAAACATCCTTAGGGTGATTCGCAATTATGAACTGGAAAAAATGCTGAGCAAGGCTCTGGAAACCGGATGTCCTGTAGAAAAGCAAATTGAAATTTTAACGCCGGAGCCGCTGGTTTTCCGTGTCCATGTGACCCCCTTAAAGAATATCGGGGTGGAACACGGGGGGGCTGTGGCTGTACTCAAGGACGTCACAGAAAGAAAAAGAGTGGAAGAGATGCGCAGCGATTTTGTTGCCAATGTTTCCCATGAGCTGAGAACACCCCTGACTTCCATCCGGGGTTTTGCGGAGACGCTGCTGGACGGGGCCATTGATGAACCGAAACTGGCCAGGCAGTTCTTGGAGATTATGAACACAGAAACCGAGCGTCTGTCAAGGTTAATCGATGAACTACTAAACCTTTCCAAGATTGAAGACCGTAAGACCGTACCGAGCCTGCAGCTGTTAAAAATTGAAGATTTAATCCAGAGGACGGTTGCCATCCTGAAATCCCGGGCTCAGGAAAAAAATATTGAGATAAGTATTAGTTTGCCTGATAATCTTCCTCAGGTTCCTGGTGATCCCGATATGCTGAGCCAGGTTTTAATCAACCTCATCGATAATTCGGTCAGCTATACCCAGCCGGGAGGTAAAATTCAGATCCACGCTGCAGCCTGGGAAGATGAATTAAAGGTGGATGTGCAGGACAACGGTATCGGTATACCGCCGGAAAGCCTCTCCCGGGTTTTTGAAAGGTTCTACAGGGTGGATAAGGCGCGCTCCCGGGAGCAGGGGGGTACCGGCCTGGGACTTTCCATCGTCAAACATATAATTGATGCCCACCATGGAAGTGTTCAGGTAGAAAGCAAGGTCGGTGTGGGCAGCACGTTTTCCTTTGTTCTGCCTTTACACAAAACGGGCAGCAGCAAAACACTTCAGTATATGTTGTAATTTTCAAAAGGTCTTAAAAACTTGGATTTTTTTAAATTGAGCGCAGGCCATGATCACGCAGGAATTAGCTTTCCGGCCGTCGAAATAAGATTCTACATTTGAAGTTAATATTTGGGGGAGTGAATGAGAAAAGAAACCACTATTCCCATTTCGAGAAGGAGAAAACGCAGAACTCCTGACTCCTGCCTGCCTTACCTTGCTCTGGCGGTCCTGTTAATCTGCGGGGCCTTTATTGCCTGGGGACGCCTTGCTGTATTATTATCTGGAGTACAGTTTCTTACCCAGCAGGAGATTTGCCAGACCGTCCTGCTGGAGGGCATCCTCGTTAAGGAAGAAATAGTAATCCGGTCCCCGGTCACAGGAAAAGTTCATTTTAAGGCAACTGATGGAAACCGTCTCGAAATGGGGGCGCCGGCAGCAGAAGTGGTGGCTGTAGAGGGCGGTGGGGCTTCGTATAGATTGATTACACCTTCTGCGGGTATGTTTTGTACCCACCTGGACGGTCTTGAGAATGTTCTTTCTCCTGCTAATCTTGATGTATTGGATTTTTCCAGCCTTGATAGAATAAGTCGCAAGCAAGTATTAGAAGGAGAGCGAGTGGAAAAGGGGCAGCCTGTATTTAAATTAATTGATAATCTTTCTGCCACATATTTATACACGGAGACTTCAAAGACGGACTTTCCGGTTCAACTAAAGGAAGGGTCCAATTGGTTTAAAGCAACATGGAATGACCTTCCCCTGATGGTTAAGACTTATAGTATTGTAGAGAAAGGGGACAGGTGGGAAGGGTTGTTTCAATTGTCCGGTTTTCCGGACGAACTGGTTCACAACCGGCAGGTAAGTTTGAAGATCATTTCAGTCCGGCTTGCAGGATTCCTGGTACCGCAGTATGCTGTTGTTTACCGGGACGAAACGCCCGGTATATATCTGGCTGTTAAGAAAAGAGCCCAGTGGGTTCCTGTCAAGGTTGAGGGTGAGTTACAGGGAAAGGTGGCTATTTCCGGCAGGGGATTGGGTGAGGACACCCGGTATGTGAGCAACCCCTTGCTGGTCCGGGATGGGAGCCTGGTGGAATAAAGGGGCGAGGTAGATTGAATGTCCTGGACAACCTTAACCGGGTGCGCCGGCAAATCGCTGCAACCGCCCTGCGTGCAGGCCGCGACCCGGCTCAGGTGAAGCTGGTAGCGGTTACCAAAACAGTTCCGGTGGAAATCATCAGGGAGATGCTCACCCTGGGTTTGGATAGCCTGGGGGAAAACAGGGCGCAGGAATTGCTGTCCAAGTACAAGGAGTTGCCCCCTGGTGTGGAGTGGCATTTTATTGGTCGCCTGCAAACTAATAAAGTCAAAAAAATAATTGATAAAGTCAGCTTAATCCATTCCCTGGACCGCTGGTCCCTGGCTCTGGAAATTAGCCGGGCGGCCTGCGAAAAGGGCCTGACTGCCCGGGTCCTGGTGCAGGTTAACGCATCAGGTGAAAAGACAAAATCCGGCTTACACCTTCAGGAAGTGGAGGAGTTTGTGACTGAGGCAAGCCGCCTGCCGGGTTTGGAAATATGCGGCTTGATGACCATTGCGCCCTGGACTGAAAACCCGGAGGATGTACGCCCGGTCTTCAGGCAGGTGAGGGACTTGAGCCTGCGGCTACAGCACAATCTGAAAGCCAGAATGGACTGCCTGTCCATGGGCATGAGCGGTGACTATGAAGTAGCCCTGGAAGAAGGCGCCAACGTCCTGCGGATCGGAACGGCAATTTTTGGCCGGCGGGTTTAAGAAAACCTTGGTGAAGAAGGTCTGGATTCTCCTTAAAAAGAGACTTTCCATTAAAGGCATGTAGAGCATAAATACAAGGAGGGACGAGCCTATGGCCGTGAAGCTTGTTGATAAAGTACTCAGCTTCATGGGATTTGAAGAAGAGGCTGTGGAGGAAGACACTAAATTCAACCGGGAAGAAGAACCGGAAGAGCAGCCCTGGCGCCGGAAAAGGGACAGGTTCAGGGAAAAGGAAAAGGAGACGGGCTCTGTTGTAAGCCTCCCGGTCCAGCGCCAGGTGCGGGTTGTGGTAGTGGAGCCCAAGGTGTTTGACGAAGTTAAGGATATTGCCGAAAATCTCAAAAACAGGCGCCCGGTTATTGTTAATCTGGAACAGGCTACTCCGGAACTGGCCAGACGGGTGGTAGATTTTGTGATGGGGGCGTCCTATGCGTTGAACGGGAGTCAGCAAAAAGTAGGCAGCGGAATATTTCTTTTCGTCCCGAGCAATATGGATATATCCAGCGAACTAAAGGAACAGGGCAGGGAAAAAGGGATGTTTTCCTGGATGCGTACATAATGTCATAAGGAGGTGGTACTGTGCCCCTAAAGGGTCAGAAAATTGGTTTTCTGGGCGCTGGGGTCATGGCGGAAGCCTTAATCTCCGGCCTGCTTAAAGCTGGTCTGGTATCGCCTGCCGGGCTTATTGCCTGCGATGTCAACACCGGGCGGCTGGAGCTCCTCAAAGGAAAATATCTGATTGAAACAACGGTTGCTAACCAGGAGCTGATTAAACAGGCGGATCTGGTTATCCTTGCCGTCAAGCCACCTGTCGTCGTGCCGCTGTTAAAAGAAACTGCCCGGGCCTGGGGTTCGGGTCAAACCCTGATTTCAATTGCAGCGGGTATCACCACCGGAACAATCGAATCATGCCTGGAAAGACCGGTACAGGTGGTACGGGTAATGCCCAATACGCCCTGCCTTGTTGGAGAAGGGGCCAGCGCAGTCAGTGCCGGCAGCAAAGCCTCCAGGGAGAGCGTCAACAGGGCGCTGGCTATTTTTACAGCGGTGGGAAAAGCAGTGGAAGTTCCCGAAGCACTCCTTGATTGTGTAACAGGCTTGAGCGGCAGCGGTCCGGGTTATATGTATCTGATCCTGGAGGGGTTGATTGACGGAGCAGTGAGGCAGGGCTTGCCAAGGGATGTGGCCAGGCTTTTAATTACTCAAACAATGCTGGGCTCCGCTAAAATGGTCCTTGATACCGGGGAGCACCCTGCCAGGTTAAAGGATATGGTGACTACACCGGGGGGAACTACCATAGCCGGGTTGTATGCCCTGGAAGAAGGATCTTTAAGAGCGCTGCTGATGAAAGCAGTCGCCGATGCCTCCCGCCGCTCGCGGGAGCTTTCCGGGAAATAACCGGGCCGGTCATCAGGGCCCGGGAGTCTAATTGTGGGGTGGATTATGGGTATTGTTGTTACAGCGATAGATGTTGCTTTTCAGGTTTATACCTGGCTGTTAATCATTCGAATCCTTCTTTCCTGGTTTCCCCGCCTTAATCCGTATCACCCGGTGATCCGGTTTATCTATGAAATCACGGAGCCCTTTCTTGTGCTTTTCAGGCGGGTTATTCCTCCTATCGGAGCTGTTGATTTCTCCCCGATTATTGCTTTTTTCGTCCTGCAGTTAATCAGGCAGCTTATCGTTGGAATTCTCTGGAGGATTCTGTGAAGCCGGATCGCAAGAAGTTGCTGGAACGTGCCCGGAACGGAGAGGAAAGAGCTTTGTTTAACAGGGCCTTGGATCTGGGAGAAGCCGTGTTGACCAGCGGAGTGACCCAGTTAACCGGTTTTTACGACCCGTATCGCGCGGGTCTTATCATTTCCCTGAGCAAGGCGCTTCCAGGGCTGGCCGCCACGCCGGCGGGCGGTTATAAGGGCGCTGAAAGGGTGTGCCTGGCTCTTCATCCCGTTGGTGTTGAACCCCTCTGGACAGATTATGACTTCGCTTTAATCGCGATAAAAGGTAACTTTGAAAGAGCTGGAGTCAAATACCGCGATGTTCAGGGAGCACTTATGGGACTGGGCTTGAAGCGGGAGAAGTTTGGGGATATCCGGCTTTCAGATGGGGAGGCGCAAGTCGTCACTACGGGGGATGTTGCGCCCTATGTGGCTGCGAACCTGAACAAGGTCGGCCGGGTTAGGGTAGTGGTGGAGATCACAACTTGTGAGGGTTTACGGCCACCGGAGCATCCCTTCAAGGAAATCAAGGCAACTGTTTCCTCCCTTCGCCTGGATTCTGTCGCTGCGGCTTGTTTTTCTACTTCCCGCAGCAAAATTGTCCGGGATATTGAGGCTGAACAATTGAGTGTAAACTGGCAAGTCTGTTCTGATCCTGCAACGCCGGTCGGCGAGGGAGATACTATTTCTGCCCGCGGTCGTGGACGGGCAGTGGTAGCCGGTGTTAAAGGTCCGCTCAAAAGCGGACGCATGGGTGTTGTCATAAATAAATACGTTTAGCGTTTTTCTGAAATTTATATAATGATTAAAATGAAGACAAGCCTATTCCCATAGTGGTTAGATTGGACAGGTATTAACGAGGTGAAAAGCGTGTTAACACCGATAGATATTCAAAAAAAGGAATTCAGTCGCAAATTCCGTGGTTATAGTGATGAGGAAGTAGATATCTTTATGGATCAGATTACCCAGGATTATGAAAAGCTTTTCCGGGAGAATCAGGATTTGAAGGATCAGCTGGAGCAGGTCAACAAAAATGTAGCCCACTATCAGGAAATTGAGGAAGTGCTTAAAAACACCATGATTCTTGCTCAGAAAAACGCCGAGGATATCAGGCAGAATACGGAAAAGGAAGCACAATTGCTGATAGATAAGGCCAGGATCGAGGCGGACCGTATAACCAGGGAGTCCGAGCAGGAAGCAGCCGCAATTTTGCAGGGGCAGAGCGGCGTGCCGGCGATTTGATTGCGGAGGCGGAACGTAAAGTTTCGGTCATATTTGAAGAATATCACCGTCTGGAAAGTCAGGCTCAGATTTTTAAAATGCGGTTCCGTTCTTTTCTGGAAACCCAGTTGAAAATTTTGGAGGGTGAGCACGAAGAGACTCCTTTTGAAAGAGAGGAGCCGGCAGAAGAAGAGGAAAGCCTGGATTAAAACCTGCTTTTTCGCGGAATGGACAAAAACAGCAGGCCGGCCGGAGGGGGGCAGGGTTTGAAGAACATTTTCAATAAGCTTGCGGGGCGGCGACCCAGGATTCAAAATGAATATGAGTATCAGGTTTTTGCTGTGCTCCTTCCGCTTATTCAAAAACAGGATCAGCTTTACATATTATTTGAAGTCAGAGCCGGCAATTTAAGGCGGCAGCCCGGGGAAATCTGTTTCCCGGGCGGCAGGGTGGAGCTCTGGGAGATGGCCCGGCCCCATACTGCGGCTGTCCGGGAAACAGTCGAAGAACTGGGCATCCGGCAGGAACAGGTGGTCTTAATCGGACCCCTGGACTACCTGGTCAACCCCCACGGGACTCTGATTTATCCGTACCTGGGTGTAATTGAGGATTATCAGGACGTTACTCCCAACCCGGCAGAAGTTGAGGAAATTTTTCTGGCCCCTTTGGAGTACTTCATGCTCAATCCACCCTCTAAAAGCAGTCTGGAGGTAGTAACACGCTATGCGCCGGACTTCCCCTTTCATAAAGTACCGGAGTCCTACCAAAAAGAAGGTGCCCGGCAGGGAAGCTTTACCGTGTATTTTTATGAATACGGCGGGCGTTTTATCTGGGGTATGACGGCAAGGATTTTATACAACCTGGTTAACATTTGCTGTCCGGAAGTGCCGGCGCGGCAGCCATGAGCAGAATCAGGAACGGAGCTGCTGTTTGAACTGATTGACGCCGGGGTAAGGAAACTTGAAGCAGGACTACCATAGGTTTAACGGTAGCGGGAGTTGAAAAAACATGCTCAATATCCGGGAAGATAAAAACGGTGTTGTTTTCAAGGTAAGGGTGCAACCGCGTTCTTCTAAAAACCAGATCGCAGGTTTGTTTGATGACTCGCTAAAGGTTCGTTTAACCGCCCCCCCGGTGGAGGGAGAGGCCAATGAGGCCTGCTGTGCTTTTTTGGCCAAAGTACTGGCGGTGCCCCGCTTGCGGGTGGAAATCGCAGCGGGTCAAAGCAGCCGTAATAAACTGGTCCGTGTGGAGGGTCTGAACATAGAACAGGTTTTAAAGGCTTTGGGCTTATAAAGGTACGGGCGTTCTTGGTTCGGAGCCGGGTGTTTTTAAGGGTCTCCAAGTTGACTGAACCGGTATCTTTCTATATAATATTGCCTGTTAGAGCATATTCCCACCTGCCTGTGAACGGGGGGAGTAGACGGGGTGGTCCGTTTAAGAGAGCCTGGACAAGGTGCGAGCCGGGTACGGAGAACCGTCGAAAATCACCCGGGAGGCGCCGTCTGAAACCTTGCTGTGGGATTAAGAAGGGCCGGCTTGCCACCGTTATCGGGCGCGAAGCGGCTGGTTTTTGACAGAGAGCGTATCTCAAGCCTTTGCCTTAAAGACCAGCAGTTAGGGTGGTACCGCGGGTCTTCAATCCCGTCCCTTGGGGGACGGGATTTTTGCATTAGAAATTATTAACCCGCCCGAACACCGGCAAGGTGATTTGTTCGTAATTAGCCGGCCGGATTCATTATTCATTAAATCATTAATAAGCGAGGTGTCTAAAGCATTGGACTACAGCAAGACATTAAACCTGCCTAAAACCGACTTTCCCATGCGGGGGAATCTGCCTCAGCGGGAGCCGGAGATTTTAAAATTCTGGGAAGAAATTAATATTTATGAAATGGTCCAGCAAAAAAACCGGGGACGCCGGAAGTTCATCCTGCATGACGGGCCCCCTTACGCCAACGGGCATATTCACCTGGGTCACGTTTTAAACAAGGTATTAAAGGATATTGTCATAAAGTACCACTCCATGTCCGGTTATGACGCGCCTTATGTACCGGGCTGGGATACCCACGGCCTGCCCATTGAGCAGCAGGCCATCAAAGCCTTCGGTCTGAACCGTCATCAAATCCCCCCGGTGGAATTCCGGCAAAAGTGCAAGGAATTTGCCCTGAAATACGTAGAGATCCAGCGGGAAGAATTCAAGCGCCTGGGCGTGCGGGGTGAGTGGGACAATCCTTACCTGACCCTGAAGCCCTATTTCGAGGCCCGCCAGATTGGCGCCTTCGGTGAAATGGCCAAAAAGGGCTATATTTATAAGGGTCTGAAGCCGGTCTACTGGTGTGCCTCCTGCGAAACCGCCCTGGCCGAGGCCGAAGTGGAGTACGACGATAAACGCTCGGCTTCGATTTATGTGCGTTTCCCGGTTTGCAACGGCAGGGGGGTCCTGCCTGAAAAGGATACCTATGTGGTCATCTGGACCACCACACCCTGGACGCTGCCCGCCAACCTGGCTATTTGCCTGCACCCCGACTACCGCTATGTCCTGGTCCGGACAGACCGGGAACAATATCTGGTTGCCGAAGAATTAAAAGATAGTTTTCTGGAGCTTATCGGCGCCTCCAACGCCGAAGTGACAGCAGATTTTAAAGGGTCGGAGCTGGAGCGGGTGGAATGCGGCCACCCCTTTGTAGACAGAGTTTCCCTGGTAATCCTGGGCGGGCACGTTACCCTGGAGCAGGGCACCGGTTGTGTGCACACCGCACCGGGCCACGGCATGGAGGACTTCATTGTAGGCAGGGAGTACGGTCTGCCGGTGCTCTCGCCGGTGGACGCCAGGGGGCGTTTTACCGGGGAAGGGGGCATCTTTGCCGGCCAGTTTTACCTGGACGCCAACAAAGCAGTCCTGGAAGAACTGCAGCGCCGGGGGCATCTGCTGCATCAAGCCACAGTCCAGCACCAGTATCCGCACTGCTGGCGCTGCAAAAAACCGGTCTTTTTCCGCGCCACGGAGCAGTGGTTTGCCTCCATTGACGGATTCCGCCAGGCGACCCTGGAGGCAATCCGCAAGGTGCGCTGGATCCCGGCCTGGGGCGAGGAGCGCATCTACAGCATGGTTGCCAACCGGGGCGACTGGTGCATTTCCCGCCAGCGCAGCTGGGGAGTGCCCATCCCTATTTTTTACTGCAAAGAGTGCGGCAAAGAGCTCATTAATGATCAAACCATCAGCCACCTCCAGGAACTGTTCCGGGAACACGGCTCCGATGTCTGGTTTGCCAGGGAGGCAGGCGAACTGCTGCCGCCCGGAATAAAATGCCCGCACTGCAGCAGCGGGGAATTCAGCAAGGAAAAAGACATCATGGACGTCTGGTTTGATTCCGGCACCAGCCACCTGGGCGTTCTGGACCAGAATCCCGACTGGCCGGATTTGCGCTGGCCTGCCGATCTGTACCTGGAGGGGAGCGATCAGCACCGCGGCTGGTTTAATTCATCCCTGTCCACTTCTGTGGCCGTAACCGGAGAGGCGCCCTACCGGGCGGTCTTAACCCACGGTTTTGTTGTGGATGAGCAGGGCCGGAAGATGTCGAAGTCCCTGGGCAATGTGGTGGACCCCGCTAAAGTTATCCAACAAATGGGCGCGGATATTTTAAGGCTGTGGGTCAGTTCGGCCGACTACCGGGGCGACCTGGCAGCCTCCCCGGGCATCCTCAAGCAGATGACGGAGGCCTACCGGAAAATCAGGAACACCTGCCGTTTCCTGCTGGGCAACCTCTATGATTTTGACCCTGCTAAAGACGCAATCAGTTATCACGAAATGCTGGAAATCGACCGCTGGGCCCTGTTGAAGCTGCAAAAATTGATCCGGAAAGTTACCTGCGGCTACCGTGATTACGAGTTTCATGTTGTTTATCACGCTATCCACGGTTTTTGCACCGTTGATCTGAGCGCCCTTTACCTGGATATAATTAAAGACCGCCTTTACACCGCTCCGACCCGTTCTCCGGAGCGGCGGTCCGCCCAAACTGTCCTTTACCATGCTCTAAGTGCCCTGGCGCGGCTGTTGGCCCCGGTGCTGGCCTTTACCTCGGAAGAAATCTGGCGCTACATTCCCGGCGACAGGGAAGGGGCCATCAGCGTGCAGCTTACCTCCATGCCCGAAGTTGTGGAAGAGTACCTTGATGAAGAACTGGACCAGAAGTGGGAGCGCCTCCTGGAAGTACGGGGTGAAGTGACCAGGGCCCTGGAAGCCGCCCGGCGGGATAAGGTTATCGGTAACTCCCTGGAAGCCGCCGTTGAACTGTACGCCGGAGAAGACCTGTACAACTTTTTAAAGCCCATGGCTAAAGAACTGGCCGCTATCTTTATCGTATCCGGCGCCACTCTGAAACCTCTGGAAGAGATCCCTGGAGGCGTAAGGGAATCAGAGCAACTTCCGGGGCTGGCGGTGACCGTGCGGACCGCCGGCGGCCGTAAATGTGAACGCTGCTGGATGTACCACGAAGGCGTGGGTGCTGATTCCGGACACCCCGCCCTCTGTCCCCGCTGCGTAGGGGTTATAACACAATAAGCCGGGGGAATTCTTTATGCTTAATTCCGGGCAGGGCTGGTTCGCCCTGTTCCAGAAATATTTCATGGCGGTGTAAAAGCCGCCTTTTTTTGTCTAAAAATTTCAAAGATCGGGGGGAAATTTGCGGGTGCGTGTCCAAACCTTTAAAGAAAAGCCAAAGGACGGCAGTCATGGATTGCTGCCCGGGCTGAAAGGTGTGAGCTGAATTGAATCAGAATAAAGCCGGGGAATTCAGGGAAGAAGGCGACAGGAAGGTGTTTGAAAGTAAAAAAAAGGGGGGCGGCCTCAGCCCCGCTCACAGGTTTCTTGCCTTTATGCTCTGGCTTGGAGTGGTCTGCGGCGGATTTTTTCTGGCCAAGTATTACTTTGATCAGGCTATTCAGACTGTTCAGCAGACCAACGCTATGAATGTGCAGACCCTGGAAGCCCGTTTGGAGAGCTTGGCCGCAGATGTTGGTGAAATAAAAAAAGATCTGAATTCAGCGGGGCGCACCCTGTCCAGCTCTGACTCCATCCAGAAGGAGTTAAACAAGAAAATTGAAGAGTTGGACAGTCAGCTCAAAGAATTGGAAAAGAGTTTAAATATTTTAAGGGAGGCCCCCTGATGCGGCATGTCAATTTATTTCTGGTTTTTTCTCTGGCTCCTTTTATCGGCTTGTTGCTTTTTTTCACCGGCCTTCCCAAAAGCCTGCAGGCCCTGGAAATGCCGTTGAAAAGCCTGCATGAGGGCACGGGTGTAATAGAAGGCCAGTTGTTGGAGATCAGGCGGGATACGGGCATATTGAGTGAAACTGTGCTGGAACAGGAGCGCCTTTACCAGGAACAGAGTAATATCCTGGAATCCCTTGCCGGCAAAAGCCAGGAGCACAGGCAGCTCTCGGACGGGATCTATGAGGAGCGCATCCTGGCCATGCTGGGGCCTCCCGTGGGTACCCACAGGTCCGGGCGGGTGGAAATCAAGGTCTTTAAACTGGACGAGCTTGGCTACCGGGGGTATATTGCCAAAATTAAACTTTTTGATCCCGGGGCCTTGAAAGTTGTCCTGGCCGGGGACAAACCCGGCAATCTGGAAACAACTGCAAATGCAGTAAAGCGCACCGGGGCCATCCTGGGTATTAACGGGGGCGGTTTTTACAATGCCGGCGGCAAGTCGCTTCCCATCGGCAATACGGTAATCGACGGCAAACTGGTTGGAGGTTTTACCCCCGCAGATGATGTTTTTTTTGCCGGTACAGGAAAAAGCGGCTCCTTTATCGGCGGGGTTTTCACCAAAAAAGAAGACCTGCTCAAACTCGATCCCTGGCAGGGTGTAAGTTTTCTGCCGGTCCTGATCAGGCAGGGGCAACCCGCATCCATTCCGGAAGAATGGAAAACCACCCGCCAGCCGCGAACCATTATCGGTGAGTACGCCAACGGGGATCTGATCCTGATTGTTGTGGACGGGCGTCAAGCAGACTGGAGCAGCGGTGTAACCCTGGAAAGGCTGCAGGTTAAACTGGCGGAGCTGGGTGTCAAAGAAGGCTACAATCTTGACGGCGGCGGCTCCAGTACCTTTATTTTCAAGGGTGAAGTCTTAAACCGCCCTTCCGACGGAAAACAGCGGCCGGTAGTTACAAATATTGTAATTATGCCCTGACCTTAAAGCGGTCAAAAACATTGTGTGCTGCTCCACCGGCCCGGTTAATGCTAAAAAGATTGTTCCCAAGACAAGAAACCTTCCTCATAGAATTGAGGAAGGTTTCTATGTTAAGAGCCCGTAATGACCTACGCTCCAGCCATTACGCATACCTTCGCAGCCCATGACAATCTTTCGACTGCCATGAACCATTACGGCACCCGTAATGACCTTTGCTCGACTATCATGGATATCTAGGGAGCCTATAACAATCTTTCGACTGCTATAGACCCCAGGCTTAAAAGTAGAGTCATAGCATCCGAAACCCATGATAGTCTTAGCTCGACCAATGGACATCCCTTGTGACCCTGCAGCAATCGTTCGGACTGCTGCAAAGCCTGCCGGAACACCCATCAGTCTGCCCTCCGGCCAATACCGAACCATTTTGACCCGGTATTGACCTTTGGCCGACTATTACAGAGCCTTGTTGACCCTGTAACAGTCTTGGCTCGGCCATTACGAACCCTTGTGATAGTATTGTGCCCAAAAGAGCAGGCTTTATTAACAAATTTACATGGTAATTTTATACAATTTTTTTGCTTTTTTCTCCAATGATTCTAGTAAAATAATAGTCCTTTCCAAAAAAATCCTGGTCTTTTTGATTGGAGGATTTGGCAGGAACCTTTTCGGACAGACTTAAAGCAGGTTAATATTTTTAAAGATTAGCCTCCTGTTCGTAACAGAGTGTAGAATTATTCGCCTTACTTTCATTTAATTATGCTGCAAGGGGAATCAATTATGGTAAAATTAGTAACGGTGATGGGAAATGTTCTTTTTAATTATTGCAATTGTCTTATTGCTTGATCAGGGCTCCAAGGCGGCTGTGCAGATGTGGATGTATCAGGGCGAATCCATACCCATTATCAAGCAGGTTTTTCACCTCACCTACATCCTTAATCCGGGGGCGGCCTTCGGCTTCCTGGCCCACCAGACGAACCTCTTCATTATCGTTACGGTGGGCCTGGTCCTGGGGGTGCTGCTGTTTTACCGGAGCCTGCCCCTGGAGAGGGTTTTCATGCGCTACGGCCTGGCCCTGGTTGTGGGGGGGGCTCTGGGCAACCTGGTGGACCGCCTGCGTTTCGGCAAGGTCGTTGATTTTCTGGATTTTCGGGTGTGGCCGGTCTTTAACCTGGCTGATTCGGCCATTGTGATCGGCGTCTGCCTGTTGACTCTGGATTTTTTAAAGGATTCGGTTCAAAAACAGGATAAGGAAAGTGAGTAACAGTGCCGGAAGTTTATCCCTTTGAAGTGGCCGAGGATGATGCCGGGAAGAGGCTGGATGTTTTTCTCTCTGAGGAAATTGAGGAGTTTACCCGTTCTTTCATCCAGAAACTAATTGCTGGTGGACTGGCATCCGTCAACCGGGCGCCGGCCCGGGCCAGTTACAGGGTCAAGCCCCGGGATCTGGTAGAACTGCAGGTGCCTGAGCCGGAGGGACTGAAATTGGAGGGCGAACCCATACCCCTGGATGTTTATTATGAAGACAGCGATGTCATTGTAGTGAACAAGCCCCGGGGCATGGTGGTCCATCCTGCGGAAGGCAATTATTCCGGCACGCTGGTTCACGCCCTGCTGGCTCACTGCAAAGATCTATCGGGGATCAACGGAATAACACGCCCGGGGATCGTACACCGGCTGGATAAAGATACCTCCGGCCTGATTGTGGCAGCCAAAAACGATTTTGCCCACCTGGACCTGGCCCGGCAATTTAAGGACAGGCTCATTACCCGGCGTTATTTGGCCCTGGTGCATGGCCGGGTCAAGGAGCAGAGCGGCGCCGTGGATGCCCCCATTGGGAGAGACCCGCGGGACAGGCAAAAAATGGCAGTTGTAATGAAAAACGGAAAGCACGCCGTAACAGGGTACCGCGTGCTCCGCCGTTTTCAGGACTATACCTGGCTGGAGTTAAAACTTGAAACCGGCCGTACTCATCAGATTAGAGTGCATCTGTCTTTTATCGGTCATCCCCTGGTGGGCGACCAGAAGTACGGTCCCGCACGGTCCCATTTCAATTTAAACGGACAATTCCTGCACGCGGCGGTGCTGGGTTTCAGCCATCCCCGGAAGGGAACCCGGATTGAACTTGAGGCGCCCCTGCCCGGGGAACTGGCCGCTGTTTTACAGAAATTAACGCCTGAAGATACGGAGCCCCCGGGTGAATAGAGCTGCAACAGCCGCTGCCATCAGGGGACCCACGGGCACGCCGTGTAAAAAGACGATGCCCAGAATCGAGCCGATAACCAGCCCAAAGACGATCTCCGGATCTATTTTTAATAGTTTCAAACCTTGAGTGTTGAGACAGGTAGCCAGGGCTCCCCCGGCGATAGAAAGAATACCGGGAAGCGAAGTCAGGTTGTAGATGATGTCCTGTTCGGTTATTTTGCCGTTGGCCAGGGGTACCAGGATGGAAAGCATCAGGAAAAGAATACCCATTTCCAACCCGCGCCGTTCCAGGAGAGAGAAGACAAATTTAAGGTTGGTAAATTTAGCGATTAACAACAGGCAGGCTGCCGTAGCTATGAGGTTGGAGCGGGCCATAATTCCAATGAGCAGCAGTGCCACCAGCATATTAACCCCGGACATAATTTTCCCTCTTCTTTCCAGTGCTGTGCTAATAAATATGCGAAAACCCGCCGGTTATATTACCAAAAGCCTGCCGGGCGGCGCATGAGGTTGACAGAGCTTTTTTTTAGAATGTCCGGGCCAAACTTATTCCGGGCACGCCAGCTTCAAAAATGGCCGGACAGGGCAGCTCAGCTGCTGCTTTGACTTTTATAGACAGGGTACAGGGTGTCTCCCCTCAGACCCACCCGCAGGGCTTCCAGGGCCAGGACCTCCGGGGGTGGAATGTTTCCAAGATTGACGTTTGGTCCAAAACTCAAAATTAACTCCTGCTGCTGGTTCTTCAGGGGCGCCTCCCAGAGCAGCCGGCTGCAATCCACGGCCTCCAGCAACTCCTCCATTTCATTTTGAATGAATTTGCCCTCGCTGTCATAAATCCCGGCATTTTTTCCGGATTCCCTGCCCTCCACGATCACCTGGCAGGCGCCCTGAGCCAGGTCTTGCTTGATCTGTTCAATATAGCCGGCAACAGATACTTTGTTACCGGGTATCTTTTTGCCTACCTCGGTCAGGACCTTCAGGCCAAGATTCCGTGCCTCTGAGATGGCGCTTGCTCTCACCTCTGGGGACATCTCAATGGTGCCGTCGGAAACTTCAATGGCGGTGAAGCCAATCCGCCCGGCAGTGCGGATGTATTCCAAAAGCTTGTTCTGGAGCACGGCAATCTCCAGAAATGTTCCCCCCGGGTAGATATCCACTCCAAAGCTTTTGGTCAGGCTGATTTTTTCCTCCAACAAAGTACCGCTGTAAAGTGCCGGAGTGCCGAAGCCCAGCTTGATGAAATCAATGTAATCCCCGGCCGTCATCAACAGATCCTTCAGTCCTCCCAGGCCCAGTCCCTTGTCGATAACCATGGTCAGACCCTGCTGCCTGGGTTTTTGGCTGCGTCCCTGGAGGGGGAAGCGCAGCATCTCCAGCCAAATATTGGTATTAACTTGTCCACTCATAATAACACTCCTTTCCCGGTTGCTCCACCATTTAAGGTGAATGATCCGCACCTCCGTCTCTTGTAGATTTCCGGGAAAAGGCGGACTTCATTTTAAGGTATTCAGTTGCGAACAAAAGGTTGCCGGCGGTAACACCCGCTTTCTCCTCAATAGCATGCTTTAACCGGGGGGATGATTGAAGTAAAAAGAAAAGCCCTGCGTTTTAAATTGCTTTTTCCCGGGCCGTGGAAAATTAATTCTCCATCCGGGGGAGCAGAGTTAATTACTCCGCCTCAGGACTAAAAGGAAATAAAGATAATAATTGCAAAGAGAATAATTATAAAGGAATTACAATCATTCCGGGCGAATTTGTTTTTAATTAAAGTCAGGGGGGATGGATGATGAGAAAATCTGTGTTGGTTTTTGTGGTCCTTTTACTTTTTATGAGCAGTTTTGTTCTTGCCGGGTGCGGCGGCCAGAAGGATACCGGCAGTCCGCCTGCTGGAGAGACACAGCAGACAGGTACGGAAACCGCCACGCAGGACGGTGCCGACTCCGTTGCAGATCTTTTGGGGAAAGGTAAAAATGTCGAGGGGATGTCTTACGATTACACTATGACGTCAGGGGACATCTCAATAAACGGTAAGGTCTGGATGCAGGGTGAGAAGATCAAAACCGAAGCTGTGATGCAGGGTCAAAAGGTGATCACCATTGTTGACGGAGATGCTGCCTATACTTATCATCCGGATGAAAACACCGCCTTCATGATGGATCTGGATCAGGCCGGGCAGACGGAAACACCTTCCGATTTTATTGAAGATGTAGATACCAGGCCCGACCAGTATAAAATTGTCGATAGTGTCGTTTATGATGGTGTGAAGTGCAAAATTGTTGAGGTCACCGGCGCGGACGGGCAGGAACAGGTCAAGATGTGGGTGCGCGAGGACTACGGGATCCCTGTCCGCGTGGAGACCTCCGTTCCTGATGGAGAAAAAATGGTTCTTGAATATAAGAACTTAAAGCTGGGACCCCAGCCTTCCGGGACCTTCGAGCTTCCGGCAGGCGTCGAGGTCATGGATATGAGTGAAATGCTCAAACAAATCCCCCAGGCAGGGCAGCTACCGGGCGGCAATTGACAGGATTGATCCTGATCAAAATGACTCTAAGTTTTTCGGTCCTTTGGGTGGCGCAGCTACAGCGGCATGTAGTCTGTGATAATTTTTTAAAATGAACAGGAAACCTATATTGTTACGATATAAGTCAAAAAAAGAGCCTACGGGCTCTTTTTTCCGGAGCCGGGGCAGGGTAGTCATTTCTCTTCGTTTCCAGGCATATGAGTTTTAAAGAGTCTGGTTGGGAGGAGAAAATTATGTTTTTTATAACCGATAAAATTGTCGCTGGTATGGCGGGGATCCGGATTCTTTCAGCTACCATCGAGTTTACTGCCGCCATGTTGATGCTCAAGTTCGGCAGGGTGGAAACTGCTTTTAAGATTAACTCGCTCCTGGCCCTGGTGGGCCCCACGGTTTTTCTGACTGTCACCACCCTCGGCCTGGTGGGGCTGGCCGGTAAGGTTTCCTTCAGCGGTATGTTATCCATTATTCTGGGAGTTGCCCTGATCTTTTCCGGGATAAACAAACTTTGAATTTTTTCGGATAAGCCCTCTTCTCCCTGCCCGCTGCTTTCAATAGTTCCAGGAATTTCTGCTATTTTATAAAGGAAATCCCGGGCCTTTTTTAGTGAGTATTCCCTTAACTGATAAAATAAAATTAACAGATATCAACAAATAAGAATGAACACAATATACCAGGGAAAGCTCGTAGTAAAATAGTTTTAGGACAAAAAGAGACTCCCCTTTTTGATTGACACTTGCTAGATTATTTTGTAAAATTACAAGGACATAAACCTTTAAATCGGCCCCGTGAGGCCGGTAAGGAATCATAGAAAGCTTTATCAAAAGGCCAACTATGCCTGCTTACCGGTGGTATGCAGGCGTTTTGTTGTGTACGGGAGGACATATGACCAGGGAAAAAGCACAAATTTTGGACAAGGACGGGATCCGCCGCTCCCTGACCAGGATTGCCCACGAAATTATCGAGCGCAACAAGGGTATCGAAAACCTTGTCCTGATCGGCATCCGCCGCAGAGGGGTGCCCCTGGCCGAACGCCTGGCCCGGAAAATCAAGGAAATCGAAGGACGTTCCGTACCGGTGGGCATTCTGGATATCACCCTTTACCGCGATGATCTCACAACCCTGGCCTACCAGCCCCTGGTGCGTTCCACCAGTATTCCTTTCCAGGTCTCGGGACGGACCGTGGTCCTGGTGGACGATGTCATTTATACCGGCCGTACCGTCCGGGCTGCTCTGGACGCGGTCATGGATCTGGGCCGGCCCAGGGTTATTCAACTGGCGGCTCTCATCGACAGGGGGCACCGGGAGCTTCCAATCAGGGCTGACTACGTCGGGAAAAATGTCCCCACTTCCAGTAAAGAAGTGGTTTCGGTGCGCCTCCAGGAAATCGACAGTGAGGAAAGGGTGCTCATCCTTGAATTGCCGGAGTAAAAGGCGCTGCTGTGCCTGTACAAGAGAATACCCGGAAAGACACCAGCCGGGTTTACACCGGAAGACAGTTTTTAGACCCGGCCGGGGGCCGTTGACGGCCCACTTTCGGATGGGGTTCCACCTTTAAGAACGGTCCTGAGAGGCCGGAAAGGGAGGGCCGCTGTTCGTTTTTCCCTTTCAGGCCTCAGCCCGGCAAACCGGGCGGGGCTTTATTATTCTCCCGGCCGGCACATTTTATGTGCCCGGGAGCCCTTTACAATAAAAACAAATCTTTAAGGGCGAAACTATTTCTTGGAGCAACTGCAGATGCAAAGGCGAACCACTTTAAGTTAACCCCTGAAGCGCATGATCCGCTCTTCTATTAAGCTTGGGAGGGAAGTAAATGGGCCTTGGCAACAAAGACGTTATCGGCCTCCGCGACGTTCCGGCGGAAGAAATCAGACTGATTCTGGACACGGCGGAGCCAATGAAGGAAATCATCCAGAGGCAGATTAAGAAGGTGCCGATTTTGCGGGGGAGGACTGTGGTCACGGTTTTTTACGAAGCCAGCACACGCACCCGGGCCTCCTTTGAACTGGCCGCCAAGTACTTGAGCGCCGATACGGTGGGTATTGCGGCAGCCACAAGCAGTATCAGCAAGGGGGAGAGCCTGAAGGATACAGCCCGGACCATAGCCGCAATGGGAGCCGATCTGGTGGTACTCCGGCACCCCATGGCAGGGGCTGCGGAGCTGCTGGGAAAGACCGTCAAGGCTGCGGTCATCAACGCCGGGGACGGCGCCCACGAGCACCCCACCCAGGCTTTGCTGGACCTGTATACGGTGAGAGAAAAAAAAGGCAGGCTGGAAGGGCTGAAAATTGCCATTATCGGCGATATCCTGCACAGCCGGGTGGCCCGCTCGGATATCTGGGGCTTTACCAGGATGGGGGCCGAGGTGAGGCTGGCGGGACCGGCCACGTTGATGCCGCCGGGTATTGAGAAACTGGGGGCGGTTGTTTGCGAAACTCCGGAGGAGGCGCTGGCAGGCGCAGATGTGGTAATCGTCCTCAGGATCCAGCTGGAAAGGCAGCAGGAGGGCCTGTTCCCGGGCCTGCGGGAGTATGCAAATCTTTTCGGAATTAACCGGGAGCGGCTTAAGCTGGCTGCCCGGGACGCCCTGTTGATGCACCCGGGCCCCCTGAACCGGGGGATCGAAATCACCACCGACATTGCCGACGGGCTTCAGTCGGTGATCAACGAACAGGTTACAAACGGTGTGGCGGTGCGGATGGCCCTTTTGTATCTCTTAATCGGAGGGGGTGGAGCAAGTGGAGTTGCTCATTAAAGGCGGTACCGTGCTGGATCCGGTGGCCGGTGAAATAACCGGAAAAGACATTCTGGTATCCGGAGGCAGAATTGCCGGGACGGGAAGGGATTTGGTTCCCGGCAGTGCCGTTGAGGTGCTGGATGCTTCGGGCAAACTGGTTGTCCCCGGGCTGATTGATATGCATGTCCACCTGCGGGAACCAGGTTACGAGGCCAAGGAAACCATCCGGACCGGTACCCGGGCTGCGGCGCGGGGCGGTTTCACTGCTGTAGCCTGCATGCCCAATACCAGTCCCGTTGCAGATACGGCGGCCCTGATCCGGTACATTTTGGATACGGCCCGGGAACAGGGCGCGGCCCATGTCTTCCCTGTGGGTTCCATTACCCGGGGGAGCAAGGGCAAGGAGCTGGCCGAGATGGGCGATATGAGGAAGGCCGGGGCAGTGGCCTTTTCCGACGACGGAATGCCCGTGGCCAACGCCGCCCTGATGCGCAGGGGCATGCAGTACGCCCGGATGCTGGGTCTGCCCCTCATCTCTCACTGTGAAGACAGGGAGCTTTCCTCCGGCGGTTCCATGCACGAGGGATATATGTCTACAGTACTGGGCCTAAAGGGAATTCCTGCCTCAGCCGAGGAGGTCATGGTGGCCCGGGAGATCCTTCTGGCGGAGGAAACGGGCTGCCGGGTGCACATCGCCCATGTAAGCACCGCAGGTTCGGTCCGCCTGGTGCGGGAGGCAAAATCCAGGGGGATTGCGGTAACTGCGGAGGTTACGCCCCACCATTTTACCCTCACCGATGAGGCCGTTACGGGCTATAACACCTCAACCAAGGTGAACCCGCCCTTGCGAACCGCCGCCGACGTGGCAGCGGTCAAGGAGGGGCTGGCTGACGGAACTATTGACGTTATTGCCACAGACCATGCTCCCCACACGGTGGAAGAAAAGGATGTGGAATACGAACGGGCGCCCTTTGGCCTGGTGGGTCTGGAGACAGCGGTGGGCCTGGTCTGGACCGTACTGGTGGAGACCGGTGTGCTGACGCCGCTCCAGGCTGTTACTAAAATGACCCTGAACCCGGCCAAAATTCTCAATATTCCCCGGGGTACCCTGGAACCGGGAGTTATTGCCGACATTACGGTAATTGACCCGGATTTGAGCTGGACGGTGGACGCCGGCCTGTTTGAAAGCAAGGGCAGGAACACCCCCTTTCAGGGAATGAAGCTTAAAGGCCAGGCTTATGCCACAGTAACCGGCGGCTGGGTCCGGATGCTCGGGGGTCATGTAAAGGATGACCATGGGGGCTCGCCGCCTTGTTGACTTAATCCGGGGAAATAAGATAAACTTGGTTATCAACACCTGCACCGGGGACAAAGCCCCGGAGCGGGACGGCTTCCGGATCAGCCGGGCCACAATGATGCCTGCGTTAGAGGCGCAGCACAATCTATTCAGAATACAATGCCGCCTGCGGCATGGACAACTACCCTGAAAACAGACATTTTCCAACCTCTGCCGGTGCCGCGCCGGCGGCATGGATGTCTAACTGCCAAACAAAAACATTAAGCGAGGGGGCAGCCTGTTTGTCACTGCTGACTGATGCGAAGGTCGTAAAACAGATCAAACTTGCGCCGCACTACTACCGCTTGATCCTTGCTGCCCCGGCAACGACCCGGGCGGCCGGGCCGGGTCAATTTCTGCATGTCCGGTGCGGGGAAACCCTGGAGCCGCTTCTGCGCAGGCCCCTGAGTATTCATGCAGTGAACCGGGAAAGGGGAGAGTTGGCCCATTTGTACCGGGTGGCGGGCCGGGGTACGGCCCTGCTGGCAAAAAAGAAAAGGGGCGACACCATCAACATCCTGGGTCCCCTGGGCAGGGGATATACCATGCCGTCGGCCCCTGAAAGATTTGCTGTGGTAGCCGGCGGCATCGGTATCGCTCCCCTGTATTTTCTGCTGCAGGAAACCGGCGCCAGGGGTCAATCCGCTCTCGTCTTTTGGGGAGCCTCAACCAAAGAACAGTTTTTCTCTCCGGCAGAGCCATTCTGGAATGCTGACGGGACCGGAGGAAAGTACCCGTCAATTGTCCAGGAAATATGCGCTCAGGGACACCAAATCATCCTGGCTACCGACGACGGTTCGGCGGGCTTTCACGGCACAGTCACGGATTTATTTGAACGATACCTGAACAACCCCAGCGGCAGGGAGGAGATTCTCTCCCGTTACCGGGAGGCTGCAACAACCAGCGGTCTAATTAAGACGGATGGGGAGGCCGGCGCTGTTTGCAGCTGCAGCCCCGGAGCAATGTTGAATTTCAATCAAAACCCAGAGTCCGAAACCTTTGCACGGGTTTACGGTTGCGGCCCCGGGGTGATGCTGAAAGAGCTCTGCAGGATTATTGGGACACATAAAATTCCCGGGGAAATCTCCCTGGAAGAGAGGATGGGCTGCGGCGTGGGCGCCTGCCTTTCCTGCGCCTGCAAAACCAGGGATGAGGAAAAGGACGGTTTTCGCTACAGCAGGGTCTGCCTGGAGGGACCGGTCTTTCCCGCCGGGGAGGTGCTTTGGGATTGACTGAGATTTATTCGGGCAGGACAGCAGGGAAAAAACCTGACCTGTCTGTTAACATAGGTAAACTCCGGATGAAAAACCCGGTCACCACGGCCTCGGGAACCTTCGGCTTCGGGCCGGAATACGCCCCCTACCTGGACCTGAACCGGCTCGGCGCCATCGTGGTCAAGGGGACGACATTGCAGCCCCGGCCCGGTAATCCCACCCCCAGGCTGGTGGAGACACCTGCCGGCATCCTCAACTCCATCGGACTCCAGAACCCGGGCGTGGACTGCTTAATCGGGGAATACCTGCCCTATCTGGCGCAGTATGACCTGCCGGTTATCGTTAATATTTCCGGCGATACCGTGGAGGATTACGCCGAACTGGCGGGAAAACTGGAACGTGCAGCAGGGGTGGCCGCTCTTGAGGTCAACATTTCCTGCCCCAATGTCAAAAAAGGCGGGATGCAGTTTGGCAGCGATCCGTACATGGCGGCCGAAGTAACCCGGGCCGTGCGGGGAAATACGGATAAGCCCGTGATTGTCAAGCTCTCGCCCAATGTTACCAGCATCGTCGGGGTGGCTGTGGAGGTAGCGGCTGCCGGGGCGGATGCCCTATCCATGATCAATACACTCCTGGGTATGGCCATTGACATCAGGCGCAGGCGCCCCCTGCTGGGCAACATCATGGGCGGGCTCTCCGGCCCGGCCGTCAGGCCGGTGGCGGTGCGGGCGGTCTGGCAGGTCTACCGGGAGGTGGACCTGCCCATCATCGGCATGGGTGGCATTGTTACGGCTGAAGACGCCCTTGAATTCATCCTGGCCGGGGCTACGGCCGTGGCTGTGGGCACCGCCAACTTCATCAATCCCCGGGCGGCTTTGGAAGTATTGGAGGGAATTGAACAATACCTGACTGAACACCAAATCGGGGAGATCGGGGAACTGGTGGGTGCGGCTCACCGGACATAGATTAAATCGGGTACCTGAAAGGGACTGCAGCGGACAAATTAAAATCAGGTTGGCAGACTCTGCCCTGTTCCAAGAAAATTTTTCAAGGAAACATATTTGCAGAACTGCCAGGGAGAGTGATTTATAAAGTGCTTGTTTTAAAAAACCCTCTTATTATCGCCCTGGACGTCGACACCATGGAAGAAGCCGGGAACCTGGTAAACAGGCTTTATCCATACGCCGGCGCTTTTAAAGTTGGCCTGCAGCTTTACAACAGCGCGGGACCGCAAGTACTAAAATGGCTTAAGCAAAAAAATATTCCTGTATTTGTGGACTTAAAGCTGCATGATATTCCCAACACTGTTGCTGCAGCGGCAAAGGTGCTGACACGTTACGGGGCTTCCATCCTGAACGTACATGCGGCGGGGGGAAGCTCCATGATGCGGGCGGCGGCGGAGGCTGTCCGGAAAGAAGCGGCAGTTAACGGGACGGAGCGCCCCCTGGTTACGGCTGTAACCGTCCTGACCAGTATTGACCAGGAAACGTTCAGCAACGAGGTGGGGATCCCGGGCTTACTACAGGAGCGGGTCACTGCCTGGGCCCGGCTGGCCAGGGAGTCCGGCCTGGACGGGGTAGTGGCCTCGCCGCAGGAGATCACGGCAATCAGAAAGGCCTGCGGCCGGGACTTTGTCATTATCACACCGGGCGTGCGCCCGGCCGGTTCAGCGGCAAATGATCAGAAGCGGACCATGACCCCCGCTGAAGCTATAAAGCTGGGAGCTACCTATCTGGTGGTGGGCAGGCCGGTCACGGCAGCGCCGGATCCGGTAAAAGCTATCCGGGAAATACTGAAGGAAATCAGCCCGGTTGAAGTGAAATAATTAATAGATAAAGAATTATTATCTTATAGGAAAAGGAAATGACATGATTATTGATGCTCACACTCATATTTATCCTGACGCAGTAGCGAAAAGGGCAATCAGTACCATTTTAAAAAATGCAAGGGGCCTGGTGGATGCCCATACCGACGGGACTTATGATAATCTGCTGGCTTCTATGGATTATGCCGGTGTTGACTTTTCAGTAGTTTTACCTGTCGCTACCAATCCGGGACAGGGAAGGGGTATTTTAGAATGGGTCAAGCAGCTACAAGCTCGTTCCAGCCGGATGATCTTTTTCAGCTCGGTTCATCCTTATGATCCCGGGTATAAGGATCTGATCAAAGAAACAAAGGAATCGGGAATCCAGGGGTTCAAATTTCATCCTGATTACCAGGGGTTTCCCGGTGATTCAAGGGAGGCTTACAGGATTTATGAAGAAGCCCTGAACAATGATCTGATCCTCTATTTCCACGCCGGTCCTGATCTGAGCCTGCCGGATTCCGATTTTGCGACCATTGAAAGATTTTCAAACATTTTAAGAGACTTTCAAGGCTCAAAAATAGTTCTGGCCCATGGGGGAGGCGACGGCGAATGGGAAAAAATATTGGAATTATACGGCGCCAGAAAATGTTATTATGATCTTTCTTTTGTCCTGGAAAAAATGATGCTGGACAAACATGCCCGGCAGTTTTTTAAGCAAAATGAAGATTATTTCTTCTTTGGTACGGACAGCCCCTGGCGGGAACAGAAAAAGTATGTCGATTTAATCAAGAATTCGGATTCTTTAAGCCAGGAACAAAAGGAAAAGCTGTTTTATAAAAATATTTTAAAACTAATTAAAATCCCGGGTTAAGTGTTCCGGCTAAGGTTCTTCTAATAAGAACTGTAGAGTACAAGGCCCGGACAAATTCCGGAAATATCTGCACCCCGCCTCTTTGTACGGTTTGCCGGCTTTCGCCGCAGGAAGCTTTTTACCGGCAAACCGTCCACCATACCTCATTTTTTAACGCCTCTCAATCTCCCATATACAATGGGAATACCAGGTAAAAGGAGTATTTGACCCATTTTAGCATACTGCTCTTTCTTCTAATTTTTATAAAAAGGACCCTGCTGGAAAACTAAAACACCCATTTACTCGTCTAATAATGTAAGGCCATAGATATTGATACCGTTGGTTCTAAATCATGATCTTGGAATCACCGGGCAGTTTTCTGTTATAGACAGCCATGCCCGCAGGAGCGCAATCATTAATGGGATTACCAGGATGAAAGAGGTCTTCAGGCCAGGTTGCCGGTGTATTATAAAAAAGGGGAGACTTTACCAGGCTTTTTCCGGAATTACCTGGTCAACCAATTACTTAAAAAAAGTTAAAGAGGGGTGATTGGAGTCTATCTTAAAAAAAATTACTTTTTGTTCTGATGGAGGTGCTTATGTGAAAAAAGTGAATCGTTTTTTGTTCTCAATTTTGTTTTGCTGCCTTATTTTGGCCGCAGCGGGGTGGACGGGAGCGGAAGGAGCCGAAATTGATGCGCCTTCAAATCTTAAGGCAACCGCTGTTTCTGACTCCCAAATCAATTTAAACTGGACTGACAGATCAGACAATGAGAAAGGATTTATCATCGAACGCAGAATCTCATCCGGGAGCTATGCCGAAATTGCCTCCCTTGAGCCGGACAATACGGCCTTTGCCGATACGGGTCTGCTCTCCGGCGTTACTTATTCTTACAGGGTTAAGGCTTATAATGACGAGGGTGAGTCCGCTTACTCCAACGTGGTGAGCCTGTCTACAGGGGAAGCCGTACCCGATGAGCCCGGCAATCTTAAGGCCACGGCAGTTACTTCAACCCGGATCGACCTGACCTGGACGGACCGGTCCTATAATGAAAAAGGATTTAAAATTGAGAGAAGGACATCAAGTGGAAGCTACAGCCAGATTGCAGCAGTGGGAGCAAACGCCACCAGTTATACCAGCAGCGGGTTGGAGCCCGGTACCAGGTATTACTACCGGGTCTGCGCCTACAACGATGCCGGGAGTTCAGCTTACTCCAACGAAGCCAACGCGATTACAGGGGGAGCTGTGCCCGATGCGCCCGGCAGCTTAACAGCGAAGGCTGTCACTTCAACCCGGATTGACCTGAGCTGGACAGACCGTTCGGATAATGAGAAGGGATTCAAGATTGAGAGAAGGACATCAAGTGGAAGCTACAGCCAGATTGCAGCAGTGGGAGCGAACGCCACCAGTTATACCAGCAGCGGGTTGGAGCCCGGTACCAGGTATTACTACCGGGTCTGCGCCTACAACGATGCCGGGAGTTCAGCTTATTCCAACGAAGCCAACGCGATTACAGGGAAAGCCGTGCCTAATGCGCCGGAGGATCTGGAGGCTGTTTCCATCTCCACATCGAAGATCAAGCTGACCTGGGAAGACGAGTCGGACAATGAAGACGGCTTCAAGATCGAGCGGAAGAAATCCGGGGGTAGCTACAGCCAGATAGCGACAGTGGGGAAAAACGTCACCAGCTACACCAGCAGCGGACTGGCCAACGATACCAGGTACTACTACCGGGTCAGGGCTTATAACGAAGCCGGCAACTCGTCGTACTCCAACGAAGCCAGCGCAACCACAGGGGTGACTGTGCCGGACAGGCCGGAGGATCTGGAGGCTGTTTCCATCTCCACATCGAAGATCAAGCTGACCTGGGAAGACGAATCGGACAATGAAGACGGTTTCAAGATCGAGCGGAAGAAATCCGGGGGTAGCTACAGCCAGATAGCGACAGTGGGGAAAAACGTCACCAGCTACACCAACAGCGGGCTGGCCAACGATACCAGGTATTACTACCGGGTCAGGGCTTACAACGAAGCCGGCAACTCGTCGTACTCCAACGAGGCCAGCGCGGTCACAGGTGATGACGAAGACAAGCCGGACAGGCCGAGAGACCTGGAGGCTGTTTCCATCTCGACTTCAAAGATCAAGCTGACCTGGGAAGACGAATCGGACAATGAAGACGGTTTCAAGATCGAACGGAAGAAATCCGGGGGGAGCTACAGCCAGATAGCCACTGTGGGGAGGAATGTCACCAGCTACACCAACAGCGGGCTGGCCAACGATACCAGGTACTACTACCGGGTCAGGGCTTACAACGAAGCCGGCAACTCGTCGTACTCCAACGAAGCCAGCGCGGTCACAGGTAAAGACGAAACAATCATCAGGCTGCTCATTGGTGACCCTTCCTATTATGTCAATAACAAGGTTAAAACCATGGATACTGCTCCCTTTATCATGGAAGACCGTACCCTTCTTCCTATCCGTTACGTAGCGGAGGAACTGGGCGCCAGAGTGGAATGGGATAACGACGAGCGAAAGGTGACCATAACTTTAGAAGGAACCAGGATTGAGCTCTGGATCGAGAGAAACTACGCTATGGTAGACGGACTGTACAGAGCTATCGATGAATACAATCCGAATGTCAAACCAATTATTGTGTTACCCGGAAGAACCATGCTTCCCTTAAGATTTATCGCTGAAAATCTGGGCTGTCAGGTAGAATGGGATCCTGCCCGGAGTGAGGTAACAGTAATTTATCCTGCGCCGTAATTACCTTAATAATTTGCACGTCCGGCATTGCAGTTGATTTCTGAACGGCTGCCGTTCAAGGACGAAAAGGAGAACATATGAAACTGAGAAACCTTGTAATTTTGCTGTTAGTATGTGCTGTAGTTGCCGGTGCGGGGATCCTTGACGCCAACCAGTCAACTCCTGTGGTGAAGTTGGGCAACGAGCGGTTGATGACTGAATATCACTATTTGATTGAAGGCAAGAAAGTGGGCCTGGTTACAAACCAAAGCGGGGTAAACAGGCAGGGTAAGAGTACAATTGACCTGCTCGCAGAAGACCCTTCAACCCGGCTGGTGGCGCTCTACGGACCGGAGCACGGCATCGACGGAACCGCCAGGGCTGGAGAATATGTAGAATCCTATACCCACAGCAAACTGGGCATTCCTGTATACAGCTTGTATGGTCAAACCAGGATGCCCACCGAAGAGATGCTCAGGAATATTGATCTGCTGCTTTTTGATATTCAGGATATCGGGGCAAGATCCTATACTTACATGTCGACGTTGAATTACTGTATGACGGCAGCCAGTAAATACAACAAACCCATTGTGGTGCTTGACCGGCCAAACCCGGTAGGCGGAACGATTGTTGAAGGTCCGGTGCTGGAGGATCCCTTCATGACCTTTGTTGGTGTCGATAACCTGCCCATGGCCCACGGAATGACTGCTGGTGAACTGGCCCTGTTTTTTAACCGGAAAATTGGCGCCGACCTTGTGGTGGTGCCCATGGAAGGCTACACCAGGGAAATGATCTTCCAGGATACGGGGCTGCCCTGGGTCCAGACATCCCCGAATATTCCGGACATTGAATCGGTTTTTGGCTATATGGCCACCGGACTGGGGGAAGGAACCGGCGTCCATCAAGCCGATCAATTCAAGTGGATTGGCGGCAAGGGCATCGATTCTCAGAAATTTGCGGACCTGCTGAATCAGGCGGAGCTGCCCGGTGTGGTTTTTATCCCGGAAAACAGGGGAGAGGAAGGGGGAGTCCGCTTGGAGATTCAGGACTATCATGCCTTTAACCCGGCCAGGACCGGTATTTACGCCCTGACCTACGCCCGTTCCTTGAACCAGTTTACCGTTCCCAAGAGCGGCCAGACGGTGGTTATGTTCGACAAAATCATGGGTACGGATAAAATCGGGCAGTACCTGGAAGCCGGGCTTTCACCCCGGCAAATCGAAGCAAACTATGCCCCTGACCTGAACCAGTTTAAAAAGGAAAGGGAAAATTACCTGATTTACGGCAGCAGGGAAGGCCTGGAGACAGGAAGGGAGACGAAGGAGCAAATCGCGGTCCTGGTTGGGGGAAATCCTGTGGCCTTTGATTCCGCACCTTACATTGACGAAAACGACCGGCTGATGGTGCCCCTGAGGGCGATTGTAGAGGCTCTGGGCGCCGTGGTGGAATGGAACCCCGGGGAACAATCCATCACCATTTCAAAACAGGAAACAACCCTTTTCTTTAAAATAAACTCACCCCTGGCCGTTGTCAACGGACAAACAAAGAGAATGGATACCAGTCCGGTTATCAGAAACGACCGCACCATGATACCCGTACGCTATGTGGGCGAGTACCTCGGCGCTGCAGTCCACTGGGATCCGGAGGCAAGATCTGTCGCCATTAATTAAAACCTTGAAACAGCTTTATCTTAATGAGCAACGGGGAGGCCGGAAGGCCTCCCGCAGAGCCCGCGAAGATACTCGCGGGTTTCCCTTTGCCCCGGGATACCGTTATACGGCCGACTTTGCGATAATTTTTTTCACAGGTCAAAGATTAAAGGCTCAGAACGCTTATTAATAAATGTATAATAGTAGTTACTATGGCTTAAAAGCTGACCCTTAAAGGGATTAATTCACTAAGAGGAAGGCCATGAAAACAAATTATATTATTTCACTTGCCATCGTAATCTCTCCCTCAGGACAGGCTGATTTACGGCCCGGGTATAAAAGAAGCTTTAACCGGTTCTAACTAAAAAGAAGAGGTGTATTAAATGCTGACAGAAGCTGAAGTCAAGTCTATTTTTGAGCGTACCGGAGCCCTGCTCCAGGGCCATTTCCAGCTGACTTCCGGCCGGCACGGCGACCAGTATTTCCAGTGTGCCCTGGTTTTACAGCACCCCAAATACACGGAGATGCTCTGCCGGGAACTGGCCGCCCGCTTTAGCGGTGAGGTAATTAACACCGTAATCGGCCCGGCCATGGGCGGCATCATCGTGTCCTACGAGATGGCCCGGGCCCTGGGCGCCCGGAGCCTATTCACGGAAAGGGAAAACGGTGTAATGAAATTGAGGCGGGGTTTTTCCCTGGAGCCGGGGGAAAGGGTGCTGGTGGTGGAGGACGTAATTACCACCGGCGGTTCGGTCAGGGAGGTTGTTGAAGTGGTTCGCGGCCTGGGCGGCGAAGTGGCGGGCGCCGGTGTCCTGGTGGACCGCAGCGGTGGCACGGCAAAGCTGGGCGTGCGCACGGAAGCGCTGTTGACCACGAAGGCTGCTTCCTATGCTCCCGAAAACTGCCCGCTTTGCAAAAGGGGTATTCCGGCCGTGAAGCCCGGCAGCAGGAACGTTTGAACGAATGTTAAGCAAAATACGGCAGTGGGAGGAAAAACAGGCGTAAAGACGGCATTTGCAGGGTAAAACGTTGAAAACCTTTTTAGCAAATGCCGCCGGGTTCAGTCATCAAGGGTTCTTTCGCCGGGGCTGCTCCGGCCTGGTTCCCGGACAGCCAGTCTTTCTGCCGCTTCCCTGTCGGGCACGGCCATGATGGTTTTCTGATTCTCGTAGATAACCATACCCGGCCGTGCGCCCCTGGGTTTGTGGACGTGTTTTTTAAGGGTATAATCCACCGGCACCTTCTTCGAACCCCTGGCCTTACTGAAAAAAGCCGCCAACCCGGCTGCCTCTGCCAGGGTCGAGGGGGGCGCCTCTTTTCCCTCCGTCCGGATAATCACATGGGCGCCGGGGATCTCCCGGGTATGCAGCCAGATGTCCTCTTCCCCGGCCATCTTAAGGGTCAAATAATCATTTTGCTTGTTGTTTTTGCCGACAAAGAGCATAAAGCCATCGGAAGAGCAAAAGGCGTAGGGTTTCGGAATGTACCTCTCCTTTTTTGCCTTTTTTACCTTCTTTGCCCCCGGCTGGGGTGGCAGAGGTTTTAGATAACCCTGCTCCATGAGTTCCTGCCGGACTTCAGCCAGTTCATCCGGCTCCCCGGCCTGCTCCAGGGCGATCTTGACCCCTTCCAGGTAGTCCAGTTCTTCCCGGGTCTGATCGATCCTTGCTCCCACTGCCAGGCGGGTCTTTTTGGCCTTCCCGTACTTTTTGAAATAAGCCTGGCAGTTTTCCGAGGGAGTGAGCTGGGGATCCAGGGGGATGACCACAAGGGGGCTGCCTTCCTGATAATAGTTTTCCAGAGCAGCTTCCCTATTCCCCTGCTTCAGGCGATATAAGTTGGCGGAGAGTAATTCCCCGTAAAGTCTCAACTTTTCGGCCCCGGCAGTTTCAGCGAGGCTTTCTGTATAAATGGAGAGCTTTTTTTCCAGACGGGCGAGCTCTTTGCTCAGAAGGGTGGAGAGTTCTTTTTTGTTCTTGTTGAATCGCTGGAGCTGCTCCCTGGTGGTATAAAATACGTCGAGCAGGGAGTTCATTTCCCCGTGCCTTCTGCTCCATTCCGTATGCTCAAGATCAAGGGCGGCAAAGTCCACGGGCTCCCCCTTCAGCCCGGTAAGCAGGCAGGGGGTGAAAATCCCCCGGGCTGCGGGAGCCATCACCCCCTGAAGGGCTTTCCACAGGGCTCTCAGTTCATAATCTCCGCAGTGGTCCAGCAGGGTTTCCGGCGGGAGGCCGGATCTGTAAACAAGTTCCCTGCAGGTGACGGTGCTGAGCCCCTCGAAGTTTCTCTGAAGCAGTTCCACAAGGGGTGTATCCAGGGGAGTTTCAAGGCAGATCAGCCGGAACTCCTCCTCGGTCAAGTTTAAGGGATTGCTCTTGCCCTGGGCCGGCGGGGCCAGGTAGGGGCGGCCGGGCAGGACTTCCCGGTGCCTGCTGACAGTGTGTGAGTAGCGTTTGATGCCGTCAATAATAGTTCCTGTGGAAGCATCCACCAGCAGGATGTTGCTGTGTTTACCCATAATCTCGCAGATCAAATGCTTTTCCGAGGGGTTGCCCAGCTCGTCCCGGGACTCTGTTCTGATGATCAATACCCGCTCCAGCCCGGCCTGCTCGAAATGAAGAATGCGCCCGCCTTCCAGGTGTTTGCGCAGGACCATGCAGAAAAGGGGCGGAGTAATGGGGTTTTCCCTGGAGACATCCGTCAGGTGAACCCGGGCGTTCCAAGCGTTGGCTGAAAGGACCAGCCGCTGCCGGTTCCCCGGCCGGTGCAGCAGAAGGATTAGTTCATCTTTATGGGGCTGGTAGATCCTTTCGATGCGGGCGCCGGCCATTTTGTTTTCCAGTTCGTTTTGAACGGCTGCCAGAACAAGACCGTCAAAGGGCATGATGTTCCCTCCAGGTTCTTATTAATGATTTAATTTGTTTTGCAGTAGGCCTCGATCTCGGCCATCTCTTCCCTGACCAGATCGTCCACCCCGGCCAGTGATTCCAGGTGATGACGGAGTTCGTGCACGATGGTGTCCCACAGTTCCTCTTCCCATTCCCCGGGACTGCTATCTTCCAGTAAATGAACAAAAGAGCCGTAATAAAGGATAATCGAACAGCCCATGATACCGTCTTCTATGTATTCACCCATGACATAAAAATCCCCGTCTTTTTTTACGTCGGGCAGCAGCAGAAACCCGCCGTTAAGTTCTGTACAAAGCCTTTCCGGAATTCTGTCTATCAGGGCTGTAGCCAGGGATTCAAACTCCTCCAGGGAAAGGGCGGCTACCTTTTTGGGGAGGATCCGGTACTTTTTATTTCCGGCTTTATCGCTCATCTTTGAGCACCTCCGTTAGATAATCCGTCAGGACAGGGTTGTTTTTGCTTTAATTGAAAATGTCTATTGTGTTATTCCATAATATAATTCATCAGTAGAGCAAGTCAAGCAACGTAAAACGCGCCTGAAAAGGTTGCTTAACGGGCCTGATTTCATTTAGGGAAAAATCGTAACTCGTTAATAATTTTTAACAGGTATTCATATTTCGTGCCCCCCTTCAATTAATTCTCAACCAGTACCGGGTTGGCTTGAGGCTTTCACAACAGGGCCATCCTCTTGCAGGGATGCTTTGCAAGTTTGTTTTTTTAGACAAAATGGACTATACTGGTTCTAAAGCAGAGATAACCAAGGAGTTATTATGGAACTAAGCGAGCGCCTGGCTGCCCTGGCGGCTTACGTACCGGCCGGGAGCGTTGTTGCCGATATCGGCACCGACCATGCCCATCTGCCTGTTTACCTGGTAAAGGCGGGTATTTGCCGGCGGGTCATAGCCACGGATGTTAAAGAAGGGCCCTTCCGCTCGGCGGGCATCAAGATTAAGGAGCACGGATTGGACGGCCGGATCGAACTCAGGCTGGGGGACGGCCTGCAGGTGCTGAAACCGGGCGAAGCTGATGTCCTGGTACTGGCGGGGATGGGTGGAAACACCATCCGGGAAATCCTGGCGGCTGCTCCCCTGGTTTTGAAGCAATGCTCCAGGCTGGTGCTGCAGCCCATGGTTGACGCAGGAGATTTAAGGTTCTGGCTGGCTGGAAACGGATGGAAGATCCGGGACGAACAGCTGGTGGAAGAAGAGGGCCGGATCTATGTAATCCTGGCTGCCGTTCCCGGCCGGGAAAGTACGAAAGACCGGCTTTACCTGGAACTGGGTCCCAGGCTCATAGAGAAGAAGGACCCGCTTCTGGTAGTTTACCTGGAAAATATAATGGATAAATACGAGAGGATCCTTACCGGACTGTCCGCTTCCAGGAGCAGGCCGGCCCGGGAAAAAGAGATTATGATCATAGAAAAACTAGCACGGATGAGGGAGTTGACCGATGCCTGCAAAGTGCAGTGATATCTTTCGTTTAATAGAAGAGATGGCGCCTTTAAACCTGGCGGAGAGCTGGGATAATTCGGGCCTGCAGGTGGGTGACCCCCGGGTGGAAGTTGAAAAGGTCCTGCTAACTCTTGATGTTGATATCAGGGTTGCCCGGGAGGCAAAAACAAGGGGCTGCCGGCTCATCGTCAGTCACCACCCCCTGTTGTTCAAGCCGGCCGGGTCCATCCGTTTCGACCGCCCCGCAGGGGAGCTTATCGCTTACCTTGTGAAAAATGATCTTCAGGTCTATGCCGCCCATACCAACCTTGACAACGCGGCAGGCGGGGTGAGTAAGGCTCTGGCCGAAGAGCTCGGCTTAAAAAAACAGGCTGTCCTGAACCAGTCCGGCAGGGAGCGTCTTTTGAAACTGGCTGTCTTTGTTCCACTGGAGCACTGCGAGGCTGTCCGTAACGCCATGTCGGAGGCCGGCGCCGGCTGGATCGGCAATTACAGTCATTGCACCTTCCTTACCCGGGGCACCGGCACCTTTAAGCCCTTGCAGGGAACCAATCCTTACATCGGAAAAACCGGCGTAGTGGAACATGTGGACGAAATTAAAATAGAGACCGTTGTTCCCGCAAGCAGGCTTGAGCCGGTGCTGCAGGCCATGCTGGAGGCGCACCCTTATGAAGAGGTGGCCTACGACCTGTACGGGCTGGTTAACAGCGGCCCGGCTTACGGGGCGGGGCGGTTGGGGGAACTGGAAGAAACTGTTTCGTTCCTTCAGTTTGCGGAAAAAGTAAAATCAGTCCTGGGCCTGACGGCCCTCAGACTGGGGGGGAGCTTTGACAGCCCTGTGCGGAAGGTTGCGGTGTGCGGCGGATCCGGGGCTGACTTCTGGCAAGACGCCCTTGCGGCCGGCGCGGATACCTTTGTTACGGGCGACCTAAAGTACCATACGGCCCAGGACATGCTGGCCGCAGGCCTGAAGTTCATCGACCCCGGGCATTTCGGCACGGAAGCCGTCGTTCTACCGGTGTTGCAGCGTTTTCTGGTGAGCCGCTGCCGTGAAAAAAACATGGACGTGGAAATCGTATTAGCGCAAACCAACACCGACCCCTTCGCATATCTTTAGGATAGGACTTTTCCTATCCTTTATCTTTTATTGAGGAGAGATTGGTATGCCTGAATTAAAACCGCTATGGGAAATCCAGCTCCTGGACGGGCGGAGAAGGGTACTGGAGATTAAGCTGAGGGAGGGACAGATGTCGGGGGATCTGAAGGAAGCCAAGAATGAAATTGAAAAAGGCCGTGTTGTTTTTAATAAGTTAAAGGAAAAGTACAGAAGTTTAAAAAGAGATTTAAAGGCCAAAGAACTGGATGCCACTTCAGCAACCGAGCAGGTCCAGAGCCTTGGTGAGAAATTGTACGGTGGAATGATTACCAATATTAAAGAAATCAATACCAGCAGTAAAAAGCTGGACAATCTTAAAAGCATGATCAACCGGACCGAAGATGAGATCCTGGGCCTGATGGAAGATGTTGAGGAAATAAAGGCAGAGTTGGAAAAAATGAGCGCAGAGCTTAATGCCAAGGCGGAGGACTATCGCAGAATGTATGGCTCCCATCTGGCCAACCAGCAAAATATAAGGCAGCAGCTGGCCCAGATTCCGCTGCAAAGGCAAAAACTGCTGGATAATCTGGATGTCGACCTGTGGAATAAATATCTTGAGATGAAGAAAAAATACAACGACCCGCTGGCCCGGGTGGAAAAGGGCACCTGCATGGGCTGCCGGATGGGGATTCCTTTTAACGACATGAGACTCTTGAAGCTGGGAGAGGGACTGGTTTACTGCAGCAACTGCGGAAGGCTCCTTTTCTGGGAAAGGTGAAGTCATTTCAACGATAGTTAAGGCCGGCCGGGCACCTCACCACCAGGCGTCTGCCTGTCCCTTTACTATACAGCCGGTTTAATAAGATTTTCCTGAACAGTACAGGGGCCTTGTAGATGCAGCGCTTTTTGTCTTATTTGCGTAAATTGTCGAAAAGATGATATAATACAATAAAATACAGGATCTAAATTTAATATTTAAGTGAGCAAATCAGGTGATCGCGGGCGCCGGGCCGAAAGGCGGCGCCTGAGGAAAGTCCGGGCTCCACAGGGCATGGTGCTGGGTAATACCCAGTGGGGGCGACCCCGAGGATAGTGCCACAGAAATGCAGACCGCCCATCCCGGTAAGGGATGCGGCAAGGATGGAACGGTGCGGTAAGAGCGCACCAGCGGGCGGGCGACCGTCCGGCTAGGTAAACCCCGCCAGGAGCAAGACCGAATAGGGGAACACCGGGGCGGCCCGTCCCAGTTCCCGGGTCAGGTCGCACGAGGCGCCGGGCAACCGGCGTCCCAGATAGATGATCACCCACGACAGAACCCGGCTTATCGATTAGCTCACGTGTATTAATATCGAGTAGGGTAGCGCCGCAGTAATTTACTTAGGCGCTACCCTACTTGATTATGCGGTGTCCTTGCTGGCTGGGCTGGGGAGTTGCTCTTCAATATCCGGTCAAGGACATTGAAAAATATTTTCCAGAAAGCAATTGACAGTAATGGTGATATAGTGTACTATTTAACTAATACACAGTTACGCTATTTTGGGGAGGGGAAAATATGAGCGCCTGGTGGAATCTTTTGCAAAAGGAGTTCCGCATGACCCGGAATTCCGCCTTTGTCTCCCTGGCCATTCTTTTAATCGGGGGGCTTTGGCTGGTCTACCTGTCCTACCGGCACAATCTGGTAATAATCTTTGTGCCCTCAGCCTTTATTCTGTTCATCCTGCTTTTATACCCGGCTATGTATATTCTAAAAAGCCTGGCCTGGGAGTGGAAAGTTACTCCCCACCTGTGGCTGCACTGCCCCCAGCCGGCCTGGATGCTGTTGTCGGCGAAATTTGCCAATGCTCTGCTGCAGATGCTTGCCATTATTGTGTTGACAGCCGTCCTGCTGCTAATGGGGATCTTGATCAGCCCCCAGCCTGAGCAGTTGGGCGGGCTTGTCCCTGCAAAACTGGCTGCCGTTGTAGTGGAGGTTGGTTTTTACGCCGCTCTTTTCACCGTCGCCGCCAGTATCTATATCGGGGCCTGGGCCACCCTGATTTCAGTGGTGAACGCATTGGCCGCCGGTGTACTGGGCCGGTTCCGCTGGTTGGCCGGCGCCGCAGTTTTTCTTGTGGCCGTGGTGGGTTTCGGCTACCTGACAGAAACCCGGATTTATGATCTGCTGACCAACTGGGGTCCGGTCAAGCTTCAACTATTGACTCTGCCGCAGTTGGCCGGGGAATTCAGGACAGATGTGCCCGGCAGTTTCTCCGTAAATCTTGCCGTAGGCCAATTCTATACCGGTGAGGTGCTCTTCTACCTCCTTCTGACGGCAGCCCTGTTCGCCCTGTCCGCCTGGCTAATCGACCACAGGGTAGAGGTGTAGATGATGAGCCGAACATTTAACAATACCCAGCCCATTTACCTGCAAATGATCCGGCGCATCTGCCGGCAGGTGGTGCGGGGCGAACTTAAGGCCGGAGACAAATTGCCCTCGGTCCGGGAAATGGCTGTACAAAACGGGGTGAACCCAAATACCGTACAGCGGGTGTACACGGAACTGGAGCGCCTGGCCATAGCTGAAACCAGACGCGGCCTGGGCTCCTTTATCACCGAAGATGAAGAAAGGCTGAAGCAACTGCGGGAAGACTTGAAGAATGAGCAGATTGACACATTTATTAAGGATATGTCTGAAACGGGTTTCAGTGCGGAGGAGATTGTTGAGGGTGTGCGCCAGAAATTGTTGATCACGAAAGCAGGGAGGGTATAACCATGACCGAGCATATTGTGAGCTTTTCGCAGGTGACTAAAAGATATCCTGGAAAATTGGCCTTAAACAACGTTAGTTTCCAGCTGCCCCGGGGGAGAATAATCGCCCTGGTGGGACCCAACGGGAGCGGCAAATCAACGATACTGAAACTAATTGCGGGTCTAGTCCGCCCCAGCCGGGGTTCAGTAACCGTGTGCGGGAAAAAAGCCGGCCGCCGGATTGCCGGGGAAGTGGCCTATCTTTCAGAGCTGGATGCCCTTTATCCCTTCTTTACCGTGGAAGAAACAATAAAGTTCAACGCCGGTCTCTTTGCTGACTTTGAGCATCAGAAAGCTCAAGAAATTCTCCACTTTATGCATCTGGAACCGGACAAAAAGGTCAGGCATCTTTCTAAAGGTAACCGGGGTCGCTTAAAAATCCTGCTGACCCTGTCCCGCCGGGCGCCGCTGCTCCTTTTGGATGAACCCCTGGCCGGCCTTGATCCCCTGGTGCGGGATTCCATCATCAAATCAATGATTTCCTACCTGGACCTGCGGGAGCAAACGGTTTTAATGTCCACCCATGAAGTAAGCGAAGTAGAACCGGCCCTGGATCTGGTTATCTCCCTGGGTAACGGGCAGATCAAGGGGATGGAGGAAGTGGAAAAGATCCGGGAACAGTACGGCTGCAGTCTGGTGGATTGGATGAAGGAAACCCTGGCAAAATAATGACATGACAGTGGGAATAAAGTTCACTATGCAGTCCTGTGGGGAAGGATAAATTAGCCAGACAAAAACAGGTTTCTTTAATACACTCGTCGAAAGAATTAGGAATATCAAAAGAGCAGATAGTTACAAAGACTGCGGAAAGCATGTATCATGTATTTTAAAAGAACAAAAAAGCTTTTGAGAGAGGGGATGTCAAGATGGGTATTGAGGATTTTGCCCGCCAGGTCAAAGAAGCATCCATTAAACTGGCTGCCCTGAGCGGGGACCAAAAAAACAGGGCGCTGGCGCAGATTGCCAGGTCTTTGAGCGACCGGGAGGCTGAAATCATCAAAGCCAACCGGGAAGATCTCGAGAGGAGCCAGAGGGAAAACCTGCCTGAGCCCCTCTTGAAACGGCTGAAATTTGACCAGCCGAAGATAGCTGATGTTATTGACGGCATCAACAGCCTGATCCAGCTGGAAGACCCGGTGGGCAAGACGCTGCTTTCCACCGGGCTGGACGAGGACCTGGAATTGTATAAAGTAACCTGCCCCATTGGAGTAATCGGCGTAATTTTCGAATCCAGGCCCGATGCCCTGGTGCAGATTTCCACCCTCTGCCTGAAGAGCGGTAACTGTGTAATGCTCAAGGGCGGCTCCGAGGCCATGGAAACCAACCGGATCCTGGCTGATGTCATCATCAGGGCTACAGAGGAAGCGGGGGTCCCCGCCAACTGGCTGAAACTGATGGAGACCAGGGCGGAGGTTGGTGAAATGCTGAAAATGGACCAGTACATCGACCTGATCATACCCCGGGGTTCAAATGAGTTCGTCAGATACATTATGGACAATTCGCGGATTCCTGTCCTGGGCCACGCGGACGGTATCTGTCACTGTTATGTTGATGAAAGCGCAGATCTGGAGATGGCAGCCAGAATTGTGGTGGATTCTAAAACCCAGTATGTGGCTGTGTGTAATGCTACGGAAACCCTGCTGGTGCATGAAAAAGCCGCCCCGGACTTTTTGCCAGTCTTAAAGGATCTCCTGGACAAAAAACAGGTTAACTTGAGCGGCTGCCCGAGGACACGGGAAATTATTGCCGCGGACCCCGCCACGGAAGATGACTGGGGTACGGAATACCTGGATTACATGCTGTCAATCAAAGTGGTGGGCGATGTAGACGAAGCTATCAACCATATCAATCATTTCGGCTCCGGCCACACCGACAGCATCATTACAAGCAGCAAGGACAACGCTGCCCGGTTCATGGCCCTGGTTGACTCCGGCAACGTTTTCTGGAATTGTTCCACCCGTTTCAGCGACGGATTCCGCTACGGCTTCGGAGCGGAAGTGGGGATCAGCACAAATAAAATTCATGCCAGGGGTCCGGTGGGCCTGGAGGGTCTGGTAATCTACAAGTACAAGTTGATCGGGAACGGACATATTGTTGCGGAATACTCCAACAGGGAAAAGACATTCAAACACAAAAAGCTGGATAAGGAATTCCCGTTATAATCCGTTATAATAAAGTTTTGACTTTAATTGTTCGCCGGTGTCACATTTATTCCCAATGTGAATGTTTTTGCAGGTACTGGTTCGGACAGCCAGGGTTGAATATATCAGAGCTCAATTGATGTACTTCCAGTATTTATTGTCCTGTAAGTCCAGTAATGTTTTCCCGGGGCTCCGGTTCCGGTCCGGCCTTCAGGCTCCTTTGGAACTTGACTCCAGGAGCCTGTTTCTTTCAGCGCCAGGCACCATGTGGATAGTTAAAGGTGGTACAGCATGGAAATCACCAGGGTTTTCGTTTACGGCACCTTGATGAAGGGTTTGAGCAATTACTCTGTTATCAAGCCCTTTGTTAAGAGTATCTGCGCGGGAAAAACCAGGGGCATACTGTA
>Ga0123335_1001125_pt1 | contig 44570 bp, 41 predicted proteins | sample BiotimSIPDNA_2_FD_89707 | JGI IMG/M metagenome (GOLD analysis project Ga0123335, IMG submission 89707) | Anaerobic biogas reactor microbial communites from Washington, USA - Biogas_R2 time_0 SIP DNA | ecosystem: Engineered > Bioreactor > Anaerobic > Unclassified | place: Washington, USA...
ATTCAAAATCATTTCTGTGGAACAACCCTGAACCTGTTATCAACATATGTTGATCTTTATATCTCAAAGGATCTATCTTTAGGTAGATTCCCGAGACTTGCATCAATATATGTTGATTCCAAAAATTCCCGGTGATTGATGATAAAAAGAGCGCGGATAAGAGAAATCAGCCTGTTTGCAGGTTCCTTTTTCAGGATACTCCAATCTGAGCTGGAAGAATTTAAGGTACCAGGTTTTGAGAACGCCCAGACTGCTTTCAATTTATCCGGCTCCATTGAAGGATATATCGGTGTAAGTATCCAGAGCAGCGGCAAAGAGAGATGTAAGGACTCCCCTGAGTTCAAAGCAGCATTATCAAGATGCAGAGAGAAAATTCATGAAGAGTTCCCGGAGATCATAATTAAAGAGGCAAATATTGATGCCTGGGATCAATTCGCATACAGTCTGCGGAGAACCGAACCACAGATGACCTTCAAAATCCAATTAAATCGCTGCAGTATCGAATTATTTATTCTGAAAGCAGAATCAAATGAATATTATCGAAACCACACAAACAGCACCGGGAACTGATTTGCCTGTAGAGGAATCCTGGATTGCCGGAGCGGCGATCTCCTCTTCCATTTCTCCTATTGCGTTTGTAGATCTAAATGACAGAATTTCTTATGTAAATAACGCTTTTCTGAGTATCTGGGAGTATGAGAACAGAAATGATGTTCTTGGTGAGCCTGTAGCCAGATTCTGCCACTTTGGCGACACAAACACAAACATCAAAAGAAAGCTTCAGGACAAAGGTGGATGGATAGGCGAGATGGTTGCATTTCGTAAAGGCGGTTCCAGATTTCCGGTTCAGGCCTCAGCCACGCTTCTGACCGGGAAAAATGACGAGCCGGTCTGCATGATGATATCTTTTATTGATATTTCAGACAGGATTAATGCTCAACATGAACAGCAGCGCTTATTAAGCGATCTCCAGGAGAGAATAAAAGAGCTCAATTGTCTCTATAACATACTGAGTATCCGGCATTCGGCAGAATCAACTCTTGAAGTGCTGCTGAGGCGGGTAATAAACGCCATCCCCCCTTCCCTTCAGTGGCCGGAGGCATGTTACGCACGCATTGTGTTTGGCAACCTTGATGTTTACACATCAAACTTTACCAATTCTTCTTATCTGATTAAAATTCCACTTTCTATTAATAATGATTCGGGTTTTCTTGAGGTAGGGTACTATTCCTCCTCAGACAGTACAAAAGAGATGTGCCTGTTGAGTGAGGAAAAAGAGCTCTTAGAGGCAGCTGCCAGGGAAATAGAACGGTTGATCAAGCAGAAATGTGCCGAGGATGAATTGCGCAGCAGCCGTGAGCGGCTGCTTCATGCAGACAAGCTCTCATCGATTGGAGCCCTCAGCACGGGCATAATTCATGAGATTGGAAATCCAAATAATTTTATCGCCCTGAATGCCGGTATTCTATCTAAAGCCTGGGAAAACGTGCTCCCGGTACTTGACTCATATTACCGTGAAAACGGGAACTTCTCTGTTGCAGGTCTCCCCTACAGTGAAGCCCGTGCAGAGATAAGAAAACTGCTGGCAGGAATTCTGGAAGGCAGTGACCGGATCAAAAATATCAGTTCCCGTCTTCAGAGTTTTGCAAAAAACACTCCGAGGTCAGACGAGCTCTTCAGTATCAATGAAGCGGTCACCAAGGCTGTCGAGTTTTCGCGGAACAGCATCGATACAACTACCGCTGATTTTGAATTGAGTCTTGACCCCTGCAACCCTCTTACAAGGGGAGATTCAGTTCAGATTCAGCAGATTATCATTAATTTCCTTATGAATTCATGCCAGGCGCTATTGTCCCGCGAAGACAAAATATCAGTCAGCATATCATCGCTGCCCGATGAAGGTCTGGTGAAGGTGACGGTTGTTGATGAGGGAACGGGCATCAATCCCCGAGATATCCCATTTGTTATGGATCCGTTCTTTTCTACAAAAAGAAGCTGTGGCAACACCGGTCTGGGACTATCGATATCCAACGACATTGCTGTACGCCATGGCGGAAAAATTCTTTTACATTCCGCACCTGATTCCGGCACAACAGCGGAACTGATTTTGCCACTGATTTCAGAAAGACAATGAAATGAGCAAGTTTCCTTCAAAACCGGTTTTTATTATAGATGATGAAGAGCAGTTCCTCTTTTCTATCGGCTTATCTCTGCGATCCAATGGTATAACGAATGTACTTACTTGTTTAACCGGTGCTAAAGCCAGGGAGTACATTTCCACTCAGGAATTCTCGGTCATTATCTTAGACATCAACCTTCCGGACATCTCCGGAACTGAACTGCTTGGTTTAATAATGGAACAGAGTCCTGAGACGCCCGTGATCATGATCTCTGCGATTAATCAGGCGGAAGTCGCGGTTGATTGCATCAAGAAAGGTGCAGCTGACTACCTTGTAAAGCCATTCGATGAGAGCAGGATGCTCACTGTGCTTAAAAACGCTATCGCCCAGCGGGAGCTTCATGGAGAGAACGAAGCCCTGAAAGGCTATCTTTTGGGAAGTCAACTAAAGAGACCCGGGGCATTTGAACACATAGTAACAAAAAACAGCAGGATGCATTCTCTTTTTCAATATGTTGAGGCTATATCTGTCACTCCGTTTCCGGTTCTTATAACCGGTGAGACCGGTGTCGGGAAAGACCTTTTTGCTCAGGTAATTCATAAACTGAGCGAAAGGAAGGGACAGTTTGCCACAGTTAATGTTGCGGGCATTGATGAGAACACATTCTCAGACACTCTCTTTGGCCATGTAAAAGGAGCTTTTACAGGAGCCGACCGGCCAAGACAGGGGTTAATCGAACAGGCTGCCGGTGGGACACTTTTCCTTGATGAGATCGGCGATCTTTGCAATGCCTCACAGGTGAAACTCCTTCGTGTAATTCAAAACAGAGACTATCTGCCGCTTGGTTCTGATGTTTCAAAGTTAGCAGATGTCAGGATCATAGTTGCCACAAACAAGACAATTGACGAACTGAAAAACGGGGGGCAGTTCCGCAGTGATCTGTTTCACAGATTAAGAACCCACCATATCGCAATACCTCCACTGAGAGACCGTAAAGATGACATTTCTGTTCTCTTTGAATTTTTTCTTTCCGAAGCTTGTCAGATCCTGAAAAAAGAGTTACCGGCTGTGCCTGCCGGGTTTACTGAATTTCTAAAAAGATATGATTTCCCGGGAAATATTCGTGAACTGAAGTCGATGGTATTTGACGCCGTAAGCGTTCAGAAAAACAGCACACTTTCCTGGGAAGTTTTCCGTAAACGAATGGATTGTGACGGGGATTGCCCCCAGCCTTTATCAACACCCGACCAGACCGCTGAGTTATCCTTACATTTTGAACCGGCACTTCCCACCATTCGTCAGGCGGTGCAGGCCCTGATAACCGAAGCGCTCAACCGCACTAACGGCAACCAGAATGCCGCCTCAAGGCTCCTTGGCATTACCCCGCAGGCACTGAGCAGAAGATTAAAATACAACCGCGCAGCTATCGACAATGCCGGCCCCCAGGATTAATCAACATTTGTTTATGCAACGCGGTCACATTTAACATTTCTTAATTCTATTCTCGCCTCAACCCTCGTTTTGACACTCCATTGAGAGCTTTCAGGGTTGCCGTTTCTGGCACACTGCTTGCATACTTGTCCTCTGCTTGAGGCCATTTACTAAACAGGAGAGTTCAAATGGAAAAGAGGATTCAGGCACTCCAGGTAAAAAAGGCTATCTGGATAAAAGAGAACGGGATGCGTAAATTTTGTGATGTAACAATCAATAAAGCCGGGACACGGTATATTGACCTTCTCCTGAAGCATGAGAATCACCCGGAATGCACTGGTAAATTGTTGTCAGAAGACAATGGTTTTTCTTTTCGTGGAAAGATATCATCAAGTTTTCTTGAATACATAATCGCTTTAAGGTGTTTTATAAGCGATAAAGATGTACTATTTTTTGGTGACTGGTATCAGAATGAACTGAGCGGTGAGCTGGCAATCCATGCGAACATTCAGCATCTGATAATCAGTGATAAAACAGGGAAAATCAGCAGCTTTGCGCCTGTAGCTTGAGGGGCATTTACAGAAGGGGGGTGGCCATGACAAAGCAGGAAATCTGGTCAATCCAGGAAAAAAATTTGATCAACGCAATGACAAACCGTTTATTTGCTGCCGGCAAGAATGATCTGCAGCAGAAACTGAATCAGAATTTGACGGCCCTTGAGTATCAGGCCATTGCGCTCTCACTTTATCCCTCTATCCTCCATTCAAACCGTATAGGGGGATCAGAACGGAATCTCGAGACGCTTGTTTCAGTATTATCTGAAAGATATTCTGACGAGAACATCTTTGTGATGCCGACCAGAGCGATTCTGACAAGAAGCTATGAAATTGGTAAAATAAACCTTCTGTACATGTTAAAGGAGATTACAAGAATACTTGATGTGCACGATGCTGAACTGGATTCTTTTCCATTTATCATGAACCGTATGCTTTCGATTATGACAGAAGATGTTCTCCTTGATCTTCTGAGCGGTCCGTTGCGAGGCAACGCAAAAACCCATGCCGCTGCGGCACTGGCACAGATATGGGAGGGCCGGATATCTGCCGAGTCGATAGCGTTCAGTCCCGAGCTTCGCAACATGTGGATGATCAGACGGAATTCAATTCCAGTCTATGGGTCACTATCCGGAACTCATGAATACATCAGCCTTTGCAAAAATGCCGATGATGTCTGTCTGGATTATATTTACAATGCGACTGAGTTTCCCGATGAGTCATCGGCTCTTGAGGAATTCCTGTTTGGACTTACCTACGAGGAACTTTGCGTGGTAAAGGAAAATATGTCCAAATCTGGAAAGCCCTGTATCAACAGGAGCGAAGTGGCACAGATACTGGGGGAAAAGACTCTTTATCTGAGCCACAAAGATGATGATCCACTTCAGTTATACCGGTTTTATAACCACCGGAGAAGGCGGGCAATGTCCAGGAGATATTCAAGAGACAGCGGTCCGATACGCACTTTTGAGGAAAATTTCATGGCATATCTTCTCCTGAATACTGGAGGTAAAATTAAAGGGAAAAAAGGCAAAAAGTTTGCTTCCATCTAAAAACAATGAATAAAGGCAGAACACAGCGGGGTCGAAGAGGATCATTTTCATTTGAAACACCTGATCGACTCCGCTAAAATACAAGACCTGACACATTTTCCAGTTTACTTGGATCTTAGAATATGGTAACACAACCAGTTACAAATACAGACACACGGGTCGAAGTGAAAAGATCTTTCTATATGACCTTTAACGGAAAGAGATCTTACTGCCACATTCCCAATCTTCTCCTGGGGCCAAGATCAGCTAAACTGACTGTCAAATATGAACAGGGTGATGAAGAATGCTATTTTCTTGTCTCTGAAGACGGGCTGTATTTCACTGGTGCAGTGTGCACCGAGGATGACAACAGAGTGATCTTCAGAAAATGGATCTCCGGAAAAAACATTCTGCTTGCCGGAAGTTGGAAATGCGGGGGACGGGAAGGAGAGTGGTATATTGAGGGGAAACTCTGCAACTAAACCGGTGAACCTGAAAAAGCAATCATTTCCTGAGTGTCTCTAAATATACCGCTCAAGGCCGAGTGGATCGGAAGCAATGCGAAGATTTGAACTGTTCGATTTTACAATCAAGATTCGGAGCCTTCTGTGACAAAAAAGATTAAAACATTCCTTTATAATACTCTGCTTCTGGCACTGGGCAGCCTTCTTTGTGCAATATCGGTAAAAACGATACTGATTCCCTTTGGCTTTCTATCAAGCGGAGTGACCGGGTTATCACTTTTGATCTATAGCAGGTGGCAGGTACTTCCCTTAGGACTGCTTTATTTCCTGGTAAATGTTCCAGTTTTTATCCTGGGTTTAAAGCTTGTCGGGTTGAGATTTATTTCCTACACCGCCTGGGGAATGGCGATCTATTCAGCGATGCTGTTTATTCCTGAAATCAGTTTACCAATAAATGATAAGCTTTTAGGTGCAATGATTGCCGGTGGTATTTCCGGTACCGGCATTGCAATTATGCTCAGGTCCTATGGCACAGCGGGGGGTTCGGAGATAATCTCTGTAATGCTGCACAAACTTTTCGGAATAACTCTCGGAGCAGGAAGTCTTATCATAAACGTGACGGTTTTAACTGCATCCCTTTTTCTGTTTCCTCTGGAGAATGTGCTCTATACACTCGTTTACATTGTAGTTTCCGCCAAAGTGACGGACACAATCTTTCACGGGATATCCTCAAGACGGGCAGCAATGATTATCTCTGCAAACTGGAGGGAGTTGCTCGAGGAGATTACAACCAAAAACAAGTGGCAGGTTACATTACTTTACGGCAAAGGCGGATTCCATGGAGCAGAGAACCCCGTACTTTACTCAGTTGTCAATAGATCCAGCATTCCGTCTTTGAAAGCCCTCGTAAAGGAGAAAGACCCCGGGGCATTTATTACAATAATGGATGCTCCGGATGTCACAGGGGAGAGTGCCGGGAACCAGCCGCACTGGTAAGGCAGCTATTGTTACTGCATCCGATACGCTTTGCGATGGTTATCAGATTATTTTCTCTCTGAAGTGAAAATTGAGCACATCAGAAGACTTAAGCTGAGGAAGGATCTCATTTTTGCGGCCCACAACAACGGTAATCATTTTCTGAGGTGAAAAGCAGGCTCTGATTGCCTTATTGATGTCCTCGACTGTCATTTTATTTATAAGCACATCAAATTTTTCAATGTAGGAATTGGGCCGGCCATAAAAACGAAGCCATAGAAGTTTCTCGGCTATGCTGTTAATACCCTCAAGCTGGAAAGCCATATTTCCTATTGCAAACCTTCTGGCTTTTTCAAGTTCCTCTTCCTTTATGCCCTCGGCACAGAATTCAGTTAATATTTCATCTATTGACTTAAGCATTTCGGCAACTCTGGGAGTCTGGGTTGTAGTGGAGATATGGAATGCCCCGAAATAGCGGGCAGATACCACCTGTGAAGAGATACCGTATGTTTTGCCGCCCATGGAACGGATTCTGGTCATTAGTCTCGATGAAAAGTTGCCGGCACCCAGAATATAATTGGCAAGCGCCAGTTCATTTCTCTGCTGGTAGAGTTCTCCGGGGGCACAGTGCCCCATCACGATAGTCGCCTGAGTGAGGTCGGGCTTATTTACAAGCCGCAACTCACTTTTAAACTCGTTTACCGCCGGAGCGAAGCCGTTCAGGAATTCAGATTCCGGTTTCCACATTTCCAGCAAAGAGAGCCATCTACTTTTAAAAATATCCGGATCAAAATTTCCGGCTATAGCCAGGATACTGTTCGCCGGTAAAAAATGATCTTTGTAAAACTTATTAACATCTGATAAAGAGATTCTTTTTAAAGAATCGAGCGTATGGTATCTTCCTGCCGGATGTTGCCTGCCCACCAAAGCATTATAGAAGTGGTGGTTTGAAAGGATACCCGGGTCGGAGGATTCGGCACGCACAGAGGTAATCATCTCCTGCTGAATACGACGAAATTCCTTCTCATCCATCTTCGGCCTGTACACCATGTCCCAGAAAACCGCAAAGAGCTCATCCATGTAACTTGAAAGCATCCTGATCCCCAGAATTGTATGCTCTTCCCCTGCATCAGAGAAAAGACTTGCTCCTGTGTATTCGAGTTTTTCGGAAAACTCCTCTGAAGAGAGATTCCCGGAACCCTTCTGCATGAGTTCAAGGCAGATTTCTGAAGTGCCTTCATAAAGAGGCGGATCTGAAAACTTTCCTGCTGGAAGCTGAAGAACGGCAACAATACCGTTCTGCTCCTTATCTGGCACCAGTATTACCCTTAGCCCTGACTGAAGCAGAAATTCATCTGTATATGGGAACTGAAAGTGGAAATCCATTTGTGTCAACTCTGCTCACCCTTCCGGCTCCGGAAAAGCCTCCTGAAAATTCCTCCCAGGTAAAGAAGCGGATTTGTTCTCCTGGGCTTCAGGTAAAGAACCCTTTTCTTTGTATCATCCCAGTACCGACGTGCCACATCAACGAGCTTGTCCATTTCCAGTTTTTTAAGGAGCTCAAGCCTTTCGACCCACAGGCGGTAATCCCCTTCTATACATTCGCTGAACCCTAATCTCTGACAGATATTTTCAGCCGAGTAAAGCTCAAAAGTCCTGCTTGTAAGAGTTGCGTTCCTGACCTTTTCCATCTCCTGGGCGGTTATTCCGCTGGTTTTTATCCTGTGGATCTGAGCCTGAAGTGATTTCTCCACCTTGAGAGGATTGATATCGGGTGTAAATGCGGCAAAGAACATCGACATGCCGGCTCTCTTTAACATATGATTGATTCCTCCGGCCATCACCGCTACGGATTCTTTCCTGACAACCTCTCTGTGAAGCCGGCTGCTCTCGCCCCCTGAGATCACAAGTTGAAGAATCTCTAAAGCCACAGCATCCTCATGCGATGAAGAGGGAGCGGGATAACCCAGGATCAGCATGGGAACATCAAATTCCACCTGCCGTCTCATCCAGGGAGCATTGGTCAGGGCAACTGGAGCTTCATCCGGGCCGCTCTTTTGAGGGCCGCCGGGCTTTTTTTCCGAGAAGAATTTCCCAACCTTCTCAAAAATTGACTCCTGATCAAAATCACCTACTATCACAAGCACAGCATTATCAGGAGAATACCATCTCCTGTAAAAAGACCTGCAATCATCAACAGTTAAACTCTTGAGGTCCTCTAATTTACCCAGTGGTCCTGTCGCGTATGGATGATTCCGGAAAAACTCGTATCGGAACTCAAGAAAAGACTTTGCAACCGGGTTATTCATGTAAGTATGATACTCTTCTATAATCACACTGCGCTCGGTTTCAAAGGTCTTAGGGTCAAGCACAAGACCATCCATCCTGTCGGCTTCCATCTCAAGAACCATCTCCAGAAAATCTCTGGGCACACTGTTCATGCACACTGTAACATCTTCGGTAGTAAAGGCATTACAGTGTCCGCCGACATCATTGATACGTTGCGCGTGCTCTTCAGGACCAAACTTTGAAGACCCACGGAACATCATGTGCTCAAGGAAATGGGAAATACCCCTGATTCCATCTTTTTCATAAAAGCTGCCGGTTTTATACCAAAGCTGGACAGAAACAACAGGGGATCCTGTTTTCCTCAGGCAAATGACCTTCAGGCCGTTAGGAAACGTTTGTTCTACGATATGTTTAAGTAGCATGTTCCGGCTTTATAAATTGAATGAAGTCCTGCTCCAGAACCCTTAAAATATATCCAAATAACTCAGCCCCCAAACCCGGGCTGTATTTACCGGCATTTTCTGAAACTATCCCCCCTGGAAACATCCTGCGCAGCTTCTGGGGATCTTTTCCTGTCTTCATCCATCTCCTGATCGCACCCTGGTCTTCTTTGATATGGAGATCGGAGGATGGGACCGACGGCAGGCCGGGGTACTTCAAATAGGCCGCCAAAGAGAGTACTGCCGATTCAAGCCGGATAGAATCTGTCTTTAAAAACGACCTGACCCGTTCATCTGAATGCAGTGAGAAAACTCTGACTGTTAACTCTTTGGAATTTATTCTTTTCAGGAAATTTCCCAGAGCGTCTTTGTTATCAAAGGACAGGTCGATCATGATCTGCTTTTTAAATCCATGGAAAAGAAACGCCCCCGAGATATCCAGAAGTGAATTAACCAATGCTGGTGATTTCACCCCCGAGCAGCCCCCAAAGGCCTTGAAAGGTGTTGAACAGCCATAATGAAAAATCGGCGCCAGAAGAACCTGAAGTCTGCAGGCGAGGGCAGATGCAATTGATTCACAACAGAAAGAAGACACCCCGGATGGGATCTCTTCCCCATAAGGCTCAAGGCTTCCCAGTGGTATGATCAATGCCGGCGATTGCCGGATATAGTTTTCAATCTGTTTGAAAGAAAAACCGGATAGCTTTAATGGCTGACTGGAGTCCATCTGTTCTCTGAATTTTAATGGGGTTTGAGTGAGTCCTGAAGATCGCGACAAGCTTTCAGAACCGTCTGTCATCATCCATCTGATAAAAATAGATGAAAGCTCTCCTTTAATACCAGAAAAAGGGGTGATTTGGCAGGATAGGATTTATCGTTTAAGTTTTCTTCTTAAATGTGCAGCCTGATGGAAAATTCAGGATAATTTCCTTGCGTGACATTTGCGGGGCTTTTGTGTCATAAAATGGCACTTTTTGGGGTATTTTGTCACTTCGTGCCTGATCGGGAATATTTACATTCTATAAATAAAAAAACCGTAAACCCTTGTTTTTATTGAGATTTACGGCTTCTTATTTTTAATCGGAGTGAGAGGATTTGAACCTCCGACTCCTTGGTCCCGAACCAAGTGCGCTACCAGGCTGCGCTACACTCCGAAATTTTGCTGTCAAGCTATAAAACCTGAAAATCGCAGTTGGATGAGACAAAAAACCGTAATCTGTTAAGCGCTAAGGCTTTCAGGCATCTTGATCTTATCACCTTGTCGATAAGACCTGCGATGCCTTCAAGCCTTATCATCTCAACATATTACGGTTTTTTATTCTCCCCAACTGCGACTTTCAGGTTAAAAATACCTTATAAGCCGGCCCTGGAGCAAGCGGTTTTGAAGACCTACCTGCTGAGATGCTCAACTTTCAACCGGCCCAGAATTCTGGTCAGTTGCACCGCGCCCTCACCGGTATCATCGATTATCAACGGAATTCTCTCCCTGGCCGCAGGAAAAACCCCGAAGGCGGGATCAGCAAATAACCACTCTCCGGTATGGGCCATCACCCATGCATGGTAATAATAACCCTTTCTGGATTCCACATAAACAAGACCTAAAACCACCCTTGCAGGTACACCCGCAGCACGCAAAAGAGCCGCAAGAAGAACCGCGTGCTCTCCGCAGTCTCCAAAACCGGCATTGAGCGTCTCAAGGGCACTTGAAAAAGTAGCCGTGTTCTTCTTAGTCAGTTTCCTGAAAACATAATCATTGATTGTTTTAACAAGTTCGCAGCTGTTCTTTGACTTTCCCTTCAGAGATGAAGAAAGGCTCTTTATGCTTTTATTGGCAATCTGCATCGTAGGAGTAGGCATTGTAAATCTTTTCAGTGAATCAGGGAACTGGCCGGGTTTCACTTCTCTATTTACGCAGGTCCCCGGAGTCTCCTTCAATATGAGATACTTTCCATCCCTTGTGTACAGAGACATAGCGGAGGTGTCAAGAGGCATCGAATCGGCATGAAGAGCTATTTTTTCATTAAACCTGATTTTTTCTTTCTTTATACTCAAAGCCTCAAACAGATCCGCATTCCCGTATTTGACTTCTGAACCATTTTTTTTCCTTGCCACAAACGGATACGCTTCCCTTAGAACCGTTTTTCCGCTTTTATCAAGCTCCCATCTCTCCTCGCGATCGTAAAGACTGCACCAGTTGGTAAAATCCACCCGTTGTTATTCTGCTCTGAAGGCACCTGACGGCAGACTGTTTTTGTAAGGAAATGCTGTCCCGAAACCAGCTCAAAAGTACTATCTACCCACATATCTCCAGGTTTTATTGAGGAATCTGATATCCCTTTATAAATCTCACTGGTAGAACTTATACTCTCATGCACTTCATCGATCTTCCGGCGATTCTCGACACCTCCGGCATTCACCACCAGCACCCATCCGCTCTGATCCCTGCTCAGGGACCACAAATTTTTCCCGGCCGGACTTATTATTTCCTGAAATGCCTCAACAAGTTTTCCATCAAAACCGAATCGCCTTCTTTCGCTGATAGTATTTGCCGCAAGAGTATTTCCGTTCTGGTCAACCATTTCGGTCACAAGTTCCGATCGAAGCTCAGCAGAATCTTTATTAATGCTTAGATAGCTGCGAAGAGTTCCGGCTGACTGTCCGTTTAAAAGCAGATCCATCGTATCGGCAATATTCACCGGGGTAAGCCCGGCAGCATCGGGACCGGATAGATTCAGGAGCATTGAGAAGATTAAGAGGCGGACTTTCATTTTAGTTCTCAAAGTGCCTCCCCGGCACTCTGCGTTGCAGCGTATTCCGGAAATCCGGTTCCGGTGATATGCAAAAAGGCATCAGAGAACGTCTGTGCGTCTCTAAATCCGCAAAGAGAGGCCAGCTCGACAGCGGGTACACCCGGATCTTTATTCAGGAGAATCCTGGCATGGTTGATCCTGACCTGTGCAATAAACTCTTCGATTGTCATTCCGAGTTCCTTCTGAAACAGCGCTTCCAGGAAAGCCTCACCGGTCACCAGCTCTTCACAGAGTTTTTTTACGGAATAATCGGGCATCGCAAAGTTTGACTCAATATTTCTGCAGGCCCGCTGAACCTCTTTATCCATTATAGAGAGCCGTGTCGTTGTCATGAAACGGCTCTTTTCAGCTTTCTGCATGTAAAAATTGACAGTGATAAAAATGATCACCAGAGAAACGATCAGGAAAACGATTTTGAACGCCTGCTCTTTTATCCATCGAAACACACCGGCCCCTGGAATTGCTTTTTTTAACAGTTCAGTAGTACCGGCCAGATTTTTGCCAAAGTCTTTGATTTTGCCTGTGAATTTTTTAACACTTGAAACCGGCTCAGGATCAGAGCTGCCGGTTTCCACAATAGAAGCAGAAACTGGAGCAGAAAAGCTGTCTGAATCCGCAGCCAAAGAAAATCCGTGCAGAAAAACCAGAAAAAAAAGCAGAGAGATCACTGACCTGTCAATCAACTTCCTATGCACCGTTTCATCTGTTCCTGAAGCATGGCTGTGTAGTTGGATCCCAGAACATCGATTTTAGCACGCAGCCTGGTGATAAACCTCTCTACTTCATCAAGAGATTTAAGCTTCATGTCCTGCCAGAGGTGCTTGAGCGTTTTCTCATTAAGGATCTCATTTGTAGAGATCTCAAAATGCAGCCGTTTGTTTTCACTGATCCTCTTGTAGGCATCCTGAATCATCTGAAGCATCTCATAGTAGACCGATTGCTCAAAGCCGTTCCTGAGCACTTTATGATTTACAAACAGCTGTTCACAGAAAAATTTACTGCTGAAAATGTAATGGCGTTCATTTTTATAAACTTTTGTATCGTAGTAGTATTCGCCAATGATTTTGCCACGCGTGGTCTTTACAACAGATTTGGGGAAAGGCGATATCTCGACTTCCCTGGCAGACAGATCTGAAACTGCCACAGCGGCATCACCGCTCTCACTTTGGGTTTCTTCAAGCACCTCACGAACCACTTCAGGTTCCGCCTGCGGCAGATCCGCTTTTTTTTCCTCTACCTTAACCTTTTCAGCCTTAACATCTTCTGTCTCGGCTTTTTCGGCCTTAACCTCTTCAACTGCTTTTTCCTGAGGGACCGCTTCAGGCATTACCTCTTTTGGCGGCTCTTTAGAGGCTTTCTGCTCATTCTGACTTGAAAAAACAATCTCGTAGAGACCGTTAATTATTGCGTTTTCGTTTGTATCGATCTCCTGTTTAAGCCGCTGCTCGACACTCAGCAGTTCCTGCTCTTTACTCTTTAAATTTTCTATCCTGACAGTCAGCTCATTGAGTTCCTTTGTGCCCTCAGAAATCTGCTGTTTAACCTCTGCTATTTCTTCGTCCTTCCTGCGCTTCTCCTCCAGAAGATTTTTTGAATCTTTGCTGATTTTCTTCAGATTTTCCTCTTTATTTCTGAGAATGTCTATTTTTTCCTGGTAGAAGTTGATCAGCTGATCAAGATTGCGGTTTGATCCGGTCAGGATATTTTTCCTGAGATTCCACAGCTGCTCAAGAGCGATCTTGGCGTTTTCTTTCTCGCCCTGAAGAAGTTTTTCAGTGATTTCACACATGCTTCCGCTGACATTTTTCTCTTTAGCATCCAGAAGAATCGAATAAAACCGGTTTGAATCAACAGTACTGTTTTCGACCCCGAAAATTGTCTCCGGTAAACGATCTATTCTGCGCATCACTTTGTCCTCCCTGCGGGCTTTTTACTCTATATAATTGATTTATTAAGCTTTGTCAAGGCAATCCTGAAAGACAGTCTTCAGGTGCGTCAGCGATTCGAAAATGCCCCTGAGCTCAGCATGACCCTCTATCTCCTCAAGACCGGTGAAACCATTCTCCAGCGCTCTTATAAGATGTTTTTCCGCATCTGCCCTGTCTCCGCTCTCAGCTTCTATTCTGGCAAGAATAAACCAGCCGTCAAAGCATTCAGGATTTTCTTTAATATACTTCTCAACAAGCGCCTTTACCTTCCCTGCCTCTCCGGCACCAAGCATCGCACGCCAGAGAACCCCCTGCGCCGCCTCATCCTGACTCTCCATTCTTTTAACAAACTTGATTGCCGAATTATATGCCCCATTTTCAAGGGAAAACCGTGCCAGACCCTTAAGTATCTTGTCTGAGGGTTTGGAGAGACCGGATAATCGCTTGTAGATAGCCAGAACCTTTCCCTGACTGACACCCTTGCGGCGATAAATCAGAAGCCTCTGTATATCCAGAAGATCTCCGCGTTTCCCCAGCCGATCCGCCTGGAAAAGAAGAGCCTCTGCCCTTGAGAACTGATGAAGCTCGTAGAGAATTTCGATACTGCTTGCCAGAACCTCATCGCTAAAACGGGGAAGTACCGCAAGTGTCGAACGGGTAAAAGTGTTCAAATCGCCTTTAACAAGTGAAAGATTCCTGATTCCGGTCCAACCCATTATGTTATTAGGGGCAAGACGTACAGCTTTAAGGTAATGACGCTTGGCTTCATCATACTTTCCCTGCTGGATATAAAGAGAGCCAAGGTTCACATGTATGCCTGAATCCAGTTTATTATTCTCTGCTCCCTTTAAATAACACTGCTCAGCATTGTCGAGTTCTCCAAGCTTTTCGTACGCAAAGCCCAGGTTTTTAAGTGCTGAAGGGAACTCGGGATTGTACCTCAGAGCACTTTCAAATGCTGCTTTTGCCCCGGCATAATCTTTCTGCGCGCTTAAAGTATTCCCGAGGTTAAACCAGGCATCAGGAAAATCGGGCTTTTTATCGAGAACTTTCTCAAAACAGGATCTGGCTTTCTCAAATTTGCTTTCATTGAAATAAAAGTTACCAATATTCAAAAGTGCCCCTAAGTGATCAGGATCAATCTTGAGCACTTTGTCGAAACACTGTTTTGCCTCCTCAGTTTTGCCCTGCTGATGCAGAACTATTCCAAGATTGTTCCATCCCTCTATCCTTTCGGGAGCCAGTCCGGTAAGCAGCCTGAAGTTACCGGCCGCACTTTCAATTTCATCATTCCTGAAACAGAAATTTCCGTATTCCAGAAGCAGATCGAAATCCTGCGGATTGCGGCTCAGCGCATCCCTGAGAAGATCTCCTGCCTGGCTGAGCCTGCCATGCTCAAGGTAGTAATGCACCAGATTCAGAGCCTTCTTTACATTACCGGAATCAGACTCGTAATCGGAACGAAGCCTGACAAGCGTAGTATCGATATTTTTATCCATATACCAGAGTTAGTGAATTGTTTTTACCCGGGTTAAAACCACCCGGAGCTTTATCATTTAAGCGAACCGGAACCGCCCCTGAGAATCTGCAGCGCTTTGGGCGCGTAGCCATTCCGGATCACCTCTTTTATATAATTCATCTGTGGAATCTGCTTATCCCCAGACCAGTTTCTGTTTACTACCACATCATCCCACAAATCAAGGTAGAGTGCCGCCACCTCACCGAAATGAGGGTTACCGGGTATAACAGTGTGACCATTGTTCATCAACTGTTTGAAAGAAACGTTATAGATTTCAGAGACCCATCCTCCGCCGAAAAGCATTGACATGTCACTCAAAACATCTTTGCGCACAGGGATCATGCCGAAACGATTGCACTCCTGAATCTGGGTGGTATTGCTTGTTATATGGATAGCGACCTTAAAAGAAAGCCTCGGATCGGGAGCATCATACGGTATACCCCACCACCAGCCGCCGGTTGTTATCGATCTGCTTCCCTCCCGTGCCGGCATTCCCTTGCTGTCAAGTTCAAGTGAACAGCCCGCAGGCATGACAGCGACTCCCATATCATCAGGATTCTGGAAATATCCGTTCAGGTTGTCTCTTCCTGTTCCGTGTAGAAAAAAACAATCAAGCTGTGTCATAAAGGAATAGAATACCTCCCCTGCAGCAAATCCTTTCCAGATACCAGAGCCGTCCCAGCGCTCCTCCCACATCATTGGATTGTAAACCCCCGAAGCCGCGTAGGCGGCCTCCCACAAAAGAGCATCGGCAACACTGCTGCCGCTCATGGAAAGTACATCGGTTGAATCGCCCTTCAACTGGAAGACACGGTCCACCAGACGAAGTGATGTACCGGAGTAGCGCTTTGCCCGATGGGCAATTTTTGGTCCATGTTTCCCATCGTAGGTTGTGTGAGCCCAGATCCATCCGGCCGCAAACACATCGAAATAATCCCACTCTCCGGGATCTGCTTCCAGTATAAAGTTAGCCGGGAGCCCATAGCCATTATACTTCTTCAATTCCTGATCAACGGAATCCTTGTAATCTCTCCATACCAGGACAGCATCAGCAACTTTACTTTTACAATAAACTGCTATGCGGGTCTCAAACTTCCGCGGTATCAGGCAGCTCTTTGCGCCCACAGTACCCAGCGAAGTAAGCAGGTAGTCATCTTTAAACTGTTTGAGTTCCTCCTGGCTGAGAAATGAGTCCAGTGGCTTAAAAAGCCCTTTTTTAAGCAGGGATCTACTCTTGTCAAATGGCACTTTTACAAGAGAAACTTTACCGGCCCTGTTCTTCATCTCAAACTCAATACTGTCCTGATCACTGTAGTGAATGGCATTCAGCTCGGCTCTTACCTGTTCCTTTAAAGAAGCCCCGACCTCGTTTTTGAAGTAATTCTCCTGATCAGGCATCATGCTGATAAGAACATTGGCATTTCTGTGTGGTGCGCACCCGTTTAGAACCAGTGCAGATAATAGCAGAAGCATTTTTTTATTCATGTCTTTTCCCAGATAGATAAGCTCTGCCGGTTAATGTGAATTTCCCGGAAAGCTCTTTTAATATGTAAACCTTCAAAACGGCTTCTCTGCCGCAAAAAATTCCACGCCAATACTCCGGCATCAAAAAGTTCCTTTTTTCCTGCATTACATAATTATATCAAATGGCACAAATTTTTACAGCAAAAGCGAAAAAAAGCGTTCAGAGGTTCAGCGTTCAACGTTCAGCGTTCGCCAAGTATGAACCTCTTAACCTCTTAATCTCTGAACCTCTGAACCCTGAACGCTTAACCTCTCCCGCTACTTCCCCCTCCGGGGCAGATACTATTTTTATCTTTCAAGCAAACTTCCGGAGCGAAATTTTCAATGGACAATTCAAAACTCAAGGAACAAGTCGAAATTATCCGGCAGGCATTCGGATACATTGACCAGTTTAAAAACGAAATATTCGTCATCAAAATAGACGATGTCCTGATTTCCAGCCCTTACTTCCCGGCATTAATCAAGGATCTTGTTCTTCTTCACAGGATGGGGATACGTATTATTCTGGTACCCGGCTCCAGAACACGGATAGATGAGGTCCTGAAAACCTACCAGATCGATTGTCAAACAGCAGGCGGAGTCCGCATCTCACCGCCGGAGGCCATACCGTTTATAAAGATGGCTGCATTTGATGTATCCAATAATATTATGACAATGTTAGCTGAAAACGGTGCCCATGCGGTAATCGGAAACTGGGTAAGAGCTAGAAGCATCGGAGTAAGGGATGGAGTCAATTTCCAAAGCTCTGGAATAGTCGAAAAACTTCAGATCGAGATAATTAAAAATGTCCTCGAGGATAATCTCATTCCCATTTTCCCCAACATCGGATGGAGCTTGAGCGGGAAGCCATATAATCTATCCTCAAATGATCTTGCATTTACAATCAGCGTTCAGCTTAACGCAGCGAAGCTTTTCTTTGTGACCGATAAAGGGGAAATCAGAGCCGACGGGTTCACTGTACCGGAAGGTATCTATGTATCCAGCAACAACGTCATCTCCCAGCTCACACTTCCTCAGGCCGAATCATTTCTGAAGGTGAACGCAGAATCTCCCAACAAAGAGAAACTGGAACTGGTGTCTCTTGCCTGCCGTGCCTGCGAAAGCGGTGTAAGAAGAGTGCATATTGTAAACGGTCGGGCAGACGGAATGATTCTCAAAGAGATCTTTTCAAACCGCGGCCTGGGCACCATGATCTACGCAAACCAGCACGATCACATTCGCCCCATGACTATCTCAGATATTCCGGAGGTTCTGTCCGTCATGCAGCCGGCTATCGATGAGAAGATACTGATAAAGCGCAGCGCATCCGACCTTCAGCAAAAAGTCAACGACTATGTTGTTTACGATGTGGACGGTACGGTGCATGCCTGTGGAGCTCTTCATGTCTACCCTGACAGGCAGGCTGAAATAGCTGCTATCGCAGTAGATGAGATGTATACCAGTCTTGGTATCGGGAAAAAAATTGTTTCTTTTCTGATCGAGAAAGCCGCGGTTTCAAAACTCAAAGCTGTATTTGTGCTGACTACTCAGACATCAGACTGGTTTACTAAGCTGGGATTTGAGAGTGTAAATATATCCGATCTGCCCAAAGAGAAAAAGGATCACTATAATGCCGACAGGAATTCTCTTGTGTTAAGATTAAAACTGGACCGCTACCGGGCAAAGCGCGCCTTCAAGGTCGGCGATTAAAGGTAACCTCTAAATATTCAGTTTTCAAGCGAGGCCAGGCGACTATTCGCTGCGCCAGACACAGGGAAAGAGGCAAATCCCCTGTAATTCGTCGATTGAGTGCAACGTCAACACACTTATAATTCGTATCCAGCCGCAGCAAAAAAAGGTTTTTAGAGGTACCCTGAAGTTACTTTTTCCTCCAGGCACACCAGTAAGGGATCCCGTCCTCGTCTCTCAGATAAAGAATCCGATCCTTACTTTCTACTTCGGCCGCCATTATCACCGTCTTACCGTTGAAGGAAACCTTTGCGCCCTTAACCTCGATTTTATTGCCGTTTGAAAGATTCATGTCCTGATGCAGTATAAACCAGGATGGCCCGAGATGAACAAGTTCTTCACTGTTAGCTGTTTTGAGTATTACACTTATTCCAGAACCCATGTCACTGGATGGTATGACAGTATCAATTTTTGTGACAGTTCCATAGTATGTCTGAAGTGAAAAATTAGTGTACATCTGCTCATAACGGCTTGCCAGTCCCCACCCGTCACTGCCCCTGAACTTAATTGTCATCTGAGCCTGGTTCTGCATGGGAGTCCAGACAACTATTAGTGCAATAATTACCTGTAATGACTTTTTCACCTCAAAACTCCTCTTTTAAGATGTTTGCAACCTGCCTGACGGTAGCAGATACAGAATTAACGTTGAACCCGCTACATATTTCAATATATTATATGGACCGCCGGATGGAAATAAAAGGGGGAAATTGAGGTTGCAAGTCACAAGTCACAAGTCACAAGTCACAAGTTGCAAGTCACAAGTTGCAAGTCACAAGTTGCAAGTCACAAGTTGCAAGTCAGAAGTTAAGAGTAAGAATAAGAGTAAGAGTAAGCATTACAAAGGATACATTTTTCCCAAGCCCTTGAAATAGCATGATTCTACTCTTTGACGCCATTCTATAACGGCATAAGATTCGTGACTGGATTGCAGAAAGGATACTTACGTCAATTTCGCGTTTTTCGCGTTTAAAAATGATCCGCGCAGATTTTCACTCTCCGCGCTGCAGGTACTCTATCAATTCTTGCGGTGTCTCTATCAGCAGACCGGCTCCCTCAGCAATCAGTTCCTCTCTGCTCCTGAACCCCCACAGTGCCCCAACGGCAAACATTCCAGCACCTGTGGCTGTCATCATATCGATTCCCGAATCCCCAAGGTAGATGATCTGTTCTGCAGAAACCATCAGCTGTTCTGAGATGAAGATGGCCGAGGAAGGATCTGGCTTCGATGGAAATTTTCCACCGCCGATTATGATATCAAAAATGTTTTCACCAAAGAAATGGATCACCGATTCAACTGTAAATTCATGCGGTTTATTGGAGAGAACAGCGAGTTTAAAATTCATTTTCCTGAGCGATAAAAGCATATCAGCAATTCCATCATAGGGCATGGTTTTATTTGCCCACCTTGACGCGTATGTTTCTCTCATGGCAGAAAGGCATTTATCTATAACGGCTTCGGTCCGGCTCTCTTCAGGAAGGGTTTTGCGGACCAGAACTCTCATGCCCTCACCGACAAACATTTTGTAGCTCTGGACCGGATGCTGCGGAAAGCCCATTGTCAAAAGCACCCGGTTCATTGATTCTGCGATATCCTGCAATGTATCAAGCAACGTTCCGTCAAGATCAAAAACCGCAGCCATGAATTTACTCATTTTTTTCCCTTATAGCCAAGATTCTTAAGTCCGCCAATCTCACGCTCCGTCAACTGACGCAGTTCCCCGCCGGGGAGATCCTGTAGACGCAGAGTGCCAAACTGCACTCTCCTGAGCCTGCTCACCAGAACCCCCAGCCCCTCAAACATCCTGCGAACCTGCCGGTTCTTGCCCTCAAAAAGATCAACCTGGTACCAGCATTGACTGCCACCGCTTTCAATCTCCACCTGACGGACATCTGCGGCATGAAGAACCTGCCCTTCAGACTCTATACCCTCTTTCATCCTCGAAATCTCATCTGAGGTAAGTTTACGATTCACCTTTACCTGGTACACTTTTTTGATCCCGAACCTTGGATGAGTCAATGCGTGTATGAGATCCCCGTCATTTGTAAGAAGAAGAAGTCCCTCAGAGTTAAAATCCAGCCTTCCTGCATAATTCAGGTGACCGGCCTCTTTACCCTTCTGCTTCAATGCATCGTAGATCGTCGGGCGCCCTTCAGGGTCATTCCTTGTCACCATAAGACCCCTGGGTTTATTAAATGCGAAATATTCGAGTTTCCTGAGAGGCTTCACCTCTTTGCCATGGTATTCCACTTTGTCTATACCGGGGCGGACATGTTCCCCCATTCCACTTACTTTCTGCCCATTTATAAAAACATTTCCGGAAGCAATAAGTTCATCCGCCTTGCGCCTGGACCCCAGCCCGCACTGCGCCAGATAACGGTTCAGCCTGATTTCTCCTGATGATTCATTTTCCATTTTTCCCACCCTTGCAGAAAATATCAGAAAGCCCCCCGGCTACCAGGATCTTGCGCCTGAGTGACTTTGAAATCCTTGACGGAGAATAGCCGTCAAGAGTATGGCCGGCATAGTTGAACATCACGCCAGGAAGAACAACGGTGCGGAACGCCATGTCAGGATCCGCCTCTTTTACAGTTCGTATGATATCCTTTGCAGATAACAAGCCGGCGACTGTAACCGTCTCTCCCATATATTTATTGACTACTGGAACAAGCCTCAAAAATCGGCTCTGTTCGGTTCCTGCTTCCTTAATGATCTTTTCCAGAAATGGAGCTGCTGAAACAGAAGAGAGAATGAGTCTTTTCTCTTTCAGGAGAACTCCTGATCTTACAGATCTCTTAATCCCTTTCCATTCATCAAGCAGCTGCCGTACCAGACCTACCCCATTCTCTATCTGAGGATAATCTTCATAATATTCTCCACCGGGTATGGCCAGACCCGCTTTTATGAAAAACTCATCGGCAATAAACAGTTTTCTTATGCCATCCGATTCTGCCTGGTTATCACTTATCTGCTGCATCTCCCTGCAAACAGCCTCAGCTGAAGAGAGATCAAAACCAGCGAGAGGGACTTTGCGGTACCGTGTGAGTCCTACCGGGACAACGGCAATAGAGCGCAGGGAATTTCCCAGCGCCAGAAGATCCCGAACTGTCTTTTTTAGAACCGCGCCATCGTTATAACCCCTGCATACTACTATCTGCGTGTGAAATCCTATCCTCAGCTTTTTAAGCAGTTTAAGCTGGTCAAGTATGGGAGGGGCACGTCTGTTCCCCAGCATCCTGTTTCGTACATCCGTATCTGTAGCATGCACCGAAACGTAAAGCGGCGAAATTCCAAGGGTAGCCAGTTTCTCCAGATCCTCTTTTCCGGCGCCGCTTAAAGTGACATAATTTCCGTTTAAAAATGAATACTTGAAGTCTTCATCTTTAATATAAAGACCTCTGCGAAGCCCCGGAGGCATCTGATCGATAAAACAGAAGATACAGCGGTTGCAACATCTGTTGATGGGATTTTCATAAAAGTCCAGATCAAGAAAGTCTCCCTCTTTTCTCTCTACCTGAAAAACGCGTCTTCTGCCCTGGCGAAGTGCATAGATTTCCAGAAAGGAATCCGCCGCATAAAAACGGAAATCCAGCTCATCTGTGATTTGTGAACCATTTATCTGAACCACCAGATCACTACGCCTCAATCCTGCTTTATAAAAGGGGGACTTAAGAGGTATTTTTCTCAGTTTTGCTCCACGGATATTCAAATCTTAAAATTTCCTCTGCTGATGTAATAAACTAATCTTCATGTTTTACGGTTCTATTATAGTTTTAGTTATTGATTTTTCCAAATGAATATACATATAATTGAGCTACATTCTTCCCGATTAATTATTGCACATGATGGAAATCAAAAAAGACAAAAGGGGGTTGTTTCAGTGGGAAACGTAATGCGCCATCTTTGGATTATCGGCCTGGTATTATTACCGGGACTTTTCTGCACGATTCGTGACGATAATGGTAACCCTGCCATTTCAGGGCCGAACTCTCCCCTGGTCAACACCGGCGACAACTCATCAGTAACGCCGTCAATTTTTGCCAGCCCTGAGAGCGCTTATGTAAAAATGGGCGACACTCTTTCCATAAGGGTACGGATACTTGGTGATACAAGTGTAGCAGATTCTCTTTGGCCCCTTTCCGGACTTCAGATCACAGCTTCAGCCAGCAAGGGCTCACTGATTGACGATACCCTGACATCCGATATTAACGGACGCGCAACCCTTCTTTTCACAGATAAGAACTCCGGAAGAGTGGAACTGACCGTCAGATGCTCAGGTGTGCAGCAGACAGTCCGTTTTGAGGTAACAGATACACCCGACAAGATTCAGAAACTCATCGAGGCAGTTCCCGATAAACCGGCAATCAAAGCTGATGGACAGGACTTTACCTATATATCTGTACGGGTGCTTAATGAGAACCACAACCCAATCAGCGGTGAATGCGTTCAGTTCGTATCCACTTCGGGAATCATTGCCGGTGAGGATAACTGCGGTGGTTCAGGTCAGAGCATTACCAGCAAAGAAGGAATAGCCAGAGCAAAACTGATCAGCTCAAATATAAACGACACCGCATTTGTAACAGCATTTCTGGTTTCTGACCAATCAATGAGTGATGAAACAGAAGTGGCCTTCAGCGGTGTCTCAATCTCTATAATTTCAGACCAGACCAATATCTCAATCGGTGACACTTCAATTATCACAGCACAAATCCTCAATGCTTCCAACGTCCCGGTTTCCAGAACGCCTGTTTTTTTCTCACTGAAAGACGGCTCAAGTTCAAACCTCAGGCTGATAAAGGCCGACTCGGTCACAAACTACGAGGGACGAGCGGTGGCCAGATTCAGGGCAACTTCAAACGGCTACGACCAGGTAAACATCAGGTCTGCAGGAACTGAATCATCAGTACAGATTAATGTCTCAAGCCTTTCAATAAGTCTTTCGCTGAATAAATCAGTTGTCCAGACTCAGGAAACCGACTCTGCCGTCCTTACCTCTACCTTTGTAAATGGAAGCGGCACACCGCTCTCAGGCAAAAACATTGTCCTTACACGTTACTACAAAACCGAGGCCGGCAATGACACATCAGACAGCTTTTCCGGCAAAACCGGCAGCAACGGAAAATGCTCTTTTTATATCCGGGCTATTTCCTACGAAGGGACGATGCGGCTGGAAGTGATAGGGTTTGACAAAACCGAAGGGTACGCATCAGGCGATACATCTGTCCAGTTTATAACCACCCGGGTCATGACCATTCGTTCCCCTGAATCCATTGCAGCCGACGGGGTAAGCAGATCGGCCGTTACAGTCCTGGTAAAAAACAGATCCGGCAATCCGATTGTAGGAGACGAAGTCTTGTTCTCAACTACAGCCGGGATGATCACTGCAAAAGCCACTACCGACAGCGATGGAAAAGCCGTGGCCTTTCTGACAAGCGATCGCAGGAACATGACCGCAAAGATAACCGCTGTTCTCTCCAGTGACCCCGCAAAAAAACAGAGTGCCCTTGTGGAGTTCACCGGAGTTGAACTCACAACGGGCGCTGAACCGCCAAGCATCAGCAGCAACGGGAAAGACACATCTATAATATCTATGTCACTGATAGACGCAGCAGGAAATCCGATTGCCGGCGAACCGGTCAATTTCTCAAAGCAGCTCGATAAGACAGTAATCGCATCCGCCGACTCTGTAACCAACAACCGCGGCGAGGCATCCTGCATGATTTATGGAACAGGCAGCGGCATGGACACTATCCGCATCTCCTCTGCCGGAGCAAACGGTTATGTGGTCCTGAACTACTCATCGAATGTCATTGTGATCGACACTGCGGCCGGCCAGAGATGTATTGCCGACAGCACCGATTCAACTTTGATAAATGTTACGTACCTGCAAGGCAACAGAACAACACCCGTTACCGGAGCAGAGGTTCAGGTCAGCATTACTATCGGTAAACTGGATACACTCTTTGCGAAAAAATTCACCACAAACAGCAAGGGCCGAATCAGCTTCTACATGAACAATCCCCATTTCGCAAGTACGGCTGTAATTTATGTGCAGGCCCGCACATCCTCAGAAGTTACAACAGCATCCTACCCGCTTTACTTTAAAGCGAATCTCGTGAAAAAAATCATTATAGCAGGTACACCGGAAGTCATAAACATCAACGGCAACCGTGCGAGACTTACGGCAACCGCCTTTGACTCACTTGGCAACCGTGTAAAAGATGCCCGTCTGTCATTCAATATCGTAAGCGGTCCCAGCGGCGGCGAGTACCTCGATCCTCCGGTTGCAGTTACCGGTGATGACGGATCGGCATATACCTATCTGGTGTCCGGAAAAACACCCAGCTATTACCGCCAGGTCTGGGTTGTTGCCGGCAATTTCTCTGCTGTAAAATCAGACACGGTAAAATTCACATTCGCGGGCCCGCCTAAAAATATTACCATCAGGACAAATATCCTCAAAGGCAAAAACCCAAATGACGGAACCTTCATTCTTCCTTGTGCGGCAATTGTTACGGATGTAAATGGCAATCCGGTCGCCGATGGTACGGAAGTCAATTTCAGCCTGCAAGTCTCGGGTTATGTTTCAAAAAAGATCTATCCTGTATGGGAAGAAGCCGCAGGAGTTTCGACTATCGTCTGCAATTACACAATAGACACAAGCTACTGCTTGCTCCCGTTTGAGGATTTCAACAATAACTTCCACCTAGATCAAGGAGAAGACAGAAACGGTGATGGTCTGCCAAATAGAGGCGAAGACATAAATGGAGATGGAATTTACATTCCCAGCCCTCCCTTTGAAGATATCAACGGCGACGGAATACGCCAGAGAAATCTGTTGATCCCTGTTGAGGAGAAAAAAGACTGCCACGGCAACAGCAGATTCGCTGATCTCAACAGAAACGGATTCTGGGACCGTATCGAGCCGCTTGCATCCAACGAATACTTCGAGGTCTACAACCGGCTTCTGGCCGATTCAGCCTTCTGGAGATATCCGGTCATCAACCCTGAAGATTCCGCAGATTTCAAGACTCTTATGCAGTTAGAAACTGAATATGAACAGCTGAACGGTTATATAAGTGAAGCCAGAAGCTTTGATGCTGATGTTGACAAAAACGGCGTTGTTGATCCAAATACTGCTGTCAGCATCCAGCGCACTGTAACCACCTCAGGCGGGAAAGCACTCAATGAGATACTCTATGGACAGTCGGATGCTACGCGGATCGAGGTGATGATATGGGCCGAATCACAGGGCGTTGTCACAGAGACTCCCGAGCAGCTGATTCTGCCGGTGGTTAAAGGTGAGTGAGGATTAATCCAATGCAAACAAAGATACTCCTGATAGTTCTCAGCATAGCAGCCCTCTCAATGGCATCTAACATGGCCAACCCTGCAGCAGCAATTCCTGAGGCCAGAGTGGCGGTAGGTGCCTCCTACCATCTGGGGGGATATACACTTACAAATGAGGAAATACCCGCGATTTTCAACCGTCTGCATGCCCGGGTTCACTATGCACCGTCAAGCCTTCTTGGCTTCGGCATAGACCTGGGCACCGCACAGATAGATGTTGACAAAAGCGGGTCCGGAAGTGAATCGATCCCGCTCTTTCATGGTAAGTTCGGGTTTTCAGGGGGAGCACACCTCAGAGTCTCCTCCCCGTTTTTCCTGAAGGAACACATCTCCCTTATGGGGATAGGTCAGGCAACCTATTTTTCTTCTGAAAACAAACACGGCGCATCCTACAGCGGTTTTGACGGCTCAGGTGCAGTGGGGGTACAGTTTCACATTCCAGGCTTCGGCTACATATCTGCCGGACCACTGGTCTACATTATTCAGGGCAGTAACAAACATTACACTGGAGGAACAGATTTCTTTTCTAACGCAAACAATCTGAGGGGATGGATTTCAATTGACTTCTTCCCCAAAATGAAAGATCTCTTCTCCAACAAGGCCTACGTCTCTCTTGAATTCTCGGCCTCTCCACTGATCAATGCCTCAAGCCGCATTCCTGTACAAGAGTTCAGTATTTCGCTTAGCATCGGATCAGTTACAGGGAGACTCTACGGGACACAGTCTGATATGGATTGGGAACCCTGAAAAGTTGCAAGTCGCAAGTCGAAAGTCACAAGTTAAGAGTTACAATGGGGACATTCGTGTTTTAATGAGAGCATGTACTTAACATTGTTCTCATTTACAATCCTGACACGTTATATTCACCGGCCTTACTTATCTAATTCCGGGAGGCTACAACCCGTTTTAATCTACCACCAGTTCGCTACTGCGGCCGCGAAGGCGTTTGAAAATGCGATAACCATACCTGCCTTTGCAACTGGTGGACAACACGGGGTGATAGCACAAGCCCGGCGTCTTCGACGGACTTGAGCGAAAGAGGGAACGCCCTCTTCCAGATAACAGATGACAGAATACAGATGCCGTTCCAGCCCGGCAATACCAGAGGACAGAGGATAGAATTCTGTAAAGGGGTATAACAAAATAGAATAGAATGGAGAAGATAAGGCAGAAAAGGAAAGATTAAAACTTTTAAGGACAGGAAAAATTACATGAACAGATCTTTAATTTTTGTCCATGTAGTGGGATTCTTGCGGATGTAAAGCTGTTTGTTCAGGGGCCTGACATCTTTAACTGACAATGAACTTGCAATAGTCGGCTGAACTTGTGGACCCTTCTGAGATGCGGTATCAGACTGCTGTGCAAAAGAAACTGCAACAACCAACAAAACAGAGATCAGCAGCTTCTGGATGATATGCATTACCATTTCTCCTTAACGGGTATTTTATTCACTTTTATATAATATAGGGTAAAAAAGGAAAAAAATCAACTTTTTTTTAAAAAATTGCAAGCTCACTTTATGAGGAGAATTTTATCAAGCTTAATAGATTGCAAAAGATCCTTTATCTCCTCATCTGCTCCGACAACCTGAATACCCACATCCTTTTCTTTAGTTACCCTGTACAGGTTCATTATCAAAGAGATAGCCCTGGTGTCCATGTATTTGCAGTTGGTGAAATCCAGAGTGACTCTTTTTACATCAAGTGATTGCACCCTGTTCACAAAGTCTTCAAAGAATCCAAACTGGGGTTCAGATGGCGCAAACACCAGTTCAAGGCCTATAACATAATTACCATCTTTATCATGAGAAATCAAAAAACTCATTTTTCTGCCCTTAAACACAAAATTTAAACTAACACTTTAAATTCTATAACTTAAGTGCGGAAAAAACAACAGTTTTCTTTAAACAGGAAACATTTATCAAGGCAGAGAATCTTTACCCGAGTACTTCAAGCACCTTATCACGTATCTCACTGAAATTAACAGGTTTATGGATAATCTCATGAATTCCGTCTAATTTCAGGAGATTGGCTTCAAGTTCACCTTTCCAGCCTGTCACCATAAAGAATCTCGTATCGGGACAATGGTTTTTAACAAAACGGGCTACACCCCGCCCCCCCATTGTCCTTACGCAAAGAGATGCAAAAACCGCATGGAATTTGTCTTCCTGAAGTTTCTCCAACCCATTTTCCGCTGTTTCAGCAACAGCTACTTCACAGCCCAGACGGATCAGAGATCTGCGTAATACCTCAGTCAACTCAGAATCATCATCAACTATTAATACCTGAAACATTGCAGTCATAAGGTGTTAGATGAAGCAATTTTTAAGCCAAACACAAGGACTGTTTCTAAACTATTTTTTAAATATCACCTTAGAAAACACTGCTACAAACATCCTTAACCAGGTAATTATTCCCGAACAAGGAATAATTGTCTAAACACTTTCCTGGATCATCAAGGGTTTATTGAGGCTTTTACAGCTATTATAATACAAGATCACCATGCATTCGGTTTTTTTCCCGGGCTCAAGATTAATTATCATCCGGTCCATAAGACGCCTTACAAGCAAAAATCCTTTTCCATGCTCTTCAACCGCAAAACCATCCCTGCCCGTATCCAGCCATTTCAACACATCTCTCTTCGTCAGTTTCCCTATGGGATCCACTACTGAAACTCCCAGCTTTTCATTATCATGAACCCAGCTCATACTGGCGGGACAATCGGTTTTTACATCAGAATACTTCAGCCAGCACTCTCTTGAGAGTCCGGAAAGATTTAACATGGCATGGAAAAAAGCATTTGAAATCAGCTCATCAAGGACAATATCCAGAAAAATGCCTTTCTTTCCCGGACAAGCCTTTATTATTTCAGAGCAGATCTCCTTTGCCTGGGCATAACTCTTTATTGACGCACTCTCAGGCAGCTTGTCGGGAAAATAGTGAGAAAAACCCGGATTTGAACCGCCGATTATCGAACGCAAATACGAAGCGGCCTCCCTGAAATCCTCATCGGTACCATCCACTAAAACGCTGCCGATATTAAAAATGCGTACCAGGGGGATGAACCGGTCAACTTCAGCACTGGTCAGGATTACGTGTTCTGTCCCGGGGTGATCAATCGCAACGGATTTAAAATACCTGAGATCACACTCTGATGGAGAACTGCCTAATCCTGATATGATCAGATCAGGATGTTCGGTAGAAGCGATGCTGATAGCTTCGTCTGGATCCGCAGCATAAATCAATCTCTGATCACTGCTGCTAAACAGATTTTTAAAAGCATCCAGCCTGCTCGCAGCAGACATCTGAAGAAGAACACATTTCATGGCTTTCCTTCAAAACTCCAACTTTTCCGGTTGCTACCCGTAATTCCATCGGTTAATATAAATAAGGCGCAGAGTATCATTACCTAACTTATGTACCCGAAACTCAGGGCAAATTGCACCTGTCCCTTGTGCATAAAGACTTCCACAAATTTTGATATACCACCAGTGTGGTGCTCCTGCGATTTGTTCAAGTTTTTCAGCTCTAAGGCCCAATGCACTTTACCCCTTCCCGTCTGCACAAATCAGGTATTTACTTTCCATTCAGGCGTTTCATGAAAAAAAGTGACCCCTCGCATTCTTAATACAATTATGCTATAATCAATATTTACGCGCAGTTACCGGCTTTGAATAAACATTATTTTTCTGAAAGGGAATCTTATGCCCTACGCTGTTTACCTGGTATTTTTCAGTTTAGTCGGATTAACTCTCATCTTATTGTTCGTACAGTGGGCCTCACTCTCTTCTCTTTCATCCAGAATAAGAGATCTGGAACAGGAAGTCGATAAAAAAGCGCAGGAATTTGACTCTTTACGCAGAGAGAAGCAGAATGTTGCCAGACAGCCTCTCAATAAAAGACCAGAACCCAGTCAAAATACCTGCAATGAACCAGAACCGGAAGAGCCGGTTACTGAATCAGGGTCTCAACAGTCAGGATTTCAGGAGACATTTGCCCGGGAGAAAGGAATAAATTTTCCGGAACCAGCCGCCCCCTCCTCAGAACAGCAAGAGAGGCCCCTGGAAGATCACCTGCAGATTGTCAGGCCGACTCTTGATGACCATTCTGAAAATGACATAATCCCTGTTGTACCCAGAAATTCTGAGGCCCCGGTTTTTCCGCCTGACCCGGGTCCCTGCCCACAGGAAACATTTGAAGATTCTGAACCGTTCAAGGTTGTAAGAGCTGTCAACGGCAAATTCACCGATATCGATATTACTGACCGGGAGCAGTTCGGAGAAGCACGCCCTGCAGCCGATGCCAATGATGTGAATGTCAAATCTGAAAAGTGTGAAAACAACCCATTGCCGGATATTTATAAAGAAAACATTCCGGAAGGCAGGGGTTCAAACGACACTGCACCTGTACAGGATCTTTTCTTATCAGGTAACGATGAGCCCCAGGAGAATGAACCGGAACAGCCTCATCCAGAAAATCGCTCATTCTTTACAGATCTGTACAACGAATCAGACGAGTGTTCCGCCCATGATGGCATTGAAATTCAAACGCCTTATCAAACATCGAATTTTAACGGCTCTGATTCCGGAACAGAACAACAGCCTTCAAAGCAGAAACAGACGCCTCAATCTGCACCTGATCTGAAGGATACCAGTTCATCAGGTCCAGAAGAATCTCCGACAGAATTGCTGAAAATAATGAGCAAAACCAAAAACAAGGGTTCAAAGACCGCGGTTTCATCAACACTGCCGCTTTACTCTGATGCGGCCCGTGATGCCGATTTCACAAGATTGTGCAAAATGCTCTCCGGCATAGTCTCAACCAGCAAAAAACCGGATATAAAGATCGATTTCGCCGGAATTCAGTTTATTTACGACAAAGAGCTGGAATACCTCCAGAATATTTACCATATTGTAAATAATCAGGGCGGAAGCCTGTCTTTTATTAACTGCAGCCCTGAACTGAGCGGCTTCCTGAGCAGAAACCCGGTTCTTTTATCCTTAATCAGTAAGAATAAAGCATGATTACCCTTGGAATTGAATCGTCCTGTGATGAAACTTCAATAGCAGTTCTACGTGATACAGAAATTGTAGTAAACCATATCTACTCTCAAATCGAACATGTCTGTTTTGGGGGAGTGGTACCGGAGATAGCTTCACGTGCGCACCTCGAGAAAATCGACCGTCTCACAGCTTCCGCCCTGAACGAGGCATCTCTCAGTTTCCGTGATATAGATCTCCTTGCTGTCACAGACTGCCCGGGCCTGGCAGGAGCCCTTTTAGTAGGGGTAAGCTTTGCCTTAGGAATTCATAACGGATGGAACATCCCTGTTACAGGAGTAAACCATCTGGAGGGCCACATCTTCTCCGCAATGCTTGAAAACCCCGGACTCAGTTTTCCATTCCTTGCTCTGGTGGTATCCGGCGGACATACAGCAATTTACAAGGTAATGGAGATCGGGCGTTACGAATGTCTGGGACAGACTGTCGATGACGCGGCAGGGGAAGCCTTTGACAAAGTTGGGAAGATGCTGGGGTTTGCATATCCGGCCGGAAGAGCAATCGAACAGGAAGCAGCCGCATCCCCCGAGGATGCTTCGGGGATCAGGTTCCCGGTAGCAAAGGTAAACGGCAACCCGTTTGACTTCAGCTTCTCGGGGCTTAAAACCGCAGTCAAATACTTCCTGGCTGATAAAGACGCGGATTTTATAAGAGAAAACAGGCCTTCGATCTGCAGAGCATTCCAGAAAGCAGTCGCTGACTCTCTTATGTCAAAACTGGCGGCAGCCTCTCATAAGACCGGTATCAAAGATGCTGCACTGGTCGGCGGAGTTGCCTGCAACGGAGAAATCAGGCGCCAAATGAAGAGACTTTTCGGTGACAGGGCACACTTCCCGAGACCGGGGCTGTGCACAGATAACGCAGCCATGATTGCCCTGGCCGGGTATAAGCGCAGCCTGAAAAACCTTACCCGTTTCCCCCATATGGAACCTTCCAAAGGACTGTAAAGGAGCGCTCTTATGTCATTTTTTATTCTAGCCTGCCTGTCTTTCTTCTCGATAACCTTCCTCATTATGCTCTCTGTTCAACTTATCCGGATGGAAAAGATGATAATCGACACGACAGAGCTTGTCGAGGCACAGGTAGAGGTCCTTTACGGGAAGTTTTAGTTATTACAATATGGAATAGCGCCTGAGATAGAAGAACACCACCTCAACAGTGACCTTCACGATACTTATTACCGGTATAACTAGAATCATCCCTATCACACCGGCAAGCTGCCCTCCTGTGGCTACACCGACTATCACTACCAGCGGATGCAGATTAACGCTCTTTCCGACTGCTATCGGGTAAACAAATGTTCCCTCCAGAAACTGTACGATCACAAATACGACTGCAATCTTGACAAACCCGATTACAGACAACCCCTCCGGGCTCACAATCAGGACAAAAAAAGCGGGAACAAACCCTATAACCGGTCCCAGATAGGGAATCAGGTTGCCCAACCCGGCAATGATTCCAATTACAATGCTGTATGGAAGACCGATTAAACTCAGGCCAATCGATGTCAATATTCCTACGGCAAGCGCATCTATGAGCTGTCCTCTGATAAAGCACTGAACCGAATCGGCGATTCTGCTGAACAGCAGCACAAACATTTCAAAATACCTGTTCGGTGTCAAGCGCAACATAGCCTTCTTAATAAGATAACCATCAGCAAGAAAAAAGAATGTAAACACCGGAATGAGCGTCAGAAGCGACACTATGTAAAGCAGATTGCCTGCAATAGCCGGAATCGATTTCAGTATGGCCCCGGTGCTGCCGGCAAGTTTATCTTTGATCAATTGGTAAAAATCGGGGACCGTAACTGCCGGGAACTTTGCGGCTACCACATCACGGAGACTGCCCAGACTTTTCTGCAGAAAATTGTCGTACTGGGGCAAATTCTTCGCCAGATTCCTTCCCTCGCTGACAAGCCCCGGAACAACAAAAAACGCAGCGACTGCAACCAGCCCGCCTGTTACAGCGAAAATAAGTGTTATAACCAGAAGCCGGTTGATGCCTCTTGCCTCGATAAGATTTACAAGAGGTTGAAACAGAAAAGCAAGAAGTATGGAAACTGCCAGCGGGATTGCAAGCACCTTCACCGAATAGATCACTGCCACCGCGATAAAAAGCAGCAGCACAAAAAAGCTGTACCGGATTATGCGACTTGAAACAGGAGTGTTAGAGCTCATCTATTCAGCGCCACTTTTTATCAGATTCAGCTCGTTTTGAACCCTCTCAAGATTATCATTTGCCTTTATAAGACGGCTGCAGACAATTCTGGATAAGTTTACCAGAATGCGGCTCCCCAGCCTGGGGTCCCTCTCCATAATATTGCCCAGGTCAGGTTTAGAGAACCCGTAAAGCACCGTTTCTGTTGTAGTAACCGCAGAAGCGCTCCTGCTGATGTCATCAAGAAGTGCCAGCTCTCCAAAGAAACTGCGCTCGCTTATAAGCGCAAGCCGGATACCCCCGGCCGTTGCAGAGATCTTTTTCTCAATCGAAACCTCGCCCTTCTTGACGATATACATGCCGGCGCCTGGTTCCCCTTCGTTAAACACAATTTCCCCTGCCCTGTACCTGCGCTCATGAAGAACCCTCTCGATCTGAACAAGGTTTCTTGTGGAAACATTCTCAAAAACCGAAAGCGATTTCAGAAGCTCGATAGTGCTCTTTGATTCTGCTGAATTGGGGAAAAAAAAGGACCAGACCGGATTATCCATAAGACATTCCTTCAGCCCTGCAGTGAGGAGTCTTCTTCAGGGCTATCCTCGGGGTTGTATTCAGTAGTATTCTCAGATGAACAGTCGGGGCACTCTTTGGCCCCTGAAAAGCCGGCGGCAAAAACATTTCCGCATTTTTTACAGAACATAAAACGCATTGTCGGATACTTGTTCTCGTTAATCATCGTGCGTGCCCCGCCTTATTATTTACAAATCACCAAACATGGCATCCACATAGGATCTGGGGTCAAAGTCCTGGAGATCTTCAAGCCCCTCTCCTACTCCGATTTTCTTTACAGGAACCTTAAACTGCCTGGTCATGGATATTGCCACACCGCCTTTTGCTGTACCGTCAAGTTTGGTAACGATAAGTCCTGTCAGACCCAGTGCATCATTGAAAACTTTAACCTGCCTGAGCGCGTTCTGCCCCGTAGTGGCATCGATTACCAGAAGAATTTCGTTGGGGGCATGAGGCGTGTTGCGCTTTATCACCCTGACAATCTTGTCAAGCTCATTCATCAGGTTGACTTTTGTATGCAGTCTTCCCGCGGTGTCTAAAATAAGCACATCTGTGTTTCTGGCCTTCGCCGCCTCAATCGCATCAAAGGCAACAGATGCCGCATCGGAGCCCTCCTGCTGCGCGACGAAATCGCAACCGGTACGCTCAGCCCAGATCCTCAACTGCTCTATGGCCCCCGCCCGGAAAGTATCCGCCGCCCCAAGCATCACCGTCTTTCCCTTCCTGCGCATCTCGTTGGCCATCTTGCCTATTGTCGTTGTCTTTCCAACCCCGTTTACACCGACTACAAGTATCACCCAGGGCTTGGGGGGAAAATCCTCCGGAAGCTTCACTACATTGAGCCCGGATGACAACATCCTTTTAAGCTCCTCATAGGCCTCGTGAGTATCACGAATCCCATCTTCCCTGATACGCTCCCTGAGATCATCAACTATCTCACTTGAAAGCTCCATCCCTACATCCGCGGCTATAAGCGCATCTTCTAGCGATTCAAAGAACTGCTCGTCAAAACGGCTTTCACCGCCGACAATGGATGTCAGCTGAGAACGCGTTTTACTTAAACCCTCTTTTAATCGCGAAAACAGGCTCATGACTTCTTTCCCTCTGGTCGGCTTCTTTATCTTCTATATTTCTATATTTTTTAATTCTTAATATATGTAAAATCTAGCCATAAATAAAGAAACCCCACAGATTAAAACGCCTTTATTTTATTATGCTGAAAAATTCAGACGATTTTTCCATGTTCTGAGCAAGAGTTTCATTTACTTTACGGTAATCGGCCTCACTGAGCTTTAGTACAGTTCTGGCCTGTTCCCACTCCCCGGGACTGACCTCTTCTTCCCACAATCCGTTTCCAGATTCATGCGCGAACAGATCCGCAATATGCACTGTGGTCACAAGATCCACCAGCTCATGGGCATCCCCGGGGTTGTGATGGTAAATGATAGCGTGTCCCAGATCAGACGGAAGTGCCCACTTCTCGGCCAGTATCTTTCCCAGTTCCGCGTGAGAAAAACCCAGAACCCGCTTTTCCGCATCCAGAAGCGCTATCTTGTTTTCCCTGGCGTACTCACACACCTCAAGATACTCCCGGCTCATATACTCACAAAAAATAAGCTTTCCTATGTCATGAAGAATTCCGGCACAGAACGCACTCTCCGGATCCATTATGCGCACATTGAAAAAATGACGGACAATAATCCTGGAGGCCAGAGCTGTAACGATCGAGTGCTTCCAGAAACGATCCCTGTCAAAAGCCCTGTTTTTTATAACGGGAAACATCTTCATCAGCGAAACACTCAACACTATCGAACGTACCGCATTGAAACCAAGAATCACCACCGCTGTCGATACAGATGAGATACTGCGGGGAATTCCATAAAAGGCACTGTTGGCCAGCCGTATAATCTTACTTGTAAGTGCCGGATCCTTCTCTAAAAGCTTTGCCGCATCATCAGCAGATGATTCAGGAGAATTAATCACCTCTATCAGCCGATTAACTATGGCCGGAAACGGAGGGAGATTATCGATATTATCTACCAGCTGGCGATAGCGCTCCGATGATCCTGAAACCATGTTTGAATTCATATATCTTTCCGGGTAAAAGGTTCTGCAATACAATATCTGTAATTATCCGTTGTTTTTACTCTGACTTCAAGCCAGGAATTGCGCGGAACAGAAATTTCCGGTACCCGCACACGGATATAATTCGACGTCAAACCCTCGACAGGCTCCCCGGATTCAACAAGCAGACGCAGAGAAACACCCCTGCATGACTCCAGAAACGCAGCCCTGCTCTCCTCAAGAGCTTTTCTAAGCCTGCTGCTTCTCTCTGTTTTCACCACCTCCGGTATCTGCCCCGGCATGGAGAAGGCCGCGGTTCCCGGACGAGCCGAGAAGCGGAAAACATGCCCGTAGGAAAAACCCACCCTCGAAACATTCTCCAGCGTTTCCAGAAACATCTCTTCTGTTTCCCCCGGAAAACCGACTATGAAATCACCCCCGAGTCCGGCATGAGGGAAGTTTCTCCTGAAAGATAAAAGTTTCTTTAGTAACTCCTGCACCCCCTCACCATCCCTGCCCATTCTGCTCAGCACATCCCCATTGAGACTCTGCACACTTACATGCAGATGATCACAGACCCTGCCCGCCTCTGCTGCCATCTGAAGAATTTTCGTGTCAAGGTCGCGCGGGTCAAGAGAACTCAGTCTCACCCTGAAATCCCCCTCTATCTTCATGATCTCCTCAAGGAGCATCACCAGTGTCAACCCCTCCTGCTTTCCAAACTGCCCGATATGCGTACCGGAAAGCACTATCTCCTTGAAACCGGTACCGACAGCCTCAGCACATGTACTCAAGACACTTTCCGCAGAAACCGATCTTGATGGCCCGCGGAGCTGCGGAACGATACAATAGGCACACCGGTAGTCACAGCCCTCCTGAATCTTTACAGAAAATCTGGTGCGGAAATCATCAGGACGCGGAACAGCTCCAGGATCAACACCACCATACCCTTCCTCTTTGTCAAAACCGGCATGAAAGATTCCCCCACCCTGGTTTTGAAGAATCGAAACGATCTCTTTTTTGAATGTATTACCCACCACCCAGTGAATGCCTGCGGATTTTAACTGCTGCGGTTTCTGCTGCGCAAGACAGCCTGTTACCATTATGCGGACGGCCGGATACTCCTTTAAAAGCGCGCGAAGCATCCGCAGCGTTTTCGATTCGGTACCTGAGGTCACAGAACAGGTGTTTACAATAACCACATCGGATTCTTCCGGACTGTCAACGACACTGAACCCGTTTAAAAAGAGACGCATCCGTAAAGAAGCCATCTCCTCCTGGTTGGTCCTGCATCCAAGTGATTTTATATGCACCCTGCGGCATTCGCCGGCCCCCCCGGTCATACCGGCAGATCCCAGTCCTGAATCGCATCGGGCCTTGACGGGAAAACCGGAATCAGCAGTTCCAGTTTAAGTGTTGAAAAAAGATCATTTACTATGTAGTTGGCCCCGCACATTCTCATGCTTCCCCCGGTTTCCTTGAGGAGATTATTCATGTTGAGAACCGTGCCGAGACTGAGGCTGTCAAAGAAGGTCAGCTCCTCTACGTCAAGAAGAATCTTTCTATGCTGTGCCAGGGAAAGGAGAAACTGCTGTTTAAGGTACGATGATCCGCCGGGATGAGTCAGCACGCCGGAGAGAACAAAAACACAGATATCGCCCAGAATCTCTTTTTGAACGGTAAGCTTTATGTCCACAGAGGTCTCAAAGAGGTCGACTTGAGCCTTTATGAGCCCGCCATCCCTCTTGATTGTGAAGATCCGCTCGAGCCCCGCGTCACAGAAAAGCTCATAGAGATCATCATTGAGGTTCCCTATAACAAGCTCCACACCCCTCAAGCGGCACTCTTTTGAGAGGGTGATCAGTACCCCTATTCCCGAGCTGTCAATCAGATCGGACCCGGAGAAATCGAAAAAGACACTGCTGAACCGGTCTTTTTGAAGATCGCTCAATACCGATGCCATGGTCTCCCTGACCACTGAACCGGTAAAATGCTGAGGCCCTTTTATTTGTAAACAGTTCTGAGACATAAACCGGTCCTAACGCAGAAATCTTCTTGAAAGTTCATCGATCGAAATTCTGACCAGAGTCGGCCTTCCGTGAGGGCAGATATAGGGGTTTTTAGCGGAAAATAGAGTATTTAACAAAGCATTCATCTCTTCCTGGGTCAGTTTCTGGCCCGCCTTTATCGCAGCACCGCAGGCAAATGCCGCCGCAAACCTTTTTTCCGGCTCTAAAAAAGCCTGGGGGTCTTTTCCTTCAAGGAGATACTTCACTATTCCCTGCACAGTATCCTTCACGGCCCCGTCTTTGAGAAAGGCCGGAATAGCAGAAACCGATACCGCCTGTCCCCCGAAATCGTCTATGTCAAAGCCGAAGGACTGAAGGTACCCGCGGCCCGACTCTACAATTGCCTTTTCGGTTGCAGTGAGCTCAAGGACTATAGGGAACAGAAGCTGCTGCGATGCGGCACGGCCCCTCTTTATGTCCTCAAGCGCCTGCTCAAAGAGCACCCGTTCGTGAGCTGCATGCTGGTCGATCACAAGTATCCCGTTTTTTATGGGAGCCAGCACAAACATGCTGTGCACCTGATAGCAGGGAATAAGATCCCAGCGTTCCTCACCGTTTAATTGTATACCGTTTGCCTGCGCGTTGTCAATCTCCTTTTCCGTCTGAGTGCCTGTGTTTGCGCTTCCAGGGAAGGGGAGAATTGTCTGCTGGGCCTCTTTCTCTTCAAAAGGAGCGTAACTAACCGGTTCCTTCACATAGCCGCTCTTATTTTCTGTAAAGAGAGGGTAAGATGCGGGCGGCTGCTGCCCGGGGACTGGCGCTGATAAAGAGACACCCCCCTCTGCAAGGGAGTCGGGCCTGACCATGGAGGAGGTGATGCTGCCTTTCACAGTAGAGAAGATAAAACTGAAAAGCTCCCTTTCATTGTCAAATTTCACCTGCTGCTTTGTGGGGTGAACGTTTACATCTATTCTGGAGGGATCGATATCGAGAAAGCAGAAAAACGAGGGACGGTACCCGGCGCCCAGAAACTGGGAAAAAGCCTCTCTTACGGCGTATGTGACTGAATCGTTGTCGATTCGCCTCAGATTGACAAATAGCAAACTGAACCTGGGGCGGTCACGGAGATCCTCAGGAGAGGAGACATAAATGAGAGATTCCATCCCCTCCCTGGAGCCTCTGCACTCTATGAGCCTGCCGGCAAACTGATTACCGGCAACGGCCCCGATACGCTCTAAAGTGGTGGGCGCCGCCGGAAAATCCATCACCTTTTTGTTATCGATAGAGAGGGTGAAATGGATTGAGGGAAAAGGGATAGCGATCTGCTCGAAAACCCGCATGCAGGAGAGCTGTTCGCTTCTGCTGCTTTTCATGAATTTTTTACGGGCCGGCACATTGAAAAAAAGGTCTCTGACAGAAACTGTGGTGCCCCGGTTGTGGGGAGAGGGAGCTATATTCTCTGCCTGGCCGCCGCAGGAGCAGATTTTGTGGCCCAAACCGGTTTGCCCGGCCGAACTTTCCACCTGAATCCTGCTGACCGCGGCAATACTTCCCAGAGCCTCACCCCGAAAACCCATGGTGCCGATCGAATAAAGATCATCAGCAGTACTGATTTTACTTGTGGCATGTGAAAGAAGACACCTTGAGAGGTTCTCAGGAGTCATCCCCTGGCCGTTATCTGCCACCTTTATGAGAGAGAAACCGGAGTCCTCAAGGGTGACATCGATTCTTGTTGCCGATGAATCCAGAGAGTTTTCGATAAGCTCTTTAAGCACCGATGAGGGCCGCTCGACCACCTCGCCGGCCGCGATCTTCTCCACAATTTCCCGGGGCAATATCTTTATGAGATTTGTTTCTTGCATTTTGGGGGCCAGTTTCTGGTTTTTACCGCACAAAAGAGCAAAATTAACGCTCTTTTTCCACTCTGGAAAACTCTATCCTACACTTTTAAGCCTGAAATCTTTGTGCCATAAATATACAACATGGGATATCGATATTTGCCCGACAGGATCAGGATAATGCTAGATTGAGGCTAAGAATAAGATGAAGAGCTTTTGGAGGAGTATACTCGATAAATTTTTCTGGAAGAAGGCGTCCCGATACAAGTATAAGCAAGAATTAAAGATAAGGAGTTTCTGGAAGAGGGCGTCCCAATACAAGTAATAAACAAGAATAAAGAAATTCTGGAAGAGGGTGTCCCCTCTTTCGCTCCAGCCTGTCGAAGACGCCAGTCTTGCGCTATCACCCCGTGTTGTCCACCATTTGTGCAGGCAGGTCTGGTTATCACATTTTCAAACACCTTTGCGGCCGCACTGGCGAACTGTAGGTAGATTAAAACGTATTGTAGCCTGGAAGAATTCAAGCATGTAATGGAAAGTCACAAGTCGCATTCCGGCAGAGACGTCCGTTACGGTTGCGCTGAAAAGGTTACTTATGTGAATAACGTAACAGTCGCACTCCGTCATTCCGGCGAAGGCCGGAATCCATCTTTCCCGGTTTCCTAATTCTCAGATGGATGCCGTTTTTCAACGGCATGACATCCGTTACGGTGGTGCTAAAAAGGTTATTTCTGTGAATGCCGCAACGTTTCCGCCCAAGCCGCCATGTCAGCCGTAAACCGGCGAGTACACCGCTTTACTGCTGCCACAGCGGCTTGGGCGTGTTATGCCTCTGTAGACTCTGCCCCTCTTTCTCCGGGCGGGCGGTCTTAATTCTTCTCACTCTTTCCAAGCTTCTTCCTTGTTCTCCTGCGGTTTGGAACTTTCCTGGCATTTCCGCTTTTAACCTGCATATACATTCTTAATACAGCATTCATTCTTGTCTGATATCCCGGTCCCTGCTGTTTATACCACTCCAGAATATCCTGATCTAACCTGATATTCACTGACTTTTTCGGTTCAGGCATTCTCAGAGCAGCGTTTGAAAAAAATGAGTCATCCAATTCAGGATTCTCACTTAAATTGATCTCCTTATCGCTCATCGTAGAGAGCCGTTCCCAGTCAGTACCCGATTGCTTCTTTAAATTTTTTACTTTCATTTGTTGTTGCCTTCCGTACTGAAATTATCCGTACTACATCATTGAAGTCGTCTTCAGTATACACAATGACTGCTATAATTCCTTTTAAAAAACCGATTCCGACCCATCTCTCTTCTCCATAATCGCTTCCGATTATCAATGCAGGTCAGCATAGGATATTTAAACATCTCCAGAGCATCTGAAAAATCTATTCCATGCTTTTCAATATTGTTCTTGTTTTTCTGATGATCCCAGAAATAGTTCATATTAATGTATATACATTATGTGGATACTAAAATGAAGCATTTTATTTCCGGTTTTCCCCGCCCGCCCTCTTTCTCCGGGGCAGAGGCTATGGCGCATAACAGCCTGCACTCCGTCATTCCGGCGAAAGCCGGAAACCAGTCCTTACTTTTCCACCCATTTCCCAAATGCTGTTTGAAACGGCATGACCATTCATAGCGGCATTGCTTAAAATCTATTGAGTTCACACTTTATAATACTTATTTTACATACTACCCATATTAACCCGAGGGCTATACAAATGGTAATTAACTTCAACTTGGCAGATCGTCCATTTCTCTGCAGTACAGCATTTTTCTTCCTGATATTTCTGTTCATCTCAACCACCTCATATTCCGACACTACAACCGCAGTAACAACTACCTCAGCCCCATCAGTACCCCAGATTTCCGAATCATCACAGGGCTCGTTCCTTACTGACTGGAACTTCCGTCCAGGTGATGCCATAATAATAACGGTCACACCTGACACCGGTTTCCCAAATGGAATCTACCCTGTTGACGGGCAGGGATATGTTGATCTCCCGATGATCGGCCCTCTTCAGGTGACAAAGATGGGCAGGGCATCATTTGAAAAAAAGATCGGCGAAACCTGGATACCGCTTCTTCGCTTTTCCAGTATCCAGGCAAGGCGCGTAATTTCACTCACTTTTCAGGGCGGCTTTAACAGGCCGGGGACTTACTGGGTCTCTCCGGGAGCGACCCTCTGGCGTGCGCTTTCCCAGACCGGCGGCACGGTGAGAGAAGACGGGATCGAGAAGATCAAATGGAAAAGAGGCGCTCAGAAAATGACACCTGAATTTACAGAACTTCTAACCCAAACCAAACCAATCGCTGAACTGGGATTTCAATCCGGGGATATCCTCGAGGTCATAAACCGTCCAAAAAGAACGGGCTGGGATATTTTCAAGCAGGATATCCTGCCAGTCGTAAGTTTCGGCCTCTCAAGCGCCGTTACAGCCATCACTCTTTACGAATGGTCGCAGAAAGATTAATAACAGTGGAGCAGAACGCAACTAATTCAGTACCGCAGTTTAAACCCGATTTTGTCTACTGGATAAGACACTACTGGGGTCTGCTCTGGCGATGGAAATGGTATATACTGCCCACGTTTCCGGCGCTGGTTGTAACCTGGTTTCTTCTTGTTATCACCTTCGGCAAAGTAAGACCCGACCTCACCGCCAACGTTCTTCTGGGACTTGAGAACCAGTCCTCGGTTCTGGTGCTTCCAGAGGCGATCCCTAATGGCCTGGGAAAGATGAAGCTTATCCATAGCAGAAATTTTCTGAGTGAAATAGTTGATTCACTCTCCCTGAACTGTATTTTCCCCAGATATAACCGCTCGGATATCCTTAACTACATCAGCGTGGACAGCACCGCGATCTTAGGCAGATACCGTTTTAGTATCGATGAGACGTCAAAGTTTTCCTATACCGTCTATTTAACAAACAATAAACTTGGTGTCAGAAAAAAAGCGGTAACCACCGGTAAGCTTCCATCACTTGACACACTAAGGACAACAGGGATCACTTTCGTATTCAATCCCCTGTTTCTAAAAAAGCCTGTCAGTTTTGATTTTTATGTTCTTCCCAAACTGGATGCTATCGAGAGCCTCAAAAAAAGAATTGTGATCACCGGTAACACCAAGCGGGATCCGATGCAGGAAGGGATCGTTATTCTAAGCCACAATGGCAACGATCCTCAACTGATCTCTTCAACCCTCAATACTATAGCCGATAAATTCGTGGAGAGAAATCTCAGCTTCCGGAAGAGAAAAACAAGTGATGTGATGAAGGCCCTTAACACTCAGCTTCAGGCCGCATCATCACAGCTTCTCTTTGATGAAAACCGGATCAGGGCATTTAAAGAGGAAAACCCCAATGTGGGACTTGGGATAGAAGCGCAGAACGCGGTCTCCAATATCACCATGCTGGAAACTAAGAATATGAATATCATCACTGAGATAGATGAGGCAAAAGAGCTTATAAACAGGTTCGAGGTGAGTGCAGAGAGTGACGATGCCGATCAGATTACCAGTGAAGCGCTTCTGTTTCTCTCATCACGCAAGATACCCGGCGCGATAATTCTTCAACAGGACTTTAACAACCAGCTCCAGCAGAAGATGTCCCTGAAAGCAAACCGTTATTCGCCCGATCACCCCATGGTCAAAGAGGTTCAGTCAAAGATCGAGGCTTTAAAGGCCAAAACCCTGCCTCTTATACGGGACTTCATTAAAAAGCTTGAGGCTGAGATGGCTCTGGCAAGAAATCAGAAGTCAACCACCATGAATCAGCTCCAGAGACTTCCGCAAAAAGAGATGCAGCTTGCCGCACTGACCCGTCAGCAGGAGATCAATTCTGAGATTTACACAAACATATTGAGCAGATATAACCAGGCAAAAATCGCCGATGAAACGGAAGTGGCTGACATTTACATAATGGACTATTCCGTGCCCCCCGAGGATGCATCCGCGAGAAAAGAGCTCATGAAACTCCTCGCCATAGGGCTTCTGGTGTGTTTACTGATCGCTTTCGGCCCGGCAGTGGCTTTTGACTTCCTTGATAGAAGAGCACGTTCCGAGGAAGACCTGAAACGGTTTATGGCATATCCGATTCTGGAGACAATTCCTGTAATAAACTCACCCAAAGAGAAGAGAAAACGCAAATCAAATGTAAATACGACGGCTTCGGTTGACCCCAAGCTTCTTGCTATGGGACCGTTTGTGACCTATGTACACGAAATTTTCCGTTCTCTTCGTGCAAAGCTCAATTTCCGCCTTGACGGCAAAGAGGCAAGATCCATACTTGTCACAAGTCTCGATTCCGGTGAAGGGAAATCCCTCATTTCATCAAACCTGGCGATCATGATGGCCCAGCAGCACATCCCCACCCTGCTTATCGACGCCGACATGCGCAGAGGTAAACTCCACGCCTCTTTCGCCCAGGAACAATACCCCGGCCTCTCGGATCTCCTGATGAACCAGAATCAGCTTACAGAAGAGATAGTGCAGTACTCCATCAGGCTTACAACCTATCCTAATCTTTATCTGCTTACCTCAGGAACACCTCTTGAGAACCCGACAGAACTTCTTACCCGGCCAAGATTCAAAACGCTTCTTAAGTGGGCTCAAATGAAGTTCAGCGCGGTCATCGTGGATTCTCCACCGCTTTCACCTGTTACCGATCCGATAATTATCAACGAACAGGTATGCGGCTCCATACTGGTTGTGCGG
>Ga0123335_1001133_pt1 | contig 44429 bp, 40 predicted proteins | sample BiotimSIPDNA_2_FD_89707 | JGI IMG/M metagenome (GOLD analysis project Ga0123335, IMG submission 89707) | Anaerobic biogas reactor microbial communites from Washington, USA - Biogas_R2 time_0 SIP DNA | ecosystem: Engineered > Bioreactor > Anaerobic > Unclassified | place: Washington, USA...
GCCTGGCCGGCCCATGGCCACCCTTGATCCCGAAGGTCAGCAGCGCGCCAAAGCCACCGCGGTAGTATTTTTTAGCCAGTTCGTGCGACGGGTGACCGGGCAGGCCTGGATAATTCACCCATGCTACCTGCGGGTGCTGTTCCAAAAATTTTGCCACGGCCAGCGCGTTCCGGCAGTGCCGCTCCATCCGCAGCGGCAGGGTCTCGAGTCCCTGCAACAGCAGAAAGGCGTTAAAGGGGCTCAGGCACGGCCCCAGATCACGCAGCAGCTGCACTCTCGCCCTGCCTATAAAGGCAGCCGGGCCAAAGGCCCCGGTGTAAATCACGCCGTGATAACTGGGGTCGGGTTCGGTAAACTGTGGAAAATTGCCGTTAGTCCAGTCAAATTTTCCACCGTCCACAATAATCCCCCCGATGGAATTGCCGTGCCCGCCAATAAACTTGGTGGCGGAATGGATCACTATGTCCGCGCCGTACTCCAGCGGCCGGCAGAGCCAGGGTGTGGTTACGGTGTTATCCACGATAAAGGGGATCCCGGCCCCGTGGGCTATGTCCGCAACCGCCTGAAAATCCACAATGTCAAGCTTCGGATTGCCACTGGTTTCAGCGTAGATCGCTTTCGTCCGCGGTTTGAGCGCCCGGCGGAAATTCTCCGGATCTGCCGGGTCCACAAAGGAAACGTCAATACCGAAACGCTTCAGTGTGACTTTGAAAAGGTTGTATGTGCCCCCGTATAGACTATTGGCAGATACGATGTGGTCCCCCGCACCGGCCAGGTTGGCTATGGCCAGAAACTCCGCCGCCTGCCCCGAGGCGGTGGCCAGGGCGCCCACCCCGTTTTCCAGGGCGGCCACCCGCTGCTCCAGGACATCGTTGGTGGGGTTCATCATCCTGGAATAAATATTTCCGCTCTCCTGCAGCGCAAAAAGGTTCGCAGCGTGTTCGGTATCCCTGAATACATAAGATGTTGTCTGGTAGATGGGCACCGCCAGGGCGCCTGTTGCCGGGTCCGCTTCCTGCCCGGCGTGCACGGCCAGAGTTTCAAAGCCCCTTGACCTATTTGTCATTATTGCCTCACCCCTTACTTTTAAATTTAAAAACCCCTTCAGAAAAGAAGAGGCTATCAAAAACTCTCTTCTTATCTTTCCGGCATTGCGGAGGAAATTGGCACCTTTCAAGCTGCGCTTGAGGTTGCCGAAGGTTCATCGGGTCCGTCCCTCCCCTTCTCTGGATAAGAAAGTAACGCTATTAAATATTATTAAACATATTGGTTTAGTATGATTATATTGAAGGGAATCCCATCTGTCAATAAAAATATTTTTCCCCTTATTTTAGTCTTCTTAAACAAACTGTTTACATTATTTATACCTGTGCCCCTATGCCTCCTTCTGCAGAACAAACAGGCAGTCTTCGCCGCATTTCAGCTTCCCTTCCCGGCAGACTGTTTCCGCAATTGAGCTGTCTTCCTCCATCTGCCTGACACGTTTTTCAAGCCTGTCAATTTTTCTCTGCATACAACGGATCATTTCCGCTACGGGGTCCGGCAACAAATCGTGGCGCAGGTCAATTTCATAGTCCTCCCGCGGCTCAACCTTCCGGCCGTTCCTGGCCACCACCTTACCGGGCACCCCAACCACTGTGCTGTCGGGAGGAACCTCTTTCAAAACCACCGAACCCGCTCCAATCCTGGAATTGTCCCCTACGGTAAAGGATCCCAGCACCTTGGCGCCCGCGCTGACCACCACATTGTTGCCGATGGTGGGATGCCTCTTTCCTTTCTCCTTGCCTGTACCACCCAGGGTAACACCCTGATAAATGGTAACGTTATCACCTATCTCAGCAGTCTCACCAATAACGACGCCTAAACCGTGGTCGATAAACAGCCCCTCGCCTATTTTAGCGCCGGGGTGGATCTCAATACCCGTCAGAAAGCGGGACAAGTGGGAGATAAACCGGGCCACAACAAACCAGCGTCGCCTGTAAAAACCGTGGGCTATGCGGTGCATAATCAGGGCATGGAGACCGGGATAGCAGAGCAATACCTCAAATACTGATTTAACAGCCGGATCCCGCTCCATAACAGCACGGATATCATTTCTTAGCCGGCTGAACACCATATTCCACCCCCACTCAAGTCTGGTTCATTCCTTAAGAAATATAATTTTGTCAGGCTTACCCCGTCAGCGTACTGGAGCACATGAGCAGAATCAGTCACGGGAGTAGCTAAAGATCCCCCCTTTAGTGAGCCGGGAAACAGGCGCCGGCAGCAACTGAATTGTCCACAGCGCCGCTCATCCCAAGGAAAACCTTCACTTTAATCACCTGTTTGTTTTTTGCGATAATTATTAACAGCTGCATGCAGGGCGTCAGCAGCCAGGTTGGAGCAGTGCATCTTGATAGGGGGGAGGCCGCCTAAAGCTTCCGCTACCTGCCTGTTGCTCAGCTCTAAAGCTTCCTCAAGGGATTTACCCTTTGCCATTTCCGTGACCATGCTGCTGGTGGCTATGGCCGCGCCGCACCCGAAAGTTTTAAACTTTATATCTTCGATAATATTATCCTTGACTTTTATATAAACTCTCATGATATCCCCGCAAACGGGGTTGCCGGTCTCGCCAATCCCGTCAGCGTCTAACATTTCTCCAACATTGCGGGGATTTGCGAAATGATCCATGACTTTTTCCGTGTACATCCTAAATCACTCCTTCCTGCAGCGGAGACATGTCTCTAAGTTTTTCCACAATCGGTTTTATAACTTTGACGAAATAGTCAACATCCTCCCGGGTATTATCTTTTCCCAGGGTAAGGCGCAGCGACCCGTGGGCCTCTTCAGGCGGGATCCCCATGGCCAGCAGCACATGGGACGGCTCAAGCGAACCGGATGTGCAGGCGGAACCGGTGGAAGCCGCTACACCTTTCATGTCCAGGCTGAGTAACATCGACTCACAGCCACCTCGGGATGGACAGGGGTAGTCCCGCTGTGATCGAAATAAATTCTGCGCACTTAACAAACCCCCTTAACCTGCTCACCAGTTTGGAAAAGGTAAACATAGTATTCCAATAGGAATAATAATATTATCATAGTAAACTGCCCGGATTCTGTCAACACTTTTAAAATATTAATTTTAAAATGTTTAACCTGCAACTGGTTTATGGTGGGTTTACACTGAGCCTGTCCTCCCCTGCAAAAACGACCCCAGAAATAATGAAGAAGCCCGCTGGGCTCCCGCTCAGATCAAGCTTCGAGGAAAATTTTTCAATTAAAAAAACACCCGGCGGCGCCGGTTTATTGGGAGCAGCGGCGTAGTTTTGCGAAGGAAACATGCGTAGATTTATCTACCCCCTATCCGCCAGTCTGGCCTTGCCTGTCTCCTCCTTGACTGCCGCCCTGCCCGCCGCCCGCGGCGCCGTCCACTGTTTCAATCTTTTTAATCTCCCCGTCAATCTGCATTTCTACCGTCTTGCCGTCCCTGGTTGTGACCCTCAGGGTTGTTTTCCGACCGCCCTGCTGGTTCTGGTCCTGCTGTCCCTGGCTATCCCGGCCCTGCTGATCCTGCCCGTTTTGCCCCTGGCCCTGATCTTGCTGGCTTTGCCCGTTTTGTTCCTGGTTGTCCTGACCCTGCTGGTTCTGGCCCTGGTTGTTCTGGTCCTGCCGGCCTTGCTGACCCTGCCGGTTCTGGCCTTGCTGGTCCTGCTGCCCTGCCAGGGGGCCCCAGCGCTGCTCCAGCAGGTAAGACTCTTCCCTGGTGATTAGCCGGACCGGCGTAATTTTAGCAGGTACATCAAAGTCCCCGTTTTTTACCTGCCGGTCGTACTGCCAGTAACCGGTGGAGGCAAGTCCCACCAGCGCATCGTAGGCATACTGCGCTATCATTTCCGGCATGAGGTCCACCTCCGCCTCATGGTCACCCGCTACAAGGGCCCGGGAGGCCTCCTGGTCGGCCCCCACACCTACTGTCACTATTTTCTGGCCGAGACCGCGGTTTTTTAATACTTCAGCAGCTGCCGCAGCCATGCGGCTGTCCGTAGCCAGTATTGCGTCGATCTGGTTGTTGGTTGATGTCAAAACCCTTTCAATTGTCGCTGCCGCCTGCTGGGGGTCGCCCCGGGGATGGTCCTGGACCAGGACTACCTTCACCTGGGGCAGGTTATTAAGCTTTTCCAGGAGGGAGGAAGCGATTTCCCGGGAAGCCTGATCATTCCGGTCACCCTGGAGAAGCACCACCCTGGCCGGCGTGGTACTTCCCCGGGCAATTGCCTCCGTGAAATTTGCCAGCAATTCTCCCGTTCTGGCATGATCCGAGGAAATATATCCGTCCACCGGGCAGTTAGCGGGGAGCGCCTCCAGGGCAATCACTTTAATATTGGCCTGCAGCAGCCGGCGCACCAACCTGGGGCCCGACTCCGGGTCAACAACCTGGAGAAGGACTGCCTTGACGTTCTGGTTTACCAGCTGCTCCAGGTCCCTTTCCTGCTGATTGGGGTCGTTTTTAGCGTCCAGCCAGGTAATGTTCACCTTCTGCTGGCCTTGCTGGCCGCCTTGAGCCCCGCCGGCCTGGACCGGAACAGCCTCACCGCCGCTCCGGCCGGTCTGTTGTTCCTGTTGCCCCTGCTGGTCCTGTTGTCCCTGCTGGTCCTGCCGGCCGCCCTGACGGGCGGACATCGTTTGTTTAATAATCTTATTCCCGTCTCTTTCCATGTCTGCCAGGCTCACAGCTATTTTAATCTCCTGGCCGGCCGCGTTGCTGACAGGCTTTCTTTGGGGCTGCTGGTTCTTGCTGCACCCGGATAATAACGGGATAACAATGATCATGATCAGAATAAGGAGCTTACCGCAGTTCGTTTTTTGTGCAGGCACCGCCTTCACCCCTTAATACTGTCTTGAAATAAAGATCATCCGGCGAAGCGTAAAAAAGCATGAAAGAATGATTTACTGTTATTATGCTTAGAAATGTGTCTAAATATTGAGGGAAATGTCCTGAGAAACATTTAGGAAGTTTTGCAATAAATTGTAAAACCCCTTTCTATTAACTGGTAATGGAAATATAATACTATAGAGGTGATTTTTATGAAAATATTAACAACTTTGAAAACAATAATCGTTACAGAGTTATGCAAAATTAAAGACTTGCTTGATCAGACCACTGTATTCTCCCTGCCAAACGCGGTTGAAAACGCCCGGCAGGAATGGCAGCTGGCCCTTAAGGAAATGAATTACACGGACAGCGACCTCTCCGAATACGTCATTTATAAAATCAACGCTGCCGAAAGACGGTACATAGCCCTGCTCGAACTGGCCAGGAAAGAAGGGGTCACAGCCTGGCCCGCAATCCCCGAATACTGCCCTGACCAGGAGGACTGTTCCGGTTCCGGGGATGAAGCGGGCAGTGTAAAAAGCACTTCACTTTGCAGCAATTAAAAAAACCGGGATCTTTTCCCGGCTCTCCATCTGATTTTTATTTTAGAGAAATTCACTCTCATTTACCCGGCCTTTTGGTGAAGCACAGGCTAAAAAGCAACCTCTACCTTACATGCACTGTATCCAGTGTTTTATTTACTTTTCTCCGTGGTTGAAGGAACTGTACCAGGGTTTAGCTGCCAATAAAAAAAGAATGATTCTTATTGGCCCATTAGACACCGGTGAGATTCGAAAACGCTTCCTTAACCTGCTTAAAATCTTCCCAAACAGGCCTCTTTTTGCTGGCATCCCTCAGCAGCGCCGCAGGATGATAGGTGGGCATAATTTTTATCCCGCTCCTACTGACCAGCCAGCGTCCGCGCATCCCTGTGATCTTCGCCCGGGAATCGACCAGAAACTGCAGGGCGGAGCTGCCCATCAGGACAATAATCCCGGGTGAAATCAATTCAATTTGCCGGTAAAGCCAGGGGAGGCACTGCTCCGCTTCTTCAGCGCGGGGGGCTCTGTTCCCGGGGGGCCTGCATTTAACCACGTTGGCAATGTATGTATGAGTAAACCTTTCCAGGCCCACCGCCGCCAGGATTTTATCCAGAAGTTGGCCCGCCTTGCCCACAAAGGGCCGCCCCAGACGGTCCTCGTCAGCACCCGGCCCCTCTCCTATCAACATCAGCCTTGCGCTGGGATTTCCCTCTCCGAAGACGACCCTGGTACAACCTGCGCGCAGGTTGCAGCGGGCGCATCCTGTGACCCGTTCTTGCAGCGCCTCAAGGCTTTCAACAACACTCAAGTCAAAATCCGGCTCATAAATAACTCTGTTCAAAAAATATAGTCCCCCTAAAATCTCCCATTTATTAAGGCCAGGTAAATCCCGTCAATCTGCCTTATCCAGCAGGCAATAACAGGCAGCAGTAAAACTATTATATTATATATTGTTATATATATTGTATATATTTACTACCCTTGCGGTGTCCTGCTCCAACCATTCAAATAATAAGCAATCCGGCTTGCTGCAGGCTTGGTCCGGACGTTTTGATTTGACACGACCAAATAAAAACCACGGAACCTTCCCAGGGGGATGATCCATGGCTGAGAGGATGTTTTATTCTCTTTCCAGGATGATTTTATGGTCCACCAGGGCCAATTCCACAATCTTTGCCCTGATTATCTTTCTTCTGCCGAAGATATCCTCAAGCAGAAGACTGCCTTCTTCATAGGGCACAACCCGGTCAACCATTTCCAGAAAGAGCTCATCCTCTGCACCTTGTTTTCTCAAGTATGCGTTGGCTTCACACATCTTTTTCACCTCCCTGAAGAAATCCACACGGGCGGCCTGCAGCCGGTTATACGCGTCCTGCTCTCTTACCCCGGCTTGTATAAAAAACCACGCAGGGCTCCATAAAAGACCTTCGTGGCCTTGCTGTCCTTTCGTGTCTAACGCGGCCTCCGTGGCCTCCTTGAATTGATTATATCCCCGTTCTTCAAAATGTGTCAATGTATTAAATTCCTCCAGGCCTGCTGCAGCCAGCGTCCCAGGGGCCCGGTGGTCATCAGTTCAACGTACTGACGCTCCTGTCCTTCAGGTACCGGCACGATGCCCCACAAGTTTGCCCGTCGGGGAGGATTCATCAATTCACGCCTTTGCGCCGCAGCAGCATGACTCCAGTAATCCACGGTCAAAGGTAAAACTGCTCCCTGGAGCCGGTTGTATAAATCCGTTTTATTTTCTACGCTTACTCCGTCTATGGCCAGAAGGACATCCCCGGAACGAATGCCGGCACGCCAGGCAGGTCCTTCCGGAAGCACATCCAGAACCCGCACGCCCTGCCCCGGTGGAACGTAGAGAGGTTTTTCCCTGAATTCAATCCCCCGCCCAATATAAATAACAGCCTCGTGGCCAAGAAAGGAAAACAGCGCCGCCGCCAGCGCCGCGGACCGGCTCTGTTCGGACAAGACAGCCAGAATCAACAGCACCAGGCTGTAAATACCCAGATAAAGGGCGGACAGCCTGCTCTTTTCCACCGGACTCCTGGCAATGGCCAGATCCCCATAGCCCAGGGCAGCCACCACCGGCATGAGGATGTAGGTGAGGGTCCGGGGGTCCCCCGGCACCCCGGGCTTGATCAGCGGCCACCAGCCGGGCATCTCGATGCCGCCTTCCACAACGCCGCCTCCCGCCATTACCGCCAAAACCACAAGGGGGATGGGCCAAAATTTTTGCAGGGTAAAGCCGCCGGTAATTCTTCCGCCGTGCCCTTTGATATAAGCCGGTACTGCACCCAGATGACCGCTGGCGAAAATCAAAAAACTTTCCACCATGTGCAGGACAGCCACCAGGGCCATGATCTGGGGCACGTTTATTTCCGGAAAACCAAATAGCAGGCTGACCAGGGCCAGCAACCCGCCGGCGTAAGAAAAACATAAAAACCTCATATTGATCAGCATCAACAGGACGGCGACGGGCCAAAGATAAATCAGCCCGGACTCGGACAGGGTCAGGCCGATGAAGATCATCAAATAGCTTCCCATAAGCCCTCCCACCAGCCCCAGACCGGCGGCAACAATAAGATCCGTCCCGGTCCGCCCGGCCCCCTGCCCGTAAAAGCTCTCCCTCATTTTTTCCATCCGCCGGTACTGCATGGCGATGATCAACATGACGATGAGAAAAAGGGGCAGGAACTGCAGACTAAGAAAGGCCTGCAGGAAAGAATCCAGAATCAACGGAAGAACCTCGGCAAAGGGAAACAAGCGCTCACCCCGTTTCTCTCCCACCGGGCACGTCCCGGAAAGAGGCTAAAATGATCCGGACTGCGGAAAAGCCGCGGGGACCTGACCCGCGGCCTTGAGACCTAGCCCGCTGTTTTTTGCTTCATCACTTCTATGGCCTGCTCAAGCTGGCTATCCCGGGAACGATCCGCCGGGGACTCCACCGGAATGTCCGGCTCTACGCCGATCTGGTGAATATCATTCCGGTCGGGCGTTAAATAACGGGCGGTGGTTAATTTGAGCCCGGCTCCGTTATCCAGGGGGAAAACTGTCTGGACAACCCCCTTGCCGAATGTTTTGGCACCTACCAGGGTTCCGGCCCCGGTGTCCTTGACGGCTCCGGCCAAAATTTCGGCGGCACTGGCGCTCCTTTCGTTAATCAGGACCACCAGGGGCAGCTGGAGGGTGCGTCCTTCCGAGGAAAACTCCCGGTCCCTGCCGAAACGGTAGTCGATATAGACAATGGGCCCCTTGGGGATAAAGTTTTTGGCCACGTTTACCGCAGCAGTCAGTTCACCGCCCGGGTTATCCCTCAAATCCAGGATCAGGCCTTTGAGCGGTTCATTCTGGAGCCTGGCCAGGGTTTCATCCATTTCTTCCCCGGTCCGTTCGGTAAACTGGCTGATGATTAAATAGCCGATGTCTGTACCGGGTATCCGCTGCCCTTCCACCGTAGGAACGCTGATCTCTTCCCGGACCAGGGTAAAATCTTTGGTTACGCCTTGTCTGTCAATGGTCAACGTAACTTTTGAACCGACCTCCCCGCGCATCAGGTTGATGGCCGTCTCCAGATCGATGCCCCGGGCATCAAACTCGTTGATCCGGATGATCACGTCCCCTGTCTCTATACCCTCCCTGGCGGCCGGCGTTTCTTTATAGACACGCACCACCGTCAGATATTCTTCCTTCACACCGACCAGGATGCCCAGACCGCCGAAAGAGCCCTTTATCTGCTCCCGCAGCTGGGAAAATGTCTTTGGTTCCAGATAAACGGAATAGGGATCATTAAGCGAGTCGACAATGCCCTTGATAGCCCCGTCCACCAGCTGAGTTGAATCCACCGGGTGAAGGTACTGCGTCCTTACCAGGGAAATGACTTTAATCAAGTTGCCGAAGTGTTGATAGTTGCTGGCCAGCAGTCCCCCAGCCGTGACTACCAGGACAATGGCAATAACCGCCAGGACTGTGAACCATCTTAAGCCACGGGACCTGGCCCCCGCATTGAAATATCCCAATGAGTACACCTGCCGTTCATTTTCTACATACGTTATTATACTACAATAATCTGGTAAAGATGTCCAATACCATTCCGGGCGCCTGTTTTTTTATTCAGGGTAAGTTAAAAAGAGCGAGACATCTCGCTCTTAACTTCGGCAAGTATAAACCAAACAACAAATAAAATCAAGTAACAAGTCCATAAACTGAGGAGCACTCAACTGTCACAATCCTGCAAATTTACCTTTATCAGTAATAATACAGATTCTTAGTAATAATTCAAGGGATTGACCGGGTTGCCGTTCACCCTGACCGAGAAGTCCAGGTGCGGGCCGGTAGACAGTCCCGTGCTTCCTACTTTGGCAATGGTATCGCCTTTCCGGACCTCATCGCCCACCGAGACCAACTGGGCGGACAGGTGGGAGTAGAGGGTGGTCAGGCCGCCGCCGTGGTCGATCATGACTACCTTGCCGTAGCCGCTCATGGTGCCCACATCAATGACCACTCCGTCCTGGGCGGCCACCACCGGGGTGCCTGTGCCGGCCGGTATATCAATGCCGTTATGCATCCTTGTGGTTCCCAAGATGGGATGCTTGCGGGGGCCGAAGTAGGAAGATATTCCTGAATGGCCCGGCACCGGCCAGGCAAAGCCCCCTTCGGACCGGGGACGGTCGCTATTGGAGCGCTGCCGGGCAATTTCCCTCAAGATTTCCTGCTCCTGGGCCTCCAGCCGCGCTGCTTCGGCTTCAAGATCCCACATGTTTTCTTTGGCCTCACGCAGCAGGGCGTTTTTCTCGTTTTGCCTGGCCTCCAGCTCCCGGCGGGCCCTGTCCTGCTCTTCGATCATGGCCAGCAGCCTTTGCTGCTGGGATTCCAGGGCTTGTTTCTGCTCATTTAATTTCTGACGGGCCGCCCTAACCTCGTTAACAGTTGCCACATCCTGTTCCACAACCCGCTTCAACAACTCGTAGCGGTTGACAAAGTCGTTAAAGTCCCTTGCTTCCAGAAGAACCTCCAGATAGCTGACATTGCCCACCTCGTAGATGTGGCGCATTCTCTTGTTTAAATCTTCGGTGCTTTTGTTGAGTTTTTCTTCAGTTTCTTGCAGGACCTTTTCAGTTTGGCGCAGGTTTTCCCGGGCGTTGGAGAGGTTTTTTTCCAGGTCCTTGATTTTCAGGGTGTTTTCATCAATTGACCGGTTCAGGGAAGACACCTGGTAGGCGTAATCTTTAACAACACCCCTGGCCTGTTCCGTCTGGTTTCTTTTCTGGTGAAGCAACTCCCTGGTTTGCTGCAACCGCACATCCAGTTCGTCAGCAAAGGCCAGCCCCGTTCCCAGCAGGAAGGTCAGAATCACTCCCAGAATAAACGTCCTCTTTTTCAAAAAACATAAAAACAAAGCAATCCCTCCCGGGTTTTAGTAACCAGTTACTAAGCGTTTAAAAACTTGCGCAAACTTATTAAACTGCCCACAGCCCCGAAGGCCAGCCCCAGGACCAGGAGGCCCTCCAGCATGGGCATTAGTAAACTGCGGTCGGTTACCAACTGCATAAAAGGAAGCGAAATCTGGATACTTCTAATCAAAGAAAGATAACCGTAATAAACAGCCCCCACCGCCAGCAATGCTCCGGCCAGTCCCAAGAACATCCCTTCCAGCAGGAACGGGAAGCGCACGAACCAGTTGGTTGCTCCCAGGAATTTCATGATCCCGATCTCTTTGCGCCGGGCAAAAACAGAAAGGCGAATGGTAGTTGCAATCAGGAAAATGGCTGCTATGGCCAGCAGTACCATTGTTACCAGCCCGGCGGTACGCACCCACCGGCTTAATTCCAGAAGTTTTTCCACCACACCCTGACCGTAACGAACCTGATCGACCTGGGGATAAGCCGCCATCTCCCGGGCCAGGGGCACCACCTGCTCCACCGTTTGGGTCTTTACCCGGAAGGTGTCGGGAAGCGGGTTCTTTTCTTCGAGGCCCGCCAGGACATCCCTTTGCTCTCCGAAGTTATCCTGCATTTCTTCCAGCGCCTCTTGCTTGCTGACGAATTTCAACTCCGCCACTCCGGGTAAAGCCCCGAGAGTGTCCTCCAGTTCCTCTACCTCTTCAGGCGTAGTTTCATCTTTCAAAAAAACACTTATTTCAACGCTGGACTCAAGGTTGTCGGCAATGTTGTTGGCGTTCAGGACCAGGAGCAGGGAGCTGCCCAGAATCAGCAGCGATACGGCTACAACCCCGATTGACGCCACCGACAGCCAGCTGTTGCGCAGAATGGAATGAAAGGCCTCGCGAAAATAATAAATAAAGGTGTTAAGCCTCATGGCGGTAGACCCCTTTTTCCTCATCCCGCACAATTCTGCCGTCAACCAGTTCGACAACACGCTTTTTCATGTTGTTGACAATATCCCAGGCATGTGTAGCCATGATAATTGTGGTACCGTGCAGGTTAATATCTACAAGCAACTTCATCAATTCCCAGGAGGTTTCCGGGTCCAGGTTGCCTGTGGGTTCATCCGCAATAATCAAGACGGGGTTATTTACAATGGCTCTGGCCACACTTACCCGCTGCTGCTCTCCACCGGAGAGATGATCCGGAAAAACTTCGGCTTTTTCCGCAAGACCCACCATCGCAAGCACAGCGGGCACTGTCCTTTTAATCTCCCTTTTGGATGCTCCTATAACTTCCAGGGCAAAGGCCACGTTCTCAAATACAGTTTTTTGCGGCAATAGACGAAAATCTTGAAAAATCATGCCGATTGAACGCCGCAGGTAAGGGATTTCCCGGGGCCGCATCCTCACCAGGCTTTTTCCGCCGAAAATTATTTGGCCCCGGGTAGGAAACTCTTCCCGGTACAAAAGCTTCATTAACGTTGACTTGCCAGCCCCGCTGGGGCCGACTAGAAAGAGAAATTCCCCTTTCCGGATACGCAGGCTAACACCGTTTAAAGCACGCACACCATTGGGATATACTTTAGTCACTCCGGATAATTGGATCAACCGCCGCACCTCGCATTTCTGTCGGCGCCGACCCGCAGATCGACGGGATAGCGGGTCCTGCACGTAGTTCGCCGGGTTAAAGGTCGGGAGAAGCTGACGCTTTCAAGATGCAGAAAAAAATCCCTGGAACCTGTGCAATCATCCCTGATTCAAATCAGAAAAGGTTTTGAAATTTATTCCTGACATAGCACTCCACGCCGCATTGATATTCGACAGAAGCAGCGCCGAATCCTTCTCAAAAAAGGGAGAAAAAGAAAAAACCCGTCGGTTTCAGGTAATATTTACCAAATATACGGCTATATACGCCGCTGGCCACCTGCTATGTGCACAGGTGGCCGGAAATGCCCGGGTTTTTTACAAGATCTTGTTTTGAAACAACCACAATTTCTGGACTGCCGCCGGTTTCTCAGCGGAAGACAAGCCGGGTTAACCGTTATTTCCGGGCAATTGTTTCCTTCACCGCCGCTGCAATCCAGTTCGGGGTAAGCCTGTAATACTCCAGAAGCTCCTCCGGCGTTCCGGATTCGCCGAACCTGTCAGGAATACCGAGCCGCTTCATTATGACGGGATAGTTTTCCACAAGGGCTTCCGCCACGGCGCTGCCCAGGCCGCCGATAATGCTGTGCTCCTCGGCGGTAACCAGGGCGCCGGTCTTTTTAGCAGCGGCTACAACAGCCTCCACGTCCAGGGGTTTGATAGTATGGATGTCCAGAACATCCACTTCAAGTCCCTCCGCAGCCAGGAGCTCTGCAGCCTCCAGGGCGGCTGAAACCATAATCCCCGTCGCCAGAATGGACGCGTCCCGGCCTTCCCGGAGCACAACCGCCCGGCCCGGCTCAAACTTGAAACCGGAGTCGTGCAGAACCGGTACACCGGAGCGACCCAGGCGGATATAGACAGGGCCTTGCAGCTCCGCCGCCGCCCTGACCGCCCCGGCTGTCTCGACGGCATCGGCGGGCACAAAAACGGTCATATTGGGCAGCGCCCGCATGAGGGCAATATCTTCAACGGCCTGATGGGAGCCCCCGTCTGCGCCTACGGTAATCCCCGCATGGCTGGCCCCGATTTTAACATTAAGGCCGGAGTAGGCAACGCTGTTGCGCACCTGGTCAAAGGCCCGGCCCGCAGCGAAAACAGCGAAGGAACTGCAGAAGGGGATCTTGCCGGCGGCGGCAAGGCCGGCAGCTGTGCCAATCATATTCTGCTCGGCAATACCCAGATCGAAAAAACGTTCGGGAAAAATTTTTCCGAAGTCTGCTGTTTTGGTGGATTTGGACAGGTCCGCATCGAGAACCACCACGTTGGGGTTCTCCCGGCCCAGCTGGACCAGGGCTTCACCGTAGGCTGCCCTGGTTGCTATTTTTTGACTCACGTCAGGCTTCGACCTCCTCTCCAGGCACAGGGCAAGGCGGGGTTTCCCCGTCTCCCAGTTCTGCCAGGGCCCTATCTCTTTCAGCGGGTTTGGGCGCCACGCCGTGCCAGTCAACCTGACCCTCCATAAAGGAAACACCCCGGCCTTTTACGGTTTCAGCCACAATCATGGTGGGACGCCCCCGGACTGTTTTTGCTTCTGCCAGAGCGCTGAGAATTTCACTTAGATTATGTCCGTCAATTTTAATTACGTGCCAGCCAAAGGCGCGCCACTTGGCGGCCACGGGCTCCGGGGACATGACCTCCCGCACCGGACCGTCAATCTGATAGCCGTTATGATCTAAAAAGGCGGTCACGTTATCCAGCTTATAATGGGCGGCGGCCATGGAGGCCTCCCAGATCTGGCCTTCCTGGATTTCCCCGTCCCCCAGGAGAACATAGACCCGGTAGTCTCTGCGGTCCAGCCTGGCTGCCAGAGCCATACCGTTGGCGGCGGACAACCCCTGACCCAGGGATCCCGTGGACATCTCCACGCCGGGGACTTTGCGCATATCCGGATGACCCTGCAGCCTGCTGCCCAGCTTGCGCAGGTTCAGCAACTCCTCCACCGGGAAAAACCCCCGTTCCGCCAGGGCAGCGTAAAGCACAGGGGCGGCGTGCCCCTTGGAAAGGACAAAACGGTCCCGGTCAGGCCAGTCCGGCCGGGAGGGGTCCAGCCGCAATTCGTGGAAATACAGCGCCGCAACAATATCGGCGGCCGAAAGGGAGCCGCCCGGGTGTCCGGAGCCGGCCGCGCAGGTCATTTTAATGATGTGTTTACGCAAAATCCTTGCTTTATTTTCAAGTTCCTTTAATTTAGCCATCCCAACTCTCCTGTCATTTATACCTTTTAAAACCCTCTCCCAAAACTTCGTGAACGTCTGCCAGGATCACAAAAGCGCCGGGGTCCACCTGGTAGATAATTTCTTTCAGGCGGCTCACTTCGGACCGGTTGACCACCGAGAGGACTACCTCCCTGTCCGTTCCCGTGTACACGCCGCGGGCGGACCAGGCCGTAGCGCCCCGGTTCAGCCCCTCTACAATGGCCTCCGCAATATCCGACGGACGCCGGGATATAATGAGAAAAGCCTTGGCGTAGCTTATGCCCTCCTGGACCACGTCAATCAGCCAGGAAACGATAAAAATAGTGAGTAGAGCGTACATGGCCAGCTCGGCGGAATCAAAAGTAACCCAGGCAGCCAGCACCACCGCCCCGTCCACCAGGAAAAGCAGCCGGCCGATATTAGCCCCGGTGTAGGTACGCAAGACGGCCGCCGCCAGGTCCGTACCGCCGGTGGTGCCCTTGTACCGGAAAACCAGCCCCAGGCCCAGGCCCACCAGGACTCCCCCGTACAGGCTTGCCAGCAGGACATCCTGGGTGGGTACCGGCAGAACGGGCGCCAGCAGGTCTATAGCCAGGGACAGGCTGATTGTCCCGTACAGGGAACGGAAGCCGAAAGGCAGCCCCAGTCTGAGAATTCCCAGGACAAATAGGGGCACATTCAGGACCAGCATGGTTATACCCACCGGAGCATGAATTAAGTAGTGCAGAATGGTGGCGATCCCGCTGACCCCGCCAGCGGCAATTTTATTGGGAATAAGAAACAAATCCAGCCCCAGGGCGGTTAGTAAAACACCCAGGCTGACTCCCAGAATCTCGTATAATCCTTTCACCGGCAGACACGTCCCGTGCTCGCTTGGATCTTATTCTATCCTGTATAGCATGTGAAATTACTGCAAATTTTAGACGGAACTGCCCATGGAGACAACTGGGAATATTTCTCAATTCGACATAAACACATTAATATTCTGTTCCGGGCCGAAAAATCCTGCATGATTTTTAAATCCGGGGTAAATATGTAGTGTTCTTTGTCGCCCAGTGCATTTTGAACGGTGAAAAAAACGGGAAGGGAGCTTTTCCCACCGGTGAAAAGCTCCCCTCCCGGTTATAGCTTTTTAAGTGATTTCTTAGGCTTCCTAAAGGGTGACTTGCAGAACGAAGTCCCCGTCCCGGTGCAGTAGTGTTCTCCGTTGGCGCCCCGCTAAAGAACGGCTAACGGCCGGCGCGGGCCTTATCTTTTAAATAGGCGGCGATGAAGGGATCAATTTCGCCGTCCATAACAGCGTTGATGTTTCCTGTTTCCAGCCCGGTGCGGTGGTCTTTAACCAAACTGTAAGGGTGAAAAACATAGGAGCGGATCTGGCTGCCCCAGGCTATCTCCTGGTGGTCGCTGCGCAGGGCTGCCAGCTCTTCCTCTTTTTTACGGAGCTCCAGGTCCGTCAGTCTGGCCTTGAGCATTTTCATGGCGGCAAGGCGGTTGGACAGCTGAGAACGCTCGTTCTGGCAGGATACCACGATCCCGGTGGGCAGGTGGGTGATGCGCACCGCGGAATCGGTCTTATTGACGTGCTGCCCCCCTGCTCCTCCGGAGCGGAAAGTGTCTATCTTTAAATCCTCGGGTTTGATCTGAATCTCCAATTCGTCATCCACTTCCGGAAGTACGTCCACCGAGGCAAAGGAAGTATGCCGCCGCCCGGCCGTATCAAATGGCGATATGCGCACCAGCCGGTGCACTCCCTTTTCCGAGCGGAGATAACCGTAGGCGTTCCGGCCGGTTATCTCAATGGTGGCGCTCTTGGTACCCGCCTCGTCGCCGGGGAGTAAATCAAGCAACTCTACTTTGAAGCGGCGCCGCTCCGCCCAGCGCATATACATCCGGAGCAGCATTTCCACCCAGTCCTGGGCTTCGGTTCCACCCGCCCCGGCATGCAGGGACATGATCGCGTTTCCCCGGTCGTAGGGTCCCCCCAGCAGGACGGCCAGCTCCAGCTCGGACACCCTCCGGGAAATAGAAGCCAGTCCGTCCCTCACCTCGTTGGCTGTATCCTGATCCTGCTCCTCTTCGCCCAGTTCCACCAAAACATCCAGGTCTTCATAGTCCCTGGCCAGGTCCTTAAAAACATTAACCCTTTCCCGCAGGGCCGCAACACGCTGGACGATTTTCTGGGCCTGCTCCGGTTCATCCCAGAAGCCTTCGGAAAGCATCTTTTTCTCCAGTATCCCGATTTCCTCTTCCTTTAGGGCTATGTCAAAGAGAAACCCTCAAATCTTCAATCCGCCTGGCCAGGGGCTCGAGGCTGCGCTTAAGTTCCGAGTACATGGCTCACCTTCCCTGTGTTTATTGAACTGCCGCCGCACGGCCGCAGCACTTCTTATACTTCTTGCCGCTGCCGCAGGGACAGGGGTCGTTGCGCCCAACCTTGTTTTCCCTGCGCACCGGTTTTTTCGGCCCTTCCTCCGCGTAGCGGTTTTCCGTCACCTGCCGCTTCTGCTCCTGCTGGGGCTGGACCACGTTGACACGGAAGATATAACGCACAACATCGTCCTGAATGGAATCAATCATGTTCTGGAACATTTCGTACCCTTCAAACTTGTATTCAATCAAGGGATCCTTCTGGCCGTATGCCCGGAGCCCTATGCCCTCCCGGAGCTGATCCATGGCGTCCAGGTGATCCATCCACTTCTCATCCACAATGCGCAGCATGACAACCCGCTCGATTTCCCGCATTGTTTCTTGACCCAGTTCCTGTTCCCTGGCGTCGTAGGCATCCCGGGAACGTTCACTCAGAAAGTCCTGCAGTTCCCTGCGGCCCATGCCCTCCAGGTCTCCGGGCACAAGCCCGTGCCCGGGCAGGAAATATTGTTCGGCGTAGTCAAGCAGGCCCTTCAAATCCCATTCCTCGGGATATACTCCTTCCGGCGCATAGGCATTCACGGCCCGCTCCACGCCGGCCTCGATCATTTCCAGAACATTTTTCTTTAAATTCTCCCCGGTCAGAACCTGCCGTCGCTGCCTGTAAATCAACTCGCGCTGCTGGTTCATCACATCGTCGTACTGGAGCACGTGCTTGCGGATGTCAAAGTTGCGGTTTTCCACCCGTTTCTGGGCTGTTTCTATGGACTTGGTAATCATGGCATGTTCGATGGGTACATCTTCTTCAATCCCCAGTCGGTCCATGACCCCCGCTATATTGTCGGAGCCGAACAGGCGCATCAGGTCGTCTTCCAGGGAACTGTAAAACTGGGTGGAGCCGGGGTCGCCCTGGCGGCCGCAGCGGCCCCGCAGCTGGTTATCAATCCGGCGGCTCTCGTGCCTCTCCGTACCCAGGATGTGCAGTCCTCCCAGCTCAACTACCCGGCGGCGCTCCTCTTCCGCCTGCCGCCGGTACTTCTCCAGGAGGGACTGGTAGGCGTGATCCTCCGCCGGAGCGGGAACCTCGCCGGACAGTTCATCTGATGTTTCAAAATCCTGGCCCTGTTTGCGCAATTCCTGGCGGGCCAGAAATTCGGGGTTGCCCCCCAGGACAATATCTGTTCCACGCCCGGCCATGTTGGTGGCAATGGTAACAGCCCCCAGACGCCCGGCCTGGGCAACGATCTCGGCCTCTTTGTCATGATACTTGGCGTTGAGAACCTGGTGCGGGATGCCCTTACGCTTCAGCATACCGCTCAGGATTTCGGACTTTTCAATGGAGATGGTGCCCACCAGCACCGGCTGCCCCCGGGCGTGCCTTTCGGCAATTTCGTTGACCACGGCCCGGAATTTGGCCTGCTCGGTCTTATAGATGACATCGGGCTGGTCTACACGGATCATCGGCATATTGGTGGGTATGACCACAACGTCAAGGTCGTAAATCTTTTTAAACTCCTGCTCCTCGGTCACCGCTGTGCCGGTCATTCCAGCCAGCTTATTATACATCCTGAAGTAATTCTGGAACGTGATGGTGGCCAGCGTCTGGGACTCCCGCTCAATCTTGACGCCCTCTTTGGCTTCAATGGCCTGGTGCAGGCCGTCGCTGTAACGCCGGCCGAACATCAGGCGGCCGGTGAACTCGTCAACGATAATGACCTGCCCGTCCTTGACCACGTAGTCCTTGTCCCTCTTCATCAACCCGTGGGCCTTCAAGGCCTGGTTGAGCTGGTGGGTGAGCTCGATGTTGCGGTCGTCGTAAAGGTTTTCCACACCCAGCATTTTTTCCACCTTGGCCACGCCGGATTCGGTAATGGTCGCTGTATGGGCCTTCTCGTCCACATTGTAATCCACTTCCCGGATCAGTTTCGGCACAATCCGGGCAAAGGTATAATAAAGTTCGGTGGATTTTTCAGCCTGGCCGGAAATAATCAGGGGCGTCCTGGCTTCGTCCACCAGGATGCTGTCCACCTCGTCCACGATGGCGTAGTTCAATTCCCGCTGGACCAGCTGGTCCGGACGATGAGCCATGTTGTCCCGCAGGTAGTCGAAACCGAACTCATTGTTGGTACCGTAGGTAATGTCCGCAGAGTAGGCCTGCCGGCGCTCCGCCCAATCCAGACCGTGCACCACCAGGCCGACGCTCAACCCCAGATAGGTATAAATCTGCCCCATCCACTCGCTGTCCCGCCGGGCCAGGTAGTCGTTGACCGTCACCACATGAACACCCCTGCCTGTGAGAGCATTCAGGTATACCGGCAGCGTGGCCACCAGGGTTTTTCCTTCACCGGTCCTCATCTCGGCAATACGGCCCTGGTGGAGCACAATTCCTCCCATAAGCTGGACATCAAAATGCCTCATCCCCAGGACCCTGCGGGAGGCCTCCCGCACAACGGCAAAGGCTTCCGGAAGAATGTCGTCCAGGGTCTGCCCACGGTCCAGCCGCTCCCGGAATGCCGCAGTCATACCTTTCAGCCCGTCCTCCGGCAAAGCGGACATTTCCCGCTCCAGCTTGTTAATTTCATCCACAGTGCGTTGCAGCTTTTTTATCTCACGGGCGTTGTCATCAAGCCAGTTCTTGATAAACCCCAGCATTAAATCACCTCTTAAACCTTAAAATCCAAACCGGTATCTTAAATTATTAACATCCTTATAAAACACGTTCTTTGTCCAACAGCGCACCCCGGATGCTATAGACAAGCAGAAGGGCAGGCATCATCATAATATTATACTTTATTAATAATAAAACCGTCAATTATTACATCTATTGTTATAAATGCCATAAAATGTATGGAATTAAAAATTAGCAGACTGGTTGTCTAACAGGGTCCGTAATTTTTCTTCTTAATGATACCGCTGAATTAAAACAGGCGCACTATTAAAAGTGCGCCCGGGACCAGCTTTTGTTTAGATTTTAATACTCCGGCTCAATCAAACCGTAATTCCCGTCTTTCCGCTTATAAACAACATTGACCTGCTCTGTTTCCGCATTGGAGAAGACAAAAAAGCTGTGGCCCAGCAGGTTCATCTGCAGGATAGCCTCATCCACCGGCATGGGCTTGATGTTGAAGCGCTTGGTCCGGACTACCTGCGGGGTGTCTTCGTCAAAAGCCACAGGAACGACGATCTTTTGACCGTTGATAAACCTGGCGCCCCTTTTCTGCAGTTTCCCCTTGTATTTGGCGATTTGTTTCTCCAGCTTATCCACTACCAGGTCTATGGAGGTATACATATCTCCGGTGCTTTCTTCCCCTCTTAGAATCATTCCGTTAATTGGTATGGTTACCTCAATGCGATGGGAATCCTTCTCCACCGTCATCGTGACCTGAGCATCACCAAAGTTGTCAATATACTTATCCAACTTGCTGACGCGCTTCACGACATAATCCTTCAGGGCGTTTGTTACATCAATGTTTCTGCCGCGTACTAGTACTTTCATATACAATAACCCCCTTTAGCTCTCTTCCTGTTCTAGTATTCCCCAAATAAGCAAGAAATCCTGCCTTTCCTAACCAAGTCAACAGTTTTGGCTTAAAAAGCAGAATTTGTCGGAACTTTCTTAAGCGCCCACCAAACAAGAAAAACCCCAGGCCAGCTGGGGTAAATCTAGCTGTTCTATAGTTTAGTCACGTTGGCCGCCTGGGGCCCACGAGCGCCTTCGACGATATCGAATTCAACCTTTTGACCTTCGTTTAAGGTCTTAAAGCCTTCTTCCTGAATCGCCGAGAAGTGGACAAAGACGTCTCCACCATCCTCCCTCTCGATGAAACCGTATCCTTTTTCCTGGTTAAACCACTTAACCCTCCCTAACACATCCATACCTCCTAGATCATGATGCCGTGGCACAAACTCACGTAGTAATATGTTATCATATAAATTTTAAAACTGTCAAGCTCTGGTTTTTATGATTTAATTCTCCAGATAAAAGTATAATAGATAGCCGGCCTAAAAATTTCCCGGCCTTGAAATGTCGAAAATTTTCTTGTTGATTGCTGTTTGTGCAGAAAATCCTGTGGATAATGTTGATAATATTGTTTATAACTTATAAAACAGGCCTCTTTTATGTGGGTAAATCATTCTGCGCTAAAATATTTGTTATTTTATGTAATTAGCTGGCACGTTTTTTTGTGGAAAATTAAAAGAATCCTGAATCGCTGTTAATTAACCCTTCCATGGTTTTACATCTGCCCGGCTTGTTTTGTCGCCGGGAGTCCCGTGGTTAAGGCCTTGACGGCGGATTTTTTCTTTTATGAAGCAAAAAGCAGGCAAAGCCGGCTGCAGGAAGATGCTGTCGTTATTTAAAAAACCGGACGGCAGCAACTGAAAGGCCGAAAACCCGGTCTGCCCCGGCCTGACGGATAGTTGCAGCAACTGCCGAAATAGTGCTGCCGGTGGTGAAAACATCATCAACAATTAAGACATTTCTGCTATAAAGTCGTTCCGGATACCTCACGCTAAAGGCGCCCGCAAGATTGGATTCCCGGTCGGAACGGCTCAAACCCGCCTGGGAGGGGGTTTCAATATCCTTGAACAGTGTCCTCCTGTCCACCGGTATTTGCAGCAGGTTTCCCACTTCCCCGGCCAGCAGGGCAGCCTGATTGAAACCCCTCTGCCGTAATTTTTCTCCAGATAGGGGCACCGGTAAGACCAGGTCAATCCCGGCTCCGGAGAAATACGGCTCGGCCCGAAACGCCTCCACCATCAGGGAAGCCAGATGCGGAGCAAGGCCTCGCTGCCCGGCATATTTAAAGCGGTGCAGCGCTTCTCTTAAAAAACCTTCGTAGGGACCGCCTGACCGGGCCAGAACAAAGGGCCAATCCCGCTTCCGGCAGTCCCCGCAAACCAGCCTTCCTGAAACGTCCGGCGCCACCCCGCCGGCCGGCAGGCGGCCGCAGCGTTCACAGCAGGTTTCCCTGCGGTAGCCCTGGAGGACGTCCCGGCACGGCCCGCAGACAGCTCCCCGGGACGACGTCCGGCCGCAGAAGGGGCATTCCGGCCTGGGCGGAAAAATCAGGTTGAGGAAGTCGTTCCAGATTGAAGACAAGAACAGCCCCTCCATCATTTTTGGTAATTGCCAAGAGAGATGATCTGTCCAAGTTATTTAACTCTGCCTGGAAGAGGGTTACTTAAGAGATATGGCTGCTGCCTCAACCCTGTCCCCTCCCTGCTCCTGTGCTTTTTCCAGGGCCCGCTGGACGGCCTTGAACAGGCCTTCGGCGTCGCCGGCGTCCTGAGGAAACTCGGCGGTTCCGATGCTGACGGTAATCCGGGCTGAACGGCCGTCCTTCTTCAGGAAGGCATGGTCGCGCACCGCATACCGGATGTCTTCGGCCAGTTCGTGCAACCGGTTGCCCCGGGCGCCGGGCAAAAGAAGGACAAACTCGTCTCCCCCGTAGCGCGCCACCAGGTCATCTCTCCGGGTTTCCTTTTCGATCAAGGAGGCCAGCTCAGCCAGCAGCCGCTCCCCGGACTTTCGCCCGTAACGCTTATTGAAGTTCTTAAAATTGTCGATGTCAATCAAGACCAGGCTTGACGGATATCCTTCTTCGCTTGAGCCGGCCAGGGCTTCGTCCACTAATTTATTAAAATTCTCGAAACGGAGCAGTCCGGTCAGGGGGTCCCGGGCCAGGACCCGGGTCAGCCTTTCTTTGATTACGGTGTTTTCAACGGCAATGGCCGCCTGTCCGGCCAGAATACCCATAATATGCAGGTGCTTCTCATCAAAGGCATAGGGGCGCTTGTCCCCCAGGATGATAATCCCCAGCGCCTCCTTTCCCGCATACAGCGGGATGACCAGGAGCGAGCGCATGACCCGGGTAAAGCCCGTGTCAGCTTTGACCCGGGGATCGGTTCTGGAATCGAAAACAAGCTCCGGCTCGCCGCTCTCCAAAACCATGCCTGTGAGCCCTTCCCCCAGGTAAACCACTGTGGAACGAATCTGGTTCGAGTAAGGACCGGCCGCCGTGACGGGGTAGTACACTCCTTTTTCCCCGGCCTGCAGGTAACCTGCCGCGCTGTGGAAGGGTATGGCTTTTTTGGCGCTTTTCAAGACCTGTTCCAGAACCTCGCCGGGTCCCGGGTTGCCTTCCAGAAAACGGGCAGCCTCATAGAACGAAGTCAACTCCTGATTGGCTACTTGAAGTTGAACGTAATAACGGAGAATAACCTGGAGTCCCAGGACGGAGACAAAAAGCAGCAGGAGGCCGGTCAAACCGGTAAACTGGTAGACCATGGCTATCAACAGGCCCAGGGGTACTGTATAAAGATAGGTCAGTCCGTCCCACTTGAGGGTATCAAGCCAGGTCAGCCGGGGCAGATGGCGCCTTTTGGGGAGCAGGTAAAGATAAACCAGCAAATGATTGACAATTATATAGGTAATGGTAAAGACACCCAGGGGAACCGCATTGCCGGCACTGACCAGCCCCGGCTCCCCTCCGCAGGCCCAAAAGGCATGGGACGCCGCCAGTACTGCCAGAACATACTGGGAAGAGTTGAATAGGGTTGTCCGTAAGGGATTGCCCCTGTTGACTATGCCCTGTCCCAACATAGTGGCAAGTCCGCCAACCCAGGCTGCCGCTGCCGGACCGTGAATTAAAAAGACAGACAACACCAGGATATAGCTGCCTGAAAGCTGTCCGTGGGGGAAAGGCGCCGCCAGCCACTCGGCCAGCACCCCGAGAAGGATAATCAGCAGCAACTCCCGGGCCTTGTCCAGCTCCAGCTCAGGAAACAGAAGGGTCAGCTGCCAGGCCGCCAGGCCCAGCACAAGCCAGACATAGAGGATATGGGCGGTTCCCCGTTTTTCCCGCAAAGCATCCCACCTCGAATGGTTATTTCGACAAACCTTGGGATTTACCTGCGCTAAATTGAATTAGACGGTAAAAGAAGCTGGCGTTGTACAGAGCCTTTCCCTCAAGTCTCCGCAAATCGATATACAGGTACCCCGTCTCCTCTACGGCCGCACCAGTCTGCACAGCTGTATAGCCGTTCACTTCCCCGCCGGACTGGACCTCCAGGGGATAGTATCTGCTCAGCAGTTCCAGCACTGCCGCCGTACCGTCCCTGGAACCGCTGTCCACCACCTGAACCTCAAGCCGCGCTGCATTTTGCAGCTTACGGAAAAGTTTTCTAAAAAAACCTTCCAGCCAGGGCTCCTGGTCCTGAACAAGGAAAACCAGCCGGGCCCGGCCGGCACCGGACCCCTGCTCATTCCGGACCAGTTTCCACAGGTAATAAAGCCCTGCAACCAGCACCAGAAGCAATGACGAAAGAAGGAGATGCATGGGACCATTCCCCTCTGGCCTGACTTACTGATACTGTAACTTATGCGGAGTCTGCCCGGGGGGTGCTCAAAGACTTTTTTACAAAACCGGCCTTCAAAGATTGAGAACCCTGAAAGAACCTTTTACTAAAAAAGTGTCAGGAGAATGCCACCCTGACAACTTTAAAAAGGTTTTCTGAAATTGACGTCCCGCGAAATCCTGAAGGTATCAGAAAACCATCCTCCGGAACACCAAAGGTCTTAAAAAGGAGCGTCCCCCCTGACGACCTTAAATATAAAAACCGGGAGAGTTTCCCGGCTTTTAACACAAGCATGTTATCCCTTAAATCCCGGCCTCGCGTCTCAAGGCTTCCGCCTTGTCCGTGCGCTCCCAGGGCAGGTCCAGGTCGCTCCTGCCGAAGTGACCGTAAGCAGCCACCTGCTTGTAGATTGGGCGCCGCAAATGCAGGTCTCTGATAATGGCTGCCGGTCGCAGGTCGAAATGCTTGCGCACTAACTCCACCAGGAACCCGTTGTCCACTTTACCGGTACCGAAGGTCTCCACCCTGAGCGATACCGGACGGGCCACCCCGATGGCGTAGGCCACCTGAAACTCGCACTTGTCGGCCAGTCCGGAGGCCACGATGTTCTTGGCCACATAACGGGCTGCATAACTGGCGGAGCGGTCTACCTTGGTGGGATCCTTTCCGGAAAAAGCCCCTCCTCCGTGACGGGCCATCCCGCCGTAGGTATCAACGATAATCTTGCGGCCGGTCAGACCCGTGTCTCCCTGGGGACCGCCAATCACAAAACGGCCGGTGGGATTTACAAATATCCGCGTGGCTTCGTCCATTAATTCAGGGGGGACCACCGGCCTGATCACCTCATTGATAACATCCCTGCTAATATTTTCCAGAGATATTTTGGGGTGATGCTGGGACGAGACGATGATAGTGTCTACCCGGACCGGCCGGTCTTGCTCATATTCCACCGTGACTTGAGTTTTTCCATCCGGCCGGAGGTAGGGGAGCACCCTGTTCTTGCGGACAACGGCCAGGCGTTTGGCCAGGCGATGGGCTAGAGAAATAGGCAGGGGCATTAACTCCTGTGTTTCATTGCTGGCGTAGCCGAACATCATCCCCTGATCCCCGGCGCCCGTCGTCTCAAGCTCATCCTCAATACTCTGCAGGTCGCGGACTTCAATAGACCGGTCCACTCCCAGGGCAATATCACTGGACTGCTCGTCAATAGCGGTAAGCACAGCGCATGTATCACCGTCAAAACCGTACTTGGCCCGGGTGTAACCGATCTCGCAAACCGTTTCCCGGACCACTCTGGGAATATCCACATAGCAGTTGCAGGTTATTTCACCGCTCACCAGGACCAGGCCAGTAGTAACCAGGGTTTCACAGGCCACACGGGCTAACGGGTCCTTTTCAAGAATGGAATCAAGTACCGCGTCGGAAATCTGGTCGGCAATCTTGTCGGGGTGACCTTCGGTAACGGATTCAGATGTAAAAAGCCGCCTGGTCATCAATCTTACCTCCTTGCTAAAAGTACAAGCCAGGATCATAAAGGAAACCTCTGAACAGAGGTTTTTCAAGGGATCTGAGGCTCCTCTTGCCTGGTTCATCAGGAATCCAGTTTATTCTAACAAAACAGCGCGATAATTGTCAATGTAAGCCGGTAAGACGCAGGCCTGTAAGGTTCCCCCCTTGTCCAGTTTATCCTTTATTAAAAAAGTAATTCCCGGTCACACTCAACCCTTGGTTAGTGCTTGTCTAACCCACTTCGACCAGTACGGTATGCACTCCTATTTTTTTGACCTTATCCCAGGGAACGATTATGTCACTGCCGGCGTTCAACAGCTTGAAATACTTCCGTTCCCCGGACAGCACCAGGGAAAGCACCTGCCCGCTTTCCAGATCAATATATACATCCCTCACGGGCCCCAGCCTGGACCCGTCAACGAGATTGATGATATCCCGCTGCCCCAGCTCGGAAATTCTAAACTGCAAGGCGGTCACCTCCTTTTCACCAGATTATGTGCACTCCGGGGAAAAGGTGACGGCTTTCTTTATTCCTACAACTGAGGCAGCCTTCAATTATTTCAAGATTTCCTCCGTCTCCGGGCTGCCTCCCCGGCAGTTTTGAAAATGCGCCGGGCATCCTCTTTGTACAGGGCAAAGAGAGCGCCGGCATAAACAAGAATTCCGGCTGTTATGGCCAGACCTACCTGGAGCAGCAGGCCGGCGAAGCCCTGGACCCGTGCAGCCAGCGCCCCGTTTACCGCGTAGCTGGCTACGGCCATGATCCCGGCAGAGACCAGGATGATCAGGGTAAATTTGAAAAGCCCGCCCTCCCGCAGGCAGGGTATTTTCCTTTTTAGAAATTCCAGGAGCAGGACCAGGTAGGTCAGATTGGCCAGGGAATTAGCCAGGGCCAGGCCGGCGTGCTGGAGATAGCGGATGAAAAACAGGCTCAGGATCAGGTTGACGCCTACGATGACCAGACCCAGCTTGACCGGTGTGCGGGTATCCTGCAAAGCGTAAAAACCCCGGGTTAAGAGGATGGCGGAAGCCTGTCCCACCAGGCCCACGGCATAAAAGAAAAGAGCTGCCGCGGTCATGGCCGAGGCCGCTTGATCAAAGGCCCCGCGCTCAAAAACAAGCTTAACGATGGGCTGGCTTAAAACCATCAGACCTACACTGGCCGGAATGATCCCGGCTATGACGACCTTCATGGAGGTGAGCAAAATTTTGGCCAGGTCTTCCTGGTCACCCCGGGCCGCCCACCCGGAGAGGGCGGGGAAAACCGCCGTGCCCAGGGCCAGGACAAACAGGCTCACAGGAAACTGGATCAGCCGGTCGGCGTAGCTCAGGGCGGAAATGCTGCCCTCCGGCAGCCACGAAGCCAGCACCCCGTTAATGTAGACGTTGGCCTGATTAACAGCGACGCCGACGGCTGCTGGCAGAGCCAGGATGTAAACCTTCTGCACACCCGGATGACGGAGGTCAAGGGCCAGGCGGAACTTGAAACCGCTCTTGAGCAGAGTGGGAAACTGCACCAGGGCCATGGCCGCCATGGCCAGGACGGTACCCAGGGCCAGTCCCTGAATGCCGTACCGGCTCCCGAGGGTTAAAGCAGAAATAATGATGAAGATATTGTTTACCGAAGTGCTGAAGGCAGGCAGGCCAAAAATATTATTGGCATTTAAAAGGTTGGTAAAAAGTGAAGCAAGCCCCGCAAAAATCATCAGCGGCAGCACAATCCGGACCAGCTCCACCGTCATAGTCTGAACCGAGCCCTTAAAACCGGGGGCTACCAGCTTGATCAGGAGGGGAGCGCCGGCTATACCCAGGATTGACGCCGCCAGAAAAAACAGGGTGACCAGGATCAAGACCGTGTTGAATATTTTCCAGGCTTCTTTCTTTTCGCCCCTGGCGGCATATTCGGTATACACCGGAACAACCACCGTTACCAGGGCCCCGCTGACGATGGCAAAAAGCATATTGGGCGTTTTTAAGGCCATCTGATAGGCGTCAATGAAGTCACCGGCGCCGAATTGACGGGCTATCACAACATCCCGGAGCAGCCCCAGGAGCCTGGACATCAAGTTAAAAAAGGCGATCAGAAGCGTCGCCTTGAAAATAAATTTGCCGGTTGTCATGAACAATTATCAACACCGATAAAAAAATTACTTAAGTCTTGCTATTTCTACAGAACAACCGCAATTCCTCTTTTTTAGATCAATTGATCCTGCTTTCCCTCAAGTTTTAACGGCGCCGGGCTGCAGCCCCAGGGTCTTAGCGGCTTCTTTCTGAATTTTTTGGACATCTTCCAGGGTGGCTGCTTCTACGTAAATTCTAAACAGGGGCTCGGTACCCGAAGGCCGGATCAGCACCCAGGCGCCGCCTTCCAGCAACAACTTTACGCCGTCCAGGGTGTTCCTGCCGGTTACCTTGCGCCCGGCCAGGGTTTCGGGGTCAAAACCCTTCAATAGGCCCAGGACCCGTTCTTTTTCAGCGTAGGAGGTGCGCACGTCCAGGCGCCGGCTGCAAACCCGCCCGAATTCCCCGGCTACATGGTTCAGCAGTTCGGTCAGACCCGCGCCGTAGACAGCCACCAGTTCCGCCGCCAGGAGGCCTGCCAGGAGCCCGTCCTTCTCCGGCACATGGCCCTTAACGGACAGTCCGCCGCTCTCCTCCCCGCCCAGCACGGCCCCTTTTTCCGCCAGGCACTGGCCGATATATTTAAAACCCACCGAAGTTTCATCTACTTCCAGTCCGTAGCGCTCCGCAATCATGTCCAACTGGTGGGTGGTGGCTACGGTGCGGGCCACAGGGCCGCGCAGTCCCCTTGCGTTCAGCAGGTGGTAAAACAAGACGGGCAGGTATTGGTTGGGGGTGATGAATTCACCATTGGAATCAACGATGCCGAAGCGGTCGGCGTCCCCATCCAGAGCCAGCCCCAGATCCAATCCGCCCTTTACCACCATTTCCCGCAATTCCCCCAGGGACTCTGCCGTTGGTTCGGGCAGGCTGCCGCCAAAAAGAGGGTCCCTGTGGTTGTGGATAGCCTCCACCGAAGCCCCGGCCTGCTCCAACAAATTCTCCAGGTACCCGCTTCCGGCTCCAAACATAGGGTCCACCGCCACTTTCAACCCGGCTTTGCCAATGGCCTCCAGGTCTACCAGGGTTGCCAGATGGCGGGCATACTCCGGAAAAGGATCGATGCCGGTAACAAGACTTCCGACGGGGACATCCGCTGCAGACTCCTGGGCACCCGGCTCCTCCTGGAGCCTTTTTATTATGCTTTCGATTTCTTCAGTGATGTGCGGCAGGGCCGGACCGGCATACTCGGGGATGAATTTAAAGCCGTTGTATTCCGGGGGATTGTGGCTGGCCGTCAGCATTACCGCCCCCCCGGCGTTGTGGAGCTTGACCGCAAAGGCCACCAGGGGTGTGGGGGTGGGTTTTTCAGTCAAAAATACAGGGATCCTTTGTCCTGTCAGCACCCCGGTGATCACCGCGGCAAAGCGCTCTGAAAGAAAGCGGTTGTCATAGCCGATCACCACTCCCCTTTCAGCCAGACCGTGGCCGTGCAAATATCCGGACAAGGCCCGGGTCACCAGCCTGACGTTGTCAAAGGTAAAGTCTTCAGCGAGGATCCCCCGCCATCCGTCCGTGCCAAAGGATATCTTTTTTTTCATTGTGAACCTCCCGGTAACTGGTAATTACATTCTATTTCATCATTCCCCGGCCTTTTCCTTTTTTATGTAGTAAAAACGTCCCTGCTGAAAAAACAGGCCGCCAGCCTGTAGCGGCCACAGTGCCGGCGCAAAAAATCAGCAGAATCTTGAATCCGGGCAGCTTCATCTTTACCTTTGTTAGACCGCCGGGGTTCCCGGCAGCACCATGGCAGGCAGAAGGTTTAAGGGACAGGCCGGCCTCCGCAGGGTTTGCCCGGAGCGTCATGGGTTCAGCCCTTAGTTTGCCTGCGCCTGCGCTAATTATACAAATCGCGTTTAGTTCCTGCCGTCAATGGTAAAAATAGGTATATGGTGAAAAGGAGGAGACTTGATGGATAAAGCAGGTATTTTAAAAAAATTGGATCAACGGAAAAAGATGTTTGAGGATTATTTGAAAAAGAATAAAAAATCCTCCCGCTCCCCCGGAGGCCACGGGCCGCTGGCGGCCGGTCTCAAAAAACAGGGAGAGCGGGGCAGTTAATAAAAGGCGCACCGAAAAATTACCGGGTCAAACCACCCGGTAATCATTTTTTATGATAGATACGGACTGGCCCTGGCCCGGGAACCCGTCCCTCTGCTTCACCCGGGCAACGGCAGAACAAATAATTCAATGGGCGCCTCCGGGGGCTTCAATCTTCAAATCCGGGGCGTGGTTGTAATAAAAATCCAGGGTTTGCCGCAGCCCTTCCTCTACCTTGCAGCGGGGACTCCACTCCAGCGCCTCCCGGACTCTGTCGTTGGCCAGGCAGCTGTGCAGGATGTCCCCCGGTCTGGGCGGGCAGTACTCCGGTTCCAGGGAGCTGCCGGTCAGCCCCTTCAGAAGCTGAAACAGGCTTTTTACCGAAAGGCTGGTCCCCGTGCTCACATTGAGGATTTTGCCGTCACCCCGGTTCAGCGCGGCAAGGTTGGCGCAGGCCACGTCCCCGGCGTAGACGAAGTCCCTGGTCTGCCGGCCGTCGCCGAAAATCTTTACCCGCTTGCCTTTCAGCAGGCGATCGATAAAAATGGCCACCACCCCGCCTTCACCGGAGGCGTCCTGGCGGGGACCAAAAACATTGGCGTAGCGTAAGACCGTATAGCGAACTCCATAAACTTCTTGATAAATCCGCAGGTAATGCTCCACTGTATGCTTGGAAACGCCGTAGGGGGACTGGGGCGCGACAGGGTGTCCCTCGTCCACGGGCAGGTAAGCCGGGCTTCCGTATACCGCCGCCGATGAAGCATAGATAACTTTGCCCACCCGGTAACGCCGGCAGTTCTCCAGAAGGTTGACAGAGCCAAGGACGTTTATTCCGGCATCCTTGAGGGGCTCATTCATGGAGCGCGCGACATCCACCTGGGCGGCGTGATGAATCACTGCATCCGGCCGCTCCCTCTCAACAACCCGGCCGAAATCATCGCCTTCAATTTTTACCCGGTAAAAGTTAACTCCGGGGTTGATATTCTCAAAACGGCCCGTAGATAGATCGTCCACCACCGAAACGCGATAGCCTGCGGAAACAAGCATGTCTACAACATGGGAACCGATAAACCCGGCCCCCCCTGTGACCATAACCTTCAACGGGATGCCCCCTCATTTAGAAAACACTTGTTGAATTCATTCAAAGTGACTTGTTTAGTTACTTTTGGAAAAGCTCCAGGGAAATGGAGCGCAAATACTCCCGAAATCCTTCAGCAAGATCCGGCCGGGCCAGGGCAAATTCCACCGTGGCCTTGAGGTAGCCCATTTTATCACCAACATCGTAGCGTTTACCCTGGAAGGCCAGGCCGTAAACGGCCTGCTCCCGGCACAAAACCCGCAGGGCGTCTGTAAGCTGAATTTCCCCGCCGGCACCGGGCCTGGTTCCGGCCAGGATGGAAAAAATGCGTGGTTCAATTATGTAACGGCCCATGATCGCCAGGCGGGACGGCGCGCTATCGGCCGGGGGTTTTTCCACCAGGTCCTTTACCCTGTATACGCCCGGGCTTTCTTCCGCCGCGTCCAGGATTCCGTACTTACCCACATCCTCCCGGGGCACTTCCATCACGGCGATTACCGAGGACTGAACTTTCCCGTACAAATCCAGGAGCTGTTTTAAACAAGGCGTAGTACCCCGCACGAGATCATCCCCCAGGAGCACCGCGAAGGGCTCGTTCCCGATAAACTGCCTGGCACAGTAGACGGCGTGTCCCAGGCCCAGGGGTTCCTTCTGGCGGACGTAGTACAGGTCCGTCAAACGGCCGATATTCTGCACCTCTTGCAGCAGGTTTAGCTTGCCCTGTTCTTTTAATATTTTTTCCAGTTCCACGGATTTGTCAAAATGATCTTCAATGGATCGTTTGTTCTGTCCCGTTATAATCAGAATATCCTCAATCCCCGAGTCAAGGGCCTCTTCAATTATGTATTGAATAGCCGGCCTGTCTACAATGGGAAGCATCTCCTTGGGCTGGGCCTTGGTGGCCGGTAAAAAACGCAGCCCCCGCCCCGCTGCCGGAATTACCGCCTTCCTGACTTTTTTCATCAAATAACCTCCAATTCATTTCTTTCTCCGGGATTACGACAAAACACCCCAATATGTTAACAGCGGTCCTACATGCGTGAGGACCGCTGCTGTTTATTCGGGTGTGTTAAATACGGAGCCCGGCCGCCGGCCCGGGTAACCCCAATCTTGTTAGCGGCCACCAGGACAATTGTGGATAAAGCCACCAGAAAAATGGCGGCCTGCTTGGTTGTCATCAGGGTCAGTATAATGGCGCTCAGGCCAAGTACAATGCTGACTCCGTAAATACTTAAAACAGCCTGCCGGTGGCTCATTCCCATCTGGATCAGCCGGTGATGAAGGTGCTCCCGGTCCGGCTGGAAGATGGGTTTTTGCCCCATATAGCGCCTCAAGATGGCAAAGACCGTATCCAGCAAGGGGATGCCCAGAATAACTATGGGTATAATCACAGAAATAAAGGTCGCGCTTTTGGCCAGCCCCATAATAGACAGGACGGCAACACTGAACCCGAGATACATGGAGCCGGTGTCTCCCAAAAAAATCTTTGCCGGGTAAAAATTGTAACGCAGGAAGCCCAGAACTGCGGCCGCCAGAATCAGGGCCAGAACAACAGCCTCCCACTGGGCTGGAGAACTTACTGACTGATACATCTCAATGCAGACCACGGCGGCCAGGGTCAAAGAGGCGATGCAGGTAATTCCGCTGGCCAGCCCGTCCAATCCGTCAATAAGGTTCACCGCATTGGTGACGGATACAATCCAAAGAACAGTTACGGGAATACTTAAAAACCCCAGCAAAAGAGGTTCATCTGATAAGGGGTTGGTTAAAAAGTTCACTTCCAGGCCAAATGGTATTACAGCACAGGCGGCAACCACCTGGCCGGCCAGCTTGACCCTGGGAGAAACCCCCCTGGTGTCGTCCAGAAAACCCAGCAGAATGATTAAAAAGCCACCTGTGAGGAGGCCCGCCACCTGCAAGGTAATTTCCCGGGTAATCAGGACAGCTGTTAGAAAGCTGATAAAAATAGCTAAACCGCCCAGCCTGGGCATTACCTGATGATGTACCTTTCTCTGGTTGGGCCGGTCCAGGGCGCCGCACTTGAAGGCCCATTTTCTGACCAGCGGGGTAATTAGCAGGGCTAACCCGAAGGCCAGCAGTACAGCCATTACCGGCATCTCCACGCGCAACCCTCCAGAAGAGCATATACAAACAAGGATACCATAGCTAATTGTATCGCAGTCCGGCCAAAGGTTACAATAATGAAAACAAGCTTGATTCAGGCTAAATGACTGATTAAACAGCAATTAAAGCAAAATAAAGCCATATTGCTCTTTCTTAATCCAAATTTCGTCAAATTAATTCGGATTATTTCTGAATCGCAAACATTAACTGGGCCTCGGCAGCAACCTCATCACCCACATAAGCAGTACAGGAACTCTTTCCGACGCTGCCGCGCAGCTTCATAACCTCGACTTCAATCCGGAGTTGATCACCGGGAAACACCTGCCGCCGGAAACGGGCCTTGTCGATCCCGGCAAAAAAGGCAATCTTCCCTGCGAACTCAGGCATCTTTAAAATCGCCACTGCTCCTACCTGGGCCATAGCTTCAATGATCAGAACCCCGGGCATAACCGGGTAGTCCGGAAAATGCCCCTGAAAAAATGGCTCATTGGCGCTGACGTTTTTTAGCCCCACAGCTTTGCGCCCGTCCTCCACGGAGATGATCCGGTCCACCAGTAAAAAAGGGTAGCGGTGGGGTATTATTTCCCGGATCTGATTGTTATCCAGCACCTAATAGTTCCTCCTTAAACTTATAATCACTTTAAAAACAGGGTACTGTTTCTTTATATTATTATAGACTTAAATCCATAGAAGAAAAACCCAATTTTAATACAGAAAAATTATCTGACAGCAAGCAGGTGTTAAACTTGTCCGGCTGCCCACAGCAACTTCAAGTTGAAATGTAGGATAAATTGATTTATATTGTAATAAGGATGTTTGAAGGGGGACGGGCATGAAAGTTATTGACGAAAAAGGAAAGCTTTTTGGTTTAATCAATATCATAGACCTCCTGGTGCTTCTGGCGATACTTCTGGTGATCGGGGGCGCTGCCTATAAAATAAAAGGGCAGGACGGCAGCGATACTGCCAGGACGGTCCGGGCAACAGTGCTGGCCACCGCGCTCCGGCCGGAGATGCTTACAGGCATCGAAGTCGGCGACAGAATGGTTTCCGGCTCCAGCTTTACCGATGTGGTCATCAAGGAGTTCGAAATCAGGCCGGCCTACATGATTACCACCGACAGCCAGGGCCGGCGGGTGGAGGCTTATGACCCCTATCTAAAAGATTTGCTTGTCGTGGTGGAGGGGAAAACAGTCATTTCCGGAGGCACCATCAATCTTGGCGGCCAGGAAATCAGGAGCAGCAAGGACTACTATATCAAATCTCTGGATTACGACTTCAAGGGAATGATCCTTGACGTGGTCGTTGAGTAATCGGTAGTCTTCATTGATTTTTCCCGGAATAAACCACATAACAAACCATCAGGCATGGTTTCGGGAATAACCAGAAAAAGCAGGCCCCGGAGCCTGCTTTTTTGTTAGCGCCCTTGGAGGAGCAAGCAAAACCGGAAAATGGCAAACTCCTTTTCTAGCCGCTGTTCCGGCTCCCCCGGCCCCGGCGGCGCTCGATTTGTTTCTCCACGGCGCCGGCCCTGGCCTCCCAGGAGTGTTGCCGGGCCACTTCCAGGCGCGCAGTCGCTTTTCCAGGCGAGTCACCGGCCAACTCCTCTTCCAGCTTTTGCACAAACTCACCCGGGGTTCTTGCCAGGGAAACCATCTCCCCGAAGGCCCGTACCTCGGGAAGGTCGGAGGAAACGACCGGCTTGCCGGCAGCAAGGTATTCGTATAGTTTTACGGGATTGACTCCCCGGGTGAGTTCGTTGACCCGGAAGGGAATCACGGTCGCGTCGAACCCTTTCAGGTAAGACGGCAGCTGGCGGTAGTCCCTGTGCCCCAGCAGGTGGATGTTGGGAAATCCCGTGAGGGCGCTGGTGTCCGTATCAACCGGCCCGATTATAACCACCGACCAGTCCGGGTGGGTGCGGGCTGCGGCAGCCAGGAAATCCTGGTCCAGCCAGGGGCTCACCGCCCCGATGTAACCTATCACCGGCCGGGGGAAAGGGGCCAGCTCAGGGGGTACAGTCAGTCCGGGATCCAGGGCGCTGCGAAAGTGCTCCACATCGGCCCCGTTAAGCACCACCTGGAGGTCCGGGGCCAGTTCTTTTTTCCGCAGGAAAAGCTCCCTGGCGCTGGTCAGGGATAATCCGGCGCGGCTGAACAGCTCCTGTTCCATCCGAACAACGGTTTCCTTGCGGATCAACCCGGGAAAGGCTGCATGCTCGTCGGCGCAGTCGTAAACCAGAAACAGGTCTGGCCGCAGGCGCAGATCAATTGTGTTGGGCAGGTAGGTCCAGCAGATGGTGGGTTCCCAGCCCAGCTGCCTGTATACCCTGCTCATGCCTGCCCCAAGGATCCTCTGGTTGATGCGGTTGATTGAACGGTAGATATTGCCGAAGGGCAGGATTACCGGCGGGGTGTAAACGCAAATCCTTTCGTCCACCCGGCGCAGGCGGTCAGCAGCCTGCCCCCGCAAGGAGGGGTTTTTCAAAGGGGATAGGTAGGTAACCGGCGGGTCGACGTAAAGCACCCGGTTGCCCTGCCGGGCAAAAATAGTCATAAACTGCTGGGCCCTGGCCCACATGCCTGACCAGTTGGCCGCAGCCAGGCAGAGAATGGATTCTCCTTTCATGAGCGGCGCCACCCCGCCAGGCGGCGGTATAATTCCTCAGTGCGCCGCGCCATAGCAGCAGCGGTAAAGTTTTCCCGCACCGCTGCGCCTGCTCTTTTAGTCATTTCAACAACTGCCTCCGGGTGGTCCATCATCCAGATAATTCCCCTGGCCAGGGCTGTGGAATTGGCCGGCGGCACCAGCAAACCGGTCTCGCCGTGCAGGATCACTTCAGGCAGGCCGCCTGCCTCCGAGGATACCACGGGCACACCGAGGGCCATGGCCTCAACGGCCGTCAGTCCGAAACCTTCCCACAGGGATGAGATCACCAGCAGCTGGAGTTCACTCATTATGGATGGAATATCCTCAACAAACCCGGTGAAAGTTACCTGGCCGGCAATCCCCAGTTGTGCGGCCAGTTCCTCCAGGGAAGGGCGCAGCGGCCCGTCACCGACAACCAGGAAACGGACGTCCGGACGTTGCTGAAGCACTTCCCGGGCCGCCTCCAGGAAAAACCTGTGGCCTTTGACCGGGTGCAGGCGCGCGACGATACCCACCAGAGGCGCTGAGGCATCAAGGCCAAATTTTCTACGGATATTACCGGCTTTACGTTCAGGATTAAATTCTTCCATAACAATTCCGTTGTAAATTACTGTAATCTTCTCCTCCGGCACTCCCTGGGAGATCAGCTTTTCCTTTAATCCTCCGGAAACGGTGATAAAATGATCCGTCAGACTCCGGGTGAGACTTTCCGCCAGGCTGTTGCCCAGGCGGTAAAGGAAACCCGGGTAATCCTTCTCCAAAAGACTGTGTACCGTAGTTATCACTTTTCTTTTGCCGGCCTGCCGGGAAGCCAGCCTGCCCAGCAGGTTGGCCCGGACGCCATGGGTATGGACCAGCTCAAAGCCGTTGTTCCGGATCACTGCCGCCAGTTTTCCAACTACGCCAAAATCAGCTTTGTGCCGCATCGGAAAAGCCAGGCACCTGATTCCCGCACTGGAGGCAATCTCTGCAAAGGGCTCATTAAAAAGACAGCAAACGGTGATCTCCACCGCTTTGGTATCCAGTGCCTCGAATAAATTTAAAATATGTCTTTCAGCGCCGCCAAACTCCCCGCCGCCGATAATATGTAATACCTTTAAAGGTCCCACAGAGAACCCTCCCCGGCTTAACCTTTCTCATTTTATCAATTTACATCGCATTGCACAAGGAATTTTTGGGTCTTCCCGTCTGACGGGCCTTTGCAGGGACCCACTGTGGGAAGTAGTTGGGAACTGGTAGATTTCTAAACAGCTTTCCTTTATAATATAAAAGAATTACGTTTAATAGGAGGACTATCTTGAGCGGATCGCGGATCTGGCAGGAAAGCCTGATTGGCCGCCTCGCCGGGGGGGCGGGGCTGGCCTGGCGTCAAAGTTTCTTTTGTAAATGGGTTTACGGTTCTGCCCAGTACAGCAGGCAGGAGGCACTTCGCTGCTCACTGACGGCCAGAGCGCTAACTGCGGCGGTCAGCCTTCCGGCGCGCCCGCTGGAGTTGGCGGGAGCAGCCATCCGGCGAGGTATCCCCGGCAGCCTGTTCTTAAACCTGAAACCCCATCCCTATCTCAGTGGCAGTACGGTCCTGCGCAGTGTGGCCGGTTTCCGGGCGGAGACACTGCTCTGGCTGGTCTTTTCTTACATTATAATTGATTACGCGCTGCGGCGCTCCCCGGCAACCGCTTTCCTTGCGGGCAACTGGGACGAGCTTCTGCTGGTCCTCATTTTCCTGGCCTGGCCGGTCCAGATGGCCTTGCGGGGTAAACTGACCTACCGCTTGACGCCCCTGGACTTCCCCATCTGCCTTTACGTGGCCGTAGCGATCTTCCTTTGCCTGGTCCGATCACCCCATCCCGGCATTGCCGTTGAGGGACTGAGGGTCTACGTCGAGTACATTCTCTGGTTTTTTGTCGGCAGCAATCTCCTGCTGAATAAAAACCAGGCCAGGGCGCTGGTCAACTGGCTGGTGGCCCTGGGCACGCTGGTGGCACTCCACGGCGTTTACCAGTACATTATCGGGGTACCCATTCCAGAAAACTGGGTGGACAGCACGGAAACCGTCCGGACCAGGGTCTTCTCCATCGTGGGCAGCCCCAACGTCCTGGGCAGCTTCCTGGTGCTGATGATACCCGTTACCGTGAGCCAGTTGCTCTCCGCCCGGGGCAGAGTCCAAAAATATCTATACACACTCTGTCTGGCGCCGATGGCCCTGAGCCTTATCTTCACCTTCTCCCGCGGCGCCTGGCTGGCCATGGTGGGCGCCCTGACCATTTACGGCCTGATTTATAACTGGCGGATTTTACTTGGCCTGGCCGCTGCAGCCTACACCGCCCCCAAGCTGGTTCCGGCCATAGGAGCCCGCATCGGTTATATGCTTTCCCCGGCTTACCTGCTCAGCAGCACCCGGGCCGGGCGGGTGGCCCGCTGGAACATGGCCATCAATAAGGTTAAGAATAACCCGCTGACAGGGGAAGGGTTCGGCCGTTTCGGAGGAGCCGTGGCAGCCCGCCACATTCCCAGCAGCCATTACGTGGATAACTTTTACTTGAAAACAGCCGCCGAGTCCGGCCTGATCGGTATTGCCGCCCTGGCCTGGCTTCTTTTAAGCGGCGTGCGCTGTGCCCTGAACACTTACAGGAGATTGACCGACCCTTACTTGAAAGGGCTGGCCGGAGGCTTGATTGCCGGCCTGCTGGGGGTGCTCCTGCACAACGGGGTGGAAAATATTTTCGAGGTCCCCATGATGACAACTTATTTCTGGCTCCTGCTGGGCATGACTGCCGCCCTGCCCCACCTGAAGGGCCAGGAAACCCCGCCGCTGGATTAAAAGAAAACAGCCATCCGGCTAAAACGGCTGCTGTCACAGCCCACTAAAAATACCACTAATAAAGGACAAGGACGTCACCCCTGACGTCCTTTTTGCTTGCGGATATTTTATTGGTTTAACGGCATACCGCCCCGGGTGCGCCCGCAGTACCTGTACTGATACTGTACTGATAACTGATCATTCCGGAGCAGGTTCCCCGGCACCGTTCTAATTTCCTATAGAACCACCTGTTCGCTCTGTTACTGCCATGCCGGACGGGGAGGGGACTCGCCCGTCTTGGTCCTTTGTTTCCGTTACAGTGTCCGTTCCGGTATTATTCCCTGGTACGGTTGGCTCTTGACTATTCTTAACGGTTCCACCATCTTCAGTATTTTGATCGTCTTTTACGTCCTGGTCAACTTCAGTATTTTTGTTGTTTTCATCATCCTGTTCATCTTCATCTTCATCATTATCATTATTTTTATCGTCTTCATCTTTTTCAACAACAGGTTTTATAATCACCGACCCGTTTGATCCGTCTGCTTCCTGTTCAGCATCGTCCTGTCCCGCCTCGTTCGAAGAACCGCTGGTTTTGCCCTGTCCCTGCCCGGTTTGCTTACCGGGAGTATCCGGTTTTTCCCGGTCCCCGTCAGACGGTGTTGTTTCCTTCTCCCCGGGGCTTTCCTCCGGGGTAGTTACCCGTGGAGGGGCATACTGCCCGGTCAGGGGGGTATTCATAACTACGGTGGAAGTCGTTTCCCCGTTAAAAAGATTGGTCACCATCTGCCTGGCTTCCGCCGGATCGACACCCCAGTAACTGCCTTCTTTAGTATCCAGCGGCCGGCCGGGCAGCGTCTGGCAGACAATATTGCCGTCCGCCAGTTGCCTGGCGGCCGAAGCCATGGTTAACATATCGCTCATGCTCAAGTTTGTGTCAACATAGCGGTTGATTTCCGGAACCAGTTTGGGCAGTTTGGTAATAGTGCTGGGCTGAAGCATTTCCTTAGCCAGCGCAACCAGGAACTTCTGCTGGTACTTGGTGCGGTCGACATCCCCCAGGTCATAATCCCGGAAGCGCACGTACTGCAGGGCTTTATCACCGTCCAGCCGCTGCACGCCCTTTTTTAAATTAATCCGGTAAATACCCCCGTCCGTTATATCCTCATGATACATATTTCTTTCCACATCGATGGTGACCCCGCCCAGGGCGTCGACGATGTCTTTAAAACCGCTGAAATTGGTAAGGACATAATGTTTAACGGGAATTCCCAGTAAATCCGCAACAACTCTCATCGACATCTGCGGTCCGCCGTAAACCGCTGCACTGTTAATCTTGTCCCAGCCGTGCCTGGGTATGTTGACCCTGGTATCCCGGGGGATGGAAAGCAAGGACATCTGCTTGCTTTCAGGGTCAACGCTGGCGAGAATAATAGTGTCTGTACGGGCCATGGTTTCGCCCCGCCGGGCATCAATCCCCAGCAACAGCACGTTGAGTCGCTCACCTTTGATAACAGGCTGGCTTTCTTCCTCTTCACCTGCATTAAGGATTGTTTCCGGGAAAAAGATATTCTTGGCCAGCATGCAACCGCCGGCGAACAACGCCAGCAAAATCAGACAACAGAGGATAAAAGGCACCTTTCTTTTAAGCCTTCGTCTTGGAGCCCTCAAGTAAATTCACCCCACCTGACGGTACTGCCGCGTTAAGGCAACACCTGTTAACTTAACTGCTTTACCACCAAATTGACGCGGATAGGGAATCTGCCGGGAGGCGCTTTAAGCGGACAAGACACCAAAATATTTTATTACAGTTCATTAAAAGATACAACTGCTCCCAGCAAAAAACCTACAGCGGCCTTTTATTACAGTGCCAGATTAGACCGCTGCCGCACCAGGCCCGGATTCCAATCAGAACTGCTGGACCGTAGCTCCACCCCTGTACATAACCACAACAGAGTCAAGGGCTTTTATCCCGCGCCCGTCTTCCCGGGGAATGACCAGCAGGTGGTTTAAAGAAATCTTGTTCCCCGCTTTGAGATCCTGTCCGGCAGTTACATCGGGAATACCATTCCCGCTGGTGTCAACCACAACCGCCTGTCCCCGCCTGACGATTATTTCCGAACCTGCCCGGCCTGTCAGAACCTGACCGGTCTTCATTTCGGCAACCTTCCATTGAACGTACTGGTCCACATAACTCTGGGTAACCAGGGGATCTCCACTTCCCCCCGGTGTGTCCTCCGCTCCGGCCAGGGCCGAGTAGCCCAAAAAAGTCAGGGAAACCGCGACCGCAACAAGGGTGAGCAGAGCAACCTTAGACTTATCTCCGCGCATTAAACACTCCTCCTTGGGATTCTACATCAACAGCTTGTTTCCTTTAAGAACAGACAAGAACAGATGCGCCGTCTTCAGCCCCGGTCTGTGTATCTGCGGGTTCATCCGGTATAAATCCCCTTAGTTCCAGCATTCCTGCGCTTCCCGGACAAAACAAGCGCAGCTTAATAACTAAAAGCTTAATAACTAAAAAGTACCGAACAACCAGCTCCGGGTAACTGATTAATGAGTTAATTGGAAACCATAATGAATCCTATATTTATTAGACGTTCAATTTTCGAAAAAGTTCGCCAACCTGTACAGCATTTTTTAACGCCTTCTCGCGCAGGAGGTCCACCTTCTCATTTAAGCCGGCTGAAATCCCGGCCCGGTCTGCCAGGACTTCTTCAATGCGCAGGGATAATTCTGTGTAGCTTAAGGTTTCTACATTCAAGCCGGGGGGCTGTCCAACCGACTGCAAGAACCGGTTTACTTTGGGGTCGTAAGGAATACCAATTAAGGGCACACCGAAAAGCGCCCCGAAAATCAGAAAATGCAGCCGCATCCCCATAGCCAGATCGAGGTTTGCCGCCACCGACAGCAGATCCATGAAGCCGGTGTGGTTGTTCAGAAGATAGCTCTTGCCCCTCATCAAACCAGCAACCTCCCGGCAGCTTTCCGCATCCACTGGTCTGTGCATGGGCACCAGGAGCACGCGCCAGCCCTTTGCCGCAAGGTCATCGGCCACCCTTGCCAGTACTCTTTTATATCCGTTCAATCCTTTCCACGGCCTCACTGAAATCCCCGCCACGGGACCGTCTTCGATCCCGAGGGAGGCCAGGATCTCCCGTCCCCTTTTGAGATCAAGAAGAGCCGGGTCCAGGCCGAGCACGGGGTCTGCCGTTACGTAAACCGGCGGCCGCTTGACACCGATGGAAACCAGTTCATCCCTGGAGTCGGGATCCCTGACGGTGATCGTGCTGACCCGGTTTACCACCAGCCGGATCAGGAACCTCCCCAGGTTGGTGCGCACAGGCCCGATACCCTGGGCATAAAAGAATACAGGTTTCCCTAAAAATCTGGCCATGGCTACCACACCAAGGTAATAGATAATGCTGTTAGGTCCGGTAGCATCCTGAAGCAGCCCGCCGCCGCCGCTGATCAGCAGGTCGGCTTTATGGAGTTCCTGATAAACCTGGCGGATGTTGACCCGGGAAATGGAATGAACACCAAATTCCCGTGCCGTAAAGCCCGGGTCCCTTGACAGTACGGTGACCTCCAGACCTGGAACAGTTTTTCTCAAAGCCTGGAGCATGGCATAAAGCATCGCCTCGTCACCGCTGTTATAAAAACCGTAATACCCTGATATAACCACTTTCGGCATGAACTGTCTCCTGTGCAACCGGTCTCTTCATCAATGAAAAATTACAGTAAAGTACTGAAGGGGGTTTCAGTTGAAGAGTTAAAGCTTGTATTTTCTTAAAACCATACAGGCGAAACATGGCAGAATCAGCTGGCGCCTCCAGCGGGAAGGCTCCTGCAATAGGCGGGAGAACCATTCCAGGTGCAGGCGCCGGACCCAGGCCGGGGCTCTGCGAACCTTACCGGCAATGACGTCGAAACTTCCCCCGACCCCCATGGCAGCCGCTGCGCCTGTGGATTCGAGATAACGGTCAATCCATAATTCCTGTCGCGGCGCCCCGAGGGCCACAAAGACAAGGTCCGGCCCGGCCTCCCGGACAGCTTCAGCCACCAGGCCTGCTTCGTCCTCCTGAAAATAACCGTGGTGCGTGCCTGCTATCTGCAGGCCTGGATAAGAGCAGCAGAGCTTTTCAGCTGTTTTTTCCGCCACGCCCGGGGACGCGCCCAAAAGATAGACCCTCCAGCCACAGGCGGCGGCCCTCTTAACCAGGCGCTGCATCAGGTCAATGCCGGTAATCCGCTCCTTAACCGGATACCCTGCCACTCTGCAGGCCCACACAATGCCCACACCGTCCGGCGTAACAAGGTCGGACCGGGTGATCAGCCGCATCATCCCGCCGTCAAATTGGGCACGGTACAAGTATTCGGGATTGAGGGTCAGGATCCGGTGCGGCCGCCCGCTCTTGATAAAACCGGAAACCCGTTCCACCGTCTCTTCCATCGTCAGCGCATCGATCCGGGCGCCAAGGAGCCAGGCTTCCATCAGCGTATACCCCTTAATTTCCTTATATTTTTCAACATCTTTCGATTTACACTTTGAATATTTTATCACAATTTTGAGCGATTCTCCAGTTAGACGCAAAAAAGCCCCGCTCTGGGAATAAACGGGGCTGCAATTTTCAGCTATTTTTGCTGATTCACTTCTTGGGGACATCCAATATTTTTACTCCGGTTATTCATCTTCCCCCCGGGAAGACCACACCAGGTCAAGGGCATAAATCTTCCAATCCCCGGCCTCATTATACAAATAATAATGCTCGTCAACAGTGATGCCGGCCGGACCAAGTTCCCCCGTCTCCCCGGACACGGCAGCGGTTACGTCGACCCTGGTCCTGTACTTTACCTGCGCCAGATAACTGCTCTTGAATTCCACCAGGGGAGCGCCCCCCGGATGCGTCAAATCAACTTTGCCGCCGGGCGGAACACTCTCCCAGAGCCCAAGGCCGCCGTTCTGCAAAGCCAGGGCCGCTTCACCGGTCAGGTAGTCCTGCATGGCTTCCAGGCCTGCTCCGTTCAAGGCTGCTCCGGTTAATTCTGAAAACTCCCTGACCAGCGATTTCAGGACACTGTCTTCCGGCAGATTTGCTGTGTCCTTTTCCAGGAAACGGGACAGCATCACCATTACCTCCACCCGGGTAGCCGTACCATCCGGCTCGAAGCGACCGGCTGCACGCCCGTTGACAAGGCCCAGCCCGTATGCCTTCAACACGGATTGGTAATACCAGTCGCCTGGCCGTACATCCCCAAAGGGGTTGACGGGATCCTGGAGCATTTCATCTTCCACAGCCCGGGTAAGCATGGCTGCAATCTCCGAACGGCAGACCGGCGCTTGCGGTAAAAATTTCAAGGCCCCGTCCGGCCCGGGAACGCCGGTGACAATTCCTGCTTCGTAAAGGGCTGCCGCAGCTCCCCCGGCCCAGTCCGGAACAGACCGCCAGTCAGTAAAGGGCGGGGTTCCCTGCCCGTCCCCTAGAGACAGAGTCCTGGCCAGCAGGACGGCAAATTCCGCCCGGTTTACCTGCTTGTCCGGCAGGGCATAAAGCCTGTCCCCTTCGGGATAACCCTGCATAATACCCAATTGCACCATCCTTGTCAGCTCATCGGCGCCCCAGGGATGACTCTTCAGATCTGTAAACTGGTCGCTGAAAGCTGTTGCGGTACCGGCCAGGGCCGGCGTCCCCGAAGCAATAAAGATGAAAAGAGATAAGAACAGGTACAGCACCTTTTGCATTGCCTTTTTCTCTCCTTA
>Ga0123335_1001141_pt1 | contig 44284 bp, 30 predicted proteins | sample BiotimSIPDNA_2_FD_89707 | JGI IMG/M metagenome (GOLD analysis project Ga0123335, IMG submission 89707) | Anaerobic biogas reactor microbial communites from Washington, USA - Biogas_R2 time_0 SIP DNA | ecosystem: Engineered > Bioreactor > Anaerobic > Unclassified | place: Washington, USA...
AATCACAAAGTTACCTCTGGGGTGAAATCACAAAGTTACCTCTGGGGTGAAATCACAAAGTTACCTCTGGGGTGAAATCACAAAGTTATCTCTGGGGTGATAGAATTCGAGGACCCGAAGACGCTTTATCAGGAATCAACACCGTTATTCATGCTTATGGAGATACAACTATTAACCAGGAACCAGAACCTTTACAACGATCTTGTGAACGGTTTCATCTGTTGCCAGTGGAGCATGGGCATCTTCAGGAAAAAACACGGCACACTGCCCGGGATTAAGGTAAAACCAGTGATCAGGTATATCACGGAAAAATATGACATCCTTTTCATAATTATATTCTCCCACCGGTGCAACACAACTTGTAACGTTTTTCCACCCGATCGTGTCTCTTCCGGATACACAATATTGTATATCGATGTATCTTCTGTGTGTCTCAAGCCTTGCTCTTTCGATTCCCGTACCGGTTACCGCCGAACCGAGAGCAAAAATCTGCTCCCCTTTTATCACCATTTTCCCGGAAGTGAAGGTTTCTGCGTTTATGGAGCGCAGAAAGTTTACCGCATCTTTAAATCCTGGGTGGATTGCAGAGTATCGGTCCATGTTTGTTAATTGATCCAGTATCATAAAAGCCCCCGGGCGTCTATCGATTCAATTTTCTTGAATGCGGAAAGGAAAATTTTTTCAATCTCGTATAACTCAGAATCTTTGTTTCTCTTCTTCCACAGGACTTTAAAATCATCAAGCAGATCTTTCCCCTCGCCAATCAGCTCATTTTTATCATGAAGAATCTTTCCTGCCTGCCGATACTCCACTACCTTCATGTAACTCAGCAGCCCCAGTGTCCACCTGACTGCTCTGGCACCCCAGATAAATTCGCCATATTTTTCAACTGAAAAATCTCTGAGGCTGAAAATCTGATCTTTTATAATTTCTGCTTTTTTAAACTTTTCAGAAATCTCTGCAATATCAATCTCTTTTACCTGTTCTTCCCTGTTCCAGAGTCCGCCAAAGCCTTCCGCCCATGCATAAATATTACCAAAATGGAATGTACAGAGACTTCCAAGCTCCCTTAGCAGTTTAAAAAGCCTTCCGGACATTTCCTGCCATTCAATCACCGATGCTGCCCGGTCGAACTCATTATCATCCTCATAGGAATTGTGGTTCCAGGATAAAGCAGCACTTAGCATCATCCCATGCATAGATCCGGAAATCAGGTTAACATGGCCGCAATCCCCCCAATCAGTCGTCAGTATTCCTTCTGCGCCGAATGAGTGCCCGTGAGAAACCATTCTTCGGATGTTCTTAGAGGCGCTGTTAATATCATATGCAAATCTACTCCACCCGTGCAGACCCGGGCAGCAGTACTGAGTCAGCCCTTTCCGGGCAAAGATTTCCGTGCTGCTGCTGTCAATATCTGGAGAATAGCCCCAATTAAGAAAAATCATCTCCCGCGGAAGCTCTTCGATCAATTCCGGGTAATGCAGTACGATATCACCCCACATCATTGGAATTTTTCCATTATCAATGACAACACCTGCTACCTTTTTTACAAAATCCACATACAGTCGCCCTGTTCCCAGTTCCTGAGCCCTTTTGAGATTTTTTCCTTTGCCAAGATCAAATGTCTCATCGCAGCATATATTGAAAAATTGAGATGAAAAAGCGGGTATCACCTCTTCTATCATCGATTTAATCAGTTCGAAGCTTTCCGGGTTCTGTGGATCTATCGTATAATGAGCCATCCTGTCCCAGAGGTTATGAGGAAGGTCTGAAGCCCTTATGTCAAGCTCATTCAAGTGTTCAAACCGTTTGAGCCTCAGAAGTTCATAAAGATGTCCGAAAGTTGAAAGCGATGGTACAAGATCAATGTGAAGTCTGCGGCAGTGCTTATCGAGCTCCTTTATCTCCTCTGCAGTCAGAGGGTCTTTTCCGCTCCACAATTCAGGAATATTCCCAAAGGCAAATGTATGCTCCATATAGAGCTGCATCTGATTGATTTTGTAGTTAGACAGTTTATCGGCAAGCCATTTCAGGGTTTTCAACTGTGGAACCCTGCCCCTTGTTACATCATGGTAAAAACCACGCCGGGGAAAATCAGGATAGTCTTCTATGTAAAGGCATGGGATCTCCGCGCCACACTGGTTCACAATCTGGCAGAGGGTTTGAACCGCCCGTAAAAACGATTCTTCTCCGCCCCCTGATACGTTGATTCTTTCCGGACTTACATCAATGGTATAGTTTTCAGGCCCCGCCATCTCCTTTGTGCAGAAATAGATCCCCACTGGCCGTTCCGCAGGTGTTATCTCTATTTCAGGTTCCCGACCAAGAATTTTAACAAGTGAACCGGTCAGCACTGATGATATAAACAAATTACTATTAGTTAACTTGTCAAAATATATCTTTATTGAAAGTTCTAATCTAAAGGAACCTTCTCTGGATACGCACTTTTTTACCTGCGGTATCAAGTACATTTTTTCTCCATCGGAAAACATTGCTCTTAATTCTGCTATTTGACCTAAAAGTTGCACTTGTGTGAGCAAATAAACGTAAGATGTTGAGATAATAATACTTGGAGGCATTATAGGTCTTAACCGACAAGGCGATAAGATCAAGATGCCTGAAAACCTTAGTGCTCAATAGATTACGATTATTTTCCAACAGCGGTTTTTAGGTTCAGAAAACCAACTCAATTCAATGATAAATTTAAAAAGAGCCATTAAGATTGTACACACTGTTTATTTCTTGTAATTGGTACGGTTTTTTAATTATATATACTACAAATCAGCCGATATATTTAATAAGCGGCTTTTTTCCGGGGTAAAAGCATGGACAACCACATTCAAATAGAAGAAATACGCAAATATCGCCAGTATCTTTCAGAAATTCTCGGTGAAGATATAGACGAAGAGGTCGCGGCAAGAATCTGGGTAATGAGATATGCAGAAATATGGCGCATGAAGCAAAACTCGACTGCAAAAGCCTGAACTGCTGATCTTGTCAAAAAATTGAATTCTTGCCTAAATTTGCCTGTTTAGTGAAAATAGGCGAATTATTTAAATCCGGAAATCAAAATCTGCAGTTTACCGGAAGCGCCACCCTGTTTTCCCTGCTCCCTGCAGTTAATATATAAACCCCCGGCATTACCCGCTTCCCAGCATCATTAGCATAGTCCCAGAGCACTGTTCCATCTTCTGAAACACTCAATCTTCGCACCGTTCTTCCAGACTGATCAAAAATTGTAACCGGGCTGTTTCTGCGATGCTGAGTAATTTGAATATGAAGCATTTTTCCGTTTGAAAATGCAGTCACCGGATTTATAGTTTTGCTTGTAAGTTTATGCCTGATGTTAAGCGGTGGAATGTAAGCTGGAGGTGCACTGTAAAGTGACGCCAGATTACCGGTGAAATAGATCTTTCCTATTACTATCTCATTTTCTGTACCGCTTGCCTGTTGCACCTGAAACCTGATAGCTTTCACTTTTGATAAATCAAGCCGGCCACCGGAACCGGATAACCTCTGAGTGAACCCTGCTATTGGTAAACTGAATTCCTTCATCTGAGACGTAAGATAAAGAGAATCCTCGAAATATGTATAATCCATAATGTCTGTTGTTATCAGTTGTACTGAAACTCCAAGAGGGGTTGCCGAGCGGGCAGACACTATGATGGAGTCAAGCCCGGTTAGATTCAGGTTGCCTTCCGGTGTTGTGCAGTCCCACTCCAGCGCAGAATACGGGTCAAACCCCAGATTTCCCTGATCGAGGTGATAAGCCCATTTAAGCTGAGATTCTGAACCGCTCTGAATCACTTCAAATTCACGAACCTTTGACTTTCCACCCTTACCTTCATCGCTGTCAAAATAGCTGCACCACTGATTACCGATATAGGGCTTGAGATCTCCATCACTGAACTCATCAATCAGAAGACGGTTCCCTACCATCAGATTCAACGAACCGCCCAGCCAGACTCTCTTCTGAACCGGAACCGATAACCCCCTGGCATTTATGGTAACCTTGTAATATCCCTGAGGCATCGGATCACCTTCAAAGGATAATCCGTACCATGAAATATCGAAAGAGCTTGTGGTTCCGCTATACTGGCACCATGCTGAGCTGTCTGTTTCGCTCATAAGCTCAACGGCCCAGATCGCCGGCTTATTGAACCGGCCGCTTACCCTGAGTGGAGCTATGCTGGCATTGATATCAAAGGGAGTAACTGAGGGCTGGTCGACCCATTGCAGTGCGACTCCGGGAAGAGAGTCTTTCATGTCTTCCCAGAGATTTGTAAACACACCGGATATCAATGATGCTCCAAACCAGGCCAGAAACTGATCAAAGTACATCTCATTGTGCAGAGTATCTTCATTGTTCGGATCGCTTGCTTTTCCCCAGTAGTCTGAACCCTCATAAAACTTCAGCAGCTCTTCACTGAATGGTTCTGCCGCCTGAGGCCCCCCGGCACCCATTGCCGCCGCCGCCCACATTCCAACTGTAAGATGGCTGTGCTCGGTTCTGGGTCGGATGACACCACTTCCCAGTTCAAATTCTCCGGTTACAGCACTCCCGTCCATTTGAAAGAAATTTGCCTTATCCGGTGTGCCGATAAAAGAGAGCGCTTTCTGCAGAAATGTTTTTGCGCGAATTTCGTTGTACCATAAATAATCTGTTGCCACTCTCCAAAGTACCCTTATGGCATCTTTATAAAAAAACTCTCCTCCTGCATAACTATTATAACCCAGAGCTTCTCCGCAAAACTCACCCGTAGGTTTCATCCAGTCTGGCACCATTCCATTCTGGTAGCCCGGTGATGCTGCGATACTTGTGTAACACTGGTCGATAAGACCTTTCCAGTTACGTTTCTGGGCATCAAACTCATCGAATACACGATAGAAAGCCGGTGCAAAATAGCCTGGATTAACAAACTCGGCGCCTCCCCATTCTGCACCGGGACGCAGATATTTACCATCTTCAACCATCAAAGACCAGAGGCTGTTAAGGATGTCCTGAGCCCTGCCGGCATAAGTTGCTCCTTTGGGGCTGGTATGAGCTGACCAGACATTCTTTTTGACCAGCAGATCGGCAAAGATCAAAGCCAATGCTATATCTTCATCAGCATCTGAAGCCGGACCTGTACCAACTACCGTTCCCTCCTGACTGGCCCGCCAATTGTAATACTCTCCTGACCACAGGCAATTTTCACCTGCGTCCCAGATTTTATTGAAGTAGGTCTGATCGTTGCAATAAAGGGCCAGAATCATGCCGTAACCTACACCCTCTGAAACGGCATCCTGGAGATGAGGTGGTTCAGATTTAGGCCTGTGTACCATTGTGACTGTATAGGGATCAATATTTCTCTTTTTAATGCCTTGCCAGGTTTTAAGCAGAATTGAATCATAAGGAGTACTCACCGAAGGTAGAACCGATGGGAAAGGAAGAAGAGTAGCTGAAGCATATAAACCTGATAGACAAAGAACGATAACCGCTTTCCTTACCAATAAAAGCATGCTTTCTCCAATTAAATAAAAGGTACCTGATGATTTTTATTATTAGTGTGCTTGGAAAATGATATAGTTCAGATCCATATTGATAAAGAATCCCTTTTTTTGGAAACAGTTTATATATTAGTTTCCCATCTGGACTTGACCAGTATTCAAACCCGTAAATCTTTATAATGGCCAATAGAAACTATCATCTTTTTTCAAATTGCAAAAGCATTATAATATGGGCTATCGCATCTGCTATTGGTGCCACCTGGCGCATAAAAATCACTGGACCTGAAAATCTTGACCCCTTTAACGACCTTGGCTGCGGAAGAATCTACTGCTTCTGGCACTCTCAACTTCTTCCCCTTTCTTTCATTTTTAGGAATACAGGAAAAACGGCTCTTGTTTCCAAAAGCCGTGACGGGCAGATTGCCGCTGCAGTAGCAAGATACTGGAAACATGATATAGTCTTCGGTTCATCAAGCAGCAACAGAATTTCTGCCCTGCGCCAATGTGTACGGGTTCTCAATGAAAAAAAATGCGTGGTTCTTACACCTGATGGCCCCAGAGGGCCGGCTCAAAAAATCAAATCTGGTGTCGCCCAGATAGCTCTGCTCTCGGGTGCACAGGTCGTACCGGTTGCCGTAGCCGCTGACCGCGCCTGGAGATTGAAATCTTGGGATAAGTTTTTGATTCCAAAACCGTTCAGCAGACTGAAAGTCTTCCTCGGCGACCCTGTTGATCCCGGGCAATTTTCGGTAAACGAGTCTGATACAGAAAAACTTCGCACAATTATTCAGGAAAGGATGGATCAACTTGGCGACCTGGCCTGAAAGCGTTCATATCCTGGTTCCATCTTACAAATCAGCAGACCTCCTGAGTAAGTTTCTTCCAGACTTGCTAAGATTTGTCCCTGTATCACAAGTGCTGGTAGTCGATGATGCCTCAGAAGATAATACCCCTGATATCTGTTCCAGATTTGGCATCACCTGCCTGAAACACGAGATAAACAGGGGAAAAGGCGCAGCGCTGAGAACCGGTTTTAAATACCTTCTGGAAAAGGGTACCAGCTGGATAATCACAATGGATGCCGACGGGCAGCATTCACCAGAGGATCTTCACTGTTTTTTAGACACGATTAAAGAAACGCCTGACGTGGGGATCTGTATTGGCTCAAGAACAATGAAACCCGGGATAATGCCTTTCTGGAGAATCTGCTCTAACCGGCTTACGTCATGGAGTCTTTCCCTGATAACCGGCGCCAGAATCCTGGATAGTCAATGTGGTTACCGGATCTACTCTTCAGCCCTGCTCAGGTCTGTTTCCATAGAATATGACCGATTCGAAATGGAAACCGAGGTGATAATAAAAGCGATCCGTAAGGGTTACAGAGTCAGTTTTACAAAGGTGCAGACATTATATTTGAATGATCTAAGTCATATTTCTCATTTAAATGATACATTAAGATGGGTCAAAGCCGTACTCATTACCAGTTTTAAATCTAAGTCCCGGAAATAACTGAAGATGGCAGAATACCTCAACCCCACTGTCGGCTGCGAAAAACTGATAAAAATATTGCGGGAGAAGGGCATCACCGATGAACGGGTGCTCGATGCCTTCCGCAAGGTCCCACGTCATCTTTTTGTTGACGGTGCAATGTATGCCCAGGCTTACGATGATAATGCGCTGCCGATCGGCAATGGCCAGACTATTTCTCAACCGATTGTGGTTGCAATGATGACTGAGATGCTTGAGTTGAAAAAAGATGAAAAAATTCTGGAGATTGGGACCGGATCCGGTTTTCAAACTGCTATCCTGGCCCAGTTTTCACGCCGTGTATACACAATCGAGCGTCAGAGAGAACTTGGTGAAAACGCAAGAAAAAGATTGAGGGAACTGGGTTATATAAATGTGGTTTGTAAGATTGGTGACGGGACTTGCGGGTGGCAGCAGTTTGCCCCTTTTGACAAGATAATCGTTACCGCTGGAGCTCCGGTAGTGCCAAAAACTCTCATCGATCAACTCGCTATAGGCGGCCGGATGATCATTCCTGCCGGGGACCGGGAAAAACAGGAACTGCACATTTATGACCGTTCCGAGCTTGGATGCAAATGCAGGGTTACCGGTGATGTTACTTTTGTACCATTAATCGGCGAACATGGCTGGTAGAGGTTTCCTTTCCTAGTTTCATTCTGTTACATCTTATACTAACTCTAAACTAAAGGCACTAAACTCATGCAGGAATTATTTACCACTTTTATTAACTGGTACATGGAGCACATTAATTATCTGACCATAACCCTTCTTATGGCAATCGAAAGCTCTTTTATCCCGTTTCCTTCAGAAGTCATCATACCACCTGCTGCCTGGAAAGCCGCACAAGGAAATTTAAACATTTTCGGCGTATTTGCATCTGGTACTGCAGGAGCTCTCATTGGAGCTATTTTCAACTATTACTTTGCTCTTTACCTGGGTAGAAAAGTGCTTTACTCTCTGGCAGATACCCGTCTGGCCCATCTACTTTTGATTAACAGAGAGAGTCTTGAAAAAGCGGAAAATTACTTTAACAAATATGGTAGAAGCTCTACCTTTATTGGACGGCTTCTTCCTGCTGTCCGTCAGTTCATTTCTCTTCCTGCGGGCGTTGCCCGTATGGATATAAAGGTTTTTTTGCTGTTCACAACCTTAGGGGCAGGAATTTGGAACCTTATTCTTGTCATTCTGGGCTTCTTCCTTTACTCTCAAAAAGACTTGCTTGAGAGATACTATCACCTTTTATCTTACGCATTTCTGGGCGTTGGAGCCGTTTTCGTGGCGTATGTTGTGATCAAGACCATATTCACGAAAAAAACCACCCGTGAAAAACAAACCCCTGTGACCGAAATTTCACATACCGGAGCAGATGAAACTGCCGAAGCTGCTGAAGAGTAAGAGAACTAGTCAGGGACACCTGGGTTGAAATATTTCTTTCAGCCCTCCCGGCAATATTCATCAGACCGTAACGAATTAATTTCCTGCGCTTCTTAAATTGTGCCCGCAGGTTTATTTATGCTCGGTTTTGGTTGGAAAAAAACCTGTTTTCAATTATATTGTTATGTTTTCTCGTGATCTGATTTTCACTATATAGAGGAGCTTATCTAAATGTCAAAAAACAAAGTACCTCACGATGGTAACTCAGCCTGCGCTCATGTTGCGCACGCTGTAAATGAAGTCATTGCAATATATCCTATTACCCCATCTTCAAACATGGGAGAGATCTCAGATGAGAAGAGCGCAGCAGGGCAGAAAAATATCTGGGGAACAGTGCCCCAGGTTGCGGAGCTGCAGTCTGAAGGTGGTGCGGCGGGTGCAGTTCATGGCGCACTCTCCGCCGGAGCTCTTACCACTACGTTTACTGCCTCTCAGGGTCTGCTCCTCATGATTCCCAATATGTACAAAATTGCCGGTGAGCTCACCCCTACAGTTTTTCACGTAACAGCCCGTGCTATTGCCTGTCAGGGTCTCTCGATCTTCGGTGACCACAGCGATGTAATGGCTGTACGTCAGACCGGTTTTGCAATGCTTTCCTCAACAAATGTTCAGGAAGCAATGGATTTTGCCCTGATCGCTCACAGCGCTACTCTGGAAGCCAGAGTACCATTTGTACATTTCTTTGATGGATTCCGGACATCTCATGAACTTCAGAAAGTTGAAGAGCTCTCTTTAGATGACATGCGTGCAATGATCAATAACGAGCTTGTATGGGCACACCGCAAACGTTCGATGAGTCCTGACCGCCCATATATCAAAGGAACAGCCCAGAACCCTGATGTCTATTTCCAGGGACGTGAAACTGTAAACGCATATTATCAGATGTGTCCGGGAATTGTTCAGAAATATATGGACAAATTCGCCAAGCTGACAGGCCGTCAGTACCACCTTTTTGAATATGTCGGTGCGCCAGATGCCGACAGAGTTATTATAGCGATGGGTTCTGCATGCGACACCATTCACGAAACCGTCGACTATCTTAACAAACAGGGTCAGAAGACCGGTGCTGTAAAGGTTCGCCTTTTCAGACCTTTTGACATGAAGAGCCTTATCAATGCTATTCCTTCTACTGTGAAGAAAATCGCCGTTCTTGATAGAACAAAAGAGCCGGGATCTCTGGGCGAGCCGCTTTATGAAGACATAAGAGCAGCTATCGGCGAAGCAATTCAGGAAGGTATCGCAAAATTTGCATCTCCGGTAATTATCGGAGGCCGCTACGGACTGGGTTCTGCAGAATTTACGCCTGCAATGGTAAAGGCAGTATTTGATGAACTCGCCAAGAGCGCACCTAAGAGCCATTTTATCATCGGTATCAATGATGACGTCACAAACAGCTCTCTTGATTTCGACAGGTCATTTTCAATCGAAACTGATGATGTTTACAGGGCTCTCTTCTACGGTTTGGGCTCCGATGGAACCGTAAGCGCAAACAAGAACAGCATGAAAATCATCGCAGACAAAACCGAAAACAATACCCAGGGATATTTTGTTTACGATTCCAAAAAAGCAGGTTCAGTTACAGTTTCACATCTGCGTTTCGGCATAAACCCGATCCGCCGTCCATACCTGATCTCTAAAGCCAACTTCCTGGCATGTCACAACTTTTCCTTCCTGGAGAAGCTCGACATGCTCAAAAACCTTCAGGATGGTGGTACATTCCTTCTTGAATCACAGTACGATAAAGACAGCGTCTGGGACAAACTCCCCGGCCGTGTACAGAAACAGATCATCGATAAAAAGCTCCGGCTTTATGTAATTGATGCCATCGGCATTGCCCAGAAAATCGGCCTCGGCCCGCGCATCAACACCATTATGCAGACTGCATTTTTCAAGATCTCCGGTATAATTGATGGAAATACAGCGATCGATTCCATCAAGTACGCCATCAAGAAAACATACAGCAGAAAAGGCGATGCCATTGTAAAGATGAACATCGATTCCATTGATATGGCTCTTGAAGGCATTAAAGAAGTTAGTATTCCTTCTGCACCCTCTAACCCGGTTGCCGAGATCAAGGTCGTACCCAAAGACGCTCCAGAATTTGTGCAGAACGTCACTGCCAAGATTATTAAGGCCGAAGGTGATCTGCTGCCTGTTTCCAAGATTCCTGACGATGGTATCTGGCCCTCTGGAACAACCCAGTATGAAAAACGCAATATCGCTGTTACCATCCCTGTCTGGAACGAAAAGACCTGTATTCAGTGTCACCGTTGCGCTCTGATCTGTCCGCATGCGGCAGTCCGCCCGAAAGCTTATGATCCGAAGTATCTTGAAAATGCACCAGAAGCTTTCAAATCAGCAGATGCAAAAGGTAAAGAGCTGGCCGGTCTCAAATACACTCTTCAGGTTGCTCCGGAAGATTGTACCGGATGTGGAATATGCGTTGAGAACTGCCCGACCCATGGTAAAGGCAACGCAATCGAGATGCATCCCCAGACTCCGCTTCGTGAACAGGAAGCTAAAAACTGGGAATATTTCCTTTCAATTCCGGAAACTGACCCCAAACTGATAGACAAAAGCACTGTCAAAGGAAGCCAGTTTATAAAACCGCTTTTTGAGTTCAGCGGTGCTTGCGGCGGATGTGGTGAAACCGCTTATATCAAGTTGCTCACTCAGCTTTTCGGTGATCGCGCCTATATAGCAAATGCAACCGGATGCTCATCAATCTACGGGGCGAATCTTCCTACTACCCCGTATACAAAACGTGCTGACGGCAGGGGCCCAACATGGAACAACTCCCTGTTTGAAGACAACGCCGAGCTTGCACTTGGAATGCGCCTCACTGTTGACAAGTTCACACAGTACGCTACTGAACTGTCAAACAAGATTATCAGCGATGGTGTTGACGGTCCTGAACTGAAGCTGCTCCTGGGAGAAATCCTCTCTGCAGATCAGTCATCGCAGGAACTCATCGAGGTACAGCGCGGCCGTGTTGCCAATGCCAAAAAGCTTCTGGAAAAAAGCTCCTCATCTACTGCAAAAGAGCTTTTGACCATTGCAGATTATCTGGTTCAGAAATCTGTCTGGGCTGTAGGCGGTGACGGATGGGCGTATGACATCGGGTACGGAGGACTTGACCATGTACTCGCATCGGGTAAAAATATCAATATCATGGTTCTTGACACAGAGGTATACTCCAACACCGGAGGTCAGGCATCCAAATCAACTCCTATGGGAGCTGTTGCAAAATTTGCAGCCAGCGGTAAACCCACAATCAAAAAAGATATGGGCATGATCGCCATGAGCTACGGATACATCTATGTAGCCCGGGTTGCTATCGGAGCCAACCAGAACCAGGCTGTAAAAGCATTCATGGAAGCAGAAGCCTATAACGGTCCATCACTGATACTCTGCTACAGCCACTGTATCGCTCATGGAATCAACATGATGCAGGGATACACTGAGCAGAAACGCGCAGTAGAGTCGGGGCACTGGCCATTGTACAGATATAATCCGGATCTGGCACCGCAGGGAAAAAATCCGCTGATCATTGACAGTAAAGATCCTACCCTGCCGCTCGCGGACTATGTCTACAATGAAAACCGTTACAAAATTCTGCAGCGCTCAAATCCTGAGATGTCAAAAAAATTCATCGACCATGCACAGAAATCTGTAATATCCAAAATCAAGACCCTTAAACAGATGGCTGCGATGGAGATGGAAAAAGAGTCAGATCAGGAAGAAAAAGGTGAGATGACTACCAGCCGCTAAAGCTGAAGAGAGTCAAAAATAAGAGCAGGGATTTGCAATGCAGATCCCTGCTTTTTTTATTTCAGTTACATTAAGGTATTTGACAGAAGCACACTCATCCTGAGTGGTTCATCCAAACCTGCTAAAGCCGTTATGAACAATCCCAGTTTTCAAAAAAGCATTCAGTAGACCAGTCTTGTTCTTAACGCAGCTGGTTTTTTATTCTCCCCAACTGCGACTTTTAGGATTATATTCTTTCTTAACAGAAACGGGCTGCGGAAATGAAAATACAGAAATTTTTCCTTCATGGTTCATGGATGTTCTCTCAATCGGGCAGAAAAAACTTTCATAAAGCAAAGGTGCCCGGTTGTGTCCATACCGACCTCATGCATGCAGGATTGATTCCCGATCCCTTCAGAGAGGATAACGAGCTGAGACTGGACTGGATCGAACGTACCGACTGGGAGTACCGGCTGTTTTTCCATCTCCCCCGTAACATTCTTAAACAGGATCACCTGCAGCTTGTAATGGAAGGTGTCGATACGCTAGGGTCTATTTCACTTAACGGTAATCTGGTTGGCCGAACAGAAAACATGTTCACCAGGTACTGTTTTGATATTAAGCCATTTATTACTAATGGCAAAAATGAACTGGTTGTTAATTTCCTCAATCCGATGGATTACATTGCAGAGAAACGTAAACATCACAATTTCCCCGAATGGAATGATCCTGTCGGCGGGGCGTCAAACATCCGGAAACAGCAATGTTCGTTCGGCTGGGACTGGGGACCGCGATTAGCCACCTGCGGGATCTATAAACCTGCCTACATTATGGCATGGTCTGTAAACAGAATAGAATCAGTCCAGGTCAGTCAGGTTCATGAGAATGGTAAAGTGATACTCTCTGTAAAAACCGTGCTTGCAGATTCCACTCCGGATCCAAATCTATCTTTGCGCTGCCGTCTTTCTCTGGATGGCACTGCTGTAGCCTACAGTGACAATCAGGAACTGATTGTCGACAATCCGCAACTATGGTGGCCAAATGGTCTGGGGCCAGGCCCCCTTTACGAACTTACTGTTGATCTGGTGCATAAAGGTGAAATAATCGATACAGAAACAGTTCCTGTTGGCCTCAGAACAATCGTTCTTGACCGTCATTGTGATCAGTGGGGTGAATCATTTCAGTTTGTTGTAAACGGAAAGCCGTTCTTTGCCAAAGGGGCCAACTGGATACCGGCAGACAGCTTCGTTTCACGCATTAAAGAGTCAACTTACCGGGATCTGCTGACATCCGCAGTTCAGGCCAATATGAATATGCTCCGGGTATGGGGCGGCGGAATTTACGAATCAGATCTTTTCTATGACCTTTGCGACAGGCTTGGAATACTGGTCTGGCAGGACTTCATGTTTGCATGTTCTCTTTACCCCGGCGACAACAGATTCCTCTCTTTAGTCAGAGACGAAGCATCAACGCAGATTAAAAGGCTAAGAAATCATCCCTGTCTTGCGCTCTGGTGCGGTAATAATGAAATTGAACAGATGCCGCAAGAAATAATGGCTGATCCGTTCAGAAAAAAAGCCTACGAGGATCTCTTTTACGATCTGCTTCCCTCTCAGGTTTCAAAATACAGCCCACAGATCCCCTACTGGCCCTCTTCTCCTCACAACCCCTGTGGCTTCGAGGCTGGATCAATTACAGAAAACGGTGGTGATGCGCACTTCTGGGACGTCTGGCACCAGAGAAAAAGCGTTAAAACCTATGAACAGAAGTATTTCCGGTTCTGCTCTGAATTCGGGATGCAGTCCTATTGTTCTCCTCAAACAGCCAGACAGTTTACATCTGCTAATAACATGAACGTTTTCGGCCTGCAGATGGAGAGCCATCAGAAACATCCGGCCGGTAACCTGATTATGATTGAATACATATCAAGACTATACCGGTTCCCCAAAGATTACTCTTCTCTTTCCTATCTCTCACAGCTGAATCAGGCTTATTGCATGAAAACCGCCGTAGAACACTTCAGAAGAAACATGCCGCGGGTTATGGGTGCACTTTACTGGCAGCTCAATGACTGCTGGCCGGTTGCCTCATGGTCAAGTATTGAATACGGTGGAAGATGGAAAGCACTGCATTACCATGCACGACGTTTCTTCTCTCCTGTTATAATCTGCGCCCATGTACCGGGAGATGAATACCCGGGTAAATTAAACAGAATTGTAAACACGATATCGGAGGTAAACGTATATACGGTTAATGATTCTCCGGCAGGATTCGATGGACGCCTGGGCTGGGCACTCTATAATATCGATTCAGGAATTCTTGAACAAAAAGAGTATAATGTAAAACTCAGTTTTGGAGAGTCGGTAAAACATAAAACTCTTGTTTTTTCCGAACAGATCATGAAACATGGTAGAAGTAAATTGTTCCTGAGACTTTACTTGAAAAGAGATGATGAGCTGATTTCGCAGAACACAGTTTTTTTTACAGCTCCACGGTTTATAGATCTCCCAATGAATAAGATCCAACGGGATATACAGATGACAGACGATCTAAGTTTCATACTGACCCTCAAATCTTCCCATTTTCATCATCAGGTGAATTTTGACCTCAAAGGCGTATCTTACCGTGCAGATGACAATTTTTTTGATCTCTACCCTGAAATACCTTATTCAATCAGTGTAAAACTGAACAGGAAATTAAGCAAAGATGTTATTTTGAGAAAGCTTGAGGTCAAATCTCTGGTTGACAGTTACTGAATACTTATGGATACCACCTGAATATGTTACCTGTATCCGGTATTGAGGCAGCTATAGTGTCGCTAATACTGGTAAAGCTGTCAAAAACGGCTGGATCAATCTCTCCATCCATCGCTTTAACATTTTGATGCACCTGTAGACTGTTGCGGGCACCTGCCAGAACAGTTGAGAGACCGGGTCTGCTGAGAATCCAGCGGATCGCAAGTTCGTTAAGAGGCCGGGTGGCGGATAGGGCCGCTGATTTCAATTTTTCAACGCCGTCATAAACATGGGGCCATACCTGCTCATCAAATAACACAGTGCTTTTCCTGTGATCCCCGGGAACAAACTGAAGTGTGCTGCTGAATTTACCTGTAAGAATTCCCTGAGCCAGGGAACAGTAAGCGACCACAGAAATACCATTTTCACGACAGTAAGGGATCAAATCCTTTTCTCCCCACCTCCAGAGCAGATTGTAGCACATTTGATGCGCATCGATTTTCCCGGCTTTTGAGACCCTTTTCATCTGTTCAACCGAGAAATTGCTCACACCAATGCCTTTTATAAGCCCCTTTTCACGTGCACTGACCAGCCCCTCCATCATCCCTTCCAGATCAGCATCCTTTCTGGGCCAGTGGATATAAAAGAGATCAATATATTCCGTTCCGAGCCGTTTAAGACTGGCAAGTACCGATTTTTCCACCCTTTCCTTAGGTGTGAACATCGTCTTTGAGGCGATGAAGACTTTATCTCTTACACCTCGTAAAGCACGTCCCACCAGTTCCTCAGAGTGTCCCCTGCCATAAGATTGTGCAGTATCAAAATGAGTGATTCCTGTCTCAAATGCGGCTTTGATTGCCTCAATCGATTCCATATCATTCTGTCCCCCCCAGTCCGCACCACCAAATGCCCAGCATCCCAGACCGAGCACCGATGACCTTTTGGGGACAGTTCCTATTACAGATGAGGGGATCTCAGAGTGTCTATTTTCCAAAGTGCATTTCTCCGATGTTTCTTCAGGGTAAAAAAGTATAAGAGACGCGGGTCGATTTACTGCCGGCAACCAGTTTCGGGAAAGACCAGGTCTGAATCTCTGACAGAAGCATCTTCTCAAACTGCCCGTTGTACAGCCCCCCGGATTTAAGCCCTGGCTTCACAATACTGCCATCATCTCTCACTTCAAATTCCACAGGAAAGCTATCAGCAACTACTACGTATGGTCCAAGAGACTGAAGCATTTCCTCAAAAACAGCCGGTCCATAATACTGGTCAATCCACAATTTTACCGCATCCTCCTTGAATGGAACTGGCGTGTTTCGGGAGAGAACCTTTTTCAGAGATGCTTTCAAAAAGTACTTGAGATCAGCATTCGGGGCACAGTCTTTTGGATTCAAAACCTCCACAAGGTCAATAGCTTTAGGTGGAAAAAAATCCTGAATAGCACCGTTATATGGAACATATTCCCTTCGGTTTAATATCAGGTTGTCCCCTTTCCTCTGAGCTTTCCACATTTCATCAATCTGACTCTCTCCAAAACAGGTATCTCCCTCTATAACAAATGCCTGGCGAATAATCCTGTAATTGCAGGTATATGTGCTTGAATCCTCAAAAGAAGAAAAAGGGTCAAGGTATGCATGTTTTACATGCACAAAAGAAGCAGTATCGCCAGAAGGAAATTCTACAAACCAGTCTGTAACCTGCCAGATAATTCCGTTGTCCAGCAGTTCAACCCTGTCAAGCTTTTGAAAGGGTCCCGTGCTGTCGGCTGTCTGGCAGATCCAGAAGCCTGCGGCGGCTTTTTTCAGATTCGTTTTCTGTTCATCGCTCAATTCCTTCAGGTCACGAAAGCTTTCAAATTCGCTGTTTACAATACTTGAAACATTAGAAGGAAGTCCCTTTGTAGAAAGCCTGGAGTAAAAAAGAAAGGCCACAATTAGAAGCGCCAGCAGTACTAAACCTTTAGATAAAGAACTACTTGATTTTTTTTCTCTGGAATGCATAGTTACCTCGCTCTGGTTGAATATTAACAAAAATACTCATTTTACCATCCGATTCAAAACCTGACTTAATCCCAATGAATGTAGAATAGAACGACTCGGGAGAAGATTTAGATATGCCGGGTCACTAATTTAGTTGGAAACTGCCGCTCAATGGGTTTATTTTTAACTTTAGTTCGCGAAAACAAAAAAACGGGTTTTTTTATATTGCAAAGGGCGGAAATCAGATGGAAGAATCAGTACGGAAAATTCTCAAGTCAATAGGTGAAGATCCTGACAGAGAGGGCCTTCTTGACACACCCAAAAGGGTCAAGAAATCCCTTGAGCACCTCATGCAGGGTTACAAACAGGATCCTCTTGAAATTATAAACACAGCCATATTCCACGAAGAATGCAACCATATGATTATCGTCCGCGACATTGAGGTTTACAGTATGTGCGAACATCATATGCTGCCCTTTTTCGGCAAGTGCCATATCGGATATATTGCTCAGGACCGCATATATGGAGTAAGTAAGCTAGCTCGTCTGGTTGACTGCTTCGCCCGCAGGCTCCAGGTTCAGGAGCGCCTGACACAGCAGATCGCCGCCAGTCTCATGGAACCGATCCAGGCCGAAGGGGTCGGCGTGGTGATCGAGGCACAGCACCTCTGCATGATGATGCGTGGAGTGTCTAAACAGAACTCAAAGATGATGACCTCTGCCATGCTTGGGAGCTTCCGGCGTGAGATTGCCACCAGAAGTGAGTTCTTGCGTCTTATCGGGATGGAAAGATGCTGAAAAAGAGCAGCCGCATCTTATCTGACAGCGGTTGCCATTACTTTCTGTTCCGCAACAATATTATGACATGCTGCCCAGTGGCCATCTCTGTGTTCGATAAATTCAGGATCACATGAATCACAGATTGACGAATAAACTGGACAGCGGGTCTTGAATCTGCACCCCTGCGGAAGGTCTACAGGCGAAGGGATTTCTCCCTGAAGTACATCGTACTTTTTCTTCGGATTGCCGTCCCTGGGTATTCTGGGAGCTGTCATAATCATGGCTCGCGTGTAAGGATGCAGTGGATTGGCAAAGATCTCCTCTTTGGGCCCCATCTCTACAATCCTTCCAAGATAAAGCACCGCCACGAAATCCGAAATGAATCTTACCACAGATAAATCATGCGAGATAAACAGATAAGATAATCCGAATTTTTCTCTGAGTTCAAGAAGCAGGGCAATTATCTGGGCCTGAATAGATACATCCAGTGCAGAAACCGGCTCATCACAGACAATGAATTTCGGATTGGAAATCAGTGCCCTGGCAAGACCGACCCGCTGCTGCTGGCCTCCGGAGAATTCATAAGGGAAAGAATCGATAAAATTACGGCCGATTCCCACTATATCAAGCATCTCCAGAACTTTCTTCCGCCTGTTCTCTTTATTTCCAATGTTGTGAATATGCAGAGGATCTGCTATGGCCTCCCCTATGCTCATCTGAGGGTTAAGTGATGCCAGCGGGTCCTGAAAAATTATCTGCATATCCCTGCGCATCCTCCGGAGTTCCTCCCGGTTGAGCTTCCGCAAATCAACACCGCTGAAATGTATCTCTCCGGAATCCGGCTCTATTAAACGTAAAATGCTTCTGCCAAGAGTTGATTTTCCTGAACCGCTCTCACCCACAAGGCCCAGGATCTGTCCTCTCCCCAGGGTAAAAGAAACATTATCAACGGCCTTAAGAGACTTCTTTCCGCGGGGAAAATATTTTTTCAGATTTTTTACAACCAGAAGCTCAGACACTGGTAATCTCCTGTAACATATGACATGCAACACTATGCTGATCGTCAATCTGCTTCAGCTCTGGAATCTCGTTTCTGCATTTTTCGGTACAATGCTCGCATCTGGGATGAAAAGCACATCCTGAGGGTAGATTGATAAGGCTTGGCGGATTACCCGGAATCGGCTTAAGTTTCTCCCCGTTGAGGTCTATATCGAGAGTAGATCTGAGCAGCCCTTTTGAGTAAGGGTGCTGTGGCTTAAGCACAAATGAAACTGTCGGTGCGCTCTCAACTATTCTTCCAGCGTACATTACAATAAGTTTGTCACAGAAATTAGTAGCAATTCCAAAATCATGAGTGATAATTATTACACTCATTTTGTATTCGGCTTTCATCTCCTGAAGAAGATTAAGGATTTGGGAGCGTACTGTTACATCGAGAGCTGTAGTTGGTTCGTCGGCAATTAAAAGTTTGGGATTGCACGTAAGCGCCATGGCAATCATGACTCTTTGACGCATGCCACCTGAAAACTGAAAAGGATAATCTCCGAATCGTGAAGAAGCTTCAGGTATGCCCGCCTGCTGGAGAAGCTTTACAGCTATAGAGGAGGCGCCGGTACGGTCGGCCTCTTTGTGCCATAGAAGCGGCTCAATCATTTGACGACCAATCCGGTAAGTAGGATTAAGACATGTCATCGGGTTCTGGAAAATCATGGCTATCTCCTTGCCCCTGACTTTCCTCATTTCTTCTTTGCTGAGCTTGAGCAGGTCTTTGCCTTCAAGCAATGCTTCCCCGGATTCTACCCTTGCATTGCTGCGCAGGAGTTTAAGTAGCGACAACACAGATACCGATTTGCCCGATCCGCTCTCCCCCACTATTCCCAGGGTTTCGCCGTAACCGACAGAATAACTTATCCCGTTGACTGCATTTACAATCCCGTCAGGCCTGTGAAAACATGTTCGCAGGTTTTTTACTGTAAGTAAATCGGCCATCAGCTCTCGCTCCTGGGATTAAGCGCGTCCTGGATACCATCACCCATAAAAGTTATCGCCAGCAGAGTAAGTGCAAATGTTAATGCGGGCCAGAGCAGAAGATGCGGGAAACCCATCGCCATGCTCATTCCAGCCCCCATCAGATTCCCCCAGCTTGGCATAGGGGGATTCAGCCCCATGCCGATCAATGCCAGTCCCGATTCCTGCCAGATCGCCCCGGGTATGCCGAATACTACGCTGACAATTATCGGACCCAGGGTATTGGGAAGCAGGTATTTTGCTATTATATGTCCATCCTTTGCCCCGATGGCTCTTGCAGCCTCTACAAATTCCGATGACCTGAGGAACATGATCTGACCACGCATCAACCGGGCAATACCCGCCCAGCTTGTCAATCCAATCGCCAGAAAGATAGTAAAGAGACCTCTGCCCAGAACTGTTACCAGAATGATATTGAAAAGGAATGTAGGAAACGCAAACATAATGTCAACAATGCGCATTATCGCCGAATCGATCCATCCACCCCGGAAACCGGCAATTGCACCAAGAGCAACACCTATAATCAGCGCCACAAGCTGTGATCCGAGCGCAACCAGAAGGGCATTACGCAGACTGAACAGAAGACGGCTGAACTGATCCCTCCCGAGATCATCTGTTCCCATTATAAACTGCCAGCTTGATGACTGAAATGCATTTTCGTAATGAGGCTCATCATAGGGATAAGGAGAAATAACAGGAGCCAGGAATCCGCAGATTACAAGCAACAGCACAAATATGCCGCTCACAAGCGCCATTTTGTTCAGCTTGAACCTCCTCTAGGCAGCGGACCAGTAACCCTTACTCTTTACAGCTGCTACCGTGGATTGATCACTTCGGACCTTCCGTTTACCAAAAAAAACCTGGAAAAGATTCTTCTTCTGAAGCGTGGTCACATTCAACCTCTCAATTAAGCTTGATACGCGGATCTAACAATGAATAGACCACATCAACTATAAGATTCATAAGCATAACCGTAAGTGCCAGAATAAAAGTGGATGTCACAAGGAGCGGGTAATCACGTGTAGCGGCAGCATTTACAAATAGCTGCCCCAGTCCTGGAATCCGAAACATATTCTCTATCCAGACAGTTCCGGTAAGAAGATAAGCTATCTGAGGACCCAGAACCGTCACAATGGGAGTCAGAGAATTCTTGAGTGCGTGACCGGCAATTACTGCGCCATCAGTTCCACCCTTTGCGTATGCAGTCCTTATATAATCATGGTTCAGTACCTCAAGGAGACTTGATCTTGTATAACGTGCTATACCAGCCATTGGACCAAGAGAAAGCGCCATTACAGGCATAATCCAGTTCAGGGGTCCGCTAAGGCCACCGGTCGGAAGAACATTCAGATAAACACAGAAAACCATAACCAGTACTACTCCGACCACAAAAGATGGTATCACCTGCCCCACCATCGAAACTGTCATTGCTGTGTAATCGATCCAGGTATTGCGCCTCAAGGCTGCTATTATACCAAGAGGGATCCCGATCAGAACTGCAACTGCGATACTGAAAATTGTGAGAAGAAATGTAACCGGGAATTTCTGTGCAATCAGGGTTTCTATTTTAACTGTAGGCATGGAGAAAGATTCTCCGAATTTAAACTGCAGAGCCCTTCCCAGATACATCGCGATCTGTTTCCAGAGAGGCTCATTGAGCCCGTATTTTTCTTCAAAGCTGTCCTGAAGCTGTTTCACTTGTTCAAATGTCAATGCAGTTGATTGTGCAGATGTTGAAAAACGCTGAATATCAAAGAAATTCCCGGGCGCCGCATACATCAATACATAGGTAATCGATACTATGACCATTATTGATAGCAGTATAGTCACAAGCCGTTTAGCTATGTAGGATACGAGGTCTTTCATCGCTGCAGTTCCTTACTGTTCCAGATTCAGATATTTGAAATTAAACGGCAGCGGTCCCCAGGCAAACTTGTAAATCATCAGACCCTTGAGCCTGGGATTCTGAACATATTGAATTTTATTCAAATAAAGAGGAATCATGTAGGCTCTCTCCGACATAACCTCCAGAAGCGCTGCGGCCTTTTCTGTAGCGGAAGAGAAATCGGACTGGGCAAGTGATAAATGCATCCTCAAAGCTGCAAGCCTGGAGGGATTCTGGCCATAATATTCCATCTGGGTTCTTTCCTGCGAACGAAGTATCCCTGTTGATTTCTGCCACAGTTCCATCCGCTCTTTTATATCCGTAGTTTTTTCAGCTTTTACCATGATTTCATCTGTCAGCTCATACCAGGCCGGCTTTGTAAGCATCTCATTTTGCAGCAGTTTATCAGTTTCATCAGAGATCATTTTGTTAAACCCCGCGAAGAGACGATCTCTTCTTGCCTTTATTTCTATCCAGTCCTCTTCTTTACCTCCCTTTTTATTCTTCTCGTCAGCTTCTTTCTGTGTAACATTGTAATCCCAGATTTTCTGCCTTATATGAGCAGGATAATCATAGGCCCACAATGTATGACATACGTTCTTAAGAAGAGCTTCGGGTGAAAAAGAATTCATTCCTGCAGCCATTACTGTAAAACCGGGATCAATGTCGGGAAGGTGACTTCCCCATATATACTTTGCATTGTAGAGTCCGCTTTCTACATTATCAATAGCCACATCAACACCAAGATTCCTTTTCCACTCCTGAACGATAAACTCCACTACCGGACTTCCACTTCCTGCAATGTAGAATTTTAGCCTGGGCAGATTTTTCCCTTCAGGATATCCAGCCTCGGCCAGAATTTTTTTGGCTTTGAGCGGATCAAATGCAATTCCAGTAAGGTGTTTTCCCAAAGGTGAATCCTTCGGATAAAATGCATCAATAGGCAATGCACGATTATCAAGTACCTTCTCAACCAGCGTCTTTTTATCTATTGCAGAGGCGAAAGCCTGACGAAGTTTTTGGTTGTCAAGCAGTGGATCCTGGTTGCGGGCAACCTGATAGCCCTGCCAGTCAAGATCTGAAATGGTTTCGTGAAGATGTTTTGAAAGGGTGGTGTTCGCCTTTACATACCTGTATTCCCCCACATTTGTGATTTGAGCATAGTCAATCTCTTTGGCCTGATAAGACTGCAGCCCTACATTGTACCCTGCAGTCACAAGCATCAGAACAATTTTATCCACGTTCCCGCATTCGCCCGCATAGTTGGGGTTCTTAACAAGCATACACTCTTTACCCGTGGTCCAGCTTGCAACCTTGTATGGGCCATTTGTGACGGAATTTTCCGGTTTCCACCAATCATCGGGGAACTTTTCACATGTCGCTCTATGTACTGGAACACCACCGGCTGTCGCAAACTGACAATCCAAATCTCGTCTGGGAACATTAAGCTCCATCTCTAAGGTGTAATCATCAACTGCCTTTATCCCCAACTGGCTGGTGTCGATAGTTCCGGCTTTAATACCCCAGGCGTGCTTGAGATGACGGATCGGACTTGCCCACATGGGAAGATCCGGAAATTTTTGACTCATAAAAAACTTGTATGACCATTCAAAATCCCGGGCAGTTACCGGATCACCATTAGACCACTTTTTGTCTTTCCTGAGCTTGAAAGTCCAGAACATTCCTGTTGAATCACAGCTATAGCTCTCGCACACCGCAGGAACCACTTTTACTTCACCCAGCCCGCCGGGATTTGGCGCATATGCAAATAGTCCTTCGTATATAGTCCCCTGTGCCAGAACGTGCTGCGCCTGCCAGTATACAGGGTTAAAACTCTGTATATCAGGAAATGGAAACCTTACTACCTTCTCCCCCGTAGATGTCCCACACCCAGTCATCAGCGCCAGAATAAAAGCGAACGAAATAAACCGTTTCATGAAACTCCTCAGGAAATAATTGGAATAGAAAGAAGATTTATATTATTATCCGACTTTAATCTTTTCGATGTTTTTTAACCTATAAATTTATTATTTAAAGTCCTGAATTCCAAATCATAATGGTAGCGGTTATCAAACCCCAACAGTTGACATTTCAGTGACATAAAAGTCTTCCGACATCAGGAAAATCAAACAATTCATTATGTAACGGATTTACAAATAAAGACGTTTATAAAACAAGAATGGAAAGACTTTGTCTCTTGATGCTTCAAAAAAGACCATTAGACATCAACTGTTATCGGGAGTTTTTGCAGAACATCCCCTAACAGCCGTTTATTGAGGGTTTTAAGCCAGTGCGCCATGTCTTCTGTAGATTCGATTGCATTAATGTGAGACGTGCTCTCTGAAGCTTCAGCATAGCTAATATTGGCGATAATCTCTTTTATGACGGGAATACTCCTTGGAATAACGCTGAACCTGCGTAATCCAAGCCCGACCAGCAAAACAGTGTGTATCGGGTTTCCGGCCATCTCTCCGCATATCGAAAGAGGCATTCCGTTGTCATTTGCACACCTGATTGCAGTACGTATAATCCTTAGGAATGCCGGTTCTATCGGGTTGTATAGATAATTCACTTTGGCATTGTTGCGGTCTGCAGCACTAAGATACTGGATGAGGTCGTTTGTTCCAATTGATGCAAAATCAATCTCTTTCATGAAAGTGCTCATCTCCAGTATCGCCAGAGGAACCTCAAAAAGAACGCCGCACCTGGGCATCCTGACCCCCGCTCTCTGAGCGATCTGACTTATAAATGCCTTTGCCTCGAGCCACTCCTGAAGTGTTGTGACCATGGGCACCATTATAGAATAATCGTAACCATTCCCCGCGCGAAGTATGGCCATAATCTGGGATTCAAACAGGTCTTTGCGCTCCAGAAATATTCTTATTGCTCTCCAGCCCATAAAAGGATTGAACTCAAGAGGCATATCAAAGAACTGAGGTACCTTGTCTCCCCCTATATCCATCAGACGAATTACACAATGTTTATTACCGGCTTTTTCAAGGATAGTTTTATAGTACTCATATTGGATTGCCTCAGATGGCATCTCTTTGCGGTTAGAGAGAAGATACTCAGTTCTGACCAGTCCAATCCCATCAGCGCCGTTTTCATGTGCGTCACTAATATCTTCAGGTAGAGAGATATTTGCCAGCACATCAATCTCAATACCATCTTTAGTGTAAACCGGCCTTCTCCATTTTCTTTTTAACTCATTGAGAGCAGATAAATCGATAGCCTGCTTTTTGTAACGTGCTACCACTATTGAGGATGGGCGCACATAAACACTACCCTTTTCAGCATCAACAAGCAGCTGATCCCCCGGCTTAATACTCTCAGATATGTTGCGGATTCCAGATACCACTGGAATGTTATAGGATCGGGCAAGGATTGCTGCATGTGATGTTTTACCGCCACTGACGGTAACGACTGCCTGGATCTTCGATTTATCATAGGCCAGAATATCGGTCGGGGTAAATGCTCTGAGTACAACCAGAACAACTGGTTCTACAAAAGATTTGGCCTGTCCATCGTCATTATAAAGATATGAAATCAACTTTTCGCAGACATCAACCATATCAGAACTGCGTTCTTTGAAATATGCTGTGCCAGCCGATTCAAAGCGCTTAACAAAGTCGTTAGAAACCAGACGTATGGATGTCTCAAGGTCATAAAGCTTTGTAGAGATTGTCTCTACAACCTGCCCTATGAACGCCGGATCATCAAGTATATGTTCATAAATATTCAGAATGGAAATATCAGTTGTGGAAGAATCGCTAAGATCAGTTATATACTGTCTGTATTCCTTTCTGGCCTGCTCCCTGATCTCATTGAAATGCATTATCTCATTACCGACATCCTGGCGGGAAATTGAGACGGTAGATGTCTGTTGAACTGCCCTGCCTACAAAATACGCTACACCCATTCCCCAACCGGATACTATGGGTATTCCACTGAGCTTTACTTCCTTTTTCATGGGGCCAGAACTTTCCAGATAGACTGCGAGTACTCTATTACAGTTCTATCACTTGAAAAATATCCCATACGGGCGATATTCATAAGAGATTTGCGGGACCACTCAAGTTTGTTAATATAAAATTTGTCGATTTCAGTTTGTTTTTTGATATAGTCATCGAAATCGATTAGAACGAAGTATCTGTCGGAATCCCTTATAGAAGAAAGCAGCGGATAAATTGCTGATCCGTCAGGTATACTGGGCAGAAGGCCTTCAATTAGCGAGAAAATCTCTTTTAGCCTCTGATCTGATGAGAGAAGATCATTAGGACGATAATTCTGAATGCTGCTGATTTCCTCAGAATTCTTTCCAAATAAAAAGATGTTTTCTGCACCAACCTTTTCGATTAATTCGATATTGGTTCCACATCTGCTGGCAATGGTTAAAGCCCCGTTAAAGGCATACTTCATGTTAAACGTGCTTGCCGCTTCAAATGAAGGGGTGGAAAGCTGCTCAGAAAGATCTGCAGCCGGAATCATGAGCTCGGCCCAGCTCATCCCGAAATTGGGTACAAAAACGACTTTCATAAGATCACTGATTTCCGGATCTTTATTCACAAGATCGGCAGTGACGTTTATCAGGTGAATTATCTGCTTTGCAAGAAAATCTGATGGTGATGCTTTGCCTGAAAAGATGTGAACTCGGCTGCAATCAAGCTTGTTGCCGGATTTGAGCATCTGGTACCGGTAAAGGACATTGAGGATATGAAGCACCTGGCGTTTGTAGTTGTGAATTTTACCGCTCTGAACGTCGAACATCGAAGAGGTGTCGGGTTTTATGCCTGTATTTTTTTCTATCGCTGATGCGAGATTTTCTTTTGCCTTTGTTTTTATGACGGCCAATTCATTCAGAAATCCGGTATCAACCACGTAACTTTCCAGATTGGCAAGCTCCTGCGGATCGGTGATCCACTTTTCGCCAATAGCGGAATTGATTAGATTTGTAAGCTCACAATTTATGCAGACAAGCCAGCGACGATGGGCTACTCCGGTAGTTGCGTTAGTAAATTTTCCGGGCGAGCACCTGACATATGAAGGGAATAGCTTTTTCTTGATGATTTCCGACTGTTCCCTGGAAACTCCATTAACAGAAAAAGAACCTGCCACAGCAAGGTTAGCCAGTTTTATCCTCTTTACTTCACCTTCTTCTATCAGAGACAAATCCCTGATAAATTCGTCATCTGTACTGATTGTCTTACGGATCTCTTCCAGATGTACCTGATTAAGATCAAAGATTATTTGCATGTGACGGGGAAGAATCTTGGCTACTTTGTAAATTGGCCAGGCTTCCAGATTATCCCTGAGGATGGCGTTGCTTGTGTAAGCGAAGACGTTTTTAGTAATCTCCCAGGCCTTGTCCCATGGCACATTCTCCACATCGACAAGTATGCGCATCAGTTCAGGGACGGCCAGTGCGCACCTGCTGCCGTTCAAATGAATAATTGTTTTTTTATGCAGGTCAAGAATACTGCTGTTGCAGGTCTTATAACGGCGTATAATGTCCTGAAGAGCAGCGCTGACAAAGAAAAACTGCTGCTTCATGCGCAGTTCAGTTGCTCTTCGGATATCCTCTTCAGGAAAAAGCACTTTAGTAATGCGTCCAAGCTGTGATTTCTCCTCACAGGCTCGAACATAATCATTGTGGTTTGCGTAATCGGCCAGAAATTCCTCAGAAGCACGAGCAGACCATAACCGTAACGTGTTAACCACTCCATTACGGTATCCAGGAATCGGCACGTCGTGAGGTATGGCATGTACCAGCTCAGAGGCTTTCCATTCGTATGGGCCAAGTGTCATATCGGGATTTATAGGTTGGCAATCACCGGCAAATCCGACACTGCAGGAATATTCAGGCCGTACAATTTCCCATGGGTGTCCCCTGTTGAGCCAGTCGTAAGGACGCTCTACCTGAACACCATTTCGAATATCCTGCTGGAATTGAGAATAATCGTAACTTAAACCATATCCCATTGCAGGGATTCCAAGCGTTGCCATAGATTCTATAAAGCAAACTGCTGATTTGCCTCTGCCTGAATTTCCCAGTTCAAAGTCATCTTCCTGAGAATAAATTTCCTGCAGAGAGATCCCCAGAGATCGAACAGCCGTGTTCATAGGCTGCTCTATTCCAAGGTTGAGCAAATTATGACGAAGACTTTTACCAAAGATATATTCCATAGACAAAAAGAAGACCCTGCGGACATTGTGCTCATAATAGGTCTTCTGAGTCTTTATCCAGTTGTCTACCAGTTCGCTTCTGACAGCGTAAGCCAGAGCCATATATTTATCGTAGGATGTAGCTGTGGAATCATCCTTTGCCAGGAAATACCGGAGATAGCGGTAAAAAGAATCCTTTAGCTCCTTACTTTCCATAAATCTCCTGAAGAAACCTCGCATTATCAACGAGACATTTTACAATAAATCACCGCAAGTATTTACCAGAAGTTACTATTACGACTCAGATGTCTGGCTCGCAGATTCAACTGTTTTCTAAAACGAAAACAGACACTATAATGTAATTATACATTTCCAGCAAACTGCATTGTATAAAAAAGTCGTTCCAAAACGTTTTTTAAGTTAAAACGGCAACGTCGGTGCCTCGATACTCTGCGGCATAGACTCATAAAATTAATTCCTGCTCAGCCGTTTGTCAATGCAACAAGATCTTTTTCCAGAAGTTTACTTGTTTTTTTTAAAACCAAACAATTATATTATAATCCATTTGAAATTTCTGTTGAGGAGGGGTGGCCGAGCTGGCTTAAGGCACAGGTTTGCTAAACCTGCGTAGGGGTAACCCTACCGGAGGTTCGAATCCTCTCCCCTCCGTTTTTCTTCATAAAGCTATTCTACAGATTGTTTTACAGCATTTGGATTAAGTAATATTTCAGCAGTCTCTATTCCAAAGTCAGCAGGATCCAGCGCATTTTTTACCTTCCACAGTTCTCTCTCTTTTTCATTGCTGTAGGCAGAAAGATCTCTTATAAAAGGTTTTAGGATACGGCTTCCTGTGCAGTCAAAAAGAACCAGCACATGCGGCAACAGGAGATTTTTCCTGTTTATTTTTACTACAATCCCAGTCTCTCTGGATTCTAAAACCACTAAGCTTCCAACAGGGTAGATTCCTAACAGTTTTGTAAAATATTCCACAACGGCTCTAGGATAATTATCATCCGCACCCTGGTAAATTAATGCCAGAGCTTCCTGCGGTATGCAAGATTTCCTTCGGAACCCATCTGAGGTGAGCATGTCATAGGTATCGGCAACAGCGCAGATAAATGCCATTTCGTTTATCTGCTCTCCCCTGAGTTTGCCGGGGTAGCCACTACCATTGAGTTTTTCATGATGCTGTTTGATTATTTCTAAACATGTTCGAGGTAAATACTCTTCACTGCGTTCAATCAATTCCAGAGCAAACTGGGGATGCTTTTTTATCAGATTAAATTCTTCTGCAGTGTAAGCCCCTTCAAGAAAGACCAGATCTTCCGGAAGTTTTACCATGCCAAGGTCATGAAGAATACCACCAATCCCAGCATTAAGAATTTTGTCCCTTGAATACCCCATCACCGATGCCAAACCTATCATCAAAACCGCAACATTCACAGAATGGGTGTAAAGCCTGTCATTATATGTACTTATCCTGCAAAGTCCAAAATAGGCATCAGGATTCTCTAAAACCTGATCAACCATCTCTTCCACAACATCAGCTACTCCGCGGATCGAAGATAATCTTCCGGCTTTCATGTCAAACATGATCTGTCTGACAGTTTTGATCGTTTTGTTGCGGACTGCATTTACCTGAGCAGCCCTTTGCAGTTCAGGAAACGGCTGTTCGGGTTTCTGCGGAGTTTCAGAAGAACACACGGCCATCTCATCATTCTGGATATCAATCCCTTTCTCGGTATTTATATAAACGATGGATACGCCTTGGCGTTTAAGGTTGGCAATCTGATGAAATCCTGAAATGAGAAGATCAGCGGAAAAAAGAAATGTTTCTTTTTCGTTTAATACGCTTTCCACGTACATTCCAGGAAGCAACTTCTCTACTTGAATCTTTCTCTGATTTCCCATGTTTAATAATATAGTGACTCACCTCTGGATTATCAACCAATTTAGGAGTTTTACCTGCATCGATGATTTCAAATGAATTTTAGCCGGATCAGAGCGAATTGCACTTATTCCACGCGCAGAAAGGCTTTTTCCAAATCGCAGATGTTCCACCTGAGTGGTGCACCTGCGATTTGTTCAAACCTTTCGGCTACAAGGTCTAAACGCACTTCGTCCCTTCCCGGATGCATAAGTTAGGTATTATATTTGTAATTGATTGTTTCTGAGGATTGATGTCCCGACAGCGTTGAAAAGTTCTTTCTTTTAAAGGAAACGTTAATGACCAAGTTTCGACATGTTGTATTTTTTTTCCCATTGATAATCTGTTTATCTTCAGGTGAAGTTTCCTCAAAAACAGCTCCAATAATTATCGATCCGTCTCTTCTGGCTTTTGATACATTCCCCAGCATCTCTTCTTCTGTAAAATTCTTTGTCGGGACAATACAGGGGACCTTAATTGAGGGTTCAACTGATACAATTGGTTTCACCAGAACCGGACGTAAGACAAAGGCACCCATAATCTGTTCTCCTTCCAGTGCAATAAAGGAATCTCTTCAGGAACTGTTCTCAAAAAAGGGTGCTCTTGCCTCAGAAAAGAGTTCCGCCACATTTGTCATCCAAGTTGATATTCTGGATTTCCAATTAAAAGAAACCTCTCGGTTTTTAAGTCAAACGATGGATGCCCATATAAAGCTGGATGTAAAAATGGTTGACCCCTACTCTACTGAAAACTCCAAACGGCTGATAGTAGAAAGCCAGAACTCAAAATCTGCTCTTGATACCAGCAAACATGCTCAGGAAGTGATGCGGGGAGCTCTTGAAAGCGTTCTTCTTGAAGCCATACAGAACCTGAGTAAAAGCTGAAAGCATCCTTTAATCCATACTATCTTTCAGCCCCTGTTTTTCAACATTACATTAATTCCAGAGTCCGTTTCTATTTTGATTCCATCAACTCCATATTGTATTATCTATCATCTTTTTAATTAAGGCCGGGCAATATGGGTAGAGCGGGCAGATCGGGTTACATTCAGCTCAGCATAATGATGTTTCTTCAGCTGTTTGTAAATGGTTGTACAATCCCCATTTTAAGCCTTTATCTAAAAGATTACCTTCATTTCACAGGTGCACAGACAGGCTGGATTCTTGCCACATCAGCGGTTTCTTCCATTATCTCTCCCTTCATCAATGCTTTTATTGCTGATCGCATTATAAGCGCTGAGCGTTTACTGGCGCTCTCTCACTTTGCCGGTGCAGCAATAATGACATTTTTGTGCATTCAAACAGACTTCATGGCTGTACTTGTGCTTTATATGATTTACTGGTCAATAATCGGGCCCACATTTGCACATACAGCCACTATTGCATTTCACCACTCACCTGATGCCGCAAAGAGCTTTGGGGGGATACGCCTTTGGGGTACTTTGGGGTGGTTTGCGGCTGCCTGGACATTCAGTTTCCTATGGATAAGGTTTGGTTCTGGTGATCTGAAGGGCGCGTTGCAGATGGCCTCTGTTTCTTCAGTAGCACTTGGAATATATGCACTTTTTCTGCCTGTCGGGCTCGTTAGAAACAAAGACAACATTGTGCTTCTGCCTCTTAATTCACTCAGAGTTTTCTTACAACCCGAGGTCCTTTGCCTGTCACTTTTGTCGCTGATCATTACGTTTGTAGACCGGTTTTACGTATTTGGAGCAGCACCATATTTAAAATCCCTGGGGTTCAGTGAGAAATCGCTGATGCCAGTGCTGAGTATCGGGCAGGTTCCAGAGATACTGGGGCTGGCGGTTTTGGGATTTTTCCTGAAGCGGGTGCAGTTGAGAAAGATATTGCTGGTGGGAGTGTTCTTCGAGATTGTCAGATTCGCAATTTTCTTCACTGAAGTAACAGGCACATTCCTTTATATCGGGATCGCTATTCATGGTCTGACATATGCCTATTTTTTCATTCCGGCAATGATTTTTCTGGATAATCGCAGCGATAAATTCTCCAGGGCCGGGGTTCATCAGCTTTCCTCCATGCTCAATGGTGGTATCGGCTCGTTTGTGGGAAACCTGTTAGCTGGATTTGTTGCTGATTATGCTAAATTCTCAGATGAGAGCACCATATATTATCCACTATTCTGGCTGACCCCTATGGCGCTTTCATTTGTGGGGTTAGTCGGAATAATGATCTTTTTTAAGGACCATCAGTTGAAATCTAAAGAGAAGGTTGTCGTGAGCAAAGGGCCCCTGATAGAATCCGTGGTAAACTGAATTAAAGCTGACCCATCAGGAATTTAAGATTAATAATTGCTGAGTGAAATTTGAATAGAGCCGTGTTCATCTCAATTCTGGCTTGATTAAGCCTGAACTCTGCATTCTGGAGATCAAGAAGCGATTTACTTCCAACTTCATAGGCTTTTTTGGCTATTGTGTAGCTCTTTTCCGCAAGCGAGATAACACTTTTAGAGACCTCAAGGTGATCACTGCTGATGGAAACCTGCTCATATGCATTCCTGGTCTGCAGATCAAGATCCTCTATAGTCTGCTGTTCTGCAAGCTGAAACATGGTTCTGTCGTTTAAAGACTGCCGCAGCCTGTGATTTCTGGAGAGTCCCGTGAACAGATTCCATGTTAACCCAAGATAGATCTTGGAATCGTTGCCCCAGTTGATTTTGTAGAAATCATCCAAGCCATCAAACTGACCAACTTTCCCCACTGCTGCCCCGGCAAAAACATTTGGGAAAAAGTCCCCTTTGGCGATTTCAACCCGAAGGTTCTGAATATCTGATTTCCCTCTCAATTGTTCAAGGTTGGGGTTGTTTTTTCTCATAGCATTAACAACCTCTTCAAGAGTCATCTCAAAGATTGCAGGTGGAAATTCTCCTTCAACGGAAAATGTTGCAGAAGATTCAGCTATTCCGGTTTTTGTTATAAGAGTTTCATAGGAAACCCTCAGGGCGCTCTGAGCTTTCTTCAGTTCTATTCTGGCATTTTCCAGATTTAGCCTTGAGATCAATGTATCAAGTTCACTTGCGTTTCCAACCGCATGAGTAACAACTGCTGTGCGATGTGTTTCATCGGCCAGAGATACACCTTCTGTAGCAATCTCGACATTTTTTTGTGCCAGAAGAGAGTTATAAAAGAGGATCGCGACATCAGCCTTGATTTTCATCTTTTCCTGATAGTGCTTACAGAGAAGTGTGCGCTGATGGGCTTTTGCGATCTTAATTCCGTTATAAATCTTTCCTTGAGCATATATTGGCTGAGCTACAGAAAGAGTTGCAGAAACAGTGTTGGAAGGGGCTTTCATTAAGTCGCCCAGAAAGACAGCCGATTTGCGCATCAACGTTCCAGCATCACTCGTTAGTTCAGGAGACAGCACGCCTGTTAAAGAGTCGGAAATCACATACTTAATAGATGAATTAAGGCTGTTTTGATCAACAGAAGTGAATGGGTAATAAGGATTGGAGTGACTTATGTTAACAGATGAAGAGACCTTCGGCATTGCCTCGCTCATAGTACTTTGCACAACCATGTCAGCATTTTCGATCTCAAGCTCTATAGTCCTGAGCAGCCTGGAATTTTTTACCACCACCTCAAGAAGCTTTTCAATGGTGTAGCTGCGAGCCGACAGACTTACAGCGGCTGCAATCAGCACCAGACCTGCTGTTTTAATGTCAATAGCATGTTTTAATGATCTGGATTTGCGCACAGTCGATTCCTCAAGGTAAAATTAGTTGTTGCCATAAGCAGATGTGGCGTCAGGACGATAAGACGGGTATTTGTATATGAAACATTGTGTACTCATACAGGCTGTTTGTATATTAAGCGTTTACCCATTATTGTACACATTTTGCTGAGTTATTTAGTTAGACTGGCTGAAAAGAACAGTTAACAGCTATAACACCTAAGGTTTCTTTGTACTAGAATGAGCACTATCGAACTGTTTATATCCAAAATGAAGGAGAACCATCTCCCTCAAGCTGCAATTGATACATTTATTCTCTATTACACTCAGCTTCAAAGTGGAAGCACTGGATTCATCTCAGATGAGGAAATAAAGCCTCTCGATCCCAGAGATATAGATGATTATTCAGAAATAGAAAGTTACTCAAAATATGGCCGGGACTTTCTTCGCAAAACGGTTCTTATAAAACTGAATGGCGGGTTAGGCACAACGATGGGTCTGCAGGGGCCCAAATCTCTTATCCCTGTTAAAAATGGCTTGTCATTTCTTGACATTACAGCCCTTCAGATTCGGTCAATGAACCATCAAAACGGTTTTCCAACGCCTCTGATCCTGATGAATTCTTTTAATACAGAGCAGGAAACCTGCCAGGAACTTCAGAAGTACCCGGATTTAAAGACCGGAATTCCAGAATCTTTTATTCAGCATATGTTTCCGAAAATTCTGAAAACGAATTTGACCCCGGCACAATACCCGGAAAATCCACAACTTGAGTGGAACCCTTCAGGACATGGGGACCTTTATACTTCATTATCTACATCAGGTACATTAGATAAACTTTTGAAAGCAGGCTACAGATACGCCTTCGTTTCTAATATTGACAATCTCGGAGCAAATCTGGATACTAGAACTCTTGGTTATTTTGCAGTAAAAGAGTTTTCTTTTCTTATGGAAGTTACAGACCGCACATGGATGGACCGCAAAGGGGGCCATCTGGCTCGGCACAATAAAGGGCACCTTGTATTGAGAGAAGAGGCACAGTGCCCCCCGGAAGAGTTGAAGCAGTTCAGAGATATCAGCCGTTACTCATTCTTCAACACAAACAACCTCTGGGTCGACCTGCAAGCTTTAAATGATCTGCTCAAAAGAAAAAATAATATCCTTGAGCTTCCCATGATAAGGAACCTTAAGAGACTTAATCCCCTTGATCCCGACTCTCAGGAAGTTTTCCAGCTAGAGTCTGCTATGGGTACCGCAATTTCTGTATTTAATAAAGCTTCTGCTATTCGTGTACCGCGGTCCAGATTCGCCCCTGTGAAAAACTGTGAAGAGCTACTGCTACTATGGTCCGACTATTACCAGCTTACAGATGACTACAGAATCAAATGCAATCCAGTAAATAATTGCTCAAGGCTCACTATCACACTAGATCCTAAGTTTTATTCCAGACTGGATCACCTTCAACAACGTTTTCCTTTCGGTGCCCCATCACTTGTTGAATGCAATGATTTAACCATTACAGGCGATGTCCGATTCGGTAAAAATGTAAAAATCAGAGGAAAAATCAACATCTCCAACCCAAAGCCCACTCAAGAGGAAATCCCCGATAATACTCTGATTGAAAAAGATATTCTTCTCTAAGTACCTCTGGACTCAAGGACAGTTCTGAAGTATCTTACAATGAGCAGATCTTGATTTCCGGGCTACCACAGAGTCAATCTTAAAACTGAATCTGTTCAATAAGGCCATATTACAACAAAGTAAGCTTGTTATGTCCTCACGTCTAAGACAATACCTCATAGATGCTTATGAGAACCGACATGCACTCTCATTACCCAACAATCTTACTACAGATATTCCGATACAGATCGATGATCAGGATGAAAATGACAAGCTGAATGAGTTCTGCAATATCTTCTGCATTGTGAAATCACGGAATAATTTCAGAATTGAGCTCTCAGGAAATTTTCCACTTACTCAGGAGATTGCCGATTTAGTTGAAATTTACGAGGGAAGAGCAGATACGGTGCAGGGCAGACTTGTCCTGGAACTTAATATTAAACAAGTAGAAGTACTTATGGATCTGGCTGACAGGATCCGGAAAACATCTTTCATGGGAACTGCAATCGGCAATCAAAACTGGCTCCCGATTTCTGCAAGGACAATCAGCTCAATTTATCGTTTTGTGAGAATTATAAAAGAGTACAAGAACACAAAACACTGATCTTTTCCCTACCTCTAATTTCTGCCCGCAATCTGCTCAGTGCATCTGAAATTCTGGTAAACGCGATTATCGAACAGACTTGTTCCTTCAGGAATCTCGATGAATGCATGAAAAAAGATAGTATACATATTCTGCACGTTAAAACTAAATCTGGTATTAAATGCGGTGTTGCCGTTTTCCACTCTGGAAGATGCTTCTAACAATTTTAAAAGGCACCAGTCACCTGCACTCGAAGTAGTGTATATATCCTTACCCCCAGCGATCACATTTAGTGCAACATTTTTTTCTGCCGGCCATTTTACTTGTACGGGATTACCTCCAGGCAAAAGTGGTTCATTAGAAGAACCATATATTAAATAAGCTCTGTTTTTGTTTGCAATTGAGGATTTAATTCGGATTTCTACAATCCTCGGAGTACCATCCATCCTGAAAAGCGATTCTGTGACTTTTTGGGCTGAGATCAGCGACTGGAGAAAGTCACGATTAAAAGTGACCCTTACTCCAGGTCCTTCCCTCTCTTTCCATCCCATTGGCGTCTCAATCAGATAGCTTGAGAGTGTTCTCTCATAAAAGCCCCAGAAGGTTCCACTTAGCGGTCTGAAAAATTCTCTTACATCTTTCAAAGAAACCTCATGTGTGCTATTTTCAAATGGATAATATCCATACATCCGTGTTTTGTACTGTTCTGCAACCTCTTTCTGCCATTTTGAATTCAAAGATTCTTCAACGGTATTGGATGCAGCAGCGCTGATAATATCCAGTGGTTTAACCAACAACGTTTTTATTGAAGAAGAGATTTCTGAAGGAAGTGCATCAAGACAGGTTCGGGCATAACTATAACAGGCACAGAGTGGATCACTTTCTCTGCCATTAAAAACTTCAAGAGTGTTTTTCCCGTTTTCATCAACAACTTTTAATAAACTTATAGAAAGATCACCAATTTTACTTTTGTAATTCTCCAGGCTTTTTAAACCATTTTTTGACTTTGTAAAAGTTCTTAACGGATTTAAAAACCGATTGTAGTCCTCAATTTTCAATGAATCGTCGGAATGAGAGTCTGATTTGATAAGTTTTGGGACGACACCGCCGATTTTACTGACGATTTTTGAATTTAAAAGTGGACCTGAAACGTTCTGAACTTCAATATGATTCTTTAAGAAAGTGCACTCAGATATCTTATTCAGAAGGAGAGTCAGTTCTGAATTCTCCGCTGATAATGATTTCAGCATCTCAGCTGCATGAGTCAAATCTTTGGTTTCTTCATATTCAATTGAACCAAGGAATCTGAGCCATTGATGCTTAGAATCTTGAAGGTAAGCTGACAATAATCCTGACCTGAGGGTTTTGGGATCCAACGCATACGACTCTTCGTCCTTTCCGGCAACCCAGTCTTTTTTGAAAAGGTTACCAGGTGTATTACTAATCCGATCCAGTATGTATTTCTCAAAGCCCTCTGCTGTATATATCACGCTTATGGATTGAGAAGAGCGCAGAAGAACGGGTCTTGAAGGCAACAAGTTCTCCAGCTTTAAAGCAGGTAATTCCTGCAGCAGATCACATATGACTTTTTGATACAATGCATCAGGGCCGGGTATGTGGAGAATACATTTGCGTGCTGTTGCGACAAGCTGGCGATTTTGCTGAAATGGCAGGGCCTCATTCTTTTTCAAGTAGTAAAGAAATGTACTGATGTTGTCATTAAGTATTGTTTCCAGGCCTGGAGGCAGGCTTGATGATGATTTAAGAAAGTTTTCATTAATAATATCAATTGCTGCAGGCTGTACCATAGCCGTATCAATCAAATCCGGTTTTCCAGAGAGTTCTTCCGTAAAGCTGAGATAAACTTTCAGCGATCGGTATAAATCACTATAATCACGCCCGCCCGAAGCAAAATAGGACTGGGAAAGCTTTCTTATATCGTACTCGAGACTTTTGATTGCCGGATATATCATGTACTTTTTTACACGTTCGGAATAGATGCATTTCAGCAGTTCTTCCGTTTTTTTCAGGCCGTTAGAAAATGGCCGGGTTCCCAGATACCCATATTTGGCTAAGGAACTATATTTCTCTAAAACGTTTCTGGTATTTTCAATTAACGAATACAGATCAATAAGATCTGTGTCTGCTGGAGAATCATCTTGGATAACCTGGTTGGTATCAGCAATCAGCGACTGTGACCGGTGCCAATTACTGAACAATAATACTAAAGTAAATACAAATATTAAACAGAGCAGCCCGACTGTCAAATAGTGAATTAAGGCTTCTTTTCGAAAACGTCTGGAGGTAAATTCTGCAGGTATGCGGTCTTTAACTATTGCATCCCGGAATAAAGGTTTTACAAACGCAGAAGATACATATCTCTTTTCCGGAGTATTCGAAGAACATCTGAATACATATTCCTTCAGTGGATTAAAAGGGTGATTCGTTACAGTTTGACTCTCTACTGGAGAAGCGTTTTTTTGATACTGCTCAACATTTTCTAAACAGCTTGTAAAATAAAAACCCCGAAAAACAGGTCTTCCAACGAAGTCTGATTTACGAAACAGTTCTGATACAAGCCCCTTTAATTTATTCTGAATACTCTCAAAACGAATCAGGAATCTGCAGACCATACTGCATACTGAAACATTCTTTTCATTGTGGAGCCTTTCATATTTCTGAAATGAGAGAGCCTTGCAAAGTAATGTGTACTCTTCATTAAAAGATTGCCCAGCTGGTCCGGTCAGATAATTACTGAATTTTGCGCCCAAAACAGTATCAGTATTAAATCCATGGAAAAACTCCTTAAATCCTGATATTGCATCTATTTTATTAAATAAAAGATATACAGGAAGTTCCAACCCGCATACACTTATCAACTCATCAATGCGGTTCCTGAGTCCTGATGCAAGTTCTTTTATGCCATGATCACCAGCAGTGAGGATTGTATTTATATCGATAATTAGTACTATTCCGTCAAGTAGTCTTTTGGGTCTGACTTTGTTCAATGCATTTACCAGAGCAACCCAGCTTTCAGTTTCGTCCATTATCGTGCCGGGTGAATCAATCCAGACACTGCCGTTTGCAAAAAACCACCTTATCTGGTTGTCAGTTTCCAGTAAAATGCCATCGCATTCAGATGGATACATAACCGGAAATGAAAGCCCGGATCCTCTCAGCAGAGTGCTTTTCCCACCTCCCCTTACTCCGCAAAGAAGAAACCATGGATTCTTGTAAAGATTTCTTCTGCCAAACAGCTTTTTACTTATTACTGTATCGGTGTATCTCTTTACGGCTTTCTGTGTTTCTCTCAATGTTTCGTGATAAATTTGTTTACTGGTTTCCGGGGTGTTTCCACACTTTTTTTCCATTTGAGTCATAAGAAATTTCAGAAGCATCCTGGATGAGCTGAGGGCCATCAGAATTATGCCGGCTGGGACAAGCAATTGAGATCTTGTTTTGTAATATGAAGCTATCAAAAGCAGACAACCGCCTGAGAGCATCGAGATCCAAAGTACAATTGAGATCCTCCCGGGCAATTTCATTTAACCACCCCTATAGTTCAACCATTTTTTCAAATGCATTCATTAAAAGGTCAATGTGCTCATTATGTGCCCTATCAAGTACAATCCAGATCGCTGCAATTATCATGATTAGAACTGAGGCTGCAATCCAGATCGGAAAAAGAAAAAAGTGACGTTTCGATTGTATATCAAATGTCCTTAGACCATGAGGTGATATTCCATTGACAAAGTCAACTTGTGTAGAGCAAATTTTAAGGCCAAGATGTTCTATAATTTTTAACCGCTCAGCAGTTCCGCTTATCTTGTACTTTCCCTCAAAACCGAGGCAGAGACACAGATAGTACACCTCAAGGACTTCATTTTTTTCTGCAGGTTCAACCAGCAGGTGATTCAGCCTGCGATAAAACTCTTCGCCGGCAATATTATTACCGAAGATGTCAAGTTGAAGCGGTCTTGAGATCCAGTAATTCCTGCAGACACCCGGAGAACTCAGAACAGTCTCGTCCAGTAGAGAAACCAGTGCATATTGAGTATCCAGAACCGCTGCATCATCAACTCCAGATAGTTTACAGTTTTTTATGAAGAGCTCCAGGTAATAATTGATGAGTTTTCTTAAAGCCGAAGGTTCCCCCAGATCCTCTGCTTCGCGCATTTTAATGGCAATAAGAAGCAGATCTGTGCAGAGTGCAGCCAGGGATCTTGAGGTATCTGAGATCGAACTCAGATTTAATGTCTGCGCCGAAATTGTTTCAGTAAATGGAACCGTTGCCATCTTTACACCTGCTCTCTTATTGCAAACAGTTCTATTTTCATATTCTTATAACTGTGGGGGAAATAAAATGCCATGCTCCCGGAGTTTCTCATTTCATCCCATATACTGTTCTGCTGATCTAATCCGAAATAGATGAAGCCCGGTTTTCTGGGTATAGATTCAGGTGGATCAGGCAGATGAAATAGTGGCAAACCTGGCATTGCAGATGGTATTAGAAGATCAAGCCTTTCCCTTGAGCTCATTTTTATTCTTTGCAAAGATCCGACTATCAATTCTTTATCCGGAACATTTGCAGATAGCCCAAGGAAAAATCGTGCCTCAGAAAATATCCGCTGGTCATTTATATGACAGTTATAAACAGACGGTTCAGTTTCCTCAAATGACAGGATAATACATCCTGAAGAGGAATTGGAATCCAGCACACGCCGGATCATTTCAATCAATCGATTTAGAGATAACCAGATATTTTGGTGATCGTACAAGGGAAAGTCTTTGAGTGTTATCTCTGATGAAAATGTGCTCAGTGATCCAGATAGAAAACACAGGTTTTTATATAGATCAAATGGATGAACCATTCCATTAGAGTAATAAAAGTTTAGTAATGGAATAAAGCTGTTAAGAGTTTGAAGTAATCTGAATGAGGTTTCATCCCCCGGGGCGAATCTGGCCAGACCACTTCTGGACACGCTGCGTTTATCTGAAAGCATATCGCTTTTTGCATAAAGCATCTCAAGCAGTTTTCGCAAACAGGTCATGATAAATTCCGATGCCCCGATTTTAAGCAATGGAGCAACAAATTCTCTTTTCAGTTCTAATACACCGCCAGCTCCATGCCTCAGTGCTCCTATTTGCAGAGTGGAATACCCGTCAAGGGGTTCTTCTTCAAAGAAAAGTTTAAAATTCAGTTTCCCGAGTTCAATCTCTTTTTTTTCTGTTCCTGTTACCTCGTCTGTGATTTGGGCCGTGAATACAGAATACCTGGATGGAGTATCAGTGCCAGTTTGAAAAACGCTGCTTCTACCCTCTTTAATGATTGCAACCCCCAGATGAATTCCAAGATCCTGACGATCAAAGCCGAAATGACCTGAAATAGATCGGGACTGAGGTGCTGGATGATCATTTGGAATTGAGCATATCGTTCCATCAGGAAAAACTCCCGAGCATCTCTCAAGAACCAGTGTTCCGTTAGATAATGCATTTTCATCGATTTTTAGCTCTGTCATTCCAAAGCAGAACTGATTTTCAATTGACAATCTGGAATCAAGTGACGACTGAAGATATCTCTCAAAGGCCTGAAAATGCTGAGGCTGGAGAAAAATGCCTTCTTTCCAAATAACTTTGCTGTTCTGAAATAACATAGACCCTCGCAAATGGAGATTTGTTGGATTTTAAAGCTGAGAAATAGATATCGGGAAAGAAAAAATCAGATGGAATGTATTGGCAGAAATATATATTAAGTGCACGTCTTTCCGAATTGCAAATCTCAAAAAATCCATTTTCAAAAACAAATAAAACAAAGGCAGCTTGATGGGCAGCAACACTCTCCTCATGCTTGCGCTATTGATTCTATGCTTTTCAGTTTATTGCAAAGCATCTGAAGCCGGTTTGCTTTCTGTAATTACTGAGCCAGAAAGCATCGAGGTCTGGATTGATAATATTTTTTCAGGCTTATCACCGGTCCTGGACAGGAAATTAGCCGAAGGTACATATCAAATAAGGCTGGTAGATCCAGTGCATCGTCTTAGTGTTTCTGAAACAATTTCAATTACATCAAATAAAAAGATTGTACTGGAAAAGAAAATCGGCTCAAGATTCGGTTCCCTTAGAGTCAGGTCTTACCCGGAGGGAGCAAAAGTTTATATATCAGCAGAGTTAGGTTCAACACCGCTTTCCAATGAATTTATGAACCCGGGAAAATATAAACTGGTGATTGAGCACCCCAAAAGTAAATACTTATCAACATTTCATGATCTGACTGTTCTGCAGGGAGATACAGTTACATTTTCTGATACTCTAAAAAAAGAGACCGTCTGGAATAAAAAGGCACTTATTCGGATCTCTTTAGGAGCAGGGGCCGCAGCCGGTTTAATTTTCGCTATCGTTGAGCATGGACTGCATAAAAAGTATCTCGAACAATACAGATTAACCGGCGGGAAAGAGTACCATCAGAGCTCTGATAAATCGGCCTTGCTCTCTTTGTTTGGTGCAGCTGGAGGATTAACATGCATTGTCGGTCTGGAAATCGTAGCATTTTTCTGATAGGTTAATTATGCATTCCAATCCAAATATTGATAATAGCTACAACCCGGACGTCATTGATAAAACAGTCGTGGAACATGATGAACACGGGTGTAAAGCTGCTTTAAAAGATGCACTGAATCAGACCAGGCTTGTTGCGCTTCCATCAGGAAATGAGAGTGTACCTATCGGCTCAGGCATAATTACAGCGGCTATTGGTTCTGGCGGGATGGCCAGAGTATATAAAGTCTGGAATGAAAAGCTTGAAGTATTCAGAGCTGTCAAAATTCTGAAACCGGATAAAGATGACCTGAAAAAACGATTTGAGACAGAAGCGAAGATCACTGCCAAGCTTCACCATCCTAATATAGTTGAGATATATAATGTTGGTGAATGGGAAGGACTTCCTTACCTCGAGATGGAATTTATTAGTGGTAAATCGCTTGAGCAGTTGATCGTAGAACGGGGGAAGTTGCCTGATGAGCTTTGCTGTGCAATCATGATACAAATTTCCAGGGCACTTTACTATGCTCATAATCTCGAGATCCTCCTTTACGGGAAAACATACCATGGTGTAATTCATCGTGATCTTAAGCCTGCGAATATTATGATTTCAGAAAAAGGTGAAGTACGGCTGATGGATTTTGGGATAGCCAGGCCAGTCGAAGCAAGTCTCCATACAATTGATGGTGGTATTGTAGGTACGATCCAATACCTTTCTCCGGAGCAGATGAACGGAGAAGAGGTTGATTGCCGAACCGATATCTATTCCATGGGAGCTGTTCTTTATGAAATGCTTACCGGTGAAAAGATCTTTCCGCAGAGTTCAATTACAGAACTGATGAGAAGAAGAATTAATAACGAGTTTAAGAAGTTATCGGAGTACAAGTTCGATATCTGTCCCGCTCTGACTAAAATTTCACAAAAGTGCCTGAAGGCTGATAAACGTGAGCGCTATCCAGATGCAAATGCTCTGATCAAGGATCTGGTTCCAGTTTACAAACATTTTACTCATGACAGCCCTGAAGAGACAGTACACAAATTTCAGACAGCAATTTTATCAACAGGCTTCATGCCGGTAAGATCATACCGGTACCGGTATCTTATATTATCCCTCCTGTTTTTTGGAATCCCTGTGATATTTACAATTACTTTCTTTGCAGTAAAGAAACATCTGTCCGATAGAGCCGATTCTACTAAATCATCTCTGGTCATTGAAGAAAATCTAAAAAACGTTCCATTGCAGCCGGCATTAAATACAAAACCTTTGGATGTCAATAAATTTAAGGCAGAAAATGTTCCTGTAGAAGCACCTCAGAGATATTCTGAAGCTGCTGAACATACAGAGATTAAAGAGTCTACCAGAACAACAGCTGAAAAAGCTGATTTGACACCTCTTGATAAGCTCAAAATCAAGTATAAAAGTTCAGATTTAGCAGTTGTCGGTACGAAAGCCTTTAAGAAGAGATCTTTTGAAGAATCTATTCTGGCTTTTGAGAGCCTCCCATCGAATCATCATTCACATACCAGTAACATTATCATGTTGCTTGAGGCATACCTGGAAACAGGGCGGATTAATAAAGCATCATCTCTGCTAAAGAAAGAAAGACCCGACGATTCACAGTTTGAGTATTTGTGCGGATTATTCTTCGAAAAGATAAAAGACAATGAGAAAGCTCTGGATTTTTACCAGAGGGCATTGATCAGACCCAGCCGGATGAGAAACAGGGATGAAATACGAAACGACGCGCTCTACAAAATTGCTATCTTAAGAAGCAATCAATATCATATTGATTCAACTCCAGATTCCCGGGCCATGGCAGTTCATGCCTGGGAAGTGGTAAAGAAAGCCTATGCTTTGAATCCTGAGCATGCCCGGGTCCATATGGCAACAGTAGAATTATTCAAATTGAACAGGTAGCAAATGAATAAAAATGGAATCCTGGTTCTTCTGCTTGCAGCACAGGTGTTCCCTCAAACAGCTTTGAGGGGGGATATCTCTGAAAACAGTTTTCCGGTTGAAGGTAATCCATATATTGTCGAAGAGGATATCTTCATCTCAGAAGGAAAGATAACAGAGATAGATGCAGGGTGCATTTTTCTGTTCACCCCTTTTACCGGCCTTACAGTCGAGGGAGATTTTTTGATTAATGGAACACCTG